>Ga0310696_10000825_pt1 | contig 46017 bp, 39 predicted proteins | sample AusTroGonzalo_MG_4_FD_203885 | JGI IMG/M metagenome (GOLD analysis project Ga0310696, IMG submission 203885) | Bovine rumen microbial communities from tropical cattle in Woodstock, Queensland, Australia - Gonzalo_02 (v2) (version 2) | ecosystem: Host-associated > Mammals > Digestive system >... | reverse complement strand
ATGAAAGTGTGGCGAACATGATGAAATACATGGACTCCCTGGACCTTTCGCCGGAAGATCAGGAAAAGGTGTTCCACCTGAACGCGGAAAAATATCTGCTCTGACCATGCCGATTTCCGGATCTGCGCGGACGGGCTTGCCGAAATGTCGGTAAAATACTTTCGAGACAGGACGTCGACCAGGAGCCGCAAACCGGACAAGAGCGCAAAACGCAAGGCGCGTATGTTTCCGTGACCGGTGTGGCGAAGTATGGGACGGGAGGCAAGGTGATGAAATGAAAATGCCCTACGACGACATCATCCGCCTGCCGCACCACGTTTCCCGGAACCATCCGCAGATGCCGCTCCGGGACAGCGCCGCACAGTTTGCCCCGTTTGCTGCTCTGACGGGCTACGAGGCCGAGGTGGGGGAAACTGCCCGGCTGACGGCCGTGAAGCGCGAACTGGACGCGCAGGAGGCCGAAGAGTTGAACCGGCAGCTCGCCGCTATCATCGAACATCTGTCTGAGCGCCCGGAGGTGACCGTCGAATACCTCGTTCCCGACGAGCGGAAGGCCGGCGGATCGTATGTGACCGTGACCGGTCGAGTGCGGCACGTTTCCATTCCGGGCAAGACCATGGTCATGGAGACCGGGACGGTCATTCCTTTGGACGATGTCTGTCAAATAACGCCTTCGCAGGAAGACCGGGCATGAGAGCAGGGTTTTCAATACAAAATCAAAATGTTAGATTAATATTAGGGGCGACAATGAAAGTAATCGCGATCAATGGAAGTCCGCGTAAGGGTTGGAACACTGACACGCTGCTGAAGAAGGCGCTCGACGGAGCGACTTCTGCCGAAGCGGAAACGGAGATGGTTTATCTGTATGACCTCAAGTTTCGGGGGTGCGTCAGCTGTCTCGCCTGCAAACTGCAAAAGGAGCCGCGCCCGAACCGCTGCGTTCTGCGCGACGACCTCACCGCCGTACTCGACAAGATCCACGAGGCGGACGCCGTCATTTTGGGCAGTCCGATCTATTTCAGTGAAGTCACGGGTGAGATGCGCTCCTTCTTCGAGCGCTTTCTCTTCCAATATCTGAATTACGACGACTACACCAAACCGTTGAGCCCCAAGAAACGGATCGGGCTGGTTTTCACGATGAACATACCCGAGTCTCTATTCGAGGATTTCGGCTACACATCCCTCTTTCAGCGTTATGAAAATTGGATGAAGCAGTATTTCGGTTCCTGCGAAACGCTGCTCGCCACGGACACGCTGCAGGTGAAGGATTACAGCCGATACCACCTCGCCGGGTTCGATGCCAAGGCAAAGCAGCTCCGCCATGAGACGGTCTTTCCGCAGGACTGTCAAAAAGCCTATGAGCTCGGCGTAAAGCTGGTTCGGCAGGGCTGAAAAGTGGGCCGTTTGGATAAGGACTTTTAGACAAATTCCGGCGGAAAATCGGGCGATAACGTCTTTCTTTTCATGAGGACGGTTGTGCGTGTCGGGATGATTTTCAACGAAAACCCGACGGGAAAAATGCCGCTGCCGCGAATCGCGAGGTTGAAGCGCATCGCGGCTGCGGCTATATTATTGCCGGTATCGAGACCCGACCTCGAATTATGCGAGCGGGAAATGATTTATCGAACACGCTGCGGAGTCGAAAAATGAAAGTGATCGCGATCAACGGAAATCCGCGCAAAAACAGTAAATTCTCGGAGTGAACGAATGTTTCATTGCTTCAGAGTTTTTTCGGTCGGCTGGCTTCTGATCGGATGTCTGCTCGCGGGATGCGGAACGACGCAGCCGGAGGACTCGCTTCAGGCGGTCAAAACGCGCGGCGTGCTGCGCGTCGGCACGACGGGCGACTACAAACCGATGTCGTTCCGCGAACCCGCGACGGGGAAATACCGGGGCTTCGACGCCGATCTCGCGGAGGAACTGGCGCGGGACCTCGGCGTTAAGATCGAATACGTCCACACCACCTGGCCGACGCTGATGCGCGACACGCTCGACCGGAAATTCGATCTCGCGCTCTGCGGCATCACCGTCACGCCGGAGCGCAAAAAGCGGGCGCTGATGTCCGACGGGTACCTCGCCAACGGCAAGACCGTCCTCTGCCGCGCGGAGGACGCCGGGAAATACCTTTCTCTTGCCGCCATCGACCACCCCGAGGTGCGTGTGATGGAAAATCCTGGCGGCCTCAACGAAAGGTTCGCGCGCGAGCATCTGCCGCACGCGACGCTCATCATCCACCCCGTGAACGAGGAGATCCCGGAGCTCGTCGCCTCCGGCAAGGCGGACGTGATGATCACGGAGACCGTCGAAGCGGCGTATTACCGCTCGCTGGACAGGCGTCTCGCGGCGCCGCTGCTGGATGCCCCCTTCACGCGCGGCGAAATGGGGGCGCTGCTGCCGCCCGGCAGCGAAGCGCTCCGGGACTACGTCAACGGCTTCATCGACAGCGCGCGGTGGAGGAACGATCTGTTTTTTGTACTGTCAGAACGCCACTTGGGGGTGAAGCGCCCGGAGCCCGACGACAACATCACGGTGCTGCGCCTCAAAGGATCGTGGTTCGAAATGGGCAGACAGTACGGCGCGGCGCTGCGCGAGCCGATGCGCCGGGTGCTCGAATTCGCCGACCGGCGTGCGAGCGAGGGCACCGACCGCTACATGCTGCCCGGCGGGCTGCCGTGCGGAGTCGATTTCATCGACCGCTTCTTCGAGGGCGTCGCCGCCGGTTCCGGGCTGAGCAAGGCGGAGCTCGTGCGCATCAACGGGGTCGAGGTCGCGTATACCGGGGAGCTCAGACGCTTCTTAGGCAGGGAGGCGGAGGGCAAGTGCTCCGGGCTCGCGCTCTTCGGCGCCAAGAGCCGGGGCGGCGTCATGTTCTACGGGCGCAACTACGACTGGCTGCCCGCCTTTTCGGAACTCGGTCTGGTGCTGACCTTTCTGCAGCCGGAGGGATCCGAGATGAGCTTCGCCATGCTGAACTACCCCGGGTGCGTCTACCTGACTACCGGAATGAACTCCGCCGGGCTGTTCGTCGAGATCAACTCCGGCTCGGCCGCCTCGAAAGCGGGCGACCGAAAGGCGATCCAAAATACGTGGCTGCTCTGGCAAGTCCTGACCGAGGCCGAAACGGTGGACCGGGCGACCGAAATGCTGAACGCCCTGCCCGCGCGCAGCGCATACATCGTCGGGCTCGCCGATCCGGCGAAATGCGCCTCGTTCGAGTGGTGCTGCCGCGGATCGTATGTGGTGACCGCTCCGGATTCGGCGGGCGTGCTGGCGATGACCAACCACTTCGTCCGGCCCGGATGGCGCAACCGGCCCCACGCCTACGGGAGCCCGATAGCTTCCGCCAGCCGGCGACAGGCACTGCTGAACTTAGCCGAAAAGGTCGCGCCCGGTTCCGCGGACGAGGAGACTGTCAAGATGATAATCTCCGTCCCGACCGACGCGGGCGGAGCGATGTGGAAGGGTACGATCTTTCAGGTCGTCGCGGTCCCGAAAAGACGGGAATTTCATATCCGCCGCCGCGGCGGCGACTGGCAGAGATTCGCCTTCTGACTCCGCGTTCCTCCCACCGGTCGAATTTTCCGTCCGTCTGCGCGGCTTTCCGAAAATCACATCATCGCCTGAATCCGAGGTTGATAAAATATACTGCGCGTGATATAATAAACACCGTATCATCGACTGCATGAGGCGGCGACCGCGTAAGAGGCGGACAAACCATGACGGACTGTTGAAAATGGGCGAAGCGGGCGAGCGAGCGGAAAATCTCCATACCGACAGCATTTTGACGCTGAACCTCCCTGCCCGGCGCGACGCCGCGGAGCGGCTGCGCGTCCCGCTGGCGGAGCTCGCGGCGAAGCTCCGCATCCCCGAGCGGGAGACCGATCACCTGTTGATCTCCGCCGACGAAGTGTTTTCCAATATCGCCGCTTACGCCTACCCGCAGGGCGACGGAACGGTCGAGATACAAGTAGCGAAAAGCTCCGACGGCACGGAGTTGTCCATGACCTTCTCGGATCGCGGCATCCCGTTCGATCCGCTGGGAGCGGCCCCGCCCGACACCGCCGCGCCGCCCGCCGCCCGCCGCATCGGCGGTCTGGGCATCCATATCGTGCGTCATCTCATGGACGGCATCGTCTACCGGCGCACCGACGACGGGCGGAATCTCCTGACGCTGACCAAGCGCCTGCCCCCTCCCCCGACCGCGGAGGTGCAGTCATGAGCCGCATTGCCGCGACCGTAGCGCTGACCGTGATATTCACGTTCGCCGCCGAACGCCGGGGATACTTGAAAAAGCGTCCCGTACTGCTGGGGCTGTGGTTCGGCATCCCGGCGATCGCCGCCAATTTCTTCGTGAGCGACATCGCCGGTCTGGGAGTCCCGGTAGGGTTGCGGGACGTGCCGCCGCTGATCGCCGGATTCTTTTTCGGTCCAGTCGCCGGGATCGTCGCCGGAGTCGTCTCCGCGCTGGGGCGCGTCATGATGCCGCTGTGGGGCGTGGGGAGCGCCCACTGGCTGCGCGGAGCATTCGTCACGCTGGCGGTCGCCGGTTACGCCGCCGCGCTCGGCAAGTGGGTTTTCGACGGCAAGCGTCCTCCGGTGGTCACCGCGGCGGTGGCGGCGGCGTTCGGAGAAGTTCTGCACCTGTCGCTCGATTACTGCCTCGGCTTTCACCACCTCGCCCACGTTCTGGAAACGATATACGCGGCGGCGATCCCGACGATCGCGGGAGCCGCCGTCACCGCCGGAATTTGCGCCTTCATCTGCGGTTCGTGGCGCGGCTGGCGCAACAACTTCTACTCGACGCTGACGCTCGCCTTCGTCTGTTTCGGCATGGCGCTGAGCGTGATCGCCTCCATCTCGCTCCTGAACGCCCGCAAACACACCGAGACCGCGCTCACCGAAGCGGTGGACCGGATCGAACAGCAGTGCGACGCCCAGATCGGCTACATGCTGCACTGCAACGCGGTATCCATCGCCGACTACATCGGTTCCACGCGCCGTCTGTCGCTCGGGGAAATGCAGAAGATCGCCGACAACTACGACGTGGACGAATTGAACGTCTTCGACCTCGACGGCCGGCTGGTCGCCACCAACAACCGCAGCGTGAAGGCCCATAATCCGGTGGCGGACAGACACGGCCCGCTGCTGCCGTTCTTCGAGCTTCTGGACGGGAAGCGGACATTCGTCAAACAGCCGTTCCGCCCCAACCGCTCCGATCCGAAGACGATCACCAAATACATCGGCGTGAGGATGCCGGACGGCAAGGCCTTTCTGCAGCTCGGCTACACCTGGCACCGCTTCGAGGAGGAGTTCGACGACTTCTTCTTCCCGATGCTCGCCGACGCGAGATTCGGCGAGAACGGTTACTTTCTGATCGTCGACGAAGCCGACCGCGTCGTCGTGCCGGTCCGTCACCATCCGCAGGCGCTCGGCAGGACGCTCGGCGAACTGGGCTTCCGCCCGCGGGATCTCGGCATCCCGGCGGGGGGCCGCTTCCACGCCCGGATCAACGGCGTCTGGTGCCGCTGTCTGCGCTACTCGAACGTCGGCAAGTGGCGGCTCTACGCGGTGCTGCCGCTCGTCGAGTACCACGGTCCGGCGGTTTTGGACGTGTTCGTCTCGGGGTTCGTGCTCTTCGCCGCGTGCCTCGTCTTCCGGCTGCTGATCCTCAAGTTCCGGCGGACTCAGCGCAAAATCGACGAACTGCGTCTGGCCGAGGAGAAGCGCCGCGAAGCCGACCTCGACCTCGCCAGCCGCATCCAGCTGTCGCAGCTGCGCACGGACGATCCCGAGACCGCGCACTACCGCGTCAAAGCCAGAATGACTCATGCGCGAGAGGTCGGCGGCGATTTTTACGACTACTACGAACTCGCGGACGGCCGACTGGTCGTCACCGTCGCCGACGTTTCCGGCAAGGGAGTTCCGGCGGCGTTTTTCATGATGAAGGCTAAATCCACGCTCAAATCGTGCGTGTTCCGCGCCGACTCCGTCGCGGAGGCGCTGAACACCGCCAACCGCAGGCTCCACGAGCATAACGACGCCTTCATGTTCGTCACCGCGTGGGTGGGGGTGTTCGATCCGCGAAACGGCGTGCTGGAGTACGTCTCGGCGGGGCACAATCCGCCGTTCGTCCGCCGCGCCGACGGGCGCGTGGAACGGATCGACGGCCGCCGGTCGGTCGCCCTGGCCGCGTTCGGCGAAACGCGCTACTCCGCGGCGGAAATGCGCCTCAATCCCGGCGACGTGCTGCTGCTCTACACCGACGGCGTCACCGAGGCGATGACTCCCGCGGGCGAGCTCTACGGCGAAGAGCGGCTCGCCGCACTGCTGGCGCGCGCCCGCGGCGAATTCATCGCCGAAATAACTTCCGACATCGACGAATTTTCCGACGGAGCTCCGCGCGCCGACGACGTCACCATACTGACCTTGGAGATAAAATAGATCATGAACTGGATCGCCCGAAAACTCGAAGAACACCTCGAAAAAGTCCCCGATCACGCCTTCTTGTACGACGAGGCGACGCCGCGCGGACTCACCTACCGCCAGTTCGACGACCTGAGCGGGCGAGTCGCCGCCTATCTGGAGCGAAACGGCATCGGCAAGGAGGATTTCGTCCTCATCAACCTGCCGCGCGGAGTTCAGCCGCTGATCGCGATCATGGGCGTCTGGCGGCGGGGAGCCGCCTTCGCGCTGGTCGAAGACACCTACGCCCCGGAGCGGATCGACTTCATCCGCGGCAACTGCTCGTGCAAGCTCGAGATCAGCGCCAAGAACTGGAAGGACGTCATGGATCTCGCCCCCCTTGCCGGATTCGTCGACGCCGGGGATCACGACGCCGCGTATGCGATATACACTTCGGGGACGACCGGCAACCCCAAGGGGGTGCTCCACGAATACGGAAACTTGCGCGAAGCCGCGGAGTCGCTGCGCTACCGCGGCGGGGAACTCACGGTCCCGGACGAGCGCTTCGCGCTGGCGGCGCCGCTGAATTTCGTCGCCTCGATCATGGTGTTCCTCAAGGTCTTCGATCTGGCGCAGCCGAAGCTCTACATCCTCTCCTACGCGACGGTCAAAAGTCCGCTGAAACTCGGCTTCTTCATGTTGGAAAAGCGCATTTCCTGCACCTTCCTCACCCCGTCGTACGTCCGCGCCATCGGCTCCAAGACGGGGCCGTTCCTCAAGCGGCTCTTCGTCGGCGCGGAACCGGCCAACGGCATCGCCCCCGGCAAGCTCGACCTCAACAACTGCTACGCGATGAGCGAAAGCGGCTTCGCGGTCGGCATCTTCAAGATCGACCGGAGCTACGACACCTGCCCGATCGGACAGCCGCAGTTCGACAAGAAAGTGTACCTGCTCGACGAAGAGGGCAAGGAAGTCCCGGACGGGGAGATCGGCGAGCTGTGCTTCGACAACCCGTTCGTCCGCGGCTACATAGATCTGCCGGAGGAAACCGGGCACGCCTTCCGGAACGGCGTCTACCACTCCGGCGACCTCGCCAAGAAACTCCCGAGCGGCGACTACGTGCTCCTCGGCAGGAACACCGACATGGTCAAGATCAACGGCAACCGCGTCGAACCCGCCGAAGTCGAAGCCGCCGTCAAGCAGGTCCTCGGGATCGACTGGTGCGCGGTGCGCGGCTTCGAGGACGACGAACAGGCGTTTCTCGCCGCCTACTACACCGCCGACATCCCCAAAGTCGACGTGACCGCCACCCGCGAACTGTTGTCGCGGCGGCTGCCCTACTACATGCTGCCGCAGTACTTCATCCATATCGACCAGGTGCCCCTGAAAGCGACCGGCAAGCTCGACCGCAAGGCGCTCCCCAAGCCGGACACCTCGGACTACGTCAGCGACTACGTCGCCCCCCGCAACGAAACCGAACAGGCGCTGTGCAAGGCGATGGCGAAGGCGCTCCGGATCAAGCGCGTCGGCATCAACGACGACTTCTACGAACTCGGCGGCGACTCGCTGAAGGCGATGGAGCTGATCGTGCTCTGCGGGCTCCGGGGGCTCAACGCCTCGGACGTTTTCCGCGGGCGCACCCCGGAAAAGATCGCCGCCATCTACCTCGCGAACCACGCCCGCAACGACAACGCGAACTTCGACGAGCTGAACGAGCAGGCCAAACAACGGCCCCACCGCCTCACCGCCGAACAGAACTTCATGGTGGACTATCAGCTTTACACACCGATATCGACCATGTACAACCTCTTCGCGATGATAAAGATCGATCCGAATGTCTTCGAGCCGGAGCGCATCGCCGAGGCGGTGAACAAGGTCCTGCGCCACCATGCGGTGTTCGGCACCGTGTTCGGCTTCGACGATGACGGCGTCATCGTGCAGAGCTGCCGCCCCGAACTCGTCGAGCAGGTCCGCGTCGAAAAGGTCAGCGAATTCGACCTCCGGCACATGCGCGACGATCTGGTGAAACCCTACAAGATCATCGGTTCGAAACTCTACCGGTGCCGCCTCTTCGAGACCGAAAAGGCGCTGTACCTCTTCTTCGACGTGCACCACACCATCTTCGACGGCACGTCGTTCAAGGTGCTGGTGGGCAACATCATCAACACCTACATGGGCGAGGAGCCGGAACCGGACTACTACTACCTCGCGCTGCATAAGCGCGAAGAGGCGGAACTCACGCCGTTCTACGCGGAATCGAAGAAGTTCTTCGAGGACAACTACGGCGAAGGCGACTGGGTGTGCCGCCTCAAGACCGATCACGAATCCCGCGACAACGAGGTCGCGGCGATCGAATGCTCGGTCGGCGTCGCCCCGGAGGAGCTCAAGCTGGCGGAGCGCGCCTTCAACCTCTCGCGCAACGAATTTTTCATCGCCGCGTTCGCGATCGCCTTCGCATTGCACGAGCGGGCAAAGAACGTGAAGTTCTCGTGGATCTACAACGGGCGCGAGGATGTCGAATCCATGTCGAGCTGCGGATTGTTCTTCCGCGCGCTGCCCGCGGCGTTCCGCTTCACGGACGACACTGACCTCCGCGACATCTGCGCGGCGACCTCCAAGATGGTCGCCGAGGCGATCGAGCACTGCTGCTACCCGTACCTCAACATGACGCTCAACGCCGCCGAGGACGACCTGCCGTGCCTGCTCTACCAGAGCGACATCCGCGACGCCGGACAGGACGGGATGGCGTTCGAGCAGATCGACATCCGGCAGAACAACGCCGCCAGCCAGTCGATCATGGACGTGGAGATCCTCGACGGCAGGGACGGCATGAAGCTCGCGATCCACTATACCGCCAGCCTCTACGAAAAAAGCACCATGGAAAGATTCATGACGACCTTCGCCAAAACGATCGGCGTAATCGCCGCCCACACGGATCAGTCGAAGCTCACTTTCGGCGACATCCGCGACGCGGTGCTGGGCAAGCCGGGATTCTTCGCCAAACTTTTCGGCGGCCGGAAATGAAAATCAACCTTTGAGGAGATATCATCATGAAGATCGAAAAAGCATTGGAAAACGGCAAACTGACCATCCGCCCGGCGGGGCGCATCGACACCGTGACTGCTCCGGAATTCGCCGCCGCGATCGCGCTCGACGGAGTGAAGGAAGTGGTATTCGACCTTGCCGACGTGGATTACATCTCGTCCGCCGGGTTGCGCATCTTCCTCGCCACGCACCAGAAGATGACCGCCTCCGGCGGCGGCATGACGCTGACGCGAGTCCGCCCGATCGTCAGGGAGATCTTCGACATCGTCGGATTTTCCGACGTGTTCACCTTCGCGTGAGCGCCGGAGCGCACCACAGGAAGAATGGATATGAGAAAAATATCCCGCCTGATACCGGCCGCGCTGGCCGCCGCGGCCATGCTGACCGGATGCGCCGATGCGAACGATGCGGCGCTGAAAACGGAAAATCTCTTCCGCGACGAGATTTCCCGCGAAGCGGACCGCATTCCCGACTACGACGCGCTGGTTTTCCCGAGCGAGGGAGCCGAGATCTACGGCCAGCTGCTGAAACCCGACCGTTCGTATGGAAAGAACCGCCCCTGCGTCATATTCTTCCACGGCTTTGCCGGATTCGCCCGCTTCGACGACGTCGCGCAGGCGCTGTGCCGCGCGGGATGCGTGGTGCTGATCGTCCACCATCGGGGCGCGTGGGGCAGCATGGGGAAATATTCCGTCTCCAACTGCGTCCGGGACGCGGTAAATCTGGTGCGATATGTCAGGAGCGCCGAATTCGTGAACAAATATCACACGAATGCCGGTTCCGTTTTTCTGGTCGGGCACAGCATGGGCGGCAACACGGTGCTCAACGCGGCGGCGCAAAGTCCGGGCGTCCGGGGGATCGTCATGCTCGCTCCGTGCGACATCGGAACGACGACGCTGAAAACACCCAAGGATGAAATGCGGACCTTTCTGCTGGAAAACGGGCTCGAAGTGCTGAAAACCGACGGTTTCGAAGCGGTGTACGCCGATCTCGTCCGGCACGCGGACGAATACGCCTTCCCGAACGCCGCCGGGCGATTGCAAAACACCTCGATACTGCTGATAACGGGCGAACTGGACACTTGCGTTTCCAACGACCTGCTGAAGACCTTTTACGAAGCGGCGTGCAGAAACAGGGATTTGCCGCTCTGCCGACATAAGAGCTACCCGAGCAAACACGGCCTGATGGGGGCCCGCGTCCAAATCGCCCGCGACATCGCTGATTTCATCCTCCGATCCGTCAAATGACGCAGGCGTTCTCCGACGTTGCCCGGTGACGATCCGGGGGATCGTCTTGAAAAATGCCGGAGGCGACGGTATGTTATCGGGACGACGGCCCAAAATCCCGACCGCAGAGCATGAAAATGACCAATGATAATATCCGCATCCGCGAGATCGCCGATGCCGAACAGCTGAAAACGCTGGCGGCGCTGGCGTGGAAGATATTCCCGGAAACCTACCGGGGGATGATCCCGGACGAGCAGATCCCGTACATGATGGAGATGATGTACGGCGACGAAGTCCTGCGCCGGGAATTTTCCGCAGGTGTGAAATTCGCCCTCATCACCGACGGCGACGCCCCCATAGGATACATCAGCTGGCACCTCGCCGGCGACGGCGGCGCGAAGTTCATGAGGCTGGAAAAGCTGTATCTCGATTTCGCCTGCCACGGCCGCTCGATCGGAAATCTGGGCCTGCGGCATGTGATCGACGCGGCGAAACGCTCCGGCGTGGCCTTCGTGTCGCTGAATGTGAACAAAGGGAATCTCCGGGCGCAGAAAGCCTATCTGCGCGCCGGATTCTACCGCTGGCGCAGCGAAAAGGAACCGGTCGGCAACGGCTTCTTCAAAGACGATTACGTGATGCGTTACGACATCGTGCCGAGCGGAGAAAAACCGCTGCCGCAGTGAACCCGCGCCCTCCCCTCTCCGTCGATATGGACAAGTCGAAACACTCTTCCCCCGCGATCGTCTTCGCCCCCGCCGCGCTGCTGCCGCTCTGCGGCTGCTCGGCGAAAGGCGCTTCGTCGACCGCTTTGCTCTTTTTCGTCTACCTCGCCGCCGTCATCCTGATCGGCGTGCTGTGCACCCGGAAGATCCGCAGCGCCGACGATTTCTACGTGGCCGGACGCCGCGCCGGCACGCTGAATGTCGCCGGATCCCTGCTGGCGACCGTGCTGGGCAGTTCCGCCATATTGGGCAGCGTGGACTTCGCCTGCGCCAAGGGCTGGGCCGGAGCCTGGTTCATGCTCTGCGGCGCCCTCGGACTCGTCGGGCTCTTTTTCATGACGAAGGCGCTCGCGTCGTTCAAGGTCTACAATCTGCCCGAACTTCTGGGCAAGTTCTACGGACCGCACGTGCGGCGCGCATCCTCGGGGGTGATCGCCATGGCGTGGCTGGGGGTGGTCGGCGCGCAGCTCATCGGAGCCGGCATGATAAGCGCCGCCATCTGCCCCATCCCCTACCGGAGCGCCGTGGTGCTGATCGCGCTGGTGCTGACAATCTACACGGCCATGGGCGGACAGTACTCCGTCATCCGCACCGATCTTTTCCAGCTGGCCTTCGTGCTGGCGGGGATCGGGGGATTGTTTCTGATGCTGGTCTCGAAACATCCGCAGCTTGCGGCGCCGCCGCTGATCTCCGAAAAGTTCACCTTCTTCGATCTGGCGGTGATGATCGTCGGCTATTCCAGCACCTACCTCGTCGGGCCGGACATCTACAGTCGGCTCTTCTGCGCCCGCGACCTCCGGACTGCCCGGAGGTCGCTGCTCGTCACGGCGGCGGTCCTGATCCCGCTCGCCTTCGTGCTGGCGTACATCGGCGTCTACGGCGCGAATTTCCACCCCGAAGCGGGCGGCGGCAACGTGCTTTTCGCCATCGCCAACGCGGAGTTTCCGCGTCCCGTGACGCTGCTGCTCTACTTCACGATCCTTTCCGCCATCATGTCCTCGGCGGATACGACGCTCTTCACCGCGTCCGGACTGCTGTCGCAGTTCTTCGTTCCCGACGCGGGCGATGCCGCGCGGAGCATCAAAGCGACGCGGCTCTGCGCGGTGTGCGTCGCCATTCTGGCCTGCGGCATCGCCCTCTTCAGCAACTCCATTCTGGGGGTGCTGCTCTTCGCGCTGAGCGTCTACTCCGGGGCGTTCGTGCTGCCGACCGCGTGGGTGCTCGTCGGCCTTGCGCCGAACCGTCCGTACGGAGTCGGCGCGATGATCGCCGGCGGGACGCTGAGCCTTGCCGGCAAGATCGTCGGCGGCAAGTGGGGCAGCATCCTCGTCATCGCCGCCTTCGCCGCCGGACTGCTGATCCTGCTGGCCGGGGAGATAAGCCGCCGTGTGCGGGGGAATGCGGGCCGGCCATGCTGATTCTGCGCCGCGGAACGAGCGCCGAACTCACGGTGCGCAAGTCGCGCTTTCTCGCCGAGGCGACGCCGGTCGCCTCCCCCGAGGCGGCGCGGGAGTTGTGGCACGAACGCAAGCGCAGTTACACCAACGGCGGGCACATCGTCTTCGCCTTCGTCTGCGGGCCGCGGGGCGAAGTCATGGGGTGTTCCGATGACGGCGAACCCTCCGGAACGGCGGGGCGTCCGGTGCTGGAAGTGCTCAAAGGAAGCGGCATCACCAACGCGATCCTCACGGTCGCCCGCTGGTACGGCGGCATAAAACTCGGCACGGGCGGACTGGTGCGCGCCTACACCGAGAGCGCGCAGCTGGCGCTCGCCGACGCACCGACTGCGGAATTGGTGCCGATGACCGAATTCACCCTCGCCCTGCCCTATGTCCACTACGAAAACGTGCGCCGCCGTTTCCCGGAATTCGCGGCGGAGCTGATGACCGAGGAGTTCGCGGCCGCGGTGACGCTTACGGGCGTACTGCCGAGCGCGAACTACGCCGCCTTCGCCGCCATGATCCGCGACCTCACGGGCGGCGCGGCGGCGCCCCGGGAAGCCTGACAAAACCTTACTTCACGGCGCAGTAGGCGGCGAAGACGAGGTTTTTGTGCAGCAAAGCGACTTCGCGGAAGCCGACTCGCCGCAGCAGATCGAACTGGTATTCGAGCGGCGACGGCGTGTCGCTGGCGGCGATGGAGCGCATGATCCGCTCCGCCTCGGCGTCACCGAGCGTCTCCCGCAAAAACGCCTCGTGCCGGACCTTGAACACGGCCTCGAGCTTCGGGTTTTCGTGTCGGATCAGGTCGGAGACCAGCAAAACGCCGCCGACCTTCAAGCACGAATGGATGCGTGAAAACCCCAGTTCCCAATCCGCATCGTCGCGCAGGTGATGCAGTACGGCGGCGGCCACCGCCACGTCGAATTTACCTTCCGGCAGCGCGGCGGTCCGCAGATCGCCTTCAAGAAACTCCGCCCGGCCGGGGATCGCGCCCCCGACGCGTTCCCGCGCCCGTTCGAGCATGGCCGAACTGAGGTCGAGGAGCGTACAGTTGGCGTCGGGGAACTTTCGCAGCAAATTCAAGGTCTGATTTCCGGCTCCGCAGCCGATGTCCAGTATCTCCCCTGCCCCCGGGACCAAAACCGACGCGGCTTCGGCCAGAAGATCCATCATCAGCCGCGCGTCCTTGATCGACAGTTGTCCCCTGCTCAAATCGGAGAAGCGCTCGACCTCACCGTCGAAGTAGGCGCCGATCTCGGACGCGGAGCGTTTTCTTTCGCCGTCGCCGGAGTCCATTCCGAAGTCCCGCTTATGCGTGATTTCCGCCGTTTTCGGCGGCGTTCCTTTCGCGGATGGCGGCGCGGCGGATCTTGCCGTTCACCGTCTTGGGCAGTTCGCTGACGAACTCGATGATCCGCGGATACTTGTACGGCGCGGTGTGCGTCTTGACGTAGTCCTTGATCTCCTGCGCGAGCTCCTCGGATTCGGCCTTGCCCTTCACCAGCACGATCGTCGCCTTGACGACCTTGCCGCGCACCGGATCCGGCACGCCGGTCACCGCGCATTCGAGGATGTACGGCAGTTCCATCAGCACGCTTTCGACTTCGAACGGGCCCACCCGGTAGCCGGAGGTCTTGATGATGTCGTCGGCGCGCCCCTCGTACCAGAAATATCCGTCCTCGTCCTGCCACGCCAGGTCGCCGGTATGGTAGTAGCCGTCATGCCACGCCTTGGCGGTATCCTCGGGCGACTTGAGGTAGCCGCGGAAGAGCCCGCAGGGGCATTTGGACAAGTCGTCGATATCCGCCTTGACGCAGATCTCGCCGGTGTCGCCGGTCTGCACCGGATTGCCGTCGCCGTCGAGCAGAGCGATCTCGAACTGCGGATTCGCCTTGCCCATGGAGCCGGGACGGGGCTTCATGCCGGAAATGGTCCCGATCAGCATGGTGGTCTCGGTCTGGCCGAAGCCCTCGTGGGGCAGCTGGCCGGAGACGCGGGCGAAGGCCTCGCTCACCTCGGGCGGCATCGCCTCGCCGGCGGTGGTGACGTGTTCGAGCGTGGAGAAGTCGTAGTGCGAAAGGTCCTCCTTGACCATGAAGCGGAAGATCGTCGGCGGCGCGCAGAAGGTGGTGATGCCGTGCTCCTTGAACATCGGCAGCAGATCGGCGGCGTGGAAGCGGTCGAAGTCGTAGGTGAAGACTCCCGCCTCGCAGAGCCACTGCCCGTAGATCTTGCCCCAGAGCGCCTTGCCCCAGCCGGTGTCGGCGACGGTGAAGTGCAGACCGTTCGGATTCACCTGATGCCAGTGCCGCGCCGTCATGATGTGCCCCAGCGGATAGGCGTAATCGTGCTCGACCATCTTGGGGTAGCCGGTGGTGCCGCTGCTGAAGAAGACCAGCATCGGATCGCCGGTCTTTTGCCCCGCGGGACGCGGGAAATCCGGCTCGAAGTTCTTGTACAGCGCGTCGAAGTCGAGCCAGCCGTCCTTGGAGCCGTTGACCGACAGCTTCAGCCGGACGCCGGTATTCGAGGCGGCGGCGTCGACCTCGTCGGTGATGTGACCGTCGGCCGAGCAGATCACGTACTTGACGTCCGCCTTGGTGAAGCGGTATTCGAAGTCGTGAGCGGTCATCTGATTCGAGGCGGGGACCGCCACCGCGCCGATCATGTGGAGCGCGTTGAGCACGAACCAGAACTGGTAGTGCCGTTTGAGCACCAGCACCACCCGGTCGCCCTTGCGGATGCCCAGCGAGTGCAGCAGATTGGCCGTGCGCATGCTGTTTTCGAAGACGTCGCGGAAGGTGAAGTCGCGGCAGACCTTGTCGTTGGAAACCCAGCGCATCGCCACCTTGTCCGGGGACTTTTCCGCCAGCGCGCCGACGACGTCGTAGGCGAAGTTGAAGTCCTCCGGGATGTTGAAGCGGACGCTCTTCAACGTGCCGTCGGCGTTCCACTCCTCCTGCATGTACTTATGGTAAAGCAGGTCCTCCTGACCGTGGGCCGCAGCGGCGGGGGCTTCGCTTTCGTAGGCGAAGCGCTCCGGAGCGCGGGTGTCGTTGTGCGAGTGCATGACGATCGAGAGGAAACGGCACGGAACGTCGCCCGCGGCGCGCATCGCGTGGGGTTCGCGGCCGTCGAAGTAGATGCTGTCGCCCTCGTTCAGGCGCTCCTCCTTGCCGTGGATGAAGACCTCCAAAGCGCCGGAGAGGATCAGCACGAACTCCTGACCGTTGTGCTCCGAGTACTGCAGGGGTTTGTTGGCTTCGCCGCCCGGGGCGGTCACGATGAAGGGCTCGCCGGTGCGGTCCTTCATGCGGATCGCCTGATGCAGATACGAAAAGCTCGGACGGCGGATCAGCGGGAAGCCGCGGCCGCTGCGGGTGACGGTGTAGACCGCGAGGTTGGGGGCTTCGCCGCTGATGATCGAGGAAACGTCGAGGCCGAAGAGCTCCGCCAGATTGTAGTAAATGGAAAACGGCGCCTGCTTTTCTCCGCTTTCGTAGGTCGAGTAGAGTTCGACGGGAATACCCAGATGCTCCGCCACCTGTTCGGGGGTGAGGTGCTTCTGATTCCGGAGTTCCCGGACGCGCATTGCGATCTGCTGTTTGTTTTCCATGCTTCCTATCCTTGTTTTTTTACCGATCAGGGCACGAGGAAAGCACAGATGATCCGGATACGGGCGGCGTTGTTGATCCGGACCACCCGTATCTTCCCTAGTGGAAGATCAGCGGGTGGTCTTGCTAATGATGATTCCGTCGATGGCGGTAACGGGCGGCCGGTCGTCGAAGAACACGGCGGGGGCGGGTTCCCCCCGGAGCCATGCGGCACCGGACTTTATGTTCCGATTCGTGTTCATGCTGTTGAAACGCCTTTCGATCCGTTATCGATGCATGAACATAATATAACGCGCTTCCACAAGAAAAGCAAATCGCGATCGATGTTTTTCGAAACGGCCGCCGGTTGTATTTTCCCGCGGCCGCGGTATATTATGGCATTCTGAGCGGCATGCCGCAAAACGAATGGGGTGACGGATATGACGATCCGCCGTCGCGAGATCGCGATCCGTACGCCGGGCATCCTGTACGACGACCGGAAGACCATTTACGGCGACGGCGTATCCAAACGCAGGAGCGGCGATTCGAAAAAATGACGGCCGGGACAAGATCGATGCCCGCCCGTTTCCACGGCGAAAGAGATAACGATACAAATCGGTCCGGATGATGAAACTTCTGCTAGATCTGTTCCTGTCGTTCTCCAAGATCGGAGTGTTCACCTTCGGCGGCGGATACGCCATGATCGCGCTGATCGAAGCGCTCTGCGTGGACCGGAAGCACTGGATCACCCACGACGAGATGATGGACATCACCGTCATCGCCGAATCCACTCCGGGGCCGATCGCCATCAACTGCGCCACCTACGTCGGATACAAACGCGGGGGGGCGGCCGGAGCGGTCGCGGCGACCTTGGGGATCGTGCTTCCATCCTTCTGCATCATCTTCCTCGTTTCCAAGTATCTGGACAACTTTCTCGAAATCGGATGGATCGCGCACGCCTTCACCGGCATCAGGATCGCGGTCGGCATCCTGATCGTCGACGCGGCGGTGAAAATGATCGGCAAGATGCAGAAGAAACCGTTCCCGCTCACCGTCACGGCCTGTTCCTTCGCCGCGATGCTGCTGATCGACCTTTTCGCGTTGCGGATATCCTCAATAACACTGATGCTGGCCGCGGCGGCGGTCTCGCTGGCCGTGTCCCTCGCGAAGCGGCCGACCAAGGCGGAGGGCAGGACGAAATGATCTACCTCGAACTTCTGATCGGTTTCCTCAAGGTCGGATTGTTTTCGTTCGGCGGCGCCTACGGGGCGATCCCGCTGATCCGCGACGTGGTCGTATCCTACGGCTGGATCGGCGACGAAATGCTGACCTATATGATCGCCGTGAGCGAGAGCACTCCCGGCCCGATCATGGTGAATCTGGCGACCTACGCGGGGAGTTCGCAGGCGGGCTTGCCGGGCGCGGCGATCGCGACGGCGGCGGTGGTGCTGCCCTCGTTCGTCATCATCCTGCTCGTCATGATCCTGCTCCGTAAACTGCTGAAAAACCGGTTCGTGCAGGCGATCCTGCGGGGGATGAAACCGTGCATCGCCGGGATCATCCTCGCCACCGGAGTCTATCTGATATTCCGCAACTGCGCCGGAACCCTCAGGGAGTTCAAACCGGATTCGACGGCGATACTGCTGACAATTGGGCTGGCCGCGATCCACTTCGGCTCGAAACTGTTCCTGAAAAAGGGCCTGTCGCCCATCGGACTGATCGTCATTTCGGCGCTGGCGGGCATAGCGGTCTGCGGCTTGAGCTGAACAACATATAAGGAGTTTTTTGCGATGAAATGGAATTTTTCGACCGTCAAGCGGGCTGTCGAAGCACTCGTCTTCGTGGCGATCCTGGCATTGGGGTGGCGCTGGCCGTACCTCGCATACTGCATGTTCCTGAACGTGGCGATAGGACTTTACGGAGCACTGCGCCACGGCGGAAGGCACGGCTGCGGCACCTTCTGCCCGCGCGGAGCTTTCTACTCGTTCCTGCCGGATACGGGGCGCAAGGTCCCCGCCGGACTGCTCAAACGCAGGACCTCGCTGATCGTGATGGCCGTGATGGTCGCGGGGCTGATCGTCTGGCTCAGGCCCGACTCGTTCCGCGGCTGGGGGATGCTGCTCTACGTGATGATCGTCATCACGACCACGGTCGGGGTGCTCGGCGCCCTGATCTTCAACCGCTACTTCTGGTGCTCGATCTGCCCGATGGGGAAGATATACAAGACGATCCGTCCGAAAAAAAGCGGCATCCAAGTGGACGCGTCCTGCGTGAAGTGCGGGCTCTGCGCCAAGGCGTGCCCCTTCGGGTTCTTCCCCCCCGGAGCGGCGGAGGGCGGGATCTTCCGCGATCCCGACTGCATGCACTGCCGCCGCTGCGTCGAACGCTGTCCCAAACACGCGCTGTCGCTGAAAAACTGAAGCGGCGTCCGCTTCACTTGAGCGCGTCGAGCGATTCTAGTGAAATCTGTAAAATTTCGACGCGTTGAGCGTTTCGTGGATGCCACCCGGTCTTCGGAAACAAGGGGCTGTTTTCGGAACTTGCAGTAAAATTCGGTAATTTTCGGTAATTTTTTACCGAAAACACGGTTTTTTCCGTAGTTTTCCGAAATCTTCCCCCTTAGTGCAATTTGGACGTAAATTATTGGAAATCAAGATAAAAAAATGGTGCTCCCGGCGCGAATCGAACGCGCGACCTACTCCTTAGGAGGGAGTCGCTCTATCCAACTGAGCTACGAGAGCACCTGCATTTATATAATAAAGCCGCGCCGAGGCGGAATTTCAACCTCGTCTACGCGAAAAGCCGGGCGATTTTTCCGTTCCGCACCGCCAGCGTCGCAGTGAAGTCGATGCTCCGGAACGGCAGTTCGTGCCCGAAGGGGTATTTTATCACGGCGGAAGTGCAAGACCTTTCCATCACGCGGAACAGCAGTTCGCGCAGCTCGGCGGAGGTAAAATTCCCCTCGGTGAATTCTCCGAAGACCACCCCCGCGCAGGCGGCGAAAACTCCGGCCTGCTCCAGCTGGGTGAGCATCCGGTCGATGCGGTACAGTGGTTCGCCCACCTCTTCCAGCACGAGCACCCGACCGCTCGGATCGGGAAAGTACGGAGTGCCCAGTAACGACGCCGTCACGGTCAGATTCCCGGCGAGCGGCCTCCCGGAAAACACGCCGGTCCCGGCAAGCGTTTCCACGCCGTCGAATTCGCCGTCCCGCTTTTCCAGCGCCGCCAGAAATGCATCGAGCGAATCGGCGTCCAAGTCGGGGATGAACTTCAGCATCGGCGCCGTTATGGGGCGCCCCGCCCCCATTCTGTCCATCGCGAGATGGAGCGCCGTGACGTCGCTGAAGCCGAGGAGCGGCAGCTGCCGCTTCTTCATCCGCTCCCACGGCAGAAGCGGCAGAATATGCGCCGAACCGAATCCGCCGCGGGCGCAGAGTATACCGTCGACTTCGGGATCGGACCACGCGGAAATGAGGTCGGCGGCGCGCTCTTTTGCCGGAGCGGAAAGGTAGCCGCAGTTGCCGCGGGCGTGAGGAAACACCTTCACGCCGAAGCCGAGTTTCTGCAGCCCCGCCACTCCGGCGTCGAAGACCTCCGGCGGCGTGGGGCCCGCGGGGGAAACGACGCCGAAAGTGAAATCCCCGCTTTTCACAGCAGATGCCCCATGCGCTCCTTCTTGGTGCGCAAGTAGTATTCGTTTTCGCGGCACGGCTCCATGACGATCGGCACGCGTTCGGTGATCTCAAGGCCGTAGCCGGAAACGCCGACCAGCTTCTTCGGATTGTTGGTCATGAGCCGCACCGACTTGACGCCGAGGTCGAGCAGTATCTGCACGCCGATGCCGTACTCGCGCAGATCGGCGGGGAAGCCGAGCTTTTCGTTGGCCTCGACGGTGTCGCACCCCTCGTCCTGCAATTTGTAGGCGTGGACTTTGTTGAAGATGCCGATGCCGCGCCCCTCCTGCCGTAAGTATACCAGCACGCCGGAACCGTTGGCGGCGATCTGCCGCATCGCGCAGTGGAGCTGTTCGCCGCAGTCGCAGCGCATCGAGCCGAAGACGTCGCCGGTCAGACATTCGCTGTGGACGCGCACCAGCACGTTTTCCTTGTCCCTGACGTCGCCGTAGACGAGCGCGAGGTGCTCGAAGCTGTCGACCTTGGTGCGGTAGGCGATGATGTGGAAGTCGCCGAACACCGTCGGCAGTTTCGCCGTCTCGCCGCGGACGACCAGATTTTCGTGGCGGCGGCGGTAGGCGATGAGATCGGCGACGGTGCCGATCTTGAGACCGTGCTCCTTGCGGAACTTGAGCAGATCGTCGAGGCGCGCCATCTTGCCGTCTTCCTTCATGATCTCGCAGATCACCCCGGCGGGCTTCAAACCGGCGAGGCGGGCGAGGTCGACGGCGGCTTCGGTGTGGCCGGAGCGGCGGAGCACGCCGCCCGGGCGCGCGATCAGCGGGAACGAGTGCCCCGGCGTGATGAAGTCTTCGAGGTGCGATTTGCCGTCGAGCAGCGCCTTTACGGTGGTCACCCGGTCGTAGGCGCTGATGCCGGTGGTCGTTCCCTGACGGGCGTCGACGCTCTGGGTGAAGGCGGTGCCGAAGGGATCGTACATCGACGCCCCGGTGACTAGACCGATGTGCTCGGCGATCTCGTGGTCGAGCGGCACGCAGATGAGTCCGCCCGCGTGGTGCGCCATGAAGCTGATCGTTTCCGGGGTGACGAGTTCGGCGGCGGCGACGAGGTCGCCTTCGTTTTCGCGGTTCTCGTCGTCGGTGATGATCACCATTTTGCCGGCGCGGATATCCGCGACCAGTTCTTCGACGGTGTTGAAAGTGTTGTCGCTGTCCATATCGTTATCCTCAAAGGTGTTTGTTCATATCTCGACCGTCTCGGAAAAGCCCTCGATCGCGGCGGCGCGCCCGGTGGCGGGATCGTAGGTCACCGCCGCGCCGTCGACGCGGATGACGCCCTTTTCGACCACCGGCAGACGGACCGGTATCCCGACGCGGAACTTCTGCAAAACCGCTTCGACCTCGCGCCCGAGGACGCTCACCGCCGCGCCGCACATCCCGGCGTCGCTCAGCGCCGCCGTGCCTCCGGCGAGGACGCGCCCGTCGGCGGTGCGGACGTGGGTGTGCGTTCCCAGCACCGCCGTGACCTTGCCGTCGAGGAAGTGCGCCATCGCGATCTTTTCGCTGGTCGCCTCGGCGTGGAAGTCGACCAATATCGTCTTAACCCGCTTCGGGAGCTCTTCGGCGAGGATGCGCTCGATCGTCTCGAAGGGGCAGTACGCCGATTCGCGCATGAAGACCTTGCCGAGCAGGTTCACGACCGCGACTTCGCCCCCCGCGGGGTTCTGAAAGACGCCCCATCCCCTGCCCGGCTGGAGTTTCGAAAGGTTCGCGGGGCGGAGCACGTTCGGGAACATCGCGATCTCCTGATCGAAGCCCTTCTGATCCCAGACGTGGTCGCCGGTCGTTATCACGTCGGCGACGGCGGCGAGTTCGCGCGCGCAGCCGCCGGTGATCCCGGCGCCCGCGGCGGAGTTTTCGCCGTTCACGACCGCGAACTGCGCGTTGTAGCGCCGCCGCAGTTCGGGCAAAACTTTTTTCACCGCCTCGCGGCCGCCCTTGCCGACCACGTCGCCCAAAAAGAGGAGTCTCATCGTCTTTACCGCTCCATACCGACAGTTTATTTTCTCTCAACGTATAATATACTGCCTTGTGCGGCAAAAATAAAGCCGCCCCGGCAAATGCGGGGCGGCAAATGTGCGGCGCGAAGTATTCAGTTCGCCGACACTTCGCCGTCGCGGAGCCCGAGCGGAAGCGGCGCGGGGCGTTCGCAGCGGCTCTTGATCTCGACTCTCCGCCCGAGGCGGCTGGACTCGGTGAAGGCGAGCATGACTTCGAGCACGTGGTACGCGAGTTCCCCGGAGGCGCGGAAACTCCGCCCTTCGCGGAGCGACGTCACCATGTCCGCCAATCCCACGCTGCGCGACTTCTGGTCGTAGATGTGCGACAGCGGGATCTCCTTCCACTCCTCATACCCCGGGCGGAACAGTTTCACCGGGCCGCCGAAGGTGTTGGGGTTGGGGACGGCGAGCGATCCTTCGCTGCCGTAGATCTCGATGGGGGAGTGCCCGTGATAACGCACCTCGAAACTCGCGATCACGGTCACGACGGCGCCGTTCTTGAACCGCAGCGTGCCCGCCTGATGGGTGTCGACATTCACGGGGTAGACGCGCGGCACGGTATCCGGTCCGCCGGTGCGGTGATCCGAAAACTTGTCGGTTTCCGCCGAAACGCTCGCGACCGGGCCGAGCAGATTCACGAGACTCGTGATGTAGTACGGCCCCAGATCGAGCATCGGCCCGCCGCCCTTGTCGAAGAAGAACGGCGCGTGCGCAAAATCTTCCGGACCGCGGCTCATCACCATCGCGGTGCCGGCGACAGGTTTGCCGATCCAGCCGTCGTCGATGAGCTTTCTGGCCGTCTGCTGGCCGCCGCCCAGGAAGGTGTCGGGAGCGCACCCGACGGCGAGGTGTTTTTCGGATGCGAGGCGCATTATCTCCTCGGCTTCGGCGAGGTCGACGCCGAAGGGCTTCTCGCTGTACGTGTGCTTGCCCGCGAGCAGCGCCGCCTTGGCGACGGCGTTGTGCGCCTTGGGGGGCGTGAGGTTCAGCACGACTTCGATCTCCGGATCGGCGTAAATTTCGTCGCACGAAACGACTCTGACGCCGTACAGTTCGCCCTTGGTTCTGGCCAGTTCCGCGTCGAGGTCGGCGCAGGCGGCGATGTCCAGCACGGGGAAGCGTTTGGCGGCCTTGAAGTAGTGGTCGCTGATCATGCCGCAGCCGATGACTCCGATTTTTGCCGGTTTCATTTGTTGCTCCTTTCTCAGATGTTTCCGGCGGCGAGCCGGTTTTCGGTAAGGTAACGGTAACTGCGGCGGAGCGCTTCGCGCATGTCGATCACGCAGTAGTCGAGTTCGACGATGAGGGTGTCGACGGTCTCGGGAGCCGCCGCGACGACCGCCGGAACGTCCATCCCGCCCTCGCCGAGCGGGTGGAGTTTCAGCCCCCGGTCGATTTTGCCGTTGACCGTCTTCCACTTGCTCCGGTCGGATTCGAAGAAGCCGTCCTTGAGGTGCAGCGACACCGTGCGCGGAGCGAAGCGCCGCACCATTGCCGCCGGATCCTCGGCGCCGAAGTTGCCCGCCCAGAAGGCGTCGATCTGAAACCTGACGTTCGGGCAGAACCGGGCGTAGATGTCGTACTTGAGCTCGCCGTCGATCCGCTCGAATTCGAAGTAGTGGTTGTGCTGTACGAGCGTGACGCCCTGCCGGGCGAGCGCCGCTTGTATTTCGTTGACGAGATCGGCGGTGCGTTTGATCGCGTCCAGATCGGCGAAGGCCGGGGCGCGGAAGCTGAAGACCGCGACCTTCAGTCCGAGGTCGCCGAGCATGTCGACCACGCGCGGCACGTCCGCGACGGTGCCGAGCCCCAGCCCGTGGGACGAGGCGATCCGCAGCCCGAGGTCGTCGCACACCTTCTTGAATTCCTTCGGGGTGAGGCCGTACAGCCCCGCCGGTTCCACCGCCTTGTAGCCGGTCTCCGCGACGAATTTCAGTACCCCCGGAAAATCCTTCTCCGAGTCTTCGCGGAGCGAGTAGAGCTGAACGCCGATGTCACGCGTCATTTCGATAGACCTTTCTTGCTTTTTCGTTGAGGTGTGTTATATTGGTCTTCAACTAAAATATTCCCGATTTTAAAAAATGCGATTGACGGAAATTATCATTTGTTGACGCAAAATGACAATCTGATGGCGCACGTCGCCAGTCTCGCCATGATCCACCATTACCGGGCGCCGGGTTATTCGGTGTCGCCGTACGTGCTCCCGGACGGCTGCGAGGTGGTCGAGATCGTCACGGGCGGCGAAGTATTCTTCCCGGATGAAACCGGCCGGCGGCTCCGCTACGGACCGGGGGCGATGTTCTGGCACCAGGCGCACGAGTCGACCATCTGCGAAACGCCGCCGCAGTCGCCGGTGCCCTACCGCTGCTGGTCGCTGCGCTTCGAGGTCGGCGCGCGGAAGCGCCCGGTGCCGCGGACGGGGGTGTGGCGGCAGATCGGCAAACTGGACGACGTCTGCACCGAAATACTGAAGCTCTTTTCCGAAGGCGCCGACCGGCGGCTGCTGGGGATGTACGCCTACGGAACGATGCTGCGGCAGTACTGCTCCGTTCTCGGCGACGAGGACGACAAACCGCCCGAACTCGCGAGGATCCTGCGCTTCATCGACGCGCGCCACGGCTGCCGCTGCCCGATCGAAAAACTGGTCGAATACGGACGGATCGGTCAGGCGAAACTCTTCCGGATGTTCCGCGACCGCCTCGGCTGCACGCCGCACGAATACATCATGAACAAGCGGATGGCGTATGCGCGGCTGCTGCTGCTTTCGGCGGTGCCGTCGATCAAGGAGACAGCGGCGGAGTGCGGCTACGACAATCTGGAGGTATTCTACCGCAACTTCAAGAAGTGCAACGGAATGACGCCGGGGGAGTTCGTCCGGAGCCGCCACCGGTAGCGCCGGTCAGAGCTCGAAGCTCATCTCGCCGTCGACGGATTTGAATCCGTACTTTTCGTACAGCGGCCGCCCCATCGCGGAGGCGTTGAGCACGAGCGTCCTGCATCCGGCCGTTCTCGCCGCGCCGGCGAGAAGATCGACGAGCTTTTTCGCGAGCCCCAAGTGCCGCCACCGCGGCCGCGTGAACATGTTGGTGATGTAGCCCGATCTGCCGGAGGGGTTGGCATACGTCGGGGGGTGCACCTGAAGCGACATGCCGGAGCACGCCGCCGCCTCGTCACCGTCGAACGCCAGAAACGAAATGAAATCTCCGGACGCGAGGTGAGTGCGGAAAAATTCGACGTTGCAGCGGAAAAACTCCGCCTCGGGCATGGCGCAGACGGCGGTCTCGCGCTCCTTGCGCATTTCCACCCGCATCTGAGCCAGAAGTTCCGCGTCGTCCGCGGTCGCCAGTCTGAATGTGAATCCCATGATCGCTGCCTCCGACATAATTTACCCTTGGTGCGCGAGATATTCAACCGGAGCGGAAGAGAAAATACCCTGCCCCCAAGTTGAATAATCCGCCTTGGCGGGATATTTTATAAGACGCGTCGGGGCGTAGCGCAGTCTGGTTAGCGCGATTGCTTTGGGAGCAATAGGTCGGGAGTTCGAATCTCCCCGCCCCGACCAAATTTCAGCTTTTTGCTCAAAAAGCTGAAATTTGGTCAATGAAGCCTATCAAGGCTTCGCTTCATGCTTTTGGGCGCTTCATATTTGGCGACAGTGTCGCCAAATGCTTCATGCGGCGTAAGCCGCGCTTCATAAAAATTTCTTCGCCTTGACAGATGAAGCATTTGCTCCGCATACGCTCCGCAATATGAAGCAACTCCGCTGTCGCTTCGTTATGAAGCACTCGGCATTCGCCTCGTATGATGAGAGAAACGGGAAAATGGGAGCGGTAATTCTCCGTTCCGTGTAAGGACGGGACTTTCGGCTATTGCAGTTCAAAAAGGGAGAATTGCGCTGATTCGCGCGCAGGGGGTGGTGGCGCAGAAAAACAGCGCACATACCACAAAACCGCCCTAAACGACACTCCTCACCTCAAACCGCCGTGAAATCACGTGGAGATATTCACACCACGCGGGGCAGAAGATCAATTATTTTTTCCGGTCTTGGTTCTGCAAAAATTAGAAATTTCCTCGAACAAAACAATCTTGTCGCTCAAGCTCAAATGGCGAAAATTAGCGATTATCCGCTTCTCCATTTCCTCCAACAACCGATCAGAGTCGGTGCTTGCCCCGTCATGAGTGTTATAGATTATATCCAACTTGGGGAAAAGCCTTATCAAGGTGCCCACTGTCAGGTTGGAGAAATCGTAACGTGAGTTGACATAATCGGATATGCGGCTTTGATGGATTCCGGTCTGAGCCGCTAATTCTTTTTGCGATCCGGATTTCTTTATCGCCCGAGCAACGGCCCGTGAAAACGCTTCCGTCAATTCGCTTTGTCGGCTGTTTTTGAGGCACCTATCCAATCTTCCGCCCCTCGCGTTAAGCTTCTTCTTTACAATATACCCGTTAGCTTGTGATTTTAAAGTGAGAATCATTTTTTATGCTTGAAATATCATTTACAAATGATATATTTATCATAATAAGATTATGCATTCGCCTATCTGGTCACGCCAATGACAAATCTCAAAATGATCCGCATCAAAAAAAACATCCGCGAAGCCGAATTAGCGAGGAGGCTTAAAATATCACGTGCCGCAGTGTGCGATATAGAAAAACGGGGCATCCGCTCTATAACCACTGCCAAAAAGTATGCCGTGATCCTAAACTGTGACCCATTGGAACTGATTGAAACATGATAAAATCTCTTCGATTGTACCGCAGAAATCTCAAATCTGCTCCGCAGAAAGGGAAAACGTCTCTCGGCATGCTCATTGGGCAATCGCAACTATTCTATTGGGATCATGTATAAATCGCTATGAAAAAAAATCATATGCCATCATTGAAACGCTGGTTGTTGGGGACATTATTTTTTTGCATTCAAGCAATAAACGCGGAAGACCCTTTTGTCCATTTCAAAACGTCGCTCGACAAAGATTTCTCCACCTTGCGAAAAACCGTCGTTTTCAAGGATAAATTTGCCAATAACCAAAATCGCTGGCATATCGATCCGACCTTTCCGGGGGTGCTTTCGTGCAATAATGTCTTGGTACTTTCCCCAGCCAAGAGAAATAACAAAGAATACGGTGTCGCGTTAAAATTATATCGCAGCCTGCATCCTATGGATGGCAAAAAATACGAATTCTCGGCCACGCTCAGCGGTCGCGGAAAAGCCAAAGTTGGTATAATAATATATGGCAACTATCGGGACGGACGCCCGACTCAACGGACATTCTGGAGCGACGAATACGACTTGGGGTCAGTCGCAAAAAAAATCGTTCTCGATGCCGACTGCAGCCGCCAGAATCTCTGGCAGATGGCTTTTATGCTACATATAAGTTCTGGCGGAGAATTGATATGTCACGAAGCGGAACTTTTCGAAATAAGCGATTCATCCATAAATATCAAGTCCCCCCATCTGCTTTTGGTCAAAAAGGGCGATCCGTTGCCGCGTTTCCATTTCGATGTCAGCCGGACGAGTGATGCCAAGTCACCCATGATTTTGTTGTCATCGACCGAAAACAATGTCAACGCCTCGTCGGAGACGATCGCCGATGACGAAGGGCGGGTATATCCGTCCCCGACCGCCATAAACGACAAGACCTGGTACACACTGTCCGTCAACGGGACCACTTCAACGACTTACGTGCTGCCGATCTCGTCATCCGACTATGCACGGTGCGATGAAACAGCAAAAAATATCCACTTGAAAAAACCTTTGAGGATTGTCGTATTAGGCGATAGTCTGCAAGATAAAAACTTCGTCCACAACGTGGGGTGTGGCGCCTGTGAACAGTCGTTTTTCTGGCTGGACAAATACAACCATGATCTTGTGACAATAAAAAATCTTGCGGTTAGAGGCGACAGCCTGCAGAGGGCGGAACAGAGGATGCGAAGAGAATTGGACCCCTCAAGTAAGCGTGTATTCGAGCAGCACGTTTACAGTGGGATGTTCGATGATGGTGCCGATATCGTCTTTATCCAATTCGGGCACAACGACACCGCATTCAAAACGTTGAACTCGGAAATCCGGGGGGATGCCGGCATCAGTGAAGAAAGCATAAGCTGGCCGCTGAATGAAATAATCAAAAACTGCCGAATGCATTGGCCGAATGCAAAAGTCATAGTATTCTCATCCACGAGCAGTTGTGAAGACGTCTGCCGGCAGAGACACCGCAATTTACGCAAGCCTGACCACAAGCGCGCATTCTCCATTTTCGGTGTTCCTGAGTGTCTTGAGAAATACAATGAGCTCGCAAAAGTTACCGCGGAAACATCCGGCGTACTTTTTTATGATATTTATTCCGAAATGAAATCGTTGCCTAATGAAAGCAAGGCGACGCTTTTCATTCAAGCGGATGGAGTACATCTATCACAGGCGGGTCACGTTTACATGACGATAAAATATCTTGAACTGCTGAGTAATATCGTCGAAAAATCGCAGTGATATACAACACATGCTTTCTTTGCCTGTCCCTACCTTTCGTTTCGGTTTTACCCTCAAGCGGGAAGTGCCGCGCCGGATCGGGCGGCAAAAGGTCGGAGCGAGATAAAGGCGCGGCGTCTATAAAACGGGGAAATCCGGAAAAAGTCGGCAAAAGCCGAAAGTCCGGGTTCGTTTTTGCCGGAATTACCCCCATCTTCGGTTAGGGACGCGGCCTCTGGTGTAGAAAATCTCTCCGTCAAATGGTGTTTGTTACGGCAAAACGGCGCAAGTCCTTTCGATTCGAGGGGGGATTTTGGCGGACGGAGAATCAATAGTGCGAAAACCGCCGTTAGGACGATTGTTCGCAACGGCGAAAAACGGCGTTCATTACCAACATTTTACGACTTTTCGACAGCTCAAAAGGACTCGCGCTAATCACCCGATCGTTACACGACCAAATTTTGCCTTTGGGCTTTGCCATACGGCGCGGCGTATCGCGGCGGACGGCTTCCCGGTTCGCGGTTGCGCATGCGCTCCGGTCTCGTTCCCGTTTTCGACTTGAATTTTCTTTTTTGCGGTATTATATTGAAATTAGAACAAAAAGAACAAATTCACCGTCAAAGTTTCACATCAAAAACAAAATGGAGGCAACATGAAGATCAAGGCCGTCAAGTTCAACGAGAAGGGTTTCATGACGCAGCCGTTCGCCATGGGCGGCGAAGACGGGGCGGAAAAATTCGATGCGAAAGTCCGCTACCGTTCGTGCCTTCAGAACTATCTGATAGACACGGGTGACGAGGTCATCCTGGTGGATACGGGACTGCCGGCGGAATTTCCCGACATGGTGGTGGACGAGAATACGCAGATCTACCTCGGTAACCGCATCGTCGACTATATGAGCGCCTTCAGGGCGTTGGGCTATCGCCCCGAGCAGGTGACGAAGATCCTCGTGACGCACAAGCACGAGGACCACACGGGTGAACTGCGCAGTTTCCCGAACGCGAAGATCTATCTTTCCCCCGAGGAGGCGGACGCGCTGAAGCTCGACGGCCCGAACATCGTCCGCGTGCAGTACAAGGACGGCCCCTATCACACCTTCGACGCCTCGGAGAAGATCGCGGAAGGCGTCTATATGCTTCCCGCGAAAGGTCACACCACCGGCAACAGCATCATCGTGGCCGAGTGCGACGGGCTTTTCTACATGATGCACGGCGACGTCACCTACACCGACGAAGCGCTGTATGCGAACAAGTTTTCCGTCGTCTTCGAAGACCTCGCGGCGGCGCGGGACACGCTGAACCGCGTCCGCGCCTTCATCCGCAAGAATCCCACCGTCTACTGCTCGACGCATACGCCGCTCGGGTATGAGAACCTCGAAGCGAAGCGCGTCGTCGATCTGGACCGTCCGACCGAGACCATCCCGCCCGGAGAGATCAAGTCCAAGCAGGCGACGGGGAAATATGTGTGCTCCGTCTGCGGCACGGTCTACGATCCCGCCGTCGGCGATCCGGAGCACGGCATCCCGGCGGGGACGAAATTCGAGGATCTTCCGGAAGACTGGAAGTGTCCGCGCTGCCGTCAGCCGAAGGAAAAATTCAACAAAGCGTGATCCCGTGACGCGGGGAAACTACAAAGTATCCGAAGAAACCCGCCGCCGGCTGCTGACGGCGGCGGGGGAACTTTTCGCCTGCCGCACTCCCGACGCGGTGACCGTCCGCGACATCACCGCCAGAGCGGGAACCAAGCCCAACGCGGTGAGCTATCACTTCGGCGGCAAGCAGGCGCTTACCGATGCGGTATGGGAATACTGTCTCCGGCGCTGGAACGACAACCGCCCCGCCCGCTACTGCCAGGAAAACGAACAGCTCTTTTCCACCCGGGACGGGAAGCGCCAGATCGTCACCGACCTCATCGACATCTATTACGAAAATCTTTATGCCGACGACCAGCCGCTGTGGGCGAATCTTTTTCTGCTGCGGTCGTTGATCACCGCGCAGGATCCGGAAAGGACGCGGGTGTTCAATACGTTTCTCTTCGATCCGTTCTGTTACGTCTTCCGGCGCATCACCGGCAACGACGACCGCATGACCGCGCTCTGCTGGGTGTTGAACATCATCACCCCCGGCTCGTACATGTCGGCGAGCGCGACGGATTTCGACACCTTCGGAACGACCGAAAAGATCGACTACGCGTTCTGCCGCCGGCTTCAGGCGATGGTGACGCGCAACGCGCTTTTTGCCGTCGGACTGCTGGACACCAAGGAGGATTTTTAGTTATGGGCATCGACGAAAAATGCGGCAAACCGTTCACGGACAAACGTGACCGGATCATCGTCAGGACCAGTGTGATCGGGATCATGACGAACGTGCTCCTCGCGGCGTTCAAGGCCGCCGTGGGGCTGGCTTCGCACTCCATCGCAGTCGTCCTCGACGCCGTCAACAACCTCTCCGACGCCCTTTCGTCCGTCATCACGATCGTGGGCACGAAACTCTCGGGGAAACTGCCCGACAAAAAGCATCCTCTGGGGTACGGGCGCATCGAGTACCTGAGCGCGATGATCGTCGCGGGCATCGTGCTCTATGCGGGCATCACCTCGCTCGTCGAGTCGGTCAAGAAGATGATCCGTCCCGAGACGCCGGAGTACGGCACGATCTCGCTGGTCATCATCGCCGTGGCGGTCGTCGTGAAGATCGTGCTCGGCAAGTTCGTCAAGGCGCAGGGGGAAAAGGTGAATTCCGGCGCGCTGGTCGCCTCCGGCTCGGATGCCTTGTTCGACGCGGTGTTGTCGTTTTCCGTGCTTCTCTCGGCGATCGTCTTTCTGGTGTTCAAGGTCTCTTTGGAAGCATATGTCGGAGCGGTCATTTCCGGTTTCATCATCAAGGCGGGGCTGGAGATGATCTCGGAGACGGTCAACGAAATCCTGGGGCAGCGCCCGGACAGGGAAACCACCGACCGAATCAAGCGGCTGCTCGCCGAGGAGCCGGAGGTGCGCGGAGCATACGACCTGATCCTGTACAACTACGGCCCCGACAAAAACCTTGCCTCCGTGCATCTGGAACTGCCCGACACGATGACGGTCGAGGAGGTCGACCGGCTGACCAGAAAACTGGAAAGGCGGGTTTACGGGGAGACGGGGGTGATACTCGTCGGCGTCGGCGTCTATTCCTGCAACACGGGGAACAACGAAGCCGCGCGGATATTGGAAGACGTCCGGGCCAAGGTCCTGTCGCACGAATGGGCGGTACAGGTGCACGGATTCCATGTCGACATACCCGCGAAAGAGATGCGCCTCGACGTCGTCATGAGCTTCGACATCCGCCCGAAGGAGGGCGTCGAGATCCTCCGCAAGGAGATCGGTCAGGCATATCCCGATTATGCCGTTCTGATCATCCCCGACGTCGATGTTTCCGACTGACTTTACTCAGGACGCTTTCGGCGGCGGGACGGACTTTTGCGGAGTTACTTTTCGGCAATCTTCGACTTCGCCGCCGAGTAGAGGGCGGTCATGAGCTTGTCCGCCTCGGCGTACTGGCGGTCGAAGCAGTCGTTGAGCAGTTTGACGGCCTCGTCCTTTTTGCCATCCTTGAGCAGTCGGCGCGCCCGATCGCGCGTCTCCTTGAACTCCGCGATGAACTTGTCTTCCAATTCGGTCATCCTGGGCAGATCGCCGTGCTCCGGACCGAACGCCTCCTGATGGGCGTAGGCCATCTCTCCCCATCTGCCGTCGCGGATCTTGTCCGGGAGCTGCCGGAGCGCCATCGGGACCGGCAGATAGACCGTGTGCCGCTGCGGCCCGAGCGCGATGTAGGCGCAGCTCAGATAGGCGGGAAACTCCGGATCGATCTCGAAGCAGGCCGTTTCCAGCGACATGTTTCTCGCCTTGCGGCTTCCCGGCACGAAGACATCGCTTTCGGAAAATTTCGACCGCCGGATCTTGCGCGAGGTGTCGAAACAGCCGCGCAAGGTGTATTTGCCGTCGACGCGATTATCCTGCAGCGATTTGACCGCGCACGCCTTTCTCGCGCGATTGCCGCGGATCGAGGTGAGCGCGGACAGCGAAACGCTCTCGCCGCCCGGCAGGCTCCAGGCGTTGGCGACGACGTGGATCCCGCCGGTGACCTCGGCGGCTTCCGCATAGCCGTTGCCGATCTCGACCAGAAACGCCCGGCGCGCGTCGGCGACCAGCACTATGGTGCCGTAATTTTTCAGGCCGTAAACGAAGAGCCCGTTGCGTCCGATCCGCTTGATCGCCTCGACCGCCTCCTCGGCGGTGGCGCAACTTTTCACCAGCCACACCAGCTCGTAGGAGGCCATCGTGTGGCGTTCTCCGTCGGAAGGCGGCAAGTCGCCGTTCAGGTCGCCGCAGTTGGTGGTGATCGCCACCCCCTTCTCGTTCATGCCCATCGAGGCGCCGTGTCCGAAACTGCCGACGCGTATCCAGCGCCAGCCGCTGGAGGCGACGCGGATGTCGGCGTCCAGCCGATTGCGGTAAGGCACGTCCAGGACCTTCTGTATGAACATCCTGCCGGACTCGGTCACTTCCGGCTTCAATACCCAGCTGGTGCATGCTTCGGCGGAAAATACGGTTGTGAAAAGCGCTGCCAAAACCGCTGCCGAAAATCCTGATTTCATATCTCGCTCCCGATTTGACTTGTGTTTCCGATACTGCGATCCGCGCCATGAGCATCAAACGGCGATACTTCGGCCTACTCGACGGGAGAAAATCCGTCGGGGACCTGTATGCCGCGCTCGGCGAGGAACTTTTCGAGATCGATCTTTTCGATGTAGTACCACTCGACCGAGTACATCCCCGAGAAGACGTACGCCACATGCCGGCCCTTCTCCAAGCGCATGATGACGCCGTTGCGGCGCGCCTTGATGCGCTTGAAGAGCGGGATATCCCGGTAGCGGATGCGCTTGTTTTTCCGGCCGACGCTGCCGTCGTTGCGGCTCGACGCCTTGATGAACTTTTCGTCGATGTCCACGACCACGTCGCCCTCGGCGTCGACGATGGTCTTTTCGAGCAGATGCCCGCCGCGGTCGCCCATGCCGCGAAGCGACTCCACGAGCTTGAGCACCGAGACGTCGATCGCCGCGACGCCGTGGAAGTTCCCCGCCGCGTCGATCATCTGCAGCGAACAGGGCAGCATCACGTCGCCGTCGACGGAAAGATAAGGCGCTCCCCACAGCGCGCCGACGGCGGCGCGCGAACCGTCCACTCGCTCCTTGTACCACTGGCGCTGCCGGTGGTCGAAGTCCTCCGGCAGGATCTTCGAGCACGGGTAAAGCACGAACAGCCCGTCCTTAAAGCCGAAGTAGATGTCGATCAGCGGCGATCCGGAGTTTATGATCCGCTGTTTGAGGATCGCGAGGTTTTGTTTCGAAACGGCCGAATCCTGACGGCTTTCGATCATGGCGCGCAGGAAGGTCGGGCGGAGCATCGCCAGCCGCCGGATCCGCTCTTCCGGATTCGCCGGTTTCGTTCCGGGTGAAACGTGGTAGACGATGTCGTTCAAGTCGATCTCGTAGCCGAATCCCGGCGCCTTGACCATGGTCGGCGGCACCTTTCCCCGCGACAGCTCCGCGCGCGAATAGAGCGGTTCGCCGGCGGGCGCCCGGACTTCGGCGTTAAGGAGGAGCAGCGCGTCGGCAGTGATCGCCGAAAGGTCGTGTTCGAGCTTGGATATCTGCCGGTCGAAGGTCCGGCTGACGCCGATCGCCCGGGAAAGGAGCTGCCCCATTTCGTGGTCGCGTCTGCCGCGGAATTCGGAACGGCTCTTTTCGATCGTCTCGGCTTCGAGCTGCTGTTTGTGGCGCTGCGCCGCCAGCGCGGCCTCGCGCCGGTCGGTCTTGATCTGCGCGTAGAGCGAGTACGCCACCCCCACCGCGCCGAGCGTCACGGCGACGAGGACGACGGAGAACATGATCCGCCGGTGGCGGTATCCCCAGCGCACGAACTTGCCCAGAAAACTGTCGGGATTGGCCGAGACCTCCTCGCCCCGGATGAATTTCCGCAGGTCGTCGGAGAACTCCTCGACCGATTTGTAACGGTTTTTGCGGTCCCATGCCGACGCCTTGAGGATGATCTTGCGCAGATCGACCGGGATCGGGTACTTGTAGCGGTGGGTGACGGGACGCATTTCGCCGCGGCGGATGCGGCCGACCGTCTCCTGATGATCGCGCCCGGGATAGGCGTACTGCAAAGTCACGATCTCGTAGAGGATGAGCCCCAGAGCGTAGATGTCGGCGCGCTTGTCGCAGCGTTCGCCGTTCAGCGCCTCGGGCGAGAGGAAGCGGGGGGTGCCGGTGATGACGGTCGGCGCCTTCCAGGTCTTGGGATCGAAGTCGGGATCGTCGATCTTCCGCGCCAGTCCCCAGTCCATCAGATACGCCTCGTGATAACCGCCGATCATGATGTTCTCGGGCTTGAGGTCGCAGTGCATGATGTTGCGGTTGTGGGCGTATTCGAGCGCGTCGCAGACCGAGAGGAAGACCTCCAGCCGGTAGTCGAGCGAACGCTGTTCCTCGCTCGCGGAAAAGCCGTCGCTGTCGTAGTGCCGCACCAGATCGCCGAGGTATTTCTGCAGCGGCTGGCCGTGGATCAGCTTCATCGCCAGATGCAGACGGTTGTCCTTGTCGCGGTGGATGCTGTACACGGGGACGATCGCCGGGTGGTCGAGCTGGGCGGTGATCATCGCCTCCGAGATGAATTTTTCCCGCAGTTCCGGCACCTGACACTGCTCCGCGCGCAGGGACTTGACCGCGGCCCGGCGGCGCAGGTGCGTGTCGAATCCCCGGTAAAGTTTCGCCTGACCGCCCGCGCCCAGCTCTTCCTGACGTTCGAAGTTGCCTTCCAGCGGCGGGAATTCCTCGGCGTCGGTCAGGTCGAGCGACACTCCGGTCGGCGGTTCCGGCTGCGTCACGGGTTCGAAGGTGCCGCCGCGGTGGCGGAAGAACCCGGTCAGGTGTTCGAAAAACACGCCGACCGCGGACTTTTCCGAATGGGCGAACGGCTGTTCCTCCGCCGCTTCGTCGGCGGGAGGACTCGGCTTGGGTATCCGGCGGGTATGGGTGGCTTCCGGCTGCGGCATCGCCATCCGGATCGTCGGTTCGTAATCGTCTATGGAGTTGTCGCGGGGGTCCCCGGCGGCGTCTTTCGGCATGTCTTCCATGGTCGCGGAACTTTTTTTGTTGAATTATCGGCGTGAAATTCTTGTCGGTTAATATAGCCGCAGTTTACCGACTTGCAAGTTCCGAAACGAACTTCGCCCGGAGTTTTATGCCGCCGCCCCCCCCGAGGCGCATCGTCGAAAGAAAATCGAAGAATGATGGGGACAAATATTTGCAATCGGCTGCGGCGAATGATATTTTACATCCGAAAGGGAATTTCAACAACGGCCAGCCCATGCTCCGCTCGCGGCGGACACCGGGCGCATTCGGGCTTTTCAACCCGGAAGGGAAACCAAAAAATGACCAATCATCATCGGGGATCGTCCGGCATCGGATTTCTTCGGGCGGCCGCGCTTTTCTGCATGATGTTTCTTCTTCTGCCCGCGGCGCTTTTCGGCGCGGAAAAGAAGGAACGGAAAGCCGTCCGCATCGCCTATCAGGAATTCAACCGGCAGATGATCGTGGACGAGAACAACAAGCCGGTCTCCGGGTACGCATACGACTACATCCAGACGATCAGCGCCTACGCCGGATGGGACGTGGAATTCGTCCCGTGCTCGAGTTTTTACGACAGCGTGGTGCTGCTCCGGGCGGGCAAGGTCGACATGATCTACGAGATCAGCTACACCGAGGAACGCGCCAAGGAGATGCTGTTCCCGAACGAGCCGATGGGGTACGAATATTACTATCTGTACTCTTCGGCCGAGAACACCTCGATCGCGCCCGGCGACTTCAAGTCCATGAACGGCAAGACCGTCGGCGTCACGACCGGGACGATTCTGCCCGAACTGCTGAAGCAGTGGTGCAGGAAAAACGACGTGACCTTCAAGGTCGTCGAATACGAAAAGATCGCGGAAAAGGAGGTCGATCTGTATGCCGGAAAGATCGACCTCGATCTGGAACTCAGCATGCTGGCCAAGCGCAATCTCTCGGCGGTCGAAAAGGTCGGCGCCTCCGCCTATTATCTGGTCGCCAGCCCCAAGCGGCCCGACCTGATCAAAGACCTCAACGCCGCGGTGGAAAAGGTCCTCAGCAACGATCTCTACTATTTTTCCCGGCTTCAGGAGCGGTACTTTTCCGACACCGTGCTGAGCCGCAACCTCACGCTCGAAGAAAAAAGCTGGCTCGCGGAGCACAAGGTGCTGCGAGTCGGCTATCTGGCCAATTACCTGCCGTTTTCCGCCAGGGACAAAAAAGGCCGTCCGGTCGGCGCGGGGATCGATACGGTCAAGGCGATCCTCAAGATCCAGAATCTGGAAGACAAAGTGCAAGTGGAGTTCGTCTGTTTCGACGATCAGCGGGACGGATACAAGGCGGTCGAATCGGGGCAGATCGATCTGATGGTCCCCGCCTACGTCAGCAATTCGGTCAAGCAGGATTTCGCCATCATCGAAAGCAAGCGGCTCGCGACGCTGGCGATCAACCTCGCGTACCTCAAGGGGCTGGGCCGGGACGCGACCAAACGCATCGGCGTCAACCGGAACAATCTGATGCAGTACTATTACTGCAAGGATTTCTGCCCCAATTCGGAGATCGTGTTCTATGATGACATCGGGGGGTGTCTCGACGGACTGCTGAACCGGACTTCGGACGGCACATTCCTCAACGGACACCGGACCGACGCGCTGCTGAAACCGGGCAAATACCATGCGGTCAGACGGATGCGGGCCAAGGACGACTTCGTGCTCCGCATGGCCTTCGCCAAGGACAACATCGGCCTCATGCTGCTGATGAACCGCGGATTGACGATGCTCGATCCGGATTTCGTCAACAAGGCGTCGTATGCCCACGTGGGGCAGATGTACTCCTATTCCGTTCTGGATTTCATCATGGACCACCTCCGGCTGGCCCTCTTCTCGATCGCCGTGCTGGTCGCGCTGACCGCGGCCCTGATCGGCTACCGGATCAGCAACCGGAAGCTGGCGGGGATGAACCGGAAACTCCGGGAACACTCCGAGACCATCGAAAAACAGCGCCGGCAGGAAGCCAAACTGCGGGAACAGCTCGAAGAAAAGCAGGACGAACTCAAAGAGGCGCTGCTGATGGCGGAGTCCGCCAACCGGGCCAAGACGACGTTCCTGAGCAACATGTCCCACGACATCCGGACGCCGATGAACGCGATCGTCGGATTCACCGGGCTCGCGGCGAACCACATACACGACGCGGAACGCGTCCGGGACTGTCTGGCGACCATCATGCAATCCTCGGAGCATCTGCTCTCGCTGATCAACGACGTGCTGGATATGAGCCGCATCGAATCCGGCAAGATGACTTTGAGGGAAAAAGCGGAGTCTCTGGCGGACATCATCCACGTGATCCGCGAGATCGTTTATGCGGACGTCCGGGCGAAAAGCCTCGACTTCGACATCGCCGCGGCGGATATCCGGAACGAATTCGTCCATTGCGACCGGCTGCGCCTCAATCAGGTGCTTCTAAATCTGCTCTCCAACGCCATCAAGTACACGCCGCCGGGCGGAAAGGTTTCGCTGCTGATCGCGCAGAAACCGGCGGCGAAGGCGGGGTACGGCTCGTTCGAATTCCGAGTCAGGGACAACGGCATCGGCATGAGCGAGGAGTTCGTCAAGACAATCTTCGATCCGTTCACCCGGGAAGAGAACTCCACCGTCTCGGGCATTCAGGGGACCGGCCTCGGAATGGCGATCTCCAAGAACATCGTGGATATGATGGGCGGCAGCATATCCCTGACTTCGAAGAAGGGCGCGGGCACCGAATTCGTCGTTCTGCTGGATTTCAGAACGGCCGACGGCCCCGCTCCGTATCCCGCGATCCCGGAACTCGACGGAGCGCGCGCGCTGGTCGTGGACGGCGACGCCGAAGCCTGCCGGAACCTCGTCGGCATGCTTCGGGAACTCGGGATGCGCGGCGAGCGCTGCGCTTCGGGGCGGGAAGCTTTCGACCGGATCGGGGAATCGCTCCGCACCGGCGAGCCCTTCAAGGTCTTTGTCGTGGACCTGAAGGCGTCGGACATGGACGGCGTCGAAGCGGCCCGCCGCATCCGCGAAGCCGCCGGCAAGGACGCCTTCATCATCGTCGCGGACGACTTGAACGACGCGGAAAACGGTTCGGAAAATGCCGACTCCGCCGTACTCGTCCCGCCGCCGATCTTCAAATCCGATCTGCAGAAGGCGCTGCTGAAGCTCTGCGGCAAGGCGGTCCCCGACCGGACCGACCGGGAAGATCCGGCTTTCTCGCTGAAAGGCAAGAAGATCCTGCTGGTCGACGACAGCGAACTCAACCTCAAGATCGGAGTGCTGCTGCTCAAGGAACACGGCATGCTCGTCGATACCGCCCGGAACGGAAAGATCGCGGTCGACACGATCATGGAAAAGGGCGTCGACGCCTACGATTTCATCGTGATGGATGTCCAGATGCCGGTGATGGACGGCTACGAGGCGACGGCCGCGCTCCGGAAACTCCCGGGCGGCGACACGCTGAAGATCATCGCGTTTTCCGCCAACGCCTTCGAGGAAGATAAGGAAAAATCCCTGAAGGCGGGCATGAACGGCCACATCACCAAACCGTTGAAGATCAACGACCTGCTGAATGCGTTGAAACAGTTCGCCGGGTGACGCGGGGCGCAACTCCGCAAGGGCGCCGTCGATCGGCGGCAGGCGACGGGATATGCGAAAGCAGAAAGGCATCGACATGAAAAATCTTTTGACCGCGTTCGTTTCCCTGACCGTTCCGCTGATCTCCTTCGCCGCGCCGGGATGGAGCGTCACTCCGATCCAGGATCGCCCGATGACCATGCCGGGGACGCTCTTTCGCAGCGTCGATCCGCAGGAAAGGTTCCGCCCCGCCGACGCATACCCGGCTTCGCTCAACGTGTTCCTCATCCGGGACGAAAGCGGCGGCCGCTGCGCGTTGATCGACGCCGGATACGGCCGGGCGGACAGTCGGCTGCTGCCGGAACTGGCGCGGCTCGGCGTCAAACCCGAGGACATCTCCGCCGTATTCATCACCCACATCCACCCGGATCACGTCGGCGGCTTGACCACCCCGGACGGCACGACCGCCTTCCCCGCCGCCAAAGTCTGCATCGCCCGCAAGGAGTACGAAGCATGGCGGCGGGATCCGGCCCGCGCCGGGCTCGCCCGGCACCTCGAACCGGTCGGGAAAAATCTGGTGCTGCTGGATTACGACGCCCCGGTCGCCCCTTACGGCCTCGTCCCGCTGTGCTTCCCCGGCCACACCCAGGGGCATACGGTGTTCCGGATGCGGCTCGAAACCGGGCAAGGCGCGGAAAACATCCACTTCGTCGGCGACATCGTGCACGCCGCCGAACTGCAGATCCCCCGGCCGGAATTCTGCGCCCGCTTCGACATGGACATGGATACGGCGGTAAAGTCCCGCCGCGAACTCCTGAACGGCGCCGCCGTCTGGTACGGAGCCCACCTGCCCTTCCCCGGCATCGTCCGGATCGAACGCAAGTAGATCGATTCCGCATTTGCAATTTCGCGCGGGAAGCTGTATAATATATGTGTTTATCATAATGCAGCCGTCCCGAGGGGTTTCATGCAATATTTTTTCTATTCCAACATCGCCGGCATCGCGCTGATCGTCCATCTGATCATCAACTGGCGGCAGCTGATCGACTGGAAGAACGGCAACTCCCGCCCGGGGTACCTCGATTTCAGGCTGTTCATCCTCTCTCTGCTGGTCTTTTTCGTGTCGGACGTGCTGTGGGGGCTGTTCGCATTGTGGAAATTCTCCCGCCTGATCTTCTACGCCGACACGGTACTATTCTTCCTGTCGATGATGGTGTCCGTCTGCGCCTGGACGCGCTACGTCGTGAACTATCTGCAAATGCCCCGCACGCTGCGCCAGTTTCTGCAGTGGACCGGGCGCGGACTGCTGGCGTTCTTCATCCTCGCAATGGTCGCCAACAGCTTCACCGACTGTTTCTTCACCATCGACAGCCGGTGCGAATACCACGCCGGTCCGGTGCGTCAGCTGGCGCTCATACTGCTGATCGGGTTCAATGTGCTCAGCTCCGGAATGACGATGCTCAAACTGCTGCGGACGAAAGGCGCGCTCCACCGGCGCAATCTGATGGTCTTCGCCTTCGGGATCACGATGATCGGGGCGATCGCGCTTCAGCTCGGGGATGCGTACCTGCCGCTCTATTCGATCGGATGTCTCTTCGGCAGCTGCTTTCTGCACGTCTTCGTCGTCGAGGAGGAGCGCAACGAAATGCACCGTCAGGAACTGCTGGCGAAAAACTACGGGGCCCAGCTCGAAACCGAACGCGCGGCCAATCAGGCCAAAAGCCTCTTCTTCTCGACCGTGTCGCACGACATCCGCACGCCCCTCAACGCCATCGTCGGTTTTTCGGAACTGCTCGAAAAGGGCGTCGTCGACGAAGCGGAGCGCGCCCGCTGCATTTCGTCCATCCGCACGAGCGGCAAGATGCTGGCGCGCCTCGTGGACGACATCCTCGACCTCTCGAAGATGGAAAGCGGCAAGCTGGAGTTCATCGAGGAACCGACGCACATCCCGACGCTCGCCCGCGAAGTCATCGCCGTCTGCGAGGTGGCCCGGCTCAACAAATCGCTGGAACTCAAAACCGAGATCGGTGAAGTGCCGTGGGTGAGCGTGGATCCGCACCGCGTCCGCCAGCTGCTCTTCAATCTGCTGTCGAATGCTTACAAGTACACTGAGCGCGGCACGGTCACGGTCCGGGTGAACTGGATCGGCAGCACGCTGACGATCGAGGTCCAGGATACCGGCAAAGGCATCTCCAAGGCGAACCTCGAGCGCATCCTCCAGCCGTTCGTCCAGGTCGCCGACAAGAACCACCGCAACGGCACGGGCCTCGGACTGCCCATCTGCCGGAAGCTCGCCGCGCTCATGGGGGGAGAGTTGACCGTCGTTTCCGAAGTCGGCGTGGGTTCGACCTTCACGATAAAGCTCTACAACCGCAGGACCGTCGAACCGCCGGAAGGCGCTTCCAAATCCGCCGGGACTTCGGAACACCCCGGGGAGGCGAATTCCCCGTCCCGCGTGCTCGTCGTCGACGACTCGTCGGTCAACCGCGCGGTGCTCAAGGCCATGCTGGCGAAATGCGGCGTGACCAATGTCGCGATGGCGGAAAACGGCCGGGAGGCGCTGGAAAAGCTGAAAGCAGATCCCGCTTTCGACATCGTGCTTTCCGACCTCTGGATGCCCGAAATGGACGGTCGGGAACTGGTCAACGCCATCCGCTCCGAAGCGAAACTCGCGCACCTGCCGGTGTATCTCATCACCGCCGACGTCGAGGCGCGCGGCCAAGCCGGAGCGGACGGCTTCACCGACGTTCTTCTCAAGCCGGTCACGCTCGACAAGCTCCGGGCGCTGCTCGGGTAGCCCCCCTGAAACGAGTCACAAAAAGCCTGCCGCGGACGAACCGCGGCAGGCTTTTTTCATCGTAAGTTTTCAGGCGATCACTTGATGTTGAACTGGCCGCCGCCGACGCTCAATCCGAAACAGAGAAACAAGGCCGCTTTGATGAAATTTTTCCGGTTCATGACAACCCTCCCGTTCGTTTTTTTAGGGGATCAAACAAATCCATCTTTCATGCACCGGCTGCGGTTCGCCTGCCCCGCGGCGACCGCCGATCCGGCACGCCTATAACTCTACTGCCGAAACATGATAAAATCAATCCGTTCCGTGAAAAAAGTCGGAAAACGCGCGCCGTATTCCGTATCCCCTACTCCGACTTGGTCAGCATCGGGTAGCCGACGTAGCCGTCGGACTTCACGTTCTGCGTTCTCCAGTGGATGAACGCCGACGCGGAGGAAAACCCCAGTTCCTGCGCCAGTATCTTGACCGGGGCGTCGTGGTGTATCGACAGATAACGCTTAAGCCGCCGGCGGTTGATGTATTCGAGCACCGAACACCCCGCGTAACGGCGGAAGATCCGCGTGAAGTGGGTGCGGCTGCACCCGCACCGCTTCGCCAGAAGGTCGATGCCGCAGTCGCGCCCGCACTGGACGTCGATATACTCCTTCGCGCTGTTGACCAACAGCCGGTTGCGGGATTCCGTGCTGCGCGTTTCGTTTTGGAGCGCCTCCCGGTAAAAACTTATCAGCCGCACCGCCAGCAGATTGACGAGCAGCGAGATCTCCGCCAGCACCTCGGGAACGCCCCCGAGCCGTTCCGCCCGGTCCAGCGCCGCGACGAGCTGTTCGTGCGGACCGGGCGAAAAGCAGTGCTCCCCGTTGAGGACCATGTCGCGCCGTATGCCCTTGTCGTCGATCATGAACAAGTGGAACTGGATGAAGTTCGGCAGAAGCAGTATCCACAGGTGGCGGCCGTGCGGGACCACGTCGGGATAATACGCCTCGTGAGGGATCCCCGGCGGCACGACGATCGCGGTGTCGGCGCCGCCGCAGTAGAGCTTGTCGCCGATCATGTACTCGCACTCGCCGTCGAGAACCAGCAATATCTCGCGCATGTCGGTGTGCGAATGAAAGAGCCGCCTCTTCCGATCCTCATCCGCGGCGGGGCACACCCGAATGGAAGGATCGACGTAAAACGACGAGCAGATCTTCAACGCCCGCTGTTTCAGAAGATCGTTTTTAAATATCTCCCACATTCCCGTTCCCCCGCCGAGATCGCACGGCAAACGAACTTTGCCCGATTTGTCAAACTTTTGTTCCGATTCGTCAATCGGAGTCTCTTGCATGGATCACGTTTCCGGTTATAATATATCCCGGAAAAATGAAATCGCAATGCCGGTTCGCGATTTTATCGAATGCGATCGGGCGCGGCGAATCGGCGGCGGGTTCTGCATGTCGTTTTTTATCAACCAAAGGGCCCGTTTTATCAACACGATTCGGGGATTTCGCATTGCAATCCCGCTCCGCAGCGGATATATTTGACTGCGATGCGAAAAACAACCCCCATACAGGAGAGGATCATGAAAGCAGGATTCGGTGTTGCGGACATCACTCCGCGGGTAGGCGTGCAGCTTTACGGCTTCGGGCCGTATCTCAACCGTTGCGGCATCGCGGTGCGCGACCGTCTGGAAGCGCGCGCGGCGGCCTTCGAGTCGGAGGGCAAACGCGTCGTGGTCGTGGGATGCGACCTCTGCGTCATCAACGACGAGATCATCGCCAAGGCGCGGAAGATCATCCGCGCCGCCCACCCCGAACTCGAAGACCGGGACATCCTCATCAACGCCAGCCACACCCACTCCGGACCGTCGCTCAGCATCGACTACGGCGGCTGGGGCTATCCCGATCCGCCCTACGCCATTCTGCTGCCGCGGCGCATCGCCCGCGCCGCCTGCGCCGCGCTCGACGCGCTGGAAGACGTCGAATACTCGCTCGGCATCGTTCCCTGCGAGCACATCGGACTCAACCGCGTCCACGACAAGGATTGCCCGCCGCTCGCGGACGTCCTGAAACCCGACTGGACTCCCGCCAAGCCGGAGCTCACCGACACCGAGTGCCGAGTCCTGAAATTCACGCGGCGCGACGGCAGTCTCGCCGGGTTCGTCGCCCACTTCGGCTGTCACCCGGTCGTCTGCTGTCAGCAGTGCCGCTACATCCACGGCGACTATCCCGCGGTGGCGATCCACGAGCTGATGCGCCAGTATCAGGGCGCGGTCGGGGTGTTTTTGCAGGGCGCCGAGGGCGACATCAACTCGGGCTGCGTCCACAAGCCGGAACCGGAGTCGATGCTGGCGCTCGACGTCTTCGCGGGGCGCTTCGCCAACGCGGTGCGGCGCGGACTCGACGCGGCGAAACCGGTCGACGACCACACGATCCGCAGCTGCTCCAAGATCGCGCACTTCACCCCCGACGAGCTGTTCACCGAGGAGGAAATGGACCGGATCTACGCCGAAAACGAAGCTCTCTTCGACGCGCCGGACGCGACCGACAGCGACGGCGACCTCCGCATGGCGGCGGTCAATCTGGTCGGGCTGGAGCGGATGCGCGAGATCATGCGCCGCGGCGAACAGCCGGGCACGAGCGGCGAAGTCCACGGCGTGCGGCTGGGACCGTGCGCGATCCTCGGCTCGCCCTTCGAGACCATGCAGGGGATCCGGCGCGAAGTCGACGCCAAGGCCAAAGCCCCGGTCCCGCTGGTGACCAGCCTTTGCGACGGCACCTTGGGATACGCCTCCGACCGCGAAGCGGCGAAGCTCGAAACCAGGGGCGCTCGCTACGGCGCGAAGATGGTGCCGCTCATAAACGGACGGCTGCCGTTGAAGTGCATCCACGACGAGCTCGCGCAGGCGCTGCTGGAAATGGACCGGGAACTCTTCTCGTAACAAACTTCGTCATAACGCAAAGAAGCCGGGGGGGGAACTCCCGGCTTTTTTCATGCCCCCTGCCCCGGCGGCAAAACGACATGAAAACGGCACGCAGCGGATTTTTCCGTGCGTGCCGCAAATGTCGAGCCGCCCGACTTTACGCGAGGAGCGACAACTTGTAGGCGTTGGCGCTGTTGGTCGCCGCCTCGATCTTCATGTACCGGATCGAGTCGCTGAGCGAGCCGAGCGTGATGTTGTCGGAGACCTTGTCGTTCGTGACGAGCGTCAGGCTGGCGACATTCTTCTTGACCGAACCGTTGGCCATCTTGACCTGCGCGACCTTGACCGACTTGTTGTTCTTGTCGTAGAACGAAACCTTGACCTTGCCCTGACCGGCGTCGAGCTTCAGCTGCGCGGCCACCTTCGAGAGGTCGAAGTAATCGATCTTGTCGCCGCCCGCCGCGGTGGTCAGCAGCCCGTCGCCGACGTTCGCATTCAGCAGCGTCGCCGATTTCCACGTCTCGTTGCCGAAGTGATTGAACGTCTTGCCGGTCATGTTGACGGTGTAGTTGCTGTTCTGCGCCTTGGCGGCTCCCGGAGCCTCGACGGCGAGGTAGTATTTCGTCCCGCTCTTGAGGAGAAGGTCACCGGTCGAGACGGTCGACTTCGCCTTGGCGGTGACGGTCTTCACCTGCTTGAGCTTGTCGCCCGACTTCATGTAGACGGTGATTTTGACGTTGTTGCCAACCTCGGAGAGCTTGAAGTTGTAGAAGCCGCCCTTCGAAGCCACCGTCAGCGCGCGGTAGTCGATCTTGTCGCCGAAGCCCACCCAGTCTTTGAGCGGGGATTTCGTGTCGAGCGTCGGGAGTCCCGAGACCTTCCAGTTGTCGTCCTTGTTGTTGCCCGCGGTGAAGACGGTGCCGGCGAGCTTGACCTCGTAGTTGGTGTTCTTGCCGGAAGCGGCGTTGTTGGCCTTGACTTCCACATAGTACG
>Ga0310696_10000823_pt1 | contig 46125 bp, 46 predicted proteins | sample AusTroGonzalo_MG_4_FD_203885 | JGI IMG/M metagenome (GOLD analysis project Ga0310696, IMG submission 203885) | Bovine rumen microbial communities from tropical cattle in Woodstock, Queensland, Australia - Gonzalo_02 (v2) (version 2) | ecosystem: Host-associated > Mammals > Digestive system >... | reverse complement strand
CAGACATTGTCCCAATGTAGTAGAGGTCAATGTAGATGAGTTTTTCTCCGCGCATCCCCGAGACGACTTTGCGAACAAGAGACGACTTGCCCATACGTCTCGCGCCTTGCACGACGACATTCTGCCCAGATTCCACAAAACGCCGCAACTGACGTTCGGCCTCAACCCGTGCGCAGAAATTATCGCCATCGACTACGCAACCATACTTGAACGGATTCATGCGATCGTTCCTTTCTCTTTCGTACGGAGCGTATTATACCATAAAGGACATCGCCATGTGGGACAATTTTATCATTCCCGCCCCGCGCTTCTCCAGCAGCACCGGCATCAGGCAAAATTGAAACTACTTAATGCTATTGAACTGTCATCCTACGCCTTGTCTATGGACGCAATCAGCTCATTCGCCCAATCCACAGCTTCGTCAACAGTAGGACACAATGCCGTTTGGTCGCCGATGGTTCTCATGGCAACAGCATAAATCTCATCCCAACCTTCGCCCTTTTCAATCTTGGGCGGCCACGGCTGCTTGCGACGATAGTCAAACAGACGGACACACTTCGAGCGAACGTCTGCAAGCTCCGGCTTTGAATGCAGCATGATCAGCTGAAGGTCAATAAGATCGTGCGCTCGGGCGCTTCCATCTTCGCTGACGGCATGAAGCTTCTGGGCCACTTGATGCGAAAGCATCATCACACGAAGAGGACGCGGACGTGGGAAGTCGAGTTCCTCAAATGCCTTGGCGAGTTCTTCCGGCAAGAATTCTTCATAGTCGTCGGCATCACCTATCTCATTGTGGCCTACCTCTATTCGCACCGTCTGCCATGCACGTCCAAGATACTTGACCTTGGCGTCATATGGTTTCATTATGTACGCGCTAGGCACGCCATCTGGCATAGGCGGCACCACATCTACAAGCTCCGCAGTAAATCCGTTCCAGCCGTCGGCAAGGGCTTTCTTGAGTTCCGCTTCCAAACTCCCCCTTGAGCTTAGAATCGTCATCCAGCGATAAAAGCCCTCGCCCCCGGGCCTCATTTATGGCCTGGAACAAGCGGTCTCGCATGAGGAATCGCTTGGCCTCGATAAAAACCGAAGCCAGATTCTGAATAGGAATCCCGTTGAAATCGTCTTTATGCTCGTCGCTGGTCTTCCTGACAACTTCAATCCAGTCTGGCAATGTCCGCCTAACGCGTTTGGTAGTGGCAACATACGTCTTAAGCGGGTTCACCAATGCCAGATTGAACATTGCAAGTACGCTTTCCCCGCAAATCCACGACCCTTCGCCCACCAAGGCGACAGCTTCGGCATAGTGGCAATACTCGTTGTATGGATATTGGCTCAAGCGAAAAACGCCTCGTCCTGCTTTCTCCAAGCGTCCATTTCGCACCCATTCCAGCATGTCTTTCAAGGCAACGCCAATCCTGGTCGCCTCGGACGAGGTAACTATGCCATAGTTGTCTACAGCGATTTCAGAGATTTCCTCAAATTTAGTCATGTCAATTCATTCCCCATTTGGGGTATATTTTGACAACGCGTGCAGTATAACAAAGATAGCTGATTTAAGTCAACTAGGCAGCGTATCCACCCTTATCCCGGAAAATCCGGGATAAGGGTGTCAGAAATCCGCCGCAAAACTTAGCCCGAGGCGAATGTCGCACCAAAGCAAAAGACGCCGCGACTGGCGCGGCGTCTCTCGACGGAAAAGCCTAAACGTTAGCGACTACCAGGCGTAGTGCGCAAACGCCTTGTTTGCCTGAGCCATCTTGTGAACGTCGTCCCTCTTCTTGATGACGCTGCCCTGACCGGAGAACGCATCGATGATCTCCGCGGCGACTGCTGCGGGCATGCCGATGCCGTGGCGGGCGGACGCATACTGCGTAGTCCAGCGCAACGCGAGCGAGAGCTGACGGTTCGCGGCGATCGGAACCGGCACCGGGTAGGTGGTTCCGCCGACACGACGGGTCTTCACCTCGACCTGTGGCTTCATGTTCTCGATTGCGGCGGCGACAACTTCGAGAGGATTGTCGAGCTGCTTCTCGTCCTTCACGAACTTCGCGGGCTCGGCCTGCATCTTCTCGGCGACCTTGTCGATTGCGCCATAGACGATCTTCTCTGCGACGGTCTTCTTGCCGTCCTTCATGATCACCCTGATCATGTGCGCGACGAGCTCCGAATTGTACTTCGGATCGAGCGTGACGCGCTTCTCTACTGTCTTACCTCTGCGGCTCATGGCTTACTTCCCCTCTTCCTTCTTCGGTTTCTTCACGCCGTACTTCGAACGGCTGCGGTTGCGGCCCGAAACGCCAAGGGAGTCGAGCTTGCCGCGGACGATGTGGTAGCGCACGCCAGGAAGATCCTTCACACGACCGCCGCGAACCATCACGACGGAGTGTTCCTGGAGGTTGTGGCCCTCGCCGGGGATGTAGGTCGTTACCTCGTAGCCTGTCGTAAGGCGCACACGGGCAACCTTGCGAAGCGCGGAGTTCGGCTTCTTGGGAGTCATCGTCTTCACGACGAGACAGACGCCGCGGCGCTGGGGACAGTTCTTCAGCGCGGGCGATTTCGAATGCTTAGGCAGGGGGTGACGCCCCTTGCGTATCAACTGGTTGATTGTCGGCATTTAGTTGTTTTTCCTTGCTTTTCCGTTGAAGGTTTTTGTAAGTATATCAATTTTCACCCTTCGGTGTCAATTGCCACTCTTCGAGTCTCTCGGTTTGGGCGACAGGCTTCGAATAGATGTCGGTCTCGTCCGGCGGCTGATGCTTCGGCTCCAGCGCGTGTTCGAACTTGGGGAGTTCGCGCACCGGCGTTCCCCCCTTCAGTATAGCTGGCTTGCCGTTGCCGGTCACAGCGTTCGCGCCGACGAGAGCTTTCGCCGCCGCGATCTCCTCCTCTCCAGCCGCCTCGCGCGCATCGACCGTCGCGCGCGCTTCGGCATCGACCTCGCCAAGCTTCGTGTGCCTTGCGGGAATCGGCTTGAGAAGCGGATCGTCGGGACTGATCACCGTGCACTTGAGAGGTTCTTTTATGTACTCCTCAATCTCCGGTATCTGGCAGCTCTCGAACTCGTCCGCAAACGAAATGGCCACGCCCGTCGAACCTGCGCGACCCGTGCGGCCAATGCGGTGCACGTAGTCCTCAGCTTCGTACGGGAAGTCGAAGTTGATCACATACTCCAACCCCTTCACGTCGATTCCGCGCCCGGCGACGTCCGTGGCAACGATGACCTTAACCTCATCGTCGCGGAACGCATTGAGGACCTTGAGCCGCTTGTTCTGGTTCACGTCGCCTGAAAGCATCTCGACATTGACACCGCGAATCTTCAGCGACTCATAGACGTCCTCCGTCGTGGATTTCCTGTTGCAGAATACGATCACGCGAGAATCGGGATGCAACGCGATGTGGTTGAAAAGAACGGTGAACTTGTCCTTCGCCCTGATTACATAGACGACCTGCTTCACCGTGTCGGTCGCATTCGTCTCGGCCTCGACCTCTGCCTTGAACGGCTCTTCCATCCAGTTCTGCGCAAGGCGCATCACCGTGTCGTTGAGCGTCGCGGAGTAGAGCATCGTCGTGCGCTTGTTCTTAGGCGGCAGATAGCTCATTATCCTTCTGACGTCCGGAATGAAGCCCATGTCGAGCATGCGGTCGGCTTCGTCTATGACGAGCGTATCGACGTTGGAAAGATCTAGCACGTGCGACTTCGTGAAGTCGAGAAGACGACCCGGCGTCGCAACGAGCAAATCGACCGGAGCCGAAAGCAACTCGCGGCGCTGGCGGTCGTAGTCCATGCCTCCATAGACCGCAATCGACCTAAGCCCCGTGTACTTTCCTATCGCGTCCGCATCCTGGCAAATCTGGATGACGAGCTCCCTCGTGGGGGCAATGACAAGAGCCCTCGGAGAGCCGCCCTGCTTCGCCCTGTCGCCCGGAGAACGCAGGTAGCGAGTGAGTATCGCGACGAGGAACGCAGCCGTCTTGCCCGACCCCGTCTGCGCCTTACCGGCGATGTTCTTGCCGGCGAGAGCCTGCTCAAGCGAAAGAGCCTGTATATCCGTGCAATACTTAAAGCCAAGATCGGCGATGCCGTGCATCACCTCGGACGGAAGATCGAAATCGTGGAACCGCTTCTTGCCCTCGCAAGGCTCGACCACGAACGAATCGAGACTCCACTTCGAATGCGCCGCCCGGCGCAAAGCCAGCTCTTCGGCGGAAATCTCCCCGCCTGGACGCATCTCGCCCGCCGCCGTATCGACAGACTGCGGCCTGCGCCTGTTGCGATCACCATGACGGCCGCCGCGCTGCTGCGAAGACTCTCCGCCGCCCTGGCGCTCGCCGCGCTGATGCCGCGACCCCTTCTGCTGCTGGTTGCGCTGCTGCTGGGCGTCCTTCTTGCCGCCGCGCTGCGCACCGGCAGAAGCTCCGCCGGACGCCGCCTGCGACGGCTGCTGACCACCGCCGCCGGGCTGCTGCTTCGAGCGACCCTTTCCACCGCGGCGACGCTTCTTGCCCCCGCCGGATTGCTGCGGCGGGGACTTGGAGCCGCCGCCGGCGAATGCGGCGACGATCTTCTTGAGAAATCCGAATGCCATGATTCGAATCAGCGCTTCGAGAACTGGAAGCGCTTGCGGGCGCCCGGCTGACCGGGTTTCTTGCGCTCCTTCATGCGGCTGTCGCGAGTCATGCAGCCAGCCTTCTTGAGCGCGGCACGCGTCGTCTCGTCAGCCTCGACAATAGCGCGGGCAAGGCCGTGACGGATGGCGCCGGCCTGGCCGGAGACGCCACCGCCCTTGGCGAACGCGACGACATCGACGGACGTCATGTCGTAGCCGGAAATCGCAATGGGCTGCTTGAGGTAGTCGCGGAGCGCCTCGGACGGAATGTACGCCTCGAGCGCAACGCCGTTGACGGTCCAAACGCCCTTGCCCTCGACGAGATTGACACGGGCGGTCGCAGTCTTGCGACGTCCGGTTCCTGCGGAAATGGTCTTCTTCGTTGACATGTCTGAAAATCCTTTCCCTTAGAGCGTGATCTCTGTCGGCTTCTGCGCGGCAATCATTCCGGCCGCAGCCTCGCCGGCGAACACTTTGAGACGCGTCATCATCTTGCGGGCGATGTTGTTCTTGGGCAACATGCCGTGCACGGCCTCGAAGATCATGCGATCAGGGTGCTTGGCGCGCATAACCGCGGCGGAGAATTTCTTCAACCCGTTCCTGTAGCCGGAATAGCGCTGGTATTCCTTCTGTTCTTCCTTCTTGCCGGTCAGCTTCACGAGCGCGGCATTCGTGACAATCACGAACGCGCCCGCATCGACGGAAGGATCGAACGTCGGAAGATCCTTCGCGCGGAGCTTGTTGGCGACAACGACGGCGAGGCGGCCAAGCGGCTTGCCCTTCGCGTCAATGATGAACCACGAGCGGTTTTCGCCCGGATTCGGAGCACGGTAGCTTTTCTGCATCTTTTCTTTCTCTTTCCTTTTTGCGGATTTGTGCCCTTTGTCCGGGGTTTTGTCCGCAGGTTTCACGACGCAACCGGTTAGTCCCCGACTGCGAATGGGCGCGTATTATACCAAAACATGCTGGACAAAAGCAAGGGGGAATGCCAGAAACTTTTCGCAAGATCGGCACGACCCAGATTATTGGTGGGCTATAGTGGATTCGAACCACTGACCTCTTCCATGTCAAGGAAGCGCTCTAACCAACTGAGCTAATAGCCCTCAATTGGCGCGTAGTATATCATTTCCCGGATTCCCCGTCAAGCACCTCTCGACCGTTCCCAACTGCGATCACACGCCGTATGTCAATTTGATATGCGCCCTGTACATCAAATTGCATACTGGCACAAACAGCGCACGAGGCAGAATGCGCCAAAGCCAGTATTGAACTTTGTACTCCAACGGCATCGGACGCGTCTGCTCGGCCGCTTCCGCAAGCCCGGCATCTGCGGCCGCACGGCGATACGTTTCGCGCATGGGATGTTTAGACGAGGTGTACCAGGGGCGTCCGAGCGTGTTGCCGGAAAAATGGTAGATCGAGGGTTTTTCTTTGCAACGAAGCAGGAAGTATTGCGAAAGGAAATTCCAACGACGTTCGAGCGGGACGATTTCGTCGTTGAGAATTCGCACGATGATGTCTTGGTCGCCAAGCGGGTTTCTTCCATGCGGCGCCCTAAGCTCGTCCATCAGCCGCTCCGCGCAGCGGCTCCGCCTCCATGCATCGAGATTGATGAGCGCAACGCCAGTGTTGTAGTAGGGTTTCTCCTGAGGTAGCGAAATGACGCGTTTGTAGGCGAGATGAACTACGTCTGGGGCGAGCGCTATCGGATTCCCTCCCATATCCGTCTTGAAAAGTTCCGAGAGCGAGTCGGCCACCAGCGTATCGCAGTCGAGATAGAGAATGTTTCCAGTGTCCTCTGGTAGCAGGTCGGCAATGAAGATTCGCGAATAGACGGCATAAGACACGTAGGATGACGCACCTAGCTTCTCCAGCTCGTCGATCTTGGGACTGACATCGACATATCGGAATGCACCGCCCGCTTTTTCAATGCGCGACTGCACCAGGTCGATGGAACTTCTCCGCAGCCGACAGCCGACAAGTATGATTTCTGCGTCGGGATTGTGCCTAAGCAGCGACACCGCAGAGACGGCGGTAAGCGCGGCATAGTTGTCGTCGCATGCATAGACAATCCTCATATTGCGCATAAGTCTTAACAAAAGTTCGTTGTGTATATTTCGTGGTGCTTGAATTATACCAAATTCTCCGATTGCCCGCCGAGCGGAAATTTTGGTACAATACCGCTTAATGGAATCGTTTCTGGAGCGCAACCTGCCGCCATACCTGGCGCACGACCTCGAAGCCTGGAAGAAAGGCGTCGAGGAGAAGTCGCATCTGCTCGACTGCCTCTGGGGCGAATTGTACGGCTCCATCAACATTGCCGAGATAAACGACGGTGCCATCACCCACGACCAGGCGCAGTACCTCCGCGACAAGTATCTCTGGGGAAAGGACGTGTGATGGAACTTGTCGACTTCACCGACTGCGAGCGCCTTCCCGGACGCGCCTACAATGGAGCGAACGGAAAGAAGATTGCCGTGCGGTACGACGGTGACGTGTGGCTATTGAAGTTCCCACCTTCCGCAGCAGAAAAGCCGACGACTCTTTCTTGTTCAAATAGCTGCTTTAGCGAGCATGTCGCGAGCACTATCGCCAACATGATCGGACTTAAGTCGCATGAAACGCGGCTTGGCACGTTTACAAACGGCAAGACAAAGGTCGTTTGCGCCTGTCGCGACTTTACTGCGGACGGCAAGCAACTATACGATTTCTGCTCGATAAAGAACACCGTGATAGATTCCGAGACCGGCGGCACGGGAACGGAGCTTGACGACGTTCTCGAAACGATTGACCGACAGTCGTTTATAGATCCAGTAGTGCTCAGGGCGCATTTCTGGGATATGTTTGTCGTTGACGCATTCCTTGGCAACTTCGACCGGCACAACGGGAACTGGGGATTTCTTGTAGACCCTGTTACACGCAAGGCGGAGATTGCCCCGGCATTTGATTTTGGAAGCTGTCTCCTGCCGCAGGCGGATGACGACATCATGCGCCGCGTTGTCGAAGACAGGGCGGAACTCGATGCGCGCATCTACAACTTCCCCGCTTCGGCATTGAAGCAAAATGGCAAGAAGATAGGCTATGTCGATTTCATTTCTAGAAACCACGACGGAGTTCTCGCTCCGTCGCTTAAGCGCATAGTGCCGCACATCGACCTCGCGGCAATCAGCGCCGTTATCGACACCACGCCATATCTCACCGACCTTCAGCGCAGGTTCTACAAGATTTACCTCGCCGCGAGGTACGAGGCGATGTTTGCGTAGATTTGGAGATTTTTCGTCATGAGCCGCTTTCTGATAACTACAGCCAGGTATTTGGATTACTGGACGCATGCGCTCGAACCTCTAAAACACCGGTTGGGACTCACAAAATGGTTTCGCCAGTTGCTGTTGCCAAATGCCGCAAACATTGACCGCAAAGGAATACTCGCTTCGTTGGATGGCATGTATATCCAGCGCCGCATAGAAGCGTTGAAAATGAGGGGCTGTAATACGCCGCATTTTTTTGTTTTATGCGTTGAAGGCATAGGTGATGTCATCGCAGCCGAGCCAGTAGCCAGGGCTTTGAAGAGGATGTCGCCGCATGGGATGGTCAGTTGGATTGTGAAGTCCGGATGTGAAGATTTAATCCGCTATAATCCAAGCGTGGACGAGGTGATTGGCGTTGAGTCTCACTGGGCCGGTTATACTCTATGTAAAATGCGAGACTCAGAAAGCGGAAACATCTTTGTTAATTGCCATTTCGACGGATGGCGGTGCAGTGTCACGGGCAGATTCATTCCCAATCCCGTGAATCCGCAGATCAATGTCGACAATAGTCTTGCCGTCACTCATATTTTGGGCGGTTTCTCAGCTGCGGCAGGACTGCCGGTATTGGATGAAACGCCGCAATTTCATTTGTCGCCGGAAGCTAGGCACCCTGATTTCGGGAAGTTTCCATATGTGGTCATCCATTGTCGTTCAAAGGATGCCGATAAAAATTGGAGCGATGAAAATTTTAATCGTTTGGTTGACTTTATCATTGACAACGGGATGCAAGTAGTTGAAATCGGCACTGAAAAAGTGATACAGTCTAATAGCCCTCTTTATCACGACTTTACGGGTCGTCAGAGCTTCCAATCGCTTGGTGCGACCATAAGAGATTCCTCGCTTTTCATAGGCGTTGACAGTTGTTTTGCCCATGTCGCGAACGCGTTCTTGCGGCCTAGTGTCATATTGCAGGGACTGTATCGCCAGTATTTTGACTACCAACCTTATTCTGGCGAGTTCGCTCGCTCTCCGCTCTTTCACATAGTCCGTCCCGAGCGCCGTGGTGAAGCCAAAATGATATCTTTTGGAGCTGTTGCTCAGACGGCTGAGTCATTGTTGCGGAATGTGGTTTTGGTGTAGCTTTCAATAGGAGAGTAGATGAAAAAACGAGTCAACATACTATTTCAGAGCGATGACAACTTCGCATTCATGGTCGGCGTGGCCATGTCGTCGCTTCTTGAGAACGCAAGCCGCGACGTCTTCTACGACATCTATTACTTTGCGCTGAACTTAAGCGAGGATTCACGCAGAAAATTCGACGAGCTCAAGACGCGGCATCCCGAAGTGGACTATCGCCTGACGATCGTTGACGCAGACCGATTCGAGAAGGAGTTTGTGGCGCTTGGCGTTCATGCGCACCGCGGCAGCTACGTCACGTACTTCAAGTTGCTTCTCGACCGCTACTTCAAGGACACCGACGTTGACCGCATAATCCACATAGGCGCCGACACGCTCATTACAGGTTCGCTCGAGGGCCTCGCGGACTTCGACTTCAAGGGAGCCCCCTTCGCGATGAACTGGACCGAGAAACAGCATGAGCGCTACCATCCCTGGCGCTATCGTGCATGCATCGCAGAGATGATCTACTTCAACCTGCCGGAATGGCGCAGGCACAACTGCGAAGAGCGCATCATCCGGCATATCAATGAGATAGGAGACATCTACGGCAGCAAGGACCAGGGAATCCTCAACGTCGAGTTCCAGGACGAATACATTCAGCTGCCGCTCAAGTACAATGTGTATGGCATGGCGCCGCACATGTCAAAGAAGAATCTTCTTCGCTATCACGATGCGCCAGTCTATACGCGGGAGGAAATCTTCGATGCTATGGAACACCCGGAGATAATCCACATTGCTCGGACATTCCTATACCGTCCGTGCGAGGATGGAAGCCTAGACTTCAACAACGACCTCTGGTGGGGATACTGCAATCGTTCGCCCTGGGCGGGGATGAAACCATTCAATCCAAACCCACCTCTTGGAGCGAAGGAAAGGCTTTTCCGCTGGCTCTACCAGCACGCACCGCTTTCGCTCTGCGACTGGCTCTACATCTACTCGCGCCGCGCCTTCGGCGTGTATCTCTACCTTACCCACCTCCCGCGCAAACGGGTCAGCATAGGGATGGACTAAAGCCATGGTATACGATTGCTTTACTTTCTTCAACGAGCTTGATCTACTTGAAATCAGGCTCAACACGTTAAAGGACGTTGTGGACAGGTTTGTGATTGCGGAGGCTACACGGACTCATACCGGCAGGCCCAAGGAACTTGTCTTTGAAAAAAACCGCAAACGTTTTGCCGAGTTTTCTGATAAGATCGAGTATGTTGTCGTCGACAACCTTTTACCTGAAAGCGAGGTGTTGAAAGACTCCTACAACTTGCCATGGGTGAATGAGAATCGGCAGCGCAATGCCCTCATAAGTGGGTTAAGAGATGCGCATCGCGATGACATTGTGCTGTTGTCTGATCTGGATGAAATACCTCGCCCACAGTCGGTAGTGAAGGCAAGGAAATGCTTGGAAGGCAAAGCGTTAAGCGTGCGACTCGAATTGCGCTCATATAATTTCTACATAAACTATGAGAATTGTTCATGCCCAAAGTGGCTTATGGGAACAGTTGCCGCCAAGTACGGGGACTTGATCGGCGAAGAGTTGCTGTCGGGCGTAAAATACGACAGGTACACGCAGAAGTCCGAAAATCAGGGGAGCGCCTTGCATAAGTTGCGTTTTGTCGATCCCGGCATTGTCTTGCATGACGCAGGGTGGCATTTCTCCTTTCTCGGCGGGATAGATGCCATACAAAAGAAACTTGCGGCGTTCTCCCATTCTGAGTTTGGAAATGTTCCGCGGGAGATGCTTGAGGCCCGGCTACGAAGGGGGTGCGATCTTTTTGGCCGAAACGGAAAGTTTTTTGGCGTGCCACTAGATACGTCATTCCCGGAATTCATCGTGGAAAACCAAATGCGTTTTCGCGAGTTGATATTTCCGGTAGATGAAGGATACATGCGGCGGACAAAGTTTGCGCGTACGGCTGCGAAGGTTCGCGGGGCGCTATATCGCCTGGTTGTCATGATGATACCGAATCGTCTGGCCCTTGTTCTTGTCAGGATTCGTGACGCTATCATGAAAAAGCTTGGCCGTATATGACATGAACGCGAGTGTTTCCATCATTGTCGGCGTATACAACGGCGAGAAATACCTGGCCGAGTTGCTGGATTCTATTTTGTCTCAGACATCTTATGCTTGGATTTGCATATGTGTAAACGATGGGTCTACTGATTCGTCTTTGTCAATTCTTGAATGCTACGCGAAGAAAGACTCTAGGTTCAAGATTGTGTCGCGGCAGAACGGCGGTGTGGGCGCTGCGCGCAACACTGGGATTGACGCTTTTGACTCAAAGTATATAATGTTTGCCGATCAGGACGACAAGTTGCTTCCTAGCGCAGTCGCCACGGCGCTTTCGGCAATCGAAGACTCCGGCACGGACATTGTGAGGTTTCAGTCGAACAAGCATATGCGCAAGTCAAATGCGGTATGGGAGCGGATATACAGACGTGATGCGATAAGGGACGTGCGATTCCCGCATATAACAGGGGGGGAGGACAACGCTTTTCTATGGGAACTTGATCTTCTCGGCCTCAAAACGACTGAGATACCTGACGAACTGTACTGGAATCGTACGAACAACGGAAGTTTCTCGCATGCTGTTTCCCCTAAGTACATTGGAAACGTTTTTGCTGGATATCGCAGCATGATAGCGGCTGGACGCCGAAACCATCTGTCGACATGGCGTCTTTTTGCCAAGTTGTTTTCGCCGGTGTTCTGGTTTTCGCTTTCAATAGTCGTCAAGAGACATTCGTTAGCCAATCTCAGAACGTTGTTGCCAGAGTTGACAAGGCTCATGACGTTCACCTTTTTCAACCATAAGGAGGCGCTGCATGTTTGACTTGTCAGAATGGAAGCGCGTGCGAATTGACGCGAATCGCTTGGCAACGCCTTATGTTAATGGGCGCGGCGATGTAACGGTAGTGGCCTATGCATTTGCGTCCCGCGACAAGATGCCGGAATGCGTTGCTTCAATGGAATTCGCCTTGCGTGAGACATATCGGTTATGCGGGCTGCTTAAGACTACCCTCGTTGTCAATCAGATGACAGAACGGCTTGAATGTTTAAAGTCTGAGTTTGGTGGCGTGTTTCGTATTGACATCGATTCGTCATTGATTCCAGGTGATATCACTGGGTTTTCGCGTAACATGATTAAAACGCTTCCTGATAGGTTTGATACATATTACATGCTCAACATCCATCCCGATGGATTCCCTTTGAGGCAGGGATTGGACGAGTTTGTCGGGCGATGGGATTATATTGGAGGACCTTGGAATATCTCAAACGATGACTTTATAACAAAAGTTCTCCTTTCGCGAAACGACGGATCTGGCAATGGTGGATTTACGCTAAGGTCTAGGAAAATATGCGAGCTTGGTGCTGCTGCATATAGACGTTTCTGGAAGATCATTCCAGATTGTTATTTACTTTACGAGGATATTTTCTTTACTCGTTTTTTGCCAAGGTGGCAGCCGGGATATGCAAGGCAGGTCTCCCTAGCGCCCCGCTTGGAGTCTCTGAATTTTTCTGTATGCGAAAGACTCATGCCAAATGAACGGTTGGAACGTATACCTTTTGGTTTTCATTCATGGCATGCACTTTGCAATGTGTATGAAAATTGCGTTATGTCCTGAAAGGTATTTTGACTAGATGATATTCTGGCTTGCAGACTGGTTATGTTGTAGAATTGCGAATACAATAATGTTCGCACTGTCGCTTTTGTCACGCAGGAACGAATACGATTTTTCCGCAAGTAAAGGGAAGAAACACGTTCTTGTCATAGCGAATGATATGCTAGGAGATGCGCTTATGCGATTGCCGTTTTATGCTGCATTGCGAAGGGAGTTCCCTTCCGAGACATGCCACATAGCAATCATGCTTACATCTCCGATAGCAAAATTTCTTTCTCCTCTACCTTTTTTTGATGAGATAATTGAGTCTCCAAATATGAGTTGCGCACATCCTATACGATGGATATTTTCTAGATGCAGATTTGTTGATTCGTCTCTTCGTTGGGCGCTTGTTCATAAAGTGGATGTGTGCATTAATCCACTTCGCTTTCGTTCGCTCGGGCATGACTACATACTGAAGTTGACAATGCCGAACATGAGCGTTGCCTATGAAGCGAAGAATCAGGTACGATTGTTTCCTGCGACAGCGGAATATCAAAAGGCACGATTTGATAAAATCTATACGCACCTTATGCCAATTATTACGAATGTTTCTCAAATAGATGAGATGCGGAAGATTTTATCCATGGTGCGTGGTGGGCGAGAGGCAGAGGTGCTTCCACTTTCGCTAAATGAGTTCGGGGCAATTTTGGATTTCAGTGTTGAAAAGAATTTGGTAAAACCATATGTTGTAGTTGTCCCAGGTGCAGGCGCAGGATTTCGGCGTTGGCCGGTGGAGAGGTTTGCACATGTCGCCAGTAGGCTTTTGTGCAATGTTGTTGTTGTTGGCACCGAGGAAGAAAGTGCACTTGGAAATCAAATTCCATGTGCGATCAATCTTTGTGGGAAGACGTCGCTTGCGCAACTTGGCGGAGTCCTTGCTGGGGCGTGCCTTGTAATTGCAAATGAAACAGGTACCGCTACTTATGCTGCTGCAATAGGCGTCCGCACATTATGTTTGCTCGGTGGTGGTGACTTTAAGGCATATTTCCCCAACGACTTTTATAAGAATACATTTAGCATCTATCATTATACTCCTTGTTTTTCTTGCATGTGGACATGTTCGCACCCCAATCATTTGGGCGCGATCGCTCCATGTGTAAATGCTATAAATGAGGAGGAAGTGTATAACGCAGCGAAGGAAATGCTTAGATCATGAAAAGCACGGATGAAAGTATTGTTGTCGCATTGGCGGCAGATCAGAATTACTATAAGGGACTTTTAGTGACAGCGTGTAGCATGGCTAAGCATGCAAGCAACAGCTGTCTCATAACATGGGTAATTCTTGACGGTGGAATATGCCCAGGCGATATGAATAATTTGAAACAATGCATACTAAGGGATCATCCCAAAAGCCTGTTTAGGGTTATACAGTTAAACAAAGAAATATTTAATGGCGTTGCCTTGTATAATGGGTCCATAATGACCTATGCGAGATTGCTTTTGCCAAGGCTGCTCCCCGATTGTGAGTTCGTTATTTATTGTGATGTTGATTTTTTATGGAGAGCAGACATTTCTGAGCTTTGGAAGCTTAGAGATGCGAAATTTATTGTGCAGAGTACGCTTGATGAATTCATTTGCCGTGTAGGTTCTTCCGTTGAGGATCGTTGGGGGATGGAATACGGCTACACTTTTGACAGAAGCCATTATTTCTGTGCCGGCTTATGCTTGTTTAACTTGGAGAAGCTTCGCCTTGGCATTGCGGATCACCTTATAAAAATCATGCACGAATGTCCAAATGCGCCCATGGCGGATCAAACAATAATGAATGCCGTGTTTGACAAAAGCGATGTTGGCTTATTGCCGCCCAGATGGCAACGATTGGTGCTGGAAATCTCTGCTTGTAAAGTTTGCGAGCCAGTTGCGTTGCATTATGCGTCAGTTCTTCCCTGGCGGGCTGAAAATGCAAGACTAATTTCAGATGCGGTGTTGGCGTGGTTTAAGGAGTATTCTAGAGTTAGGGGAATTTCAGCAATGTGTGCGATTGGAGAAGTTCACAACAGGCTTCTTGCCATGCTCTCTAGGCTCGCCTTTTTATTCTCAACAAGCTCTAAGTTTGGACTGTTGATTTTCAAGTGGCTTCTTCGGCTAATTGGGCATGAAGGCTACGTTGTTCACTGCGTCAGATTGCCAGGGCTGGTTTGATACGTAATTTACGCTGCGTAATTGACGCAGCGCAAATCATGTGTTATACTACACGGCATGAAGCACAAACTAGAAAATCCATTTCTTGTGTCAGGGTATGTGTCGCCAGAATACTTCTGCGATCGGGAGGTAGAGACATCTCGGCTTATTGATGCATTTCGCAACGGACGAAACGTCACGTTGCTTGCACCGCGTCGCATGGGCAAGACAGGTCTTGTGAAAAACGCATTTCATCGGATGGAGGCCGAGGGCGAATGGAAGACCGTCTATGTTGACGTGTTCTCAACTCAAAACCAGGCAGATTTCACGAAGCTGTTCGCTGCGGCCGTGATAGGATCTATGGACACATCCGTCGACAAGGCCCTGAAAGCTGCGACTCGGTTCTTTACACACTTCAGGCCGACGGTATCCGTCGACCCGGTTACAGGGACACAGTCATATTCATTTGGGCTTGATTCGGGCGGTGTAGAAGCGTCGCTAAAGGAGTGCTTTGACTATCTTGCCAGCCGTAAGCAGCGGTGCGTAGTCGCAATTGACGAGTTTCAGCAAGTCGCAACGTATCCAGAGAAAGGCACGGAGGCGCTCCTAAGAAGTTTTATTCAGTTCATGCCAAACACGCGTTTTGTGTTCGCAGGTTCGAAGCGGCACATGATGGCAGACATGTTTTCCCTGCCGTCTCGTCCATTCTACAACTCAACTCAGTCGTTCCCGCTCGGCCCTATCCCGCCGGACGGTTATTTCGCGTTTGCCGCTCGTCATATGAAGTCCGGCGGCGTTGCGCTGACTCGCGAGACGTTCGACCGCATCTACAGGATGTTTGACGGCATCACATGGTATATTCAGGAGATACTGAACAGGCTGTATGCCTTTAAGTCCGCCGAGTTCGACGACGTGTCGCGCGCAGTGGCGGAAATAGTGTCCGAAAGCGAATACAATTTCGGAAACATCGTGGAAAGCCTGCCGCCGGGCGCAGTGAGGCTTATGCGCGCTATAGCCAGGGAGGGCGCTGTAAAGGGTGTCAATGCCGGTGCATTTATTTCCAAGCACGGGCTCAGGGCCACGTCGAGCGTCAACGTGTCGCTGAAGAAGCTTATGGATTCTGGTTTTGTCGAGAGGACCGACAAAGGCTATGTCGTCGAAGACCGATTTTTCGGAATTTGGCTTGCAAAGAATCCTGCATAGTTGTCTATGCTGCAGTGAAAAGACGGCGCTCGTTTTGTCGCTCTTTACTGCGGAAAGGAGAAATGGTATCATACGCCCGTATGCGAAACATAGAAAAAGGCAGGGTTGCGCCGAGAGCTGGCGTATTGGATAGATTACCATCCGTCAGGGTCCTCGTCGTCGGCGATGCGATGATGGATCGCTTCGTGTACGGTAGCGTGGAGCGCATTTCGCCGGAGGCTCCTGTGCCGGTGTTCCGGCCTTCGCGTACAATTGAGATGCCGGGCGGCGCGGGCAATACGGCAGTGAATTTGTCGGCGTTGGGCTGTAGAGTCCGCCTTGTTGCCAGGACTGGCTTTGACGAGACGTCTGCGCGGCTTTCGGCATCCCTTAGACAGAAGGGAGTGTCTGTACGTCTTTTCAGGCAGAAAACGTGGACAACTTCCGTAAAAACGCGTTTCATCGCTGGCAACAACCATGTACTTCGTGTGGACGAAGAGCAAATAGCGGAGATTGACAATAGCCAGCTTTCTGACGTAAGATCAGCGGTTCGCAGAGAGATTGCCAAGTGCGACATAGTTGTTTTGTCTGATTATGGCAAGGGATTTCTTTCCACGCCTTTTGTGAAATCTGTCATTTCGGACTGCAAAACGGCTGGGATGCCAGTTGTTGTCGATCCTAAGAGTTCGGAATGGAGCAAGTATGCTGGCGCTACGCTTGTCAAACCAAATTTGAAGGAGTTCTCGGAGGCGACTGGCAGGAAGTTCAATCCAGGGAGTGCGAATTTCTGCGAGGAAATCGTATGCGCTGCGAAGGAGCTGCTATCCAGGCACAAGATCGGCGGATTGCTGATCACGCTTGGGGAACATGGCATGATATATGTTCCCGCAGGCGGATCACAGTCGGACGTAATACACCTTCCGACGCGGGCACGAGAGGTGTTTGACGTTTCTGGAGCAGGCGACACGACGATTGCCGCGCTTGCGGCAGCGATTGGAGCTGGCGCCCGCATGCCCGAGGCTATGCAGATCGCAAATGCGGCAGCCGGAATAGTTGTCGGCAAAGTAGGCACCGCTTCCGTGTCGGCAAGAGAGCTTAGGGGGGCTCTTTCCAGCATGGATAACAACATGGGCCGTAAGACACTCCCCTTGCCTGCACTTTGCCGCGAAATTGGTGCGCTTAAGCGGAACGGGCTTAAAATTGGCTTTACGAACGGGTGCTTTGACTGTTGCCATCTAGGCCATCTGACTTCGCTTCTAGAAGCGAAAGGCCTTTGCGACGTTTTGGTCGTCGGTGTCAATTCCGACAACTGGATACGTCGCCACAAGGGAAAGAACCGCCCTCTGCAGAACATGGCTACGCGCACCGCTTTGCTCGCGGCACTTGAATGCGTCGACTATGTCGTTGCGTTTAACGACGAGACGGCGCTTCCGCTCGTGCGAAAGCTCAGACCAGACGTCATTGCCAAGGAAGGATATGCGCTAAAGGACTGGCCGGAGGGCCGCTATGTAGAGTCTATCGGCGGCAAGGCCGTGACGCTGCGGCGTGTTGAGGGATATTCAACGACGGCAATTGCGAAAAAGGCCGGGGCAAAATGACAAAGGCGCTTTTCCTTGACCGTGACGGAACGATAAACGTTGACTACGGCTATGTACATGAGCCGGAGAAATTCGTATTTATTGACGGAGTGTTCGACTTCTGCCGCAAGGCGCAGTCCAAAGGCTACTTGATCATTGTGGTTACAAGTCAAAGCGGAATAGAGCGAGGCTATTTCACAGAGGCGGACTTTGCCATTGTCACCAAATACATGACTGAGCGCTTTGCAGCTGAGGGCATTGACATCGCGGACGTTTTCCATTGCCCGTCTTTGAGTGGTCCGGATCGCAAGCCCGAGCCAGGTCTTTTCCTGAAGGCGAAGGAAAAATTCGACATCGACATGTCCGCCTCTGTCAATGTCGGCGACAGAGAGCGCGATCTTGAAGCTGGCCGCAGGGCCGGTGTCGGACGGAACGTTCTGTTTGAGGGCGACTACATGGCGCTGTTGTCAGCACTGTGATTCACAGCGCCGAACACCACGCGGATTTCAGAACAACTCTTCCTCTATCATGGCGCATAGCGCATGATACACGGGCAGGTGTAGTTCTTGTATTTTAAATGTTTCTGATTCCGGCACTTGAATCGTAATGTCGCAAATCTCGGAAAGCCGCGATGCGCTTGCACCAGTTAGTGCGATTGTCTTTACTCCCATCGCCTTTGCCACCTCTGCGGCTGCAGCACAGTTTGCGCTGTTGCCGCTTGTGGAAAGCGCTACGAGCGCATCTCCCGGCTTTGCAAGGCCCAGAACTTGCTGTGCAAATGCCGTGGTCCAATCGACATCGTTTGAGAAAGCGGAAACAATACCGCACATTGAGACTAGCGAAACCGCCGGCAAAGCCCCTTCAAGCTTTGCCGCGAGCCCAGGTCGCAAGGCTGAGGAAATCGCAGCTGGAATGGGGCGATGCTTTCGAAAACTTTTCATCAGCTCGCCAACGATGTGCTCTGCATCTGCAGCGCTGCCGCCATTTCCACATACCAGCACCTTTCCACCCGATTCATAAGTCTCTCGCAGAGCCTTGAATGAAGTTTCAATGTCGCTATGGCACACCTCGAGTTTGGGATAACGCAGAAGCAAGCCTGACAATATGGTTTTTGTAGTGGGTTTCATTGTCTATTGTATTCCAGTTGTATCGTTTGCTTGGCCATCGCGATGAAGCAGGACAGGGCTTTTATAGTGGTAATCGCCGTCATCCACCAGAGCATCGTGTCAAGGGAGCGGATGTTGTGTGCATCGAGGAACGTGGTCCACGAGGCTGGGAATGTGTTGGAGAAATAGCCATAGCCTGTCACGACAAGGAGAAGTGCCGGATAGGCAAGGTCTATGGGGAGAAGCCATTTCATGAACCCGAAGCGCCCAGCGGCGATTTCGGCGGTGGTGTAGATACCTTGAACTGAACCAATGGCCGTTATGGCAGTAAGCCAAGGGATCGCCCACCAATATGCGGCATATTCCTCTCCGTGCGGCATGAAGCCAAGAACTTGCCGCCCGAACAACATGGACGACACTCCGACCAGTGCGCAAAAAGCAAAGTTTGCAATGAGCGCCTTGACGACGAGCCGGCGCCTTTCGGTATGCTTTTCGGCAAGATCCGCGGCCATCGGGAATAGGGCGAAACTTAATGCGCTCAACAGGTACGACGCAATCTCAGAAAATCTTGTCGCCATGTAGTAGCCTGCTGAGTCGAGGTCGGGAAGCCGCTGCCGAATGATTGTGGACTCGACGAGGCCGTATATCCCGCCGACAATGCCGCTGGCCAGGAAAATCACAAGAAGAGAGGAAAACTTTTTGAATGTTTCGCGCGTCCAATATGATTCTGCTTTTACGGAGAGCTCTTTGCGAAGCGCCACTACCGAGGCAGCGATGCCGAAGACGGGGGATGCGGCCTGGCCGACAAAAAAGCCGGTAAGGGCGCGGAAGGGCATGGCGGCAAGCATCGTCAAGAACCGCGCCGGCGCAACGATTACGCTGATCAGCGACTGCGCATTGAATTTCTTGAGCGCCTGGAGCGCGTTGGAGTAAATGGGCGAGACCGCGTTGATGAAAGATGCCGCGATGATGACGATGCCAAGCGAGCCCTCGACGATGCGGATGCGCTCGAGGAAGGCGGGAAGCACGAAGCGGGCGACGATGATCGCGAGGAAAAGGAAGACGGCTGTTGCCACGAAGACGCCGCGCATCAGGGTTTTGAGCTTGCCGAATTCCCTGCCGATGGAAAGTCGCGTCAGCTCGTTACGGAAGGTGCTGGCGAAGGCCGCCACCGGAATGGCGAGGAAGTTCGCAAAGTTTGTGAGCGGCATGACTGCGCCGAGCTCCGACGGGTCGACATACTTCGGAACGAGCCATAGTCCGACGAACGCGTTCAGCAGGTCGGCCGCGCGGCACGCGCAAAATAGCATCAGCGAATACCACCAGAAGTCGCCTAAACGTGCGTGAAGTCTCGTTAGTATGGAGGTAGTCACTTTAAGATCGACCTATAAATCACAGAAACCCGGCGGCGGCGAGGGTTGATTCCGTAATGCCACTTTCCCGCTTCTTAGACATGTACTTCCCGATGACATCGCTTTCGACGTTCACGTAGTCACCTGGACGCTTCGCACCCAGCGTCGTGTTCGCGGCGGTAGTCGGTATTACATCAACGCCAACCCAGTCTTCGCCAAGTGCCGAGACGGTAAGCGAAACGCCATCTATCGTAACGGACCCCTTCAGCACTGTCTGCGCGGCGACTACGCGGCCGCAGACAATTTCAAGCCTGAAGTCCCGCCCCTTTGCAACACGCGATGCAATGCGTCCACGACAATCGACATGCCCCTGAACAATGTGGCCGCCAAGCGGCTCGCCCGCCCTGACCGCACGCTCTAGATTCACCTTGGAACCTGGCAGAAGAGAACCAATCCCCGTGCGCTCCTCCGTCTCTCTGAGAACATCCGCCGTAAAGCGCGAACCAGCGCATTTCGCAGCGGTGAGGCAAACGCCGTTTACAGCAATGGACTCCCCTTCTTCAAGCGGGTTTTCCCACGGCGCGTCCGCGGCGATTTCAACGACCAGCCCGGCTCCGCGCGAAACGCGCTTCACCGTGCCGATCTTCTGTATGAGGCCTGTGAACATCAGGCGTAGAAATTGCCCATAGCGCGAAGCTTTGCGTACCGGCGTTCAAGAAGTTCGACCGCCGGAACGCCGCGAAGCTCCTTAAGAGCCTTCAAAACGGCCTTCTTCACGTTCGCCGCGGCAAGCTTGTGGTTCTTCTGCGCTCCGCCAGCAGGCTCCTTGACGACTTCATCGACGACATCAAGCTTCTTCAAGTCCGGAGCCGTTATCTTGAGAGCCTCCGCAGCCTCCGGAGCCCTCTTGCCGTCGCGCCAGAGAATGCCTGCGCATCCCTCGGGCGATATCACGGAATAAACGGCGTTCTCCATCATGATGATCTTGTCGCCAACGGCAATCGCAAGTGCACCGCCGGAGCCGCCCTCGCCTGTTATCACGACAATCACGGGCGTCGCCAGACGAGAGAAAAACTCAAGACTCTTCGCTATCGCCTCAGCCTGCCCGCGCTCCTCGGCTTCGCGTCCGGGATAAGCACCGGGGGTGTCGACAAACGTGACGACCGGCACATGGAACTTCTCCGCAAGCTTCGCGAGACGCATCGCCTTGCGGTAGCCGTCCGGATTCGCCATGCCGAAGTTCGCGTCCATGTTCTCCTCGACGGTCGCGCCCTTGTTGTGACCGAGAACAAGAACCTTGTTGTCGTCAATCGTCGCAAACCCGCCAATCACGCCCCTGTCGTCGTTAACGAGCCTGTCGCCGTGCAGCTCCTCGAAATCAGAGCAGATGAGAGAAACAAAATCGCGGAAGTGCGGACGCTTTGGGTCGCGAGCCAGCTTCACGCAGTCCATCGCAGTTTTTGCCTTTGCCATACTAAATCTCCTTCCTAACCACTAACACCTACCAACTAACTACGAACCCCTAACCCCTCACAACTAACCCCTAACCACTAACTACTAACCCCTAACCCCTAACTACTAACCCCTAGCCCCTAACTACTAACCCCTAGCCCCTAAAACCCCCAATACCACAGCATCTTCGCGATGAAGCCCTTGAGCTCCTTGCGCTCGACGATCCTGTCGATGAAGCCATGCTTCTCAAGATACTCGGCGGACTGGAAATCCGGCGGGAGCTTCTGGTGGATTGTGTTCTCGATTACTCGCCGTCCGGCAAAACCTATGAGCGCCTTTGGCTCCGTTATGTTTATGTCGCCGAGCATCGCGTAGGACGCGGAAACTCCGCCCGTCGTGGGATCGGTTAGCACGGAGATATATGGCAACCCGGCTTCTTTGAGTTTCGCTATCGCGGCGGAAGTCTTAGCCATCTGCATGAGAGAAAGTATTCCCTCGTGCATACGTGCGCCACCAGACGCCGAGAAGAGGACAAGCGGCCTTTTCTCCTCTATCGCAAGCTCGCATGCGCGGGCGATGCGCTCGCCTGTGCCGGTTCCGAGAGAGCCGCCCATGAATGCAAAATCCATGACGCCAAGCATTGCCTCGTGTCCGCCGATGCGGCAGCGACCCGTCACGATGGACTCCTTCTCTCCAGTCTTCGCGATTGTCGCCTCGACTTTCGTCTTGTACGGACCCGTCGCGTCGCTGAACGAAAGATGGTCGGAGTAGGAAACTTCCCTGAACACCTCCTCGAACGAACCGGAATCTGCAATCTGCGCAATGCGCTCGCGCACGGGAAGACGCCCGTGGTAGTTGCACTTCGGACAGATCGAGTTGTTCTCCTTCCAGACGCGTTTCTCGAAATGGCTCTTGCATTTCGGGCACACCGCCCAAAGCGCCTTCGTCGGCGGAATGGAGGGCTTTTCCTTCTTCGGTTCGAACCAGGCCATTGGCGAGTCCCTTTCTTTAGAACGGCATATAGACGATGCCGTAGATGCTGGCCGGCTTTCCGCCGAGCGCCTTTAGACTGTGCTTGACGACGGAGTTGTAGTACGCCGTGTCGCCAGGCTTCAATACGAACGTATCGACGCCGTACGTAAGTTCGACCTCGCCAGCAAGGCAGATTATCAGTTCCTCGCCCTCGTGCGACGAGAGCTCGTCGACTCCATCCGCCGCGAACTCGATGCGGAACGGATCCATGTGACGGTCGGGTTTGCCAATCGCAAGCGAATGACTGGAATAGCCAAGCGTGTTCACGCCCTCTCCTGCAACCTTGCCCGCTTCGAGATCGGCGGCGCGCGTTATGATGGGGTCGGGCTTGAACTGGTCGTCCATGAACGTGCCAAGGCGCTGACCAAGCGCACGGGAGATCTTCGTCAGGACGCCAAGCGCAGGAAGCACTTCGCCCTTCTCAATGGAATTGATGACCTTCTCGTCGATGCCGCATTTCTGCGAGAGATCGTATATGCTCATGTCGAGGCGTTCGCGATAGCTGCGAATCCTCTTTCCAACGCTGCTTTCCTTTATCATACTTTTACTCCTTGCCTACAAAATCTTCATCAAACCTCAACCGGCGCGGGCGCAAGCGTCTCGAAATCTTCGACAGGCCCGGCGTAGCCGGACATCACAGTCTCGATTCCGCCGCGCACCTTCGGGAACTCGATGTTCAACCAGTGCGTCAGCGCGGCCTTCTTGTTCTCGCGCTTCTCGGCAGCCTTCACGAAAAGCGCCGCGACGACTAGCGCGATTCCTGCATCGACTAGCCTGCGGGCCGAAAGATCGTGGAACGACTTCGCGTCCTCACGCGCCTTCACAAACGAAATCGCGTCGTCGAGGCTCTTCAAGAGCGCCGTCATGCGCGGATGCTCCGGACTCCACCCCTCGCCGAGGATGTCGTCCAAGACCTCGTGGACAAGCCCGCCAGTTACGCCCGCAATCGCCGCGACAACCTGAAGCTGCGAAGTGCCCTCGTAAATCGTTGCGATTCGGCTGTCGCGCAAGTAGCGCTCGACCGGATAGTCCTTCATGTACCCGGAGCCGCCCAAGACGGAGATCGCGGACATCGCGTTTCGCATCGACATTTCCGAGCCATAGTACTTCGCCATCGGCGTAAGCATCTTGTTGAACGCCGCGTACTTCTTCATGCGGGTGCGGACGGCCGCAGCCTCCGGCGTGCCCTTGAGCGTCTCGAACTTGCTTGCGAGCCCCGCCTCCATGTCGACGCATCTCGCAGAGTAGTAGGCGAGAAGCCGCGACGCCTGGAGCTCGACGCTCATAGTGGAGAGGATCTCGCGAAGCGCAGGGAAGTTGTCGATAGTGACGCCAAACTGCTTGCGGCTCGCCGCATAGTCGCGGGCTGCCCTGTACGCCGCCTCGCCAATGCCCGTTCCCTGCGCGGCAATGCCCATTCTTGCGCCGTTCATGAGCGCCATGACGTACGTGATGAGACCGCGCTTGCGAAGGCCAATAAGCTTTGCCGGAGCCTCAGTGAACACCATCTCGCACGTGGGCGACCCGTGAATGCCGAGCTTGTTCTCGAGACGGCGCACCTTGACCCAAGGGCCCTTTTCGACCAAGAGGCAGCTAAGGCCGCGTCCGTCGGTGAACTCAGGCTCTGTGCGGGCGAGGACTATCAGCACCTCGCCGCAGCCGTTCGTGATGAAGCGCTTCACGCCGTTTACGTACCAGTTGCCGTCGGCATCCTGGTGCGCGGAGGTCTTCACGCTCTGGAGATCGGAGCCGGCGTCCGGCTCGGTAAGCACCATCGCGCCCGTGTACTCGCCAGTGACTAGTTTCGGAACGTACTTCTGCTTAAGCTCCTCGTCTCCGAAAGAGTTGATCGTCTCGGCAATGCCCTGAAGGCCGAAGAGGTTCATGAGCGAAGCGTCGCCGCGGCTCACGATGTCGTTGCAAGCCGTGAGGACGGTGCAAGGCATGTTGAGGCCGCCAAGGCGATATGGAATCGTTACGCCCATCAAGCCTGTCTGACCGAAGAGCTTGATCGCAAGATCCATTCCCGGCGCGCGCGTCACCGAGCCGTCTTCGTTGAGCGTGTTCCCGACCTGGTCGGTCTCTTCCGCTAGAGGCGCGATGCGGTTCGCCATGATGTCGCCGCAAAGGTCGATGGCGCGCTTGTAGTTGTCTATCGCCTCCGCCGCGTCTTTCGGCGCGAAGTCGAATTCCTTGGCGAAGCGAAAGCCTTCCTCGCGAAGTTCGGCGACCTCGCCGAGATCAAAGAGATCGAGTGCGTCCGCAATATCCGGATTGTCTTTGTAGAAATTCATTTCTTCTTTCCTTCAGTCCGCTGGACGATCCAGACCGCACCAGACCGCCATTCCATTTAGATTTGAGTATTATACCAAAAAACAGAGCGGTAGAATATGATATAATGCACGCTAAATGGACTTTACACAAGAAAAGGAATCGCTGAGAAAGACCATGCGCAGGATGCGCGCAGAGGTCGATCCGACATGGAAGCTAGAGGCGGATGCCGCCATCTGCGCACGGCTTCTGTCGCGCTGCGAGATCGCCTCTGTCGAATCTCCAATTGCGATCTACCTGGCCTCACCCCGCGAAATCAACCTTTTGCAATTAATCGAAAGGCTGCTCGAGCGCGGCAGAACCATTGTCGCGCCGCGCTGGAACGGCAAGACATACGAGATGGCGCGTCTCAATGGCCTAGACGAGAAAGACCTTCGACAAGGCCCGATGGGAATCCTGGAGCCTGCAGAGGCGGAAATTGTCCCGCCCAAGCGCATTCGCACGTGGATAGTGCCAGGCCTCGCGTTCACGCATGACGGCAAGCGTCTCGGATATGGCGGCGGTTGGTACGACAGATTGCTTTCTGCCACGCCGCCAGATGCCGTCAAGATCGGAGTCGCCTACCCCTTCCAGATCGTGCCGTCGATTCCATGCGAGCCAACTGACGTCGTCCTCTCAGACGTCATCACCTGTCAAGCGACGTACGCCAAGTCAACTACGCTCACTTGAATACGAGCGTGGAAACCGACCACTGTCCGCCTGGCAATGGCAAAGACTTGTACTTGCCCTTGTACTTTACCACGAGACGACGGCGCTGGATCTTTCGGACAAGCGTCCCGTCGCTCGCTAGCAAGCGAGAAGTCTTTCGCTTCCGTAGTCTGGAAGAGCCTGAGCACCTCGCCTCCCTCAGCGGCGACGAACGCCGCCGCCAGCATGACGGTTGCAATTGCCATCATTCCACCTCCGACATGAACTACACCGAAAATCTTGCCTTCCGTCACGCATTGGCACTACGGGACGCGAAGTCGTAGGCGCCCGTCACTTTCATGGACTCGTTGTCCGCCGTAACGTACGCAATGTTGTACCTGGCCCCTCCCGGCGCGACAGTCATAACGACGTGTCCGGCATTGAACGACTCTGGTGCGATGTCGGCAAGAAATGGCTTTCCTGCGTCCTCGAACCTGCGTTCTGGCGTGAACACGCCAGGCGCAATCAGGCGTGGCTCCGGGTACGCTTCGCGGCTTGAAAGCCGTTCAAGCGTATCTGCCGTAATGTGCAGCTGATCCCACATGCACGCCGTCCACACGCGAGCCTTGAGCGCAGCGACAAGCGGAAGGCTCATCGAGTGGTGTCCGTGGTGGTTTATCTTTGCGACATCGACAGCATCCAGTTCCTTCGCGAGTTCCACTTCCGCATTCATCCGCGTGCCGTCCGGGAGCTTCGGAGTGTCGTAGAAATCGCCGGCCGTGTAGAACCGGAATGGTCCGTACTGCACGACGACGCCCAGAGACATGCCGTTCTCGTTGAGCTTCTTGGCTTTATGGGCATGCGCATAGAGATCACGCACCGAGCCGTCGCGACGGCGAATCTTTCCGTTGCCCGTGATGTTCGTGATGGTGAAACCCGGGAACGCCGCCGCGTCATGGCGAAGCGCGATCTGCCCGACAGCCCCGACATCGAACTTCTCCATCTTCATGCCGTCGCGTTCGACTAGATACTCGTACACGTCTCGAAGATGCTTAAATGACCTTGCGTCACAAAGTTCGTTCGGAATGGGGGCGTTGTAGTCAGGCCAACCGCGATCGAAGCACGTCTTGAACTTCAGCGTGTCCGCCGCCTGCAGAACCCCACTCACCGACAGCTTCTTGCCATTCCAATCGCGCTCGCCAGCCCCCCATCCTACCATGCCGCCATGGTCAGCGTGGTGATGGGAGATCATCAGGTAATCTACTTCCGTCTTGGCCGGATTGACCCGCGTGACGTAACGGGCGACCCATTCGCCGGCATGGCGGTTGCCGTTAGGAAGCACCCATATGGCCAGCTTGCCTCGGTTGATCGCAGGATGGTCGCCGCAATCAAGAAGCATCGTGGTGCCGTCGGGCATGATCCAGAACATGCTTTCGCCGACGCCGGTGTATATGAAATGCACTTGAAACTCGCCTGGATTCCACGGCGGCAGTTCCTTGCCAGCCATCGGATGCTTGGCACCCTGGCAGGGCGCGGCGCATCCTTCGCGCCTTTCATCTGATGATTGCGGGCAAGCCGCCCCTCCTGTTGCCGCAGCCCCTATCAGCGGCGCGGCAAAAGCCGCCTTTACAAACTCTCTTCTGTCCATAAGAACAACTCCTTCTTTCCCTTTTCATAGTTTAACTCATGGAAGCGACGGCACGGCGGGCTGTGGCGAACGCAAGCGTAAGGTTGTATCCGCCCGTAGGGCCGTCAATGTCAAGCACTTCACCTGCAAAGTAGAGTCCTGGCACTATGCGCGATTCCATTGTAGCGGGATTCACCTCGTCAAGCGAGACACCGCCGATCGTGACTATCGCCTCTTTTAGCGGACGCGGTCTAGGCCTAGTGACACGCACGCTTTCGCGCTCGAACATCGCCTCTACCGCAATGTCTTCAACCCGCGAGCCAGGCCTTTCGCGCAGATAGTGTTCGATGAATCGCTGGCAGTTGTATATCGCCGCGCCGCTCAATCCAAACGTCTCGCAGTCAACTTCGCCCCTGTATTCGTACAACGCCTTTCCGTCGCGGACAACGACCCGCGCACATGCATCCTCGAACCGGCGCCCGGCGCGGCGAGTTACGCGTGGGTCGGACGTCTCAATTCCGATAAGCCCCGGACGGTACGGAACGAGGCTATGCCCTAGCTCGGACGCAAAGCGCTGTCCATCGCCTACCGAGCCGAGCTTGGGATAGCTGACGCCGCCTGTCGCCAAAAGGACGTTCTCGGCGCAAAGAGTGAAGTTCTTCGTCGCGATTGCAAAACCGTTCTTCTGCGGAGAAATCCCCATGACGGGGCAATTCGTAAGAATCGGCACTCCGCTTTCGCGAAGCAAGTCGCCGAATGCATGGACGATCGTCGCCGCCTTTCCGTCCGCAGGGAACATCCGAGCGTCCGCCATGCGCCTAAGGCGAACGCCGAGCGACTTGAATCCGTCGATGATCTTGCGTGGAGGGCACTCGCGCACGGCCTGCGCGACGAACGACGCGGCAGGGCCGACGTCGGCGAGGAACTGTTCGGCGGAAATGTCCTTCGCGAAGTTGCAGCGTCCGTTCGCCGTCATCAGCACCTTCGACCCGAGCCTCGCCTTGCGCTCGATGAGCAGACACGGTATCCGGCGCTCTGCGGCAACGGCAGCGGCAAACATTCCGGCCGCGCCCCCGCCTATTATCGCCAGTTCTACCGGCATGTGCTTAAACGATCTTGTCATGATCAACAAACCTTTTCCGCCCCCTTACACGCTTTCGACGGCGGCGACCATGCGCCCGATGCGCGGATGAGACAGAAGGGTCACTTGATCGTCGGGAATCCAGTCGCACCCTTTGGAATGGTGATAACGTAAACCCTATCGCCCTTCTTCGTCTTGCCGGTCTCTGATCCATCGGCATTCTTGACGAGGCCAAGTCCGCGAGTCGCATATATCGCCTCGCCGTTCTCGCGCATCCACCTTCCGACCTCGGCCATCACCTCGACCGCACGCGCGGGAAGGCGCCCGGAGCCGTCAGGGCCAATGTTCATGAGAAGATTTGTATCTTTCGCCGCGCAGCGGCAGATCATGGCGCATACGTCCTCGGGCGTGCGGAACTTGCGCTCGCCGATCCTGTAGCCCCAGACGTTGTGCTGAATGACATCGCACTGCTCGACCGGACGGTCATGGGCAACTGGCTGGTTCTTTGAGAAACCAGCGTCGGAGTTGTCGCCAGGGAGATCGCGTTCGAAGAGCTGGATATCCTCCTTCGCACGTATAGGCTGGTGGTTGTTGTTTGCGACGAGCGTTTTCTTAGAGTGGATGAAGTCGTATATCTCGTCGAAGCACCAATCGAGCGTACGCTTCCACGTGCCATCGTCTTGGTGCGACGCATGCTCCCACTCGCCGTCGAACCAGATGTTGCCAGGGTGGTAGCTGTCGATCAGCTCGCCGATCTGTCCTAGCATGAACTTCTTGTAGGACGCGTAGTCGCCCTTCTGCTCGCCAAACACCTTCCTGGCCACACTGCCGGCCGGATAGTCGGGGCGATGCCAGTCCATAAGAGAGTAGTAGAAGTTCAGCTGCAGCCCAGCGTCGTCGCAGGCCTTCGCGAGCTCGCCCAGGATGTCGCGCTTGAACGGAGTGTTGGCGATGTTGAATCCGTCGTCAACTTTCGTCGGCCAAAGCGAAAAGCCGTCATGGTGGCGGGATGTGATTGTCACGTATTTCGCGCCTGCGTCCTTGAACACGCGCACCCACTCTTTCGCGTCGAACTTCGACGGATAGAAACCGTCCATCATCCGTCCGTACGTTGCGGTGTCTATGCCGATGTTCTGCTGGTACCACTCGCCCTGGGCATAGTTCGCATAAAGCCCCCAGTGGATGAAGATGCCGAAGCGCTGCGCGGCAAATTTCTCGCGAGCCTCCAGGTTCCACTTCTCAGGCGTGTAGTCCGCCGAGAAGGCTGCAGATGCTAAAGATGTGGCAGTGGCCAGCATGAACACGACTTTCCTTGATGTTGTTTTCATAGTTTCACGACTCATGTTTTAACGTCAAAAGTGCGGCCGCACATGTGGCACGTTATGCTCACGACCTGCGGCAGGCCCTTGCGATCCTCTTCGGAAAGCGCGGCAAGCATCGCTGCGGCACGCTCCGGCGAACAGCGGCACGCAAACTTTAGCGGCGTAGATTTCCGCAATTCCGCCTTCGCGAGGCCAAGCTGGCTCAGGATGTTTCTCTGGGCCACTGCAAGCGACTTGAATTTCGCGCCGAGAACGCCAGTTCCGGATGCGTCCGGCAACTCCTCCACGAGAATGCCGCGCGCCTCGAGGACTTGAAGTTCGTCAGAGACCGACGCTTCGAGAGATATCACCGCCTTGCGCTGCAACGAGCCTGCGAGATAGCCGTCAAGGGAAACCGATATTCCCTGCGACAGTATGCGCCCCGGAAGCGAGCGCGTGACCTGTATGCGCCGATCTCCGAGAACCTTCTTGTCGGAGGGCTTCCCCATTCCGTCGAAGTCGTCGAGAATCTTCTTTTCGGTGTAGCCTCGAAGGCCGCCGTCTCCTGTGCATTCAACGTTGAGTCCGCCCAACGGACCGCTGCATTTCATCTGGATGGAAACGACTTCTTCCGGCGTCTCCGTCTCTGCCGCCAAGAGCGCGGCGGCGGCGAGCCCTTCCGCAAGGTAATGCGCCGCAACGGGTCCGCAAAGATGCCCGTTCACAAGAACCTGCGCGGCGGACGTCACGTCCGCGAACGTGACCTTCACCTTCTTTTCGGCGTCAAACCACTCTTCGCGAACGTCTTTCACGAGCCCTGGGGCGTAACGCCCTTCTTAAGTATGACGTTTCCGTACTTGCGGGTTTCGCCGGTGACGACGATGGCATAGGCTCCCTTCGCGCGGTCATAGAATGCGTAGCGCTCCATGCGATCGATCGTACCGTCGTAACCAAGCGCAACGCGATACGCCTTTTCCACGTCAGGATCAAGCGAATCCCCCTCAACCGGCGCCATCATGACGACTGGCACGGCGTATGAATCAAGCTCTAAGAGCTTTGAAACGCCGGCGAGCAGCCTGTCTGCCGCGACGCCATCGGATCTAATCACCGTCGCGCCGGAACGTCCGAACGCATGTGCCGGGAAATGCGCATCCGAAAAGACTATCTCGTCGCCATGTCCCATTTCCGCGAGAATCTTAAGAAGATCTGGCGAGATTGCAGGATCTATCCCCTTTAACATTTTACAGCCCTCCAAACGAATATTGAATCCCCGCCGATACGGAATAGACCATTTCCGCATCTCCGTCGAGTCCAAGCGTGGCGGTCGCGTCGAACCGAATCGACCAGTTGTCGTCGAGATGCCAGAACGTGCCAACGCCCGCAGAAGGCCCAACCTGTCCGCGCCGTCCGTCAAGCCATCCGTTCGCGCCAACCGTGAAGAACGGATCGAACGCGGAGTAGCCGAAGAACCTGTCGTAGATGTCGAACGTGTAGAAATGGACGAGCGCGTTCGCGCCGAACGCCGTGTAGCGTTCCAGCTGTCCGGCGGACGCCTCGATCGACCAATCTTCCGCGAGGCACACGCCAGCCCTCAGTAGCCCGCCGCCCGCACGATCAAGGCGAGAGCCTCCCTGCGGCAGGACGAGAGCGCCCGAAACGCCGACGTACGAACCTTGCGAGGTTTCCTCTTCCGCCAATGCGACAGGCAGAAGCGCAACCATACAGAGAATTGCGGCAAGACGTCTCATTTCCTCACGACTCCATCGCCAGTCACCTGGTACTTGTAGGAAGTAAGCTCCTCAAGCCCCATCGGCCCGCGCGCATGGAGCTTGTCGGTCGAGATGCCGATCTCCGCGCCCATGCCGAACTCCGCTCCGTCGGTGAAGCGCGTCGAAACATTGTGATAGACGGCCGCCGAATCTACATCGCGCAGGAACTCCGCCGCGCGGGCTTCGTCGGACGTGACGATGCAGTCCGAGTGGTGGCTGCCGTTGAGGTTGATGTGATTTATCGCCTCGCGGAAATCCTTCACGATTCCAACGTTCATCTCAAGCGCCAGGAACTCGCGGCCCCAATCGCAGTCTGTCTCGTGGAGCGTAACGCCCTTGTCCTTCGCCCAAGCCCTGACCATCGGCATGAACATTGGCGCGAGCTTCTCGTTGACGAGCAGGCATTCCGCCGCGTTGCACACTCCGGGACGCTGCGTCTTCGCGTTGTCGACAATCGAAAGCGCCATGGCGAGATCGGCCTTGTCATCTACATAGATGTGGCAAACGCCCTTGTAGTGCTTGAGTACGGGCACGAGCGCGGCCTCGCACATCGCGCGTATAAGCCGCTCTCCGCCGCGCGGAATCGCGACATCGACGAAACCAACCGCCCTCACGAGCGCAGTCACGGCCTCGTGGTCGAGAATCTCGACAAGCTGCACGGCCCCAGGGAGTTTCTCTCCTATCGCCGCAGTCACTGCACGGGCAAGGGCCTTGTTCGTCTCGATGGCCTCCTTGCCTCCGCGAAGTATGACGGCGTTGCCGGTCTTCAGGCAGAGCGCGGCAGTATCGACGAATACGTTTGGACGGCTCTCGAACACGACCGCAATCACGCCGAGCGGCACGCGCACTTTGCGAATGGAGATTCCGCTCGGGCGCTCCCGCTGCCACAGCGTCTCGCCGAGAGGATCGGGCAGCGTCGCCACGTGGCGCACGCCATCGACCATCGACGCGAAACGAGCGTCGGTCAGCGTAAGGCGGTCCAGCATGGAATCCTTGATCCCCGCCGCCTTCGCATTCGCAACATCCACCGCATTCGCCTCGCCGATTTCGCCGCGCCGCGCCTCGAGTGCGTCGGCTATGGCGAGAAGCGCCGCGTTGCGGGCGTCGGTGTCCAGCTTCGCAAGCTCCCCCGCTGCGGCGCGGGCCTTCTTTGCGAGATCGAGAATGTATTCAGAAACCTCCATGTCAATTCCTCGTATGTCGTCCAGTCTTTACCGTTGCTTGAAAAATGCCCTGATGCCTAGAGCGAGAAAAACGACGTCAGGGAGAATTGCCGCGAGAACGGGATTGCACCAGTTGTTCTTTGCGACAATCATGCAGCCTATCGTCGTGCCGTAGAACGCAAAGTACATCGCGAGCGCGCCGAGGATGCCGCGAAAAACGCTCTGTCGTCCGGACGCTATTCCCGCCGGTATCGCAAAGAGCGTTATTATGATGCACGCGAACGGCGACATTATCTGCGCCCAGAGATCGTACGTAAGGTCGTTCTTCTTCTCCTGCGTCAGCCCGGGGTGCGTCTCGATGTAGCGGATGCGGTCGCGAGTCGAATTGAACTTCCACGGACGGTTCTGCATGAGGAAGTCGCCGGGCTTCTCGTCAAAGCCGCTGAAGCAGCGCGTCTTTACCGCGTCCAGCTCCGGCGTCGGCGTGGCCGTCTCGCGTCCAGTCGAGTCGTGGTGCTGCACGGAAGTCTCGAAGAACCACCATTCCCCGTCGAGGTACTCAGCCCGCTCGGCGCTGATGGTCGCCTTTCTCGCGCCGCCAGGGCGATCCACCGTGACGCGCACGCCCTTCAGAATTGTTCCGCGAAAGTCCCCCAGCGTGTCAACGTTCCACGTGCGGCAGCTCTCGGCGTTGCGAAGGACGATGTTGTCCGCACGCGAAATGCGCCCCGCCTCGAAACGCTCCGCCTTCGCCTGGGCCGCCCATTGCGCATGGCGAGGGACGAACACCTCGTTTACATACGCAACGAAGAGCGCGAACACGATCGACACGGCGACAAGCGGCCTTGCTATCGACAAGAAGCCGATGCCGCTTGCCCTCATGGCGACGATTTCCGAGTGGCGGCAGAACATCCACATCGTGTAGAGCGTCGCCAGCATGAGCGCCGCAGGCGCGAGATAGTGGAAGTAAGGCGCGAGATACCCGCAGAAGTAGAGAACGATCTGCCCCGCCGGGAACTTCGCCTCGACCATGCGCGAGAACGAGCCGGAAAGCTCGAACAGAACATAGATCGAGACAAGACCTGTCAGACAGTAGAATAGCGGGACGAGGAATTCCCAGAGGACGTATCTCGCGAGCAGCTTCATCCCGATATCAGCGCGTGGTATTCCTGAAGCGACTTGACCTCGCCCTTGCCGGCGCGAGAGGCTGCGATGCCCTCGGACGCGGCCAGCGCGGCGGCGATTGTCGTGAGGTACGGCACGCGGTACTTGATCGCGGCCTGCCTGATGCGGCAATCGTCGGCACGAGCGTCGCGGCGACCGGACGGCGTGTTGACGATGAGCTTGACCTCGCGGTTCTTGATAGCGTCCAGCACGTCAGGACGCCCCTCGCCTATCTTCGCGATCACCTTGCCCTCGACGCCATGCTCCTTCAGGAACGCGATGGTCCCTTCCGTGCCGACGATCTCGAAGCCGAGGTTCGCAAAGTTCTTCACGGCCTGCACCGCGTCGTCCTGCTTCTCCGAAAGCGAGACAAGCAGCTTGCCGGGCTCGGAAGGAAGCGGCGAGCCCGCGGCCTCCTGAGACTTGTAGTACGCAAGCCCGAACGTCTCCGCAAGGCCGAGCACCTCGCCCGTCGAGCGCATTTCCGGCCCGAGGACGGGATCGACCTCAGGGAACTTCTCGAACGGCATGACCGCTTCCTTAACGCCGAAGTACGGCACCACGTGGTGGCGGTCGAGCCCGAGGCCCTTCACGGTCTTGCCGAGCATGAGCTGCGTCGCGATGCGCGCCATCGAGAAGCCGCCCACCTTCGAGACGAGCGGAACCGTGCGCGACGCACGCGGATTCGCCTCGATGACATAGACCTTGCCGTCCTCGATGGCGAACTGCATGTTCATGAGGCCTACGACCTTAAGCTCTGCGGCGATGCGCCGCGTGTAGTCGAGGATCGTCGCCTTGTTCTCCTCGGAAATCGACACCGGCGGCAGCACGCACGCGGAGTCGCCCGAGTGGATGCCTGCAAGCTCCACGTGCTGCATGATCGCGGGGATGAAGATGTCCTTGCCGTCCGATAGCGCGTCCGCCTCGCATTCGAGCGCGTGGCAGAGGAAGCGGTCGAGATAGAGCGGACGGTCCGGCGTAACGCCGACGGCCTTCGCGATGTACTCGCGCAGCATGATCTCGTCGTAGATGACCTCCATGCCGCGTCCGCCGAGAACGAAGCTCGGACGGATCACGAGCGGATAGCCGATCTCCTTGACGACCTCTAGCGCGCCGTCGATGTCGGAGGCCATGCGGCTTTCCGGCATCGGTATGCCGAGCCTGTCCATGATCGAATGGAAGAGGTCGCGGTCTTCGGCGTCTTCGATAGAATCGACGCTCGTTCCGAGGATCTTGCAGCCCGCCTCCTGGAGTCCGCGGGCGATGTTGAGCGGCGTCTGCCCGCCGAACTGCACGATGACGCCCTCCGGCTTCTCGGCCTCGTATATCTGCAAGACGTCCTCAAGCGTGACAGGCTCGAAGTAGAGCTTGTCGGAAGTGTCGTAGTCGGTCGAGACGGTCTCGGGGTTGCAGTTCACGATGATCGTCTCGTACCCCTGCTCGCGCATTGCCATCGCGGCGTGGGTACAGCAATAGTCGAATTCGATGCCCTGCCCGATGCGGTTTGGCCCGCCGCCCAGGATCATCACCTTCTTCGGGTTGTTCGTGACGGGCACCTCGCCCGGCTTGCCGTTGTACGAAGAGTAGTAGTACGCCTGGTTCTCGACGCCGGAGACAGGCACCGCGTGCCACGTCTCGACGCAGCCGAGAGCCTTGCGGCGCTCGCGTACGTCCTTCTCGGCGATGCCGAGGATCTGCGCAAGATACTTGTCGGAGAAGCCGTCCTTCTTCGCCTGCACCAGCATGTCGTCCGGCGGCAGGGCGCCCTTGTGCTTGAGCAGTTCCTCCTCCTCCTCCACGAGTTCGCGCATCTGCTGCACGAAGTAGTCCTTAACCCCCGTGAGGTTGAATATCTGCTCATTCGTCGCACCCTTGCGGATCGCCTCGTACATCTGGAAGTGGCGCTCGGAATTGGGCGTCGCGAGCATCTTGAGAAGCTCGTCAAGCGACCTCTCGTGGAAATCCTTCGCGAAGCCGAGTCCGGCGCGGCCGCGCTCAAGGGCGCGAATCGCCTTCTGGAACGTCTCCTTGTAGGTCTTGCCGATGGACATCACCTCGCCTACGGCCTTCATCTGCGTGCCAAGGCGATCCTCGACGGCGCGGAACTTCTCGAACGCCCAGCGGGCGAACTTGAGAACGATGTAGTCGCCGCTAGGAGTGTATTTCTCAAGGGTCCCGTCGCGCCAGTACGGAATCTCGTCCATCGTCATTCCCGCCGCGAGCTTCGCGGAGATGAGCGCGATCGGGAAGCCCGTCGCCTTCGACGCGAGCGCGGACGAGCGCGACGTGCGCGGATTGATCTCGATGATTACGACGCGCCCCGTCTTCGGGTCGTGCGCGAACTGCACGTTAGTTCCGCCGATGACGCCGATGGCCTCCACGATCTTGAACGCGTCCTTCTTAAGGCGCTCCTCGAGCTCCTTGTCGATAGTGAGGAACGGCGCGGCGCAATACGAGTCGCCGGTGTGGACGCCGACGGCGTCGATGTTCTCGATGAAGCAGACGGCGATCATCTGGTTCTTCGAGTCGCGCACGACCTCGACCTCGAGTTCCTCCCAGTTGAGGATCGACTCCTCGATGAGGCACTGGTGAGTGAGCGATGCATCGAGGCCGCGCGCGCAGATCGTGCGAAGTTCCTCGATGTTGTAGCAGAAGCCGCCGCCTGCGCCGCCCATCGTGTACGCGGGACGCACCACCACCGGGTAGCCGATCTCCTCGTCAACCAGCTTAATCGCCTCTTCGACCGAATGGACGATGCCGCTGCGGGGCGTGGCGATCCCAAGCTTCTTCATCGTCTCCTTGAACACCTCGCGGTCCTCGCCGCGCTCGATGGCGTCCAGGTTCACGCCGATCACCTTCACGCCGTACTTGTCGAGGATGCCCTTCTTGGAAAGCTCCATCGAGAGGTTGAGCCCGGTCTGCCCGCCGAGGTTCGGGAGTATTGCGTCCGGACGCTCCTTGGCGATGATCTGCTCAAGCCGCGCCTCGTTCAGCGGCTCGATGTACGTAGAGTCCGCCATAACGGGGTCGGTCATGATCGTCGCGGGATTGGAGTTCACGAGAACCACCTTGTATCCGCATGCGCGGAGCGCCTTGCACGCCTGTGTCCCTGAGTAGTCGAATTCGCAGGCCTGCCCGATAACTATCGGCCCCGACCCAATTATCAAAACCTTGTCGATGTCAGCACGCTTCATTTAAAAGTTCCTTTCAGGGGGGATGCCCCCCAATTGGATGAATATTATACCAAAAGTTGCGCCATGTTTTCACGCCCAATGAAATTTGACATTTCAGCCGTTTGCCCATCGACGGCTTTAGGTGGTATAATACGCACACAGTGAAAACGTCTCCAGACGAAAAGGAAAAGAAAGAAGTGGCGGGGGTGATGCGGGTCGCATTCGCCGGCGCCGCGGTCAACATCTTGATTTCCGCCGCAAAGTTCGCAGGCGGCATCGCGTTCTCGTCGCAGGCGCTCCTTGCGGACGCCGTCCACTCTCTCTCGGACCTCGTCACCGACGCCGCGCTCGTGCTTGGCGTGCGGTTCTGGGCCTCACCCGCCGACGACGACCACCCATACGGCCATGGCAAGATCGAAGCCGTCGTGACTGCATTCATCGCCCTGGCCGTCGCCGGGGTCGCGGTCAAGATATGCTGGGACGGCGCATGCTCGCTTCTGCGCGGCGACTCGACGGCGCCTGACGCGCCCGCCTTCTTGATCGCCGTTCTCTCGATTGTCGCGAAAGAAGGCATCTACCGCTGGACACATGCCGTCGCACTGCGCCTCAACTCGCCCGCCACCGACGCAAACGCCTGGCACCACCGCTCGGACGCGATCAGCTCGATTCCCGTGGCCGTCGCCGTGGCCGCCGCGCATTTCTTCCCGTCGCTCACATGGCTGGATGCGGCGGGCGCCGTGCTTGTAGGCGCATTCATCATGCGCGTGGCATGGCAGATAGCTAAGCCTGCCTTCATGGACCTCACCGACGCCGCGTGCGGCGTTACGGCGGACGACGTAGAGCGCATCGCGCTCGCCGTACCTGGCGTGCGCCGCGTGCACAAGGTGCGCCTCCGCCGCTATGGAGGCGCCCTACAGTGCGACATGCACGTCCAGGTCGCCCGCGACATGTCGATCTCGCAGGGCCACACCATCGGGCACGAGGTAAAGGCGAACGTCGTCGCGTCCGGCATAGGAGTGGAAGACGCCATCATCCACGTGGAGCCGATGGACGCGCGCGTGATTCTTTGCCTCGGCTCGAACATCGAACCAAGGCTAGAGTATCTCGACCGTGCGCAATCCGCGATCTGCGCCCTGCCATCTACGCATTTCTCCGCAGCTAGCGAGACTGACGAGACCGAGCCCGTAGACGTCCCGCCAGAGTTCGCCGCGCAGCGCTTCCTCAACCGCATCCTGGTGGTGGAAACGGCGCTGACCCCCGAGGACTTCTCCAAGCGAATGCACCAAATCGAGCATGACCTCGGACGCGTGCGCGGCGACGTAAGGAACGCTCCGCGCACGATCGACATCGACATGATAGACTACGCAGGCGTAATTTCGAATGATCCATCGCTTACGCTTCCCCACCCGCGAGCTCGCGAAAGAGCATTCGTCACCGAGCCGCTCAAGCGTCTTGGCATAACGCGCCTCTCGGACGGAACCGAGCTGCCGTAGGAATTCGAGCCTAGTCCTTCGCCCGCGTCCGGCCCATGAAGCGATCCACCGTGATCGCGATGGCGCCGTCGCCGGTGAGATTGCAGGCGGTGCCCATGCCGTCGAGCGCCATGTACGTTGCTATCACGAGCGCGTAGCGTTCCGGCGTAAAGCCAAGGACGCTCTCCGCTATCGCCGCCGACGCGAGGACGACCCCGCCAGGAATTCCAGGCGACGCAACGGCAATGACGCTCAGCATGAACATGAACTCCGCATACTGCCCGATCTGGATCGTGCCGCCGCCAAGCACGATGAAGCCCGCGGTATAGACGACCATGTTCGCCATGCTGCCCGCAAGATGCACGTTGGAGCAAAGCGGGATGACGAGGTCGGTGACCTTGTCGGAAACGCCATTCTTCCGAGTCTGTCGCAGAGTCACGGGGAGCGTCGCCGCAGACGAGCAGCATCCCCATCCAGTTAGATACGCGGGGAGCATGTTCCACAGCGCCTTGAACGGGTTGCAGCCTGCAATGGCGCCCGCCACGACATACTGAACAATCAGCACGGACGTTGTCACGCAGAGCGCCGTTACCATGATTGCAACGCAACCCCCGCCGACGATGGAGAGCTTGCCGCTGGCCGTGATGTCCGCAATCACCGCAAGGATGTAGATCGGCAGAAGCGGCATGAACATCTTGCGGATTGTGAGCGTCACAACGTTTCTGGTCTCGTCGAATGCGTGCTTCAGGTTCGGAGTGTCAAGAGCGACCATGGATAGACCGAAAATGAACGCGATGGAGAGCGCCGTGGTGATTCCCATGAGCGGAGGTATCTCAAGCGTGAAATAGGCGGGGAACGCGCGTGTGACGGACAGTTCGCCCAACGATCCGCTGATGATGTGCGGGAACGCAGTCTTTGCAACGCCAAACGCGAACAGGCCTGAGAACATAGTGGAAATGTACGCAATGCCCATCGTCACAAGAAGCATCTTTCCGGCGCCCTTCCCCGTTTCGGCGATGGCAGGCGTGACAAGCCCAATAACGATGAACGGCACAAAGAACTTGATGAACTGCCCGAACGTAGAGCTGAACGAATTGAGCAAGCGCATTACGACGTCAGGCGCAAAGCTTCCAATCACCGCGCCAAGCACAATCGCCATGAAAAGCATTGGCAAGATGCCTATCTTCGTCTTCTTCATGTCTGCGTCAATCCTCTCTTGTTTCTGATATCTTTTCGTCAACATATGAAAGACCTGGCACTTCGTGCGGGTGGTCGCTTGTTCCGAGCATCGGCACAAACGATCCGATCCATTTCCATCCGCCGCGTTTGGGCAACACCATCTTTACGTGATTGGTTCCCTTCTTGAGGTGTATCGCTGCTGGAGCGCGATACCAGTAGTCTTCATCCACAAGAGGGGTTTCCTTTGGATTCCCGCCGACGCCAGGGTGCGCCCATTTCGGCGGCGGGATCGGCTTGCCGTTTATCTCGATTGTCGCGCCATGCTTGTTCCACTGCCCGATCCGAGGCGTAGGCGCGTCGCGGCTTCGTCCGTCCGAGCGCGAAAACCCGGTCATGCCAATCCATGCGCCGCAGTCAATGTCGCGCTCGCTTTTTATCCACGTTTCAAGCGTAACAACGCCGTCGTTGGAGTTGGCATACGCACTCCTGGGAAACCAAAAATGTCGCGGGTAGATCGTCGCCTGCGGAATGTTGGCGGAAATCTCCTTTCCGTCGCCGCCAGTCATGCGCCAACGCATCTGCGTCTGCGCCACATACGCGAACGGATGTCGAAACCCCTTTAGAACCTTGTCGCGCTGGGCGATCAGGCGTCGCTCAAGATCTGCGGCGAGCGCGAAACGTGGATCGTCCGGACTCGGGATCCTTGCGTACAACGAAGGCTCGTCGTTCTCGCGCCCGCGCCAGAAGTTGTCCGACAAAAGCACGATTGCCGGATAGACCGCGTTCATGCGCACGACGTCCTCGCTGTCCGCAATTGCGTCATCGTGCCACACGCCGATGATGGCGCCGAGCTTTTCCTCTTTTGCGCCCCACCGGCACGGCTGCTGATACGCGGCCACGGAAAGAAGCTCCTCCGGATCGACATGGTTTATGTAGTAGCTGTTCTGCGAGTCGATGTAGGGAGTACGATCGCCTCGCGGATCGTTCGCGCCCATCCACAGTTGCTTGATAGACTGGCCTGGCAGTCGCAGCCCCGGCGACCACCCCATCAGCACGCGACCGTTGTCCGTCACCTTTTTTGCCCAATAGTCAAGATGAGACTGCGGAACCTTCTCTCCAGCCTCTCTGGCCTCGTCCGTTCCCAGATGGATTATCGGCATTGCTTCCGCCGAGGCAAGCGAACAAAGTTCGTCGATAAGCTCGCCCAAGATCGTCTTGGCCTTGTCGTTGGCAAGGTTGGCGATTCCCGTCGCCTTCCGAAAAGCCAGCGTATGTCCCGGCATGTCAAGTTCCGGGATGACGGTCACGCCGCGTTTGCGAGCGAATTCCAGGACGTCTTTGAATTCGGACTGCGTGTAGAACTTGCCGACGTTGCGCGAAAACGCCTCGCGCTTCTGGAGCTCTGGATGGCGCTTTGACTCAAGCCGCCAGCCGTAGTTGTCCGTGATATGCCAGTGGAAGACGTTGAACTTGTAGGCGGAGAGCATTGAAATGACGTCTTTGATGGATTGCACGCCCTGGTAGTTGCGTCCGCAGTCCAGCATCAGTCCGCGATATTTGAATTCCGGCCAATCGTTGATCGCGCAATCTGGAATGCCCTCGTCGCCAGCCAGGCGCTTGAGCTGCGCAAAAGTCGCCATCGCATAGCGACGGCCTTCCTCGTCGCCTTGGATATGCGGTTTGCCGCCGCGCACGACCAGTTGGTACGCTCCAGGCCCCGCCGGTGCCTTGAGGCAGCCGTCAAGACCGCGCACCACCTTGCGGGGACGCGGCATCAGTTCGTCCAGACAGTCGCATCTTGCCGCAATCGCGGCCATCGCCACGCACCACAGCATGACCATTCGAAACAGATTGACGCATCTCCTTTTCATATTGCAAATCATGACATTGTCCCTCTCGACGTTCGCTCCGAAGTGAGACGGTGCGCCTCGGCCTTCTTCCACGCCTCTATCCTGCGGTGGTCGCCGGAAAGCAGAACTTCGGGAACCTTCATTCCGCGAAACTCCGGCGGGTGGGTGTATTGCGGCGGCTCGAGAAGTCCATCCGCCCCGAAGCTTTCATTTGCAGTCGCGGCGGGACCTCCGCCGAGCACGCCGGGCAGAAGCCTCACTATCGCATCCGTCATCGCGGCAGCGGCGAGCTCCCCGCCAGTCATTACAAAATCGCCGACGGAGAACCTGTCCGTAGCAAGCGTCTCGATTCGCGCATCGAAGCCCTCGTAATGCCCGCACATGAAGACAAGATGCAAGCCCTGCGCCTCTGATGCGAGCGAGGCGAATTCCTCCGCATCTCGCTGAGAGAACTTCTTCCCCTTGGGATCGGTCATCACAACCCTTATTCCCCGTTCCCCGTTCCCCGTTCCCCGTTCCCCGTTCCCCGTTCCCCATTCCCCCACACACGCCTCAACCGCCGCGAACCACGGTCCGCACTTCATGAGCATCCCCGGTCCGCCGCCGTATGGCTTGTCATCGACCTTGCGCCAGCGTCCTTCTCCGAAATCCCGGAGATCTACCATGCGTATCGTGCACGCACCCTTCTTCACGGCACGAGCGACGATGGACTCTTCCAGAAAGCCCTTGAACATCTGCGGCTGTACGCTAATTATGTCAACCTCGAGCATGCATCCCCTAGCGGTCTTTAGTGACGTACTTGAGAGTCGTTCCGCCAGCCTCTACGCGGCGATACGCCTTTGTGCGCGGATCGTAGTACGAGATGGACGTCTTCGGCGTCTTCGCCGCACCGTCGGCGACGAAGAATCTGCGGTACTCGATTTCCACTGGACGTCCATTGCCGTCGTTCCGCCGCGTCCACTCGAATGCCGCGCCCTGCGGCAGGAAGTCCGCCGGCACATAGCCATTGGGCGACATCCTGTACGTTATCGTGATTACGTCGTTAGTCTCAATGGAGAGAAGATCGCACAGCTCGATGAATCGCATGCCTTCAGACACTATGCCGGAGAAGTCCGCCGGCTGGTTCGCAGACGGGAGAGGCTTAACGTCCATGCGAATTGCCGAAGTCTCGGCGTGGAAGGAATTGGAGAATGTAAAAGAGCCGAATCTGCGTCTTTCATTTCCGGATGCCATGCCATCGACTGCAAACGCTATCGAGCCATGGTACGGAACGTCATACCTGACTGGAATCGCCATGCGCTTCACAACATTGCTGGAATTCGCGCTCACGCCATCCGTCAGATTCTTCACCTGCCCCGTGAAAGCAAGGCCGAAGCTGTCGGACGGCGAAAGCCTCACCTGCCCTATCGAAACATTTTTCGGAGATTCCAGGGAGAGTATGAAATCAAACTCCTCTCCGACTTGCGGAGACTTGTTCGCCACATCCAGCGACGCCTTTATCTCGGGCATCTTGCGCTCTTCCTCGCCGCCAAAACCGAAGCTGAAACCGGATGTCATTCGGTTCATCTGCTGCCGCATCCTGCGCTGCATCTCCTCCATCATCGCAAACGGATCCTGTGCAGCGGCGGACTGGACAAGCGCGACAACCGCCGCGAGGCACGCGAGCGCGCGTATGCCGCGGCCGACCAGCCAGAAGAGAAAAGCCAGAACCGCCATCGCGCCCGCCGCGATTCCCGTGCGAAGGCGCCAGTCGTAAACTAGCAGAGGACGCAGCACCTGTCTCCACACAGGCAGTTCCGCATTGTCGTTGTCCAACTTCACCGCCAACGCGGCGACAATGCCGCGCTCGACCTCGGGCGTCTGGCCTATTGTCCATTCTACACGGCGGTAGATGGAAAGCGCGCGCGACCAGTTGCCGTCTTTTAAAAGACACGCAGCCTCGTTCATCCGCGCCGTCGGAAAGTCGAACTGTGCGAATGCCTCCGCCGACGGTTTTGAGCAAGCCCTCTTCCATGCAAAGAGAAGGTCGCTGTCGAGGCGCGGCGTTCCGCGAAACGCATACGGGTCGCGAGATATCTCCGGCATGCGCACTCCTTCAGGCTCCTGCTCCAGCATCTCGGCAACGACGACCTGCGCGCCGCTCTTCGCATGCACGGGTATCTCGTTCGACCTGACGGTACGCCGCGAACCGTCGTTGCCCACGTAGTCGAACTCGATCGCCGGAAACCAGAGCACTCCTTCACGCATTGGACGAATCCTGTACGTGAGCCGACGCGCGTCCCGGTAGGTGCTGGTCTTCGCGCTCGCGTCGTCCAGCTTCCAGTCCTTCCGATTGACATGGCGCGAGAGCGCCGGCGGGTGAAGGTCCTTGAACTCGGCCGTCCCAAGGAAATCTATGGTCAGCTCAAGCGGATCGCCCACCTTCACATTGTGCGCGTCGAAAAACGCACGCGCCTTCAGGTCGCTTCCCGTAACGCCCTGGAGGTTGATCGCGCAAAGCACGGCTAGAAGAAAACTGCACACGCTGAAGCTCCTACTGCGGCTTGACCTCGAACTCAATCGGCACGCCGCGCGACCTGTATTTTTCTATGAACGCCTGCGGCAGCCCTGAAACGCTTCCAACCCTGGCGGCAGCGGACTTTATCGTCTGGTCTGCATGCGCGTCGCCTGAGCTTCTTTCGAGCCTGTAGTTCAGCACCCTTCCTTTTGCACCGAACCATACGCGAATCACCATGGGCCTAAGCGTGTCCGTCCACGAAGGCTTGTCCCATTTCGCCTCGAACGCCATCTTGATGAGAGAGAACCCCAGCTGCTCGTCGCTCGCCGCAAGCTGCTCTGCCTTGCCTGGATTGTAGCCCATGTTGAGCAGCTTCTGTACCTCTGCGTCGGAGAGCGTCTTCTTGGCAGTCCTGCCGTCCCCGCTCGGCCTGTTCTTTACCTCGATGGTAATTGGCTTGTTGACCGTCGTTGCGGACTCGCGCATCTTCTTAAGGCGTTCCTCGCGAAGTTCCTTTGCCGTCTTCTTCGGCGGCTCGGGCTTCTTGGGTTCCTCTTTTTTCTTTTCTTCCTTCTTCGGCTCTTCCTTCTTCTCGACCTTCGCCACGATGTTGGTGACGATTTTCTCGAGCTCCTTCGGCTTCTCCGGCTTTTTTATTTCCGGCTTGGGCTTTGGTTTCGGTTTTGGCTTCGGCTCTGGAGGCTTCGGCTTGACTAATGGCGGCGGTTCGTCTTCCTTGCCGTCAAGATTCTCGTTTACGACAACGGTGAGGTCGATGGGGATTACCTCTTCTTCCTTCTTGAAGAGACCGTGCATGCAGGCGAAGACGTAGAGGCCGATGAACGCTGCCGCGTGTATCGCGACGGCCACGAGGATGTTGCGCCCCGAAAGAACTTCGGGACGTCTCCCCTCGATGACCTCTGGCCTCCAGACCTCCAACCTACTTCTCCTTGCTGACGAGGCCTAGGTGCTTGACGTTGCAGTCCTTCGCCGTCTTCACGACATTGTAAACGTCGCCGTATCCGACGCGCACGTCGCCGCGTATGACTACGCTCGTCTCCGGGTCTTCGGCGACCGCCTGCGTAAGCCGCGCCTTGAGGTCGTCCTGCGTGACAGGCATCTCGCCGAGAAATATCTTGCCAGCGGAGTCGATGGTTACGGAGAAGTTTTTCTTCTTGTCGTCCTGCTTCTGCGCCTTGCCGACTGGCAGTGCGACGTGTATCGTCTGCTCCAGGGTCGGCAGCGTCACGATGAACACGACGAGCAGAAGGAACGTGAGATCGATAAGGGAGTTCATGTCTATCGACGCTTTTGCGCCCTCCCTGCGCAAGTGCCGTCTGCGCCTCATCGACATTTCCTCAAGCCCCCCTTCCCTGGAACTCGCACGCGATGCGCCCGATAAGTTCGTCGGCGAAGCCCTCCATGTCGGAGGTAATGTTGCGGATCGTCGCGTTCATTCGGTTGAATGCGATCACGCCTGGAATTGCGATGAGAAGCCCTACGACGGTCGTCACCAGCGCGGCGGAAATGGAAGGCGCGATGGTCGCGAGGTTTGCGGAGCCCGCCGCGCCCATCTCTGCGAACGCGTCGAGAACGCCCCAGACCGTCCCGAGAAGGCCAAGCATCGGCGAGAGCGCGACAATCGTCGCGATGATGCCCATGCCGTTTTCTACGCGAATCTCCTCTTCGTCAAGAGCATGCTCGCACGTTCCGCGCACAAGCTCGATCTCGCGAGCAGTGAGAGCCGCCGCGCCGTCGCCGTCCGTCTGGCGGCCGACAAGGAGAGAGCGAACGTCCGGCGTGAGCAACTTCAAAAGCCTCTCGCACGTGTCCTTGTATATTCCCTCCAGGCCACTCACGGCGGTCGGCCGCCTCTGGAGGTAGTATTCCAGCACGTCGCGGCATGTCGAGAAGTCGCGGAGGAAGCGCCGCGTCGCGCTTTTCACAAAGCCTAGTTCCTTGGCCTTGCCGATGATGGTAGCGACCATCACGATGGAGCCTAGAAGTTGCATTACAACGATAGCCTGGCCCATGAAATTGGAGCCGAGGAATCCATTTACAAGAGAATTTGCGAGTATCATAGTTTGTTGTTTAGCATGTGGCAGACCGCCCAGGCGACACGACACCGCGCCGCATCACACCCGACAGTTTCACATTGTCAATATTATACCAAAAAAAACGCGGCTTTTTGAAGCCGCGCCCTTTCCGCATCCCAGAAACCGATTGTCGAGAAAACAGCCAGACGTCCTGTGCGGAACGATTTCACCATCTCCTCCGAAGCTCCAAGGGAGCGAAGGAGGATGTCTCCTTAGAAAGGAGGTGATCCAACCGCTGGTTCCCCAACGGTTACCTTGTTACGACTTCATCCCAATCAC
>Ga0310696_10000821_pt1 | contig 46191 bp, 40 predicted proteins | sample AusTroGonzalo_MG_4_FD_203885 | JGI IMG/M metagenome (GOLD analysis project Ga0310696, IMG submission 203885) | Bovine rumen microbial communities from tropical cattle in Woodstock, Queensland, Australia - Gonzalo_02 (v2) (version 2) | ecosystem: Host-associated > Mammals > Digestive system >... | reverse complement strand
CCACTGGAGCATTAAAATATTTTCTTGAATTAAAAGAATTTGGAAAAAAATTAGATTATGATTCTGAAATATGGCTATCTGCCAATATTATAAAATTATATGAAAAAATAGAAGACTATGAAAACGGGTTAATTTTTATAAATAATAATTCTTTTATTCCACAAAGAAGAGAAAACATAGTCAAATTTTATTATAAATCTAAAAAATGGCAAGATTTAATCAATTATATTCAATCAGAATATAATGACGAAGAAAAAGAAGAACACCCGATTTATTATGCTATGTTGGGCAAAGCGTTTTTAAATTCGGGACAAAAAGAAATAGCCCTTGAAACAATGTTACAAGGTCCTATAAATAAAAGAAATATGTCACTAGAAATGTGCGGTTATATACATGCTTTAGGTGAGGTTTTTGAAGCAATTGGCGAAAACGAAAAAGCATTAAAACAATATCAAAAGGTTTATGCTTTTGATTGCAATTATGAAAATGTGGAAGAAAAAATTAAAAAATTATCGAATCAATAAAAAATTTTGTGTAAAATTATAATAATTTGAAGTTATGTTAAATGAGGTATTTATGACACAAACTGCATTGATTTTGATTTTTTCATTTGTTGCTTTGGCGGTTGGCTTTTTTGGGGGAATGTTTTCTAAAAAATCGGAAATAGATTCATTAAAAAAGCAAAATCAGGAATTAGAGAACAAAAACAATGAAAAATCAGAGAAAATAAACGAACTTACGGCAAAATTATCCGAAAATTCCGCAAGATTAGAAACCATCACCGAACTTCAAAAATTAATCAAAGAAGATTTTACAAAAATTGCAGGGCAGGTAATAAAAGAGGAACAAACCGATTTGCGTCAGCAAAACAGAGAAACTTTAGAGGAAAAACTCCGTCCGATAAAAGAAAATTTTGAAAAATTCAAAGAAAAAATAGAAGAATTTAACCAACAGGGCAAAATAAACACAACATCTATAAAAACGCAGATTGAAGCCCTAATGAATGAAAGCAGTTCAATCAAAACGACCGCAAATGATTTGGTAAACGCAATAAAAACAAACTCTCAGGCAAGAGGAGAATTCGGCGAAATAATTCTTGAAAACCTTTTGAAACAGGCAGGTTTGGTAAACAAAAAAGACGATGCGGAAAAAGGAAATTATATAACGCAAGAAACTTTCAGGGATATAAATGCACCGAGTGAACGCCCCCGCCCCGATGCGGTTGTTTTCTTCCCCGACAACAAGCATATAATTATTGACTCAAAATGCCCGCTAAATAACTTTTTGGAATTTGCTAATTCTAATGATGAAGAAGTAAAAGCAAATCAATTGAAGTTGTTTTACGATTCTGTCAAAAAAATGACGGAAGAATTGAGCGGAAAATACAATTCTTTAGAAAATTTGAATACGCCGGAATTCAAGTTAATGTTTATCCCTTTGGAATCCTGTGCGGGATACATTTACGCAAAATCGGAAATATTAAAACTTGCGGCAGATAAAGATATAATTATTGTTTGCCCGTCAACACTATTGGCAACATTGAAGATAATAAACAGAACCTGGCAGCAAAAAGTACAGTCGGAAAATATTAAAGAACTTTTTCAAATTGCGGCGAATATCTATGATAAATTTTGTACATTCAAAAACAATCTTGAAGATATAAGAACAAAATTTAATTCAGTATCAAACTCTTTTGAAAAGGCCTTTTCAGGGATACAGGGAAAAGGAGGTCTGATGAGTAAAATTGAAAAATTAAAAGAACTTGGAATTTCGACAAAAAACAAAATAGAGGAAAAATATCTTTCCGAAAAAGAAGATTAAATGACATAAAAAAAGTCCCGTTACAAAGGTAACGGGACTTTTTTAAGTTTTTTGGGAATTATCCTGTGATTTTCCAGAAAATCATAAATATCATCTTCATAAAACCTGATAACATCAGAATATTCGATATATGCAATTTCTTTTCTTGCCACCAATTTATAAACTGTAGAACGTGATATTCCCAGCAATTCTGCCGCTTTTTTTGCATCTATTATTTTATTATTCACAGACACTTTTTCTTTCAGATTAGTTTTCATAATTTCTCCTTTATGAATATTTCTTCACTATTAATAATTCAAAACAACAGAATAATAATAGAGTAGTTAATCAAAATTTTTTTTGATATATTTTCCGCTTTACAAATTAATGAAATTTATTTGTAAATTTTTATTACAGAATTTCTTATAAAATTACCTATTTCCTCTTGTTTTATATCGGGGTAAGGGGGAAGAAAGATTATGTCTATTTTGCCACAGCTTGATGTTTGGGGATTTTTCATACCAAATTCATAATGTGTCATGACAGTATCGGAACTGATTTTTATTTTGTAATTTTTGCAAAGTTCCGCGATTAATTGAAAAGCGGTTTCGCATTGAATTTTATTTACCGGATATTTTCCTGTATTGTTTTTGTCTTTAAAACCGTACATTCCGCAAAGAGCGATACCTATCGAACCTGTATTGCCGCCGCCCGTATGCCGTGCGTATTTGCCGTCAGAACAATTTTCATTGTCCTCGGGTTTATATTTTCCGTTATAAACTTTGCCGTTTTTGTCAATTAAAAAATGATAATGTTCTAAATCCGTATTGTTCTGGAAATATGTTCCGGCAGTCCAATGAACAATAATTCTTTTCATCATTATTGCTCCTTAAAATTATTGACCGCAAATGTCATTATTACGCCGTGAATGTCGTTAAGCTTGTTTTTTATTTCGTCAATATCCTCTTTCAGATAATTATGACTTTCAACAGTTGCAAATTTTGCTGATAATTCGGAACAAACCTGAGCAATGTAGATATTGTAATCGTCTTTTGTCAGATATTTAAGGCTGATAAGCCAATCAGCAGCCTTTATAATACCTGTCAGAACCGCAACGATAGAGCCTGTTCCCAAAATTGAAATAACAGCAAAATGAATATGACTTATATTTTCCATAAAATCCTCTTATTTTACAAAATTGATACAAATAAAGAAAGTTAAAATGATTTAATCGAATAAATTTACACACCGTAACGGCTCGATATATGAAACATACCGAATAGCAAGAACAGAAGTTATGCGGATGAATGCCTTTGCTAAATATGACCAGTTTTTAGATTTACGCAAACAATACGGTGATAAAGTAAGATTAAAACTTATTTCGACCATAGACGGTAGAGAAAGAAGCCAATCTGCTTTAATGAATGGCTATATAAGTAATCCAATGGGGATGTTTTTATATCCTGACGGGAAATATTACCGGCTTGGCACGGCTCCGGCAAGATGGTGCATAAACGATAGAGAAACGCAGGTAATTGTATTCCTTAACGATAAAGAAGTACAAGCACAAATCAAAAAGCAAGAAACAGCAGAAGTCGGAAGTTTTAAAGAGTTTTACAACGATTTAAAACCTGCTGCCGAAGCATTAAGAAAAGAATTGTCACCCGATAAAATAACTACACAGGAAATATCAAAATTATTTAGCAAAGATTATACAAAACATTATGCAATCGCAGGTGATTTAACCGAAAAAGCACAAAAAGCAATAAACAGTAATGTAGCACCTTTGAGGGTATCTTTTGAAAACTTGCTTAAAAATCAAGCAAAACACCCCGAAATTGGTTTTGATATATACCAAAATATCACTAATTACATTGCAAAACCTTATAAGCAATTCCCGAGAGGTAATCAATTGATTACATTCTTTAAAAAAGATAATGAGATATATAAACTAATAATCAAAACAACTCAAGATAAATCAATAAATTACTTTAATTCTCTTCATATAAGCGATTTTGACGATATGCAAAACTATATAAACAAAAAACGATAGTTTGAAAAGAGGACTCGGGCTATCCCTCTGTTGCGAATTGCGCTGCGGTACCGAGATTTACCGTATCAAACTATCAATTATATTATGAACGATTTTGAAACATTTTTCAACCCTTATTTTTATTTTTAAGAAATTAAAAAGATGAAAAGAGGACTAATTTACCTTTAAAAACTGTTTTTTGAGTTTGAGATGTGTTTTGTAAAAGTGTTTAAATTGTCGTCTTTGGCGGAAGTTCAGTTCATCATAATAAATTTTTGCGGAAAATCTGAAAAAGCATTCCGAGTTTTCGATTAATCTTTCGGTAATGTCCGAGGCTTTTTTTAAAGACTTTTTTTCTTTCACAATTTCAGTTGTCGTCTGATGTTCCATCTTAACGGTTTTGTAGTCAACAAACTTTGAGAGAAAGTCTATTAATGATTTAATGCACGCTGATATCCACATTCTTTATTCCTATCTTAACACCCTCGCATTAAACGTGTCTGCGGATTGTCACTTTCAAGTCTTACGACTTTTAGTGCCAAGTCCTCGCACTCTGCTCGGGTGTCGCTGGCTTAGGGGCGGTTTTTACACCGCCCTATTTTCCGGCACTTCCAAGCCGAGAATTTATTTATTGAGAATATCTTTAATATCATTAATTAATTCTTTGATATCAGCGACAATTTCTCTGAATTTCGCCATTTTTTCTTCATTTCCGATTAATTCTTTAATCAGTCCGAAAAATTCAATTACGTTTACTGCCATAATTATTTCCTTTCATTAATTTTCTGTTTCTTCTTCAGGTTCAACTTCCGAGTTTTCCTCATTTACTTCTTCTTCCGTCTGGGGTTCTTCATCACCGTAATTAATAACAATTTCCTCAACTTCTTCTGCCGTTTCGCATTGTTCAATTTGTTGCTTGTAATTGCCCCATTTATCCCAAATTGCATTGGCAAAATCATTAAAAGTAAGCAAAACTGCTGCAACATCTTCCGCAGACAAATTAACGGTAATACCTTGTTCATCAGTCCATTGTTTTGCTTCATATTGCCCCGCAAGAAAACCTATTGCAGAAGAGTTTAAATTTCTTTCTGTTTTTTCATTGTAGATAAATTCACAAGGTGTTTTATCTTCTCCCACTTCTATTGTAAAAGTTTTAATTAAAGCAATATTAACCTTTTCATCATTTTCTTTGAGTTTCAAAGCCTTAACCTGCTCAAAATGTTGTTGTTCATAATCAGGGTTAATAACAGGCTCGCCGTCAACAATTATTTCGTTTGGTTCTAAAGCAATCAAATTTTTGTCAGTTTCTTCTATTTTTAAACCGTTTTTGCGGTTGTATTCAACGATAAAATCTGCTCTTTGCGTGTCTGTATATGGTTTTTCTAAACAATATGACATAATAACTCCTTAATTAATCAGATTAACGTAGCCGTAAGCAACCCAAGAACAACTAAGGTCGAATGTTGTTGTAAAACTGCCTGTTGTCTTTTCTTTGACGGAAATATACAAAGGTGAAAAATCACTCGAATAGCTTGTGTTTGGCGTAACCAAAACCGTATAATCGGTATCTTTAAAGGGTTTTAACAAATCCCTTGTTTTGGCGGTTTGTGAAGTTGATGAAGAAATAGCTTCCGCAGAACCCTGAATACAAAATCCGTCAGCATAAACCCTGTACCAGTCAGTACCGTTCTGATAGGTTTCAACTATATTGTTCCCGACATAATCAATGTTGTAAGGGAATGTTTTTACACCTGTTATACCACCGCTTGAAAGGGTTATCTTGCCGACAGGAACTTTGTTGTAATCAATCCAGCCGTTAGGAAATACAGGCTGATAAACAAGTGTACCGTCAACATAGATTTTAAGTTCTTTGAGGTCAACAGGAGTTTCCCAAGAATACTGGGCATTTTCACCTATTTTAAAAGTATTATTTGCATTTATAGTAGCGGGGGTAATAGCACTCGTATTACTTACGGAGTTATCAGGGTTATTAATATCAGTAATGCTACAAGTTGTTGTATTGTTTTGTCCGTCTATTATCCATACTACTTTTACGTTTTTACCCGCAAAATTATTTATACCCGTAACAGACATAAATGTTGCATAATTATTATAATTAATTCGGAATACAGCGTCATCCAAGTATAAGCCTGAATTACCAATAAGTAAAAGATATTTATATCCGCTCAATGTTGTCGGAATATATGTATTAATTTCTATTTTGAAAACATCAGCCACTGAAATTTGGGTAAAAGGAACTTTTCCCACAAGAGATATACCATTCCCGTTACTAAACCCGCTTGCCACTCCCTCTTCACTTATAGTAAGCGTACCAAAAACCGTATAATTCGGAGCAACGTATTTTTTAACCGATAAAGGTGCAACGGAATTATTTATCCAGACGTCATTGTCGGCAGGCGTTGAGGGTTGAGTCTTTGAAACGGTTAAATCCCCATTTAACAATTCAGCAGAACCGTCAGAGCCAATATATTTGATATAAGTTCCGTCTGCAAGACCTGTGATATCGTCTGAATTAAGACCGTTTAAAGTAAATTGTTGTCCGTCTGCCAAAGTTCCTGTCAGTTCAGGATAAGACCCGCCGACTTTGTAAGAAATGTTTGAAGTTGCCGAGGGCAGAACGATTGAAAAATATCCGTCTGTTCTATTTGTATTAGAATTTCCGTAACCGCCCTGACCGTAATGATTATATTTACTTCCATTTGCACCTGTTCCACCATTTGATTGAACGGTAACATTTTGGGTTTGAACCCCGTCTGCAATAGTTAATATGCCGCCCGCACCATTTACCGCACCACCCAAAGTCGCATAAGAATTTTGACCGCCATTAGCAGTAATTAAAGCATTGCCGTTTTCGTCATATAAAACACTGTTACCGTTTGCACCACCGACAGTAAGGTTATGAGAACCGCTATTCAGATAAACTTCACCAACAAATGCAGCACCCGAACCACCGTAAGCCGTATGAGCGCCCCCGTACATATCAGGATGACTTCTTCCTTTTCCGCCACCGCCAATCAGTTTGACAGAATAATATCCGGCAGTTGTAATATTGATTGTATAATTATCAGGAATATTTAAAACTGCTGTTGACGGCGCGTCAAAATCAAAGATATCACTGTTTCCAAAAGCGTCAATATTGCCTGAATTCAAACAATTTTTTAAATTTTGCACTTTTTGATTGTTATATTTCAAATGCATAAGGCATTCGTTTAAAACATCTGTATCACATATAGCGACACCGTTTTCCGTAGGATTATCAATCCAATTATAATCTGACATAAAAAATCCTTTCATAAAAAATCAGTATCCTTTTAAGAATACTGACACTTTGCCTGTTGTTTTATTTCCGTTATTGTCATAAATTTTTATGTTTGTATAGGTTTCATATTTTGTTGCAACTGCATAAGCGGAAATATCATCGTTTACGGTTGCGACGACCGCAGGTTTTCCGACGAAATCGGAATAATTAATAATTACTCCGGAGTTAGGGTCAACAACTTCCGCATTTACTATTCTGAATTTATCCGGAACATCAATATCTGCAGAAAACGAATCAACAAAAATATTACAATTTTCAAATGTTTCCAGAACTATTTTGAATTGAATAAATCTAAAAGTTAATTCGTTTGAATTTGGGCAAATCCAGTTACTCCAATTTTCATTATCTTGTGAATATCTCAAATAAGCATTCACAAAATCAGAGTTATTTGAGGGAGAATATGCGTTATATTTCAAAGAAACTTTGCAGTTTAAAAATTTCCCTATATCAAAGATTTTTGAAGTAAAAGAACCTGTTGAACAAATATTTGCACCCCAATATCCGTTTTTTGAATAATAAGAATTATTATTAGTCCAATATTTATCCTCGTTATGCCAAAAAATCGGGGTTTCGGTATCCGAAACAAGTTTTAGTTTTCCGTTATATATTTTTGTATTTTCAAATGTTCCTTCGTAAACTTGATTTTCAGAAAATAAATCATTCAAAATATCAAAGGTAAGAATCGTATTCAATTCAGGAATATCTGAAACAAAAATAACATCTTTTGTGGGATTTTCAGAATAACAATATCCGTTAAATGCTTTTATAAAAAATGTATGTTGCCCTGTATTTTTAATTTTACAGCAGTAAGAATTTGTTTTAATGTTAGTTGCGATAATTTGCGAATCAATCCAGGAATTTCCGCATCTTATTTCATAAGAAATTTCGTGATTACTGTCATAATCCCAAACAAAATTAAACGAATCTGCATCCTGAACTACGTTGAAATTAATAACATCTCCGGGAGAATCATATTTATTTTCAAGATAAGAGATTATGACACGCGGTTCCTGACCGCCGAGCGTATCCGTATAAAGTCTTTCGTCATAAGTCCGCCAATTAACGGTAAAAGTTCCGCCACCGTCATCTGTGACAGAAGTTACTTTCACTTTGTAATTATTTAAACCCATTAACAAGGAACAAATGCTTATAACATCGCCAACTTCAAGGTCACTTGCCCTGTAATCGGACTGAAAACTTCCGATATATGGACATAAAATTTTAGAATTTAAATAATACCATGCAAGTCTGCTTGCCTGTTCAAAATTAGTTACTGAAAACAAATTTATCGAATGTTCAATCGAAACACCGTCATGGTTAACCGGAATTTCGGCAAATGCTTCAACTTTTTGCCATTCGTGGTCAGGAGATATATAAACACATTTTAAAATATCATATTTTTCCTCAACCGGAAGAGGCTTGAATACTTCTGAGCCAAAGACAATATCATGTTCGGTAAAGACTTTTGATACAGGTTCGGCTTTATCAATTTTAAACTGCAATTTCCCGTTTTTTAAGAACAATCCGCCCCTGCAGGAACGGTATATTTCATCGAGAAGTTCTCTGACACTTGTTTGGGTATCAAAAATCATATTAAATGTAAATCTTGGTACTCCGTTAACCAATTCATCGCAGAAAGAGGCACTTTCAAGAAAAGAATCCAAATCAAAATATTTATCAACAAGGTTATCGTCAATTTGCCCATATTCATTTAAAGCAAGACCCAAAGCACTGTAATTGCATAAAAAGTCCAGAGTTACCCAAACGGGATTTTCCGAATACCGGACAGCATAAATTGTTTTTGTTATATATACTCTTATTTTTCTGCCTTTGACAACTGCCGTCAGATTATAATCTCTGTTTATTTTAGAGTATTCGGGCGTTGTAATTGCAAGGTAAGCAATTCTTTTAAGGCTTCCCGTTGTTTTAATTCTTGCAAAATTATCAGCTCCGGGAACAATAGAATCTACCTGTTGGGATGATGTACCAAAATACTTTGAAACAGTAGTTTGCTGGACATCTTTAACCGGAATATTATTCAAACGGATATCGGAAAAATCACAAATTTCACCCTCGGAAAAAGCAACGATTCTTTTTATAACACAAGAACAGTCATTATCAAGCAAAGCACTCATTCTTAAAGTTTCTGACGCAGAGGTATCATTTAACTGCCAAATTCTGTTGCCTGCCAACTTAACCGTTCCGTATAAAAGAGGAATAGGAAGATTTTGGCTTGTTTGGGTTGAAAGAGTTTCCGAATAAGTGGAAGAATTATTTATTCCTTTATTTTTTTGTTTTTTTCCCTGAACAGCAGAAAGAGCAATACCGCCATAAGCAAGAATTCCGCCAACAGCAGCGACTCCGATTCCGGCAATTGTTGATAAGCCTAAAGTTACGGTAGCAAAAGCAAATATAGAAGAAAAAATCATTTAGTTCACCCTGAAGCACTGAAAATTTTTAAACATTTTGAGTCGTCCTATTTGCAGGGAATTATCCCGAAAAACGTGTATAATTTTCCCAAATTCAAAATATATCGCGACATGAAGTTCATTTTTAAATCTTGTGACGATAATATCGCCTTTTTGGAGATTATCGGGTTCAATTTCCTGACAATTTGATTTAATTTTTTCTATCCCGTAAAAATAATTTGCATCATCATTTTCGGAACGCAATTTATATTTTGGTTTATCGGGATATAAAAACTGAACGGGATAAAAGCAGCCCTGATAAGTTCCGTCATCATTGAACATTTGATAAGGACGACCAACTTTTGACAAAAGTTCTTTAAATAATTTCTGAGAAACCATAAAAACTCCTTAAACCTTAATGACGAGTTCATTAAACATTGTCGGAAAGCCCATAAAATTTTGGGTATTTCCGAGTCTTTGGCAGGTTGTAAAAGTTCTGTCACAGGAAGTTTCTTCTCCAGTATATCCGCACCTGCAATCTTTAAACCGTCTTACCTGACATGACGTTTGATATTTCATAATCGGGGCAAGAATTTCATAACCGCCCAATTTTGTTTCTATATCAACTGAAGCCGTTTCATAATCAAGAGATAAATTATTGCATCTTCCGACATATATTATTTCGCTCAGGTTCTGAATAATTTCATTTGTATTAACGTTCAGAAAAACCTGTGTGAGTATTGCCTTTGAGTTGGTTATTATGTCACCTCTGTTCGCAATAATTCCTGAAATTGATAATCCGACATTTGATAACTGAACATTTATTTTGTTTACGGCTGTGTTATCATCTTTCGTAATTTCACCGTATGTAAGAGGTGCGCCTATGTACGTCTCTCCGTCAAAATAAATTGTTTCAAGAGTTTCGTTATCAAGAATATTGATTGGATTTTGTCCCGTAAAGATTTTGAGCAGTTTTCTCGGAATTATTTCATCTTTTTCTGTTTCGGAAAGAGGATTTGATGAAACAAAAACCTCTTTTATTGGAATTTCAAATTCCGAAAAGCCGTAGTCGTTTATATCGAGATTAAGCTCATCCGTATCAAATCTCACATTATAAGTGTTATTGTCACCGCCCTTGTCTTTATCCCATTTCCACTGGAATGAGCGGAATTTACCTCTTTTTGAGATAAAAAAGTTTTCTATGAGTTTTCTCGTTTCGGCATTTTTTTGGAATTTAAGAATCCATCTTCTTTTGGGGTAATCAAGATAGGTTTTATTCTGGTAGTGAGAGGTAAAAATTTTGTCTTTAATTGTTGTGTAGGCAACAGAAAAACTTGTTTCGGCAGAATGCCAAAAATCAAAATCACCTCCGTCAACAACGGAAGAATCATCAATAGTTATCAGTTCCAGACTTGATTGAGAAAAACCGTATTCCTGAATTAACTGTTCAAAAGAATCCTGATTAAAAGAGCAGGTATATGTTTTGTCATTTCCGCCTTTTTCAACCGCCCATGTAAAATGGAATTTGCCGTCTGTTCCTGCGATATTGATAAAAAATTTTTCCAATTCTTCTCTTTGAGAAGAGGTTTTGTCAAATTTTAATTTAAAAGTACGCTTAGGATAAGTCCAGACGGGATAACGCTGTTCTCGTCCTTTTTGTTTTTCGTTGATACTTGTCATAAACTCTATTTTGGAGGTATAGACATCACTATATTCAAAATTGAAAACAGGAATTTCGCCCATAAGAATCCTTTCAAACAAGAATTAATTTTTCTTCATGTTTTGGCATAAAAAGTAAACAAATTTATTCAAAAATCGTTATAGATAATATGAAAAGATTTTTTATTTTATTTTTTGTATTTTATTTTATTTCGTCTGCGGCATATCCTTATACAATAGAAGTTACCGAATGGGACCCGTCAGAAAATATTGCTTTGAGAAATAAACTCGAAAATGAATTTGACAAAAGACATTATGTTAACGAGGAGCATATGAACGGCGGACCCGAAGCGTATTACAATGAAGTTTTGGAACCTTATATTTTAAAATCAAAAAATATGAAAGACTTACCTCAGAGAAAGTTCCGTATAGAAGATGAAAAACTTAAATAGCTGATTCTTTATATCTTTGTATTAATATATCAACTTCTTCTCTGTTTTCATATATTTTATGTGCAGCTGTTTTTATGAGAAATTTGCCCATCAAATTATATTCTTCAAGTTCTATCGGTATAATTTTCCCTTTTCCCGCTCGGTAATCGCCGATAACAATTAAAATAATTACAAACTTAAAATCGGTCTTTTACGATATATTAATTTACCTGCGCCATTGTAATAGTCATCATAATTTGCATATTTTATCAATAAACCGTCAAGACCGTAAAAATATGAATGATATCTGTCGGGTTTTATTTCTATCTGCTGCAAAACACCGTCAATATTGTAGTAATAGGCATAATACGGAACTTTTCCTTTTGACGGGATATTTGCATAATCCGTCAATTCACCGTCTTTATTATAATAATAGACAATATCAGGGTCGTTTTTAAATCTTATCGAATAAGTATCATTTGTATACTGAACAATTTTTGCATCGCGCATTTTCGTACGGTGAATAGATTTTCCGTCATCGGACAGTACATATAATTTGACAAACTTTTTAGATTCGTCAACAGAGGGTGTAATATTAATTTCAGCTTCTTCAAAAGCTTTGTATCTTAACTGGGTTAACTCAGTGAATTTTGTATCAGGTCCCGAAGTTGTGACCTCATCTGTCGCATCAGGGACGGGAGTATTAAAATTTTCTGCGGCAAAAACTGCCGAAGAGATAGCAAAAAACAAAATTAAACATAAAAAATTTTTCATAATCTAATTATACACATGAAATAACTGATAAGCAAATTACAAAATATCAAATATGAAATTTTATTTTATGTTTTTTGTTCAGAGGCAATTTTATCCAATTCAACAGAGGCATCCGACGGAGAAACATTATCCAAATCCATTATTGCGGATAATCTGCTCAAAGTTCCGTCTGCAATACGTTTTGAAGTGTTTTCAATCTGCTCGGATTTATCTTCCGGAATAGGATTTCCCCAATCTATATTGGCATAGCTTACCGGCGTATCATTTAATGCCATTGCACATCTTGCGACATTTTGAAGAGTATTGTTAAAAGAAACCTGTTTAATATCATCAATTTTTGCAAGCGGCATTAGGAAAATTTTTCTGAGGCTTTCGCCGGACATTGCAGAAGATAAATCCATTCCGTAAGCTTGTGGCGGCGTTTTTGTAATGATATAGAAAAATTTCATGAGGTTTTCAACATGTTCTTTGACGGCATTTTCCTGTAAATCAGCCGTAATATATTCCGCTTTTATACCGTCACGTCCGACAGTTATGAAATCTTTATTCGGAAATTCTATTTTACCTGTAACGGGATTAAGTTCTAAATTTTCGTTACTTCCTGTCATTTTGGGGTTCGCGTGTCTGTTGAGGACTTTAGAATTTTGGCTGATTGTGAGCATTAATTCTTCTACGAGAGATTTGCAGCGTATATAGTCACTTTGACCAAAATACTCATCACTTTCTGAAGTATTTTTTACGGGGAAAATCAAAAAGTCATCCCATAAATTTGAAAAATCGTCAAAAGCGGGTATTTCAAGTTCTTTTTCGACATCAAGAAGTTCTGCGTATGTATTATTCCGGTAGAGCCAGAGTTCGTTCTCGACAGAACCTTTTTTATGTTTTTCAATAAGTTTATAGACATATTCTTTGCCGTTAACGAAATCTTTGAGGGTATTAATAAGAATATGCCCCTCAACATCATTTATATTTCCTTTTTTGAACACCGGGAGCCAGCAGGACGGATTTACACTTTGGATTTGGGGATAGTAATCACCGAAAGTAACTTTAAAAATACCGTTTCCATATCTTGAAACATCAACATAAACCTCTTTTAAAACGGCAATAAAATTGTTTATATTTTCGATTTTATTCCACACATTTTGAAGTCTGTCATCAACATTTATAAAAATCCCCTGATTTGTCAGCAAATTTTTATAAAAATCAGTCAGAGCATAGAATAAATTGAGTTCTACAAAAGTTTGAGCTGTTGTGGTGTCGAGAGGATATTTAGCACAAATTTTTGAATATGTTTGAGAAAAAGCCGTTTTAAATTTTCCGTCATATAAATCACGGAAGAGGTCATAGCTCAGGAATCTCTGAACCGTATCGGAATCGAGAACAAGTTTTTTATTTTTTTGAAATATATCAAATTGAGTAATCATGGATAAATCCTTTTCAAATTATGTAAAGAAAGTGGGGAACGGGAGGAGTTCCCCACTACAAAATAATTTGCATTAACTGTTTTTAGCTGTTAATGCAACTGCTTGGGAATGGAAATCAATATCAATTAATTTTGCTTTAGTACCGCCGAAGAGGTGTTCGGTGAAAACGCCTTTACCTTCAAAGGTATATGTTGCGAAATCACCCTGAACACCGTTAATCGGCATTGCGGTAACTTTGGCTTTATAAATACAGATGTGGCAATCACCTCCTGAAATACTGTCGGTACCGTCAATTTTTGCCTGTAGCTGGAAATAGTCCGGAACATCCTCTGAATCAAAAGAAAATGAAGCTGTTTCGGTGTTATTTGCAGAAGTAACCGAAACAGAGCCTCCGCTGAGTGCAGCAAGGACATCAAGGCTTAATTCCGCATATTCGGATACAAAAGAAACAGATTTAATTTTAGAGGAAACAGCAAGAGTTTTTTCATCACCTGTTAACTCCTTTTCGTCAATTTCAAAAGTAACAGAAATTTGTCTTATACCCGGAACGTCAATCGCAGTTCCGGTTGTAAACCCTGTCGAATCATCCTTTGTAACGGGAAAAATTTTCAGGTCATTAACACCCAAAAGGGCAGTTTTTTTGGAGATAGTCATAGTAAACCTTCTTTCTAAAAGATTAAAAGTAATAAAAAACGAAATAAAAAATAATGATATCACCCGTAATCAGGGCATATCAGGAATGAATAATATTTAAATCAAAGACAAAAACGTGTCTGCCGTTTTTTTCTTTTTCCCTGTAAGTCGGGAGAAGGGCAGGTTTAATCAACATCAATTTTCCGTTGACGGAAAGAGGTTTTTCATATTGTTTTGGGGGACAAAACAGTTCAAAAATTGATGAGCAAATATTTTCGGCAGTTTGCATGGAAGAATTTTTCACAGTAAATGAAATGGTTGAATTTTTTGCGATATCGTTATATTTGCCGCCTTTATAGGTGAGAATAACAATATTATCTGCAAATTCAAAATCATCGAAATTGAAAGCAATATCGGAGTTTTGACATATATTACAGGAAACTATAAAAGATTTAATGTCATTAAGAATTGTCATATCATGAATACCTCGTAAAACATGGGATTACCGTCAAGGTCATTATAGGGATTAACTTGAATAATTTTGTAATCGTTGTTTTTATAGGTCACAACATCATTAAGTTTAACATCCTCATAGCAAAACATTCTTGCGGGGTGGGTTTGTTGACGGGAAGTCGGATAAACATCGACTTTTTTAGCGAATTCAACTTTGCATTTAATTTTTACGGGTTCGGAAAATACATCTGTATTATACTCATCAGAGCCGGTAAAAGATTTAAGAAATGCAAAATCGCTAATAACATGTTTAAGCATAAAAATCCTTTCGCTAATTTATATTAAAATTTTTTACAAGCCATTTTGAGAGAAAAGCATTTGCCTGATTGGAAAACAGAGCATTTGACAAATCTTTGTTTGTATATGAAACAGAAGAAGAGCCAACAGTCATAGACGAGATACCGAGCATTTTATTTTGGGAATGAACAGAATTCTGAATAAGTGCATAGGCTTCTTCGCAAACGGCGTATTTAATTTCATCGGGCATTTTTGGGGAAAAATTTCTCGGGAATTCCAAAGGTTGCTCAGCAGATAATTTTGAACCCACAAAAGGCAGTGAATTAATTTTCAAAGTTGCAAACTGAATAGCCTGTTCTTTTTCCGTATTTGAGAGGTTTAACCACAAATCAGAGTTAGGTCTGTTATTAAAGTAGTTTTCGGCTTCAACAAGAGTTATAAAAGTATTTTCAAACAAAACGAGTGTCATAGGATAGTCCTTTTAATTATAATGTAAAAATAATGCGGATTAGCCTCACGGCTAATCCGCAGGTCAAACAATAAGTGATAGAATTAACTGTTTAAACTTTCATTATCGTCATTATTTTCCAAATCGTCATCATCATCTGATGCAGCCGGAGTCAAAACAGCAAAAGGATATTTTGATTCGGCAGTTTTTCTGTTAACCGGATTGGCGATTTGAATTCCTAATCTCATAACACATCTTAAAGCGAGCATGTCTTGCTGGGCAAGATTATAAGCTATAGAACCGTCGGTATTTTGTATTATTGCCTGGTCCAAGACTTTGTAAGTCAAATCTTGTCTTATTGAGTAAACTGCTTTTGAGAAATCACCCGCAATCATATATGCCTGAGTTGTATCGAAAACGGCAGTATCATCATAAACGAGGTGTCTGCCCACAAGGGTATCGGGAACTTCTGACGTTAATGCGGGCATATAAAGAAGCTGACCGTTCTGGTCACGAAGGCTTCTGAATTTTGCTTCCATAGTACTGTCAGCATAGAAGCCCGTTACACGGAAACCTGAAGCTTCGACTTTAGCCATAAGACCATTTTCTCCGATTATATCATCTGCTATATCGGAACCGGTGCCGACAGCAACAGTGTTACCTGCTGCAATTGCAGCGGGAACAATGGCAGTCGGATAAGATGAGGGTTTATTTGTTCCGAAGAATATTGCTGAGTCTATGGCAACGCCAAAGGCTTCTGTAATTTGCGGTTTCAGCTCTCCCCAGATATCGTAGCTTGAATCATCGAGGACTGCTTCGGGAATAGGAATAATAACGGCAATTTCTTCTGCGGTTAAAGTTAATTTATCCCATTCGGCTTTTGAAGTTTTTTTAAGGGCAGTATCTCCGTTGAGGAAATACGCACTCGGCAGGGAAGCTGCAATTGGCAAGGTTTGTTGTTTTGCACTCATGTTGGGTAATTGTTTAAATAATCTTAAAGCTGCAGATGATTGGGGCATAGCCTGAATAATTTCCGAGGAAACTTCAACGGGAATGAGAGCATCCGCATTTGAACGTGTAATGTATTGTGCATCTTGTGTCATAATTTTTCTCCTTTTTTAAATGTTATCTGCCAATAGCGGAGCGAATGTAATTATTCATTTTTTGAGAGGGGGTATAATTAGCATTTCTTCCGCATTTAAACGAGAATCCGTGTTTTGATTTTTGTTTTTTGAACAAAAACGGATTATTTTTCTTGTAGTTTTCGATAAAATCGTCAAGATTTTCACAGTCGTAGGGGATATCTTTAAGAACGAGAGCAGACCGCAGGCAGCCCTGTTTATCGAGTTTCAAGAGAGCGAGTTGTTCAAAATTTTGAATTTTAACGGATTCCAATTCTTTTTTGACGTCATCAAACTGCTGCTGAATGGATAATTTTTCCTGATTGGAATTTTTGAGAGCAAGGCGGTATTTGGCGCATTCTTTGTGCAATCTTGCGATATCACCGTCTTTTTTGACGTCGGGTTGGGGATAAATCACGGATTTATCACTATTTTCAACCTCGGGTTGAGCATTGTTTAATTCATCAGACATAAAAACTCCTTTCTGATGTGTAAAAAATTTTATTCAATATAATTAAAATCGGTATCCCTCGTATTCACTCGGAATGCCGAATTTTTCACTCTTTCAGGTTAAGAATGACGGTTATTTTATCAAAGCATTTTTTTAATGCCGTTGAGCAGGTTAATGCTATTTTTTTGGAGCGTGCATTCTTTTAATTTTTCTTTTTTTTCAAGAAATTTTGAGTTAGATGCGAGGGCAAAGCAGAATTTTCTCGGAGTAGCATTCCAAAAGTCGGTATCAGACCAGCCGAGGCAGTTTCTTGCGAGTCCGTAGGCATCTTCAAAATTGTAGAAGCCGTCGGAGTGTAAATTTTTATTTTCGGTTATATTCAGTTTTTTGTTAAATTCAATCAGGTCGGGGAGCAGGTTTTTGAAATAAGATTTAAAGGCTGCCAAATCACCCGAAGCCATTTCAGGGTTAGCGATAAGTGCTGCTTTTACTTTTTGCATTCCTGTTATACCGTGATTTTTCATGACTGAAACGGCAATCAGATTAATTGTATTTTTCAGGGACAAATCAGAGAAGAACACAAAATGTTCATAGAGGTTATAAAATCCCGTTTCTGTGATGGCTTCAAGGATATCTATTGATTTATGGTCATATTCGCATTCATAGAAAATTTTATTAATTTCGATAATACAGGGAAGAGGGTGTATATAATCGCTCATTATAAACCGCCTATCATACTTCTTAAGGAACTGTTGTTATTTTTGATATTTTCGTAGGTAATGTTAGCAAGGAGATTTTTATTTTCAAGCAGGTATTTTTTAACGTCTTTTGAGTCCCACGCTTTAACGTTGAAGTTATTTACGACGACTTTTCCCTGTTCGGTGGTGTCGTTGTTGGTATAATCAGCGTTTTCGGCAGGACTTAAAACTCTTTCACCGCCTTTTAAAACGGATATATATTCGGAAGTTCCGGGGATAGTACCCGTACCGCTCGGTATGTAGCCGCCCGAATGATGCATTCCGAACAAATTGCCTATAATGTTCATAATACCAGTTGTACCTGCCGTTGCCGAAGACGATACAAATCCCGTAATACTGCCCATGGCGTTAGACATTAGGCTTCCGAGAGTTGAATCGAACAACCCTTTTGTAATTGCCTGGGTAAAGGTTTCGATAAAGTAGTTTTCGAGGTTGGCGACTAGTGATTTCATAGCGGAATCGAAGTCTTTTGTACCGTTCAGGATATCTTTAAGGGTGCCATTGAACATCTTTTCGAGTTGTTCAAGGTCGCCGCCCGCCTGTTCGGCGATTTTTTTGCTTGATGCTTCCATGCCCGACATGTTTATAAGCATGTTTGCGGCTTCGGGGTCATCAACATTTGCGTTTATGTATTCTGATGCTTTTCGATATTTTTCTTTTTGATTTATATAATTTTCGAATTTTTCTCTTTCCCTCTGAAACGGTGAGTCGCTGAGTTCTTTATCATTTTTTTCACGCACATCATTGTACAGTTTGACCAAATCTTCTTTTTTAGGTTTAAGTCCTTGCATATCCTGACTAAGAAATTTTATATTCTTTTTCATGTCAGAATAAAACTTTTTCACTGGTTCATCAAAAATATTTTTTAATTCTTTTTTAATAACTTCACCAATACCATCAAAAAATAATCCTTTCATAAGGTATCCTTTCATAAACTCAAAAAATATAAATAAGAGCAAGGTAGATAAGAAAAAATTAATTAAAAGGAATATAAGGTCTGCTTATTAATACCAATTCCCCATTTTTACCGTAGCACTTATGTTTACGACATTTACATAAAAAATTTTTAGAAGAGTCGAATACAAAACCGTCTGTTCCTATATATTCGTAAGTAGCATATTTTAATTTTCCATTTTTGTCATAATAAAATTCTTTTGCAGGATATTCGTTTATATAATAAATGTGTACTAAATATACTAAAAAACCTTCATAATATATAAAAAATGGATTTTTCGGATAAAATAACACATATTTCCCATCAGAAAGAAATGTACCGTTTCTGAATTTTTGATTAGGTGAATATTTTTTATCAACAAAAAAGTCTTTATACTTATTGATATCAATTTTATATTCTATTTTACTTCCATCATTAAATAGTGCTTCTCTTGCCCTTTGAACATCTTCGGGTTCGTCCATGTATTTCATATATTCTCGGACTTCCTCAGGCTTCATAAACGCTTTGTTTTGAATTGTTCCAACTTCTGCAAAACATTTTGATAAATTGAAAAAACTCGAAAAAATTATTAAAAATAAAACAATTATTTTCTTCATTCTTCTATTATATATTATTTAAAAATAAGGAAGCAAGGAGAACAAGCACACTATTTATTACTTTTTTATTTTTTATTTTAATTATTTACAAAATATTATTGTTTATTATAATATTCGTAATTATTCTTTATTTATAGGAATTGAAATGAAATATATAAAAAAATTTTTTATTATCATTTTAACAATAATTTGGTTTGCAATACCAGTTATGGCAGAAGAAAATATTGGTTTATTGGATGAAATCGGAGTTTTAATTAAAAAAGGAAAATATAGAAAAGCCGTAAATTTGATTGATAAAGCAAAACAAAACGGGACTATTCCGGAAAAAGATAAAAATAAAATTGAAACGTTATATTATTTTTTGAGATATGATATTTCATCAAAAAGTTTTAAAACAGAATATGACAAATACAATGGTTCCTATAGTTTTTTCAAACGCTTTCCGGAGTTTTTATCAGGTTTGTATGGTTCAGTATATATACAACCCAAAATAGTCTTAAAAAACAAAGAAATATTAGGCGTTTCAGTATTAATTGATAACCATTATAGTGGTAATGTTTATAAACCTTTAAAGCTGATGGAACTATATTCCGATGGGCATACAACAAAATATGAATTAAAAGAAATAAATCATACATACAAAAAATATAACGGCGTAAAAACTTATTATTCATATTACAATATAATCTTGTCAGAAAAGGAATTTATAGATTTTATTATTGAAATGATTGGTAATGAAGTTTCAATAAGATTTTCTGGTGGAAACGTATTTGAAGTTCGTGTAGGAAAATTTGCAAAGAAATTCTTTGAAGATTATTTGTATGCAATACCATATATAAAATCTAACGATATTTAAAAGGTACAACTTTTATTCTTTATATTGTTTTTACCTTCTTTATTATATTACCCAATCGGGTAATATATTAATTTACTAAAATTTATTTTTAGAGAAATCTCTGCCCGAATCTTGTTTCGTACAATGTAACGGCATATCGGGTTTCGTCCATGGTATCGTCATTTTCTTTGACGGGCAGATCATCTTCATACATTTTTGCTGTAAGTTCATCTTCAGACGGATATCTGTACGTTTTAAATTCATTTATCGTATTCGGACATCGTTTTGCATTCAAAATCAGCCTGTCGTGGTTTATTATTCCCCTCAAAATCCCGATACTGTCCTGTAATCTCGGTTTTTCTTCATAGACAATCATTTTCGGAAAAGCCTGTCTTAATTTATGGTTTAATTCAGGACGTGCGTTGTCGGCATTAATAAATCTAAAAAACCTTTTATATTCGTTTTGTTTGTCATTTATCCATTTAATAACGTCGTTTTCATTGAGGTGCGAGCCGTAGAGTTCATCTATTTTATAATAAATACCTTTTGCCGTAACACCGTAAAGACCGAGTGAAAGAGGGTGAGTCCAACCCCAGTCCAAACCGAGAAAGTATTCAATAAACGTGCAGTTGTTGATATTTTCAAGGATTTTTGAGTGCGGACAGGTATGTTTTTTATCGGAGAATGTGTCATAGACAAGCCCCTCCGCAATAACCCATAAACCCTTGATTTTTCTTGCTTCAAACGCACCTTTGTACAATTTTTTCTGATTTTTTATAAAAGTCGGACTCAGATTTGCGTTATCGTCCATAGTGAAATGGTAGTAGTCAAAAACACTTTTAACCTGTTCATTGCCGTCAAGAAACGGTTTTATTTTTTCAGTATAAAGCCAGTGATTAGGACTTTCGGGATTGCTGTCCGCAATACAGCGTGCATTTTCGGGGGTTAACCGGCTTAAAGCCATGTTGTAAAAAGAATAACTGTGTTTTGGAAGTTCGTTAGCGTACCAGAAATCCCATGTGCTACCCTGTATTGAAGAATCGCTGTCGGATTTTCCGCCGCCTACGACAAAACAGGAATACAATTTTCCCCACAATTTTATATCAAGTTCACCCGATTGCGAATTAAATTTGCAAACTGCACCGTGATAATTTGTAAGATAGGGTATTAATTCATTAAGAACATTGTTTTTAACGGTAGTTTTTGAGTAACCTGAAAAAACTTTCAGATAATCATTTCCGACAAATTGAAAAATTTGGGGTATTTTGTAAATTATGGAAAGAGTTTTTCCCGAGCGTGCCGCTCCGTCGCAAAGGGTAAAAAATGCCATATTTTCAGGTTTTTTACCGAGAAATTTTCTGTGTTTTTTGCTGTATTTAGATTTTGACCAATCAATCGGCATTATTATCCTCATGCAAAATTTATATTTTTTCTTATATCAGAATAAAAAAACTGATTCATTCTAATCAGGATTCAATAAGAACGTGTTTCCCGTTAATCGTGACCCAATGACCGTTTCCTGTTGATTGGGTACTGTTGCCGGCTTTAAAATTAATAATGTAATTACTTTTTTTATTTTTATAATTTTCTCTGATTTTGTCAGAAAATTTTTCGGAATAACTTTTTTCGACCATTTTTGACAAATCTCCGCCTTTGTATCCTTTTACTTTTGCGGAATCAACCGTTTTTCCTTTATATACTTGGCTTCCGTTCGGGTGAGTTATAAGTTCTCCATTTTGCATTCTTTCAATTATCCTTACACCTATTATGTTGTCTTTTTGTGTTTCGGATAAAATCTTCCAACTGTTTTCGTATTCTCTCTTTATACTGTTACCTATTTCTCTCCCTATTTTGTTATTATGCAAATCCATATATTCTTCACGAATATCCTGATTGTTCTTTCTTCCTTCCTTTTCGTGTAAAATTCCCGCAACTTCTGCAATCTTATCATTATAAACAGTCGTCATATAAGCCTGCATATAAGCATGTTTAAAAGCATCGCATTCATTGTTCCAATATTCATTACCTTTTTTATCTCTTTTTTCTAAATTATAGTTTTTTGAAATCTGCCTGTTACTTCTAAAGTTTTTTTATTTATATAATCTCTATTATCTTTTACTAATGACATTTTTATTTCCTTTTTGTTATATTTATTTTATGAGTAATTTTAAGTTTTCATATATTTTTAAAGTAATATTTTGCATAATTAATTTTAGTTTTATTTTTTACTATTTGTTAAAATTCACAAACGGTTCTGATTATTTAGAAATGTCTGTTATAAACGGTTTCATAGGATATGGTTTATTACTTTTTTATTTTATTTTTTTTAAAAAACTATATAAAAATTTATTCTTATTTTTATTTTCAAATTTTCTTAATATTTTAGCGGTTATTATAATATTTGATTTGATTATGTCAGAGTTTTTCCAAGCGGAGAATAATTTATCTAGATTTTATTTTTTTACAGTTTTTAAACTTTTTCCGTTTTTTATTTCGGTAATCATAACAGAATTTTTATTTTCAAAAATATTGAATATCAAATATCCTGACAAACTTTTATATTTTTTAAGAAATAATTCATTTAGAATACTTTCACTATTAAACACAGGAAGTTTATTTTTTTATACTGTTTTTGTTTTTATAGGATATATAGCAAAAGGTTTAATTGATTAATTTTATATTAACGAACCAATCAATCAGCATTATTATCCTCATACAAAATTTATATTTTTTCTTATATCAGAATAAAATAAGGGGTTAATCTTAATTAGGATTCAATAAGAACATGTTTACCGTTAATTATAACCCAATATTCATTACCTTTTTTATCTCTTTTTTCTAAATTATAATGTTTTTGAAATCTGCCTGTTACTTCTAATGTTCTTTTATTTATATATTCTCGTTTTTCATTATAAAAACTTATTATTGAATTTCGTTTCATTTTTCTTTTCTTTCTGATATATTTTCTTCATGAAGAAAATTAAAAATTTTTGTAATATCAAAACAATTTTCTGTGTAATATTTTTTGTTTTACTCTTTCAATTTCTGTTAAAACAGACAAACGGTGCTGATTATTTGAAAATGTTTGTTACAAACGGTTTTATAGGATATGGTTTATTAGTTTTTTATTTTATATTTTTTAAAGAATCGTATGAAAATCTGTTTTTATTTTTATTTTCAAATTTTCTTAATATTTTGGCAATCATAATTATATGCGGTTTAATTACGACCGAATGCTTCAATTTAACGTTGAATGATAATTTATATAAATTTTATTTTTTTACGGTTTTAAAACTTTTCCCGTTTTTTATTTCAGCAATCGTAACAGAACTTGTTTTTTCGGAATTATTGAATATAAATTATCCTGATAAACTTTTGCTGTTTATGAAAAAGAAAATCTTTCGCATACTTATAATTTTAAACTCTGTGAGTTTATTTTTTTATCTTGTATATATTCATATTTGTTTGTTAGCAAAAGGCTTAATTGCTTAATCGGCATTATTATCCTCGTGTGACATATTTTCCAGACTTTCAAGATACGCCTTTTGAATATCCATTGGCATAAGTCCGTCATTTTTTGCATCTTTTGAAGAAGAACTCATTGCCTTTCTTTCTTCGGGAGTGGCAAGAATTCTGTACAAAGCGATTTGGAGAGTCGGAGTACTGCTTTCGTACCATTTTGCACGTAATTTTTGTTTTATAACACTTCTGTTTGCTTCAATCGCTTCTTTGACTGCTTCTGATTTATCAAGTCCGTAAACATAAAAAGTTGATTTTGAAAACGGCAAAAGTGCTATTAAATCGGTAATGAATAAAAGTTTATACTCTGAAATCAGGGAAAGACATTCTTTTTCCAATTTGTTATATTTTGTTTTCCCGACGGGTAACTTTTTACTTTTTGCCATAATCTCCTCAAATCTTTGAATAATGTGTAACTACTTCACCTAAAATTTCCGATTTATTGTTAAAATTCTTTTTAATCTGCAAATAAATCGGCTGATTGTTAGAATCTTTGCGTCTTGTTTTTCTGAAATCACCGTAGTAATAATTTTCGGCAATTTTTGAACCCTGACGGACAGATTTCAGTTTTTCTCTTTGTTTAAGAGCCTTTTCAAAAATTCTTTTAGCTTTTATTCCTCTTGCTTCTTTAACAAAGATATCATAAGAGCGGTTCTGTTCAACCAATCTTGCGACATCAGTACCGCAAGACGGACAGAAGCCGTACTCTAAACACCGGTATAACATATCTTTTTGCGGCAAAATAATTTTTTTCGCAGCAAAAAATTGCAGTCCGCAACAAACCAACACAACATTCCCCTCCTTAACTAAAATGTTTTTTCAATGTTCACGCCTTAAAAAGGACTTATGTGACACTTAAAAACCAAAGGCTATTTTCAATATAACAGACTATTTTAAATCCTGCAACTTAAGCGTATAAGAGAAATAACAGGTGAAACAGGTGAAACGAATTGTAAATAATTTGTTACAAACGGGGCGTTTTTTCCGAAATTTTTATTTGGCAAAATCCCTATATTCATTGAGCTTTTACCACTTTTGGGAAAATTTATCAAAAAATCACATAAAAAATGAACTTTTTAAAAATTATTTCGTTATATAAGGTGAAGAGGTTAAAAATGGAAGATAAATGCAATAAATATGAAGGATATTTTCTTTTTTCGGACGAAAAGACATTGGACGAACACATAAAAAATTGTCCGGATTGTCAGAGAGAACGGGAAAAGGAAGAAAGATTATCCGCACTTATAAAGGATTCCGAATCTGAATATAAAAAACTTGTCAGACAAAATTTGAATAAGGCTTATGCAAAAATTGCCTGCATGTTATTGTTATTTGCAGGAATAGGAACAACCACGGGTTACAATCTGTATAAGAGCAGCAACATTATAAATCCGAACTCATATAACTCCGCATATATTTCGGTAATAGAAAACAGCGGACTTCCGACAGATGAGTACGGCTTCTTTGACTACAACTAAAGGAAAATTTATTGAAAAATATTATAAATAGCTATAAAAAGAATGTTCAGGGAATAATAAGAAAACTTACAGGAACTCCAAACGAAGATTTGGAGCAGGAAGTTTACTTAAAAACCTGGAAAAATATTAAAAAATATGAGGAAAGAGGTAAATTCAGCCAATGGATAAGCACAGTAACGGCAAATGTGTGCCGTGATTATCTAAAATCAGCAAAACGTAAAATGAACGATAATGCCATACAAGACGAAGAAATTCTTAATTCAGTCGTTTCGGATAAAAACAATACTGAAAGCGAATTCGAGCAGAAACAAAGACAAAAGTTTATCGCACAGGCTGTATATGAACTGAAACCTAAACTCAGAGAAGTAATCGTATTGTATGAAATGGACGGATACAGTTACGAAGAAATAGCAAAAAAAATCAGATGTCCCGAGGGAACGGTAAAATCAAGAATATTCAAAGCACGGCAGGAATTGTATATAAAATTAAAAGATTTACTATAGAAACAAAAATGAAAGGAGAACCCTTAATGAAAAACAAATTGTTAATCGCATCCGCAATGACTCTGGCTATGTTAATGAGCAGCAGTATTGCAATGGCAGAAAACACCGTAAAAGCACAAAAAGACACAAAAGCAGTAAAGGAATGCCCGAAGAAATGCGATAAAAGCGAGGCATTTAAAGGTAAAGAACGTCCAAAATTTTATGATAAAGACGGAAACGAATTAAAAGCACCACCGAAACCCGGAACAAAACTTTACGACAAAAACGGAAAAGAAATTGATTTCAAAAAAATGAAACATCATCCAAGAGGACCCGAACTCAATTTGACCGAAGAGCAAAAAGCAACGGCAGACAAATTAAGGGCAGAATCAAGAGCTAAAATGCAGCCGATTTTTAAGGAAATGAAAGAGCTTAAAACAAAAATTGATGCAATTTATGAAAACGACAAATTAACGAAAGAAGAAAAAGAAAAGAAATTGAAGCCTTTAATGGAAAAATCAACAAAATTGCATCTGGAAGCAAATGAAATCAGAAAAGCAGATATGAAAGCTTTTGAAAATTTGCTGACTGACGAACAAAAGAAAACACTGGAAGAATTTAAAAAGACCCACAAAGGACATAAAAAAGGAAAAATGGGCGGAAAAATGATGCCCCCTCCCCCGAAACCGCAGGAACAAAAATAACTGATTTAAGGAACTGTCTGCAACGGACAGTTCCTTTTTTATAAAAGAATAATTAATGCAAATAATTCATGTTGTTGTGTTTGATAATATATCCCGAACAACCCCATCCTGAAGATGTTTTACGACAATCATTGCCAGTATGAGGATAAACAGCATTTGCATCCATTAAAAAGAAGAACAAATCTTTTCCAACAATATTAGGTTTTTTATCACCATTTACATCATACATAAAGACTGCACAAACATTGGGAATCGGATGTGTCTGGTTTGAACACTTCCCACCTTGTGTCGTAAACATCATAACACTTCCGTCAGCCATAACAATTTTATAATAATTCTCTCTAACAGTAAAATCATTATCATATAAATTTCCGTTCAACAGATATATTCCGTTTGCTTTATAACAATCTTCACCAACCCCGCAATCTTTTGCAACAGAAATATGAGGTTTAAAGTAACTCCAAAACTGAGCAGCAGTTTCTGCCGTCAAATCCTCTCCAAAATCCCAGCCTTCAATTGAACCGTTTTGGACTTCGGCAAGTTTTTTTGCCTGTCCCAAAATACTCAGCCCCTTTTTAACCTTTGCCACCGTCGAACTTTCAACATATGTATTTATGACGGCAGATATCGTTAAAGATGCTACAACCCCGACAATAACAAGTGTTATTAACACTTCTGCAAGAGTAAAGCCGTTTTTGTATATTTTAAAATTACACAAACAATTTCCCATGTTTTTAGTATAACATATTTTAAAAACAGAAACTGGCGCACCACCGCTTCTATTCTATTCTATTAGAGAGCTTATGGCTATTGGGTTTTAGCGTCAAATATTTTTTGTAAATTTTTATTAATTTTTTGTTTTTGCAATATTTTGTAATGTTTAAATATTATTTTTGTGTCAGTTTTTCAGATTAATGTCTTTTTGTGTTTTAGTGTTTTTTTCGGAATATTGATATAACTCTGCAAAATCAGGATTATTTAATTCCTGTTTGGAAAACTGATAATCAAATTCCCTTTTTGCAACATCTTTGATATTTTTTACACATACTTCAGGATTATTTGTATCGCACAAAAATTTCGTCTTTATTTTTTCGGGTTTACTTATTGATTTTTGGTTATAAAGATTATAGAGATAATATTCTATGTAAAAATAATTAAAATTGTTTTTGTTATAAAGATAGACATACTCATAATTATTGGATTTGGAAAGACAATAAACTTTTTCCAAAATGTACATATTCTTTTTAAGATAATCGGCATTTTGCCGGAACGAATCTGTTTCAACTAAAAAATTTTTATAATTCAAAAAAGAGAATAAAATCGGCAAAACGATAAAAATTGCCATCAAAATTCTCCGGATATTATTTTTGCAAGAATACAAAATAAAACCCGAACAAGAGAGAATTAAATTAAAAAGAGTTAATTTACACACAAAAATCAAACCGTTTTGTTCGGTCAGGATATTTCCCCAATAATGACTTTCCGAATGAAAAACGAGAAGCAGGTAAAACGCAAAGTTTGTAATTAAAACCGAAATTACAAAAACGGCAAACCTTTTTTGTTCGGATATTTTTCCGGAATTTATATCCGGCAATACGGCAAGCGAATACAGAATAATCAACGGAAATATAATATAAAGATTATTGATTATGACCGAATCAATATAAAGACTGAGATACGGCAGTAAATACGCGAAAAATTCAGAAACGGTAAAGTGCGCGAGTCTTGTTGAATATTCGCCGTTGAGCAAATTAGAAATTAACATCGGAAGAATATACAGAAGAACGCACAAAAAGTACAGCAAATATATTTTTGCATAATTAATTTTTCTTTTTATAAATATGTTATCAAAAACTATCATTAAAAAAGCCGTTCCAAGTATAAGAAATTTATAATACTCGTGAGAAAAAGCAGAAAGAATGATTAATAAAACCGTTACCAAAAATGTTTTTTTAGGCAATGCTTTGTTTCTGACATAAAAATATTCACAGAAATTAATTAATAAAATCGGGAAAAAAGAAATTACAATATAGCCGACAAACCAAACGATACTGTAAAAGACCCAGAAGAAACGGCTGTTATCAAGCAGATACAAAACAAACGGCAGAATTAAAACCGAAGCAAAAGGAATAAATATTTCTTTTTTGATATATTTGAGAAAATTTTGAGCAATAACAAAAAGCCAGAGAACAAAAGAAATAAACAAAAGGACAGAAGTATATTTTTCAACACAAACTTGGGGATGTATATTCAGGAACTGAGATAAATACTTAATTGACAAATTTTCATATAGCGGAAGCAGAAAGACATAATGGTCAGGAGAAAAAAACAGCGATTTTAAAATGCCGCTAACCGACTTTGGCATATAAGAATACAAATGAAAATATAAATCTGTATTTATAAAGAAATTAAAAAGCAGTTTAGTAGTTATAAAATATAATAAAGCCACGGACAAAACTATTTCAGAAACAAAAAAAATACATTTGCAATTATGGTATTTTGAAGTTATTTCTTCATATAAATTTTTTATTTTTGATATAAATGTTTTGCCGAAATCACAAAAAATATTCATATTTATTTTCATAAGTAATATTGTACCTGAAAATATTATATAAAAAGTTTATTTGGGTAAAATATTTACAATAAAAATTTAGGTGATAGAATTTAATTACTCACCAAACCTCTGTGCAGAAATGACACAGCAGAAAGGAAAAACAAAAATGGCAAACATTAAATCATCTAAGAAAAGAATTTTGGTAGCTGAAAGAAACCATGACAGAAACGTAGCATATAAGTCATCGGTAAAAACAGCAGTAAAAAAAGTTCTTGAATTAGCAGGTGCCAAAAATGAAGAAGCATTGAAACCGGCATTGAGCGAAGTTTATAAACTTTGTGACAAAGGTGTTTCAAAAGGAATATTCCACAAGAATACAGCTTCAAGAAAAAAATCGAGATTGACAAAAGCAGTAAACAAATTACTTGCAGAATAATAAATATTCAGTTTGTTAATTTTGAAAAAACCCTCTGATGAGGGTTTTTTGTTTTAAATAAAAAAAATAAAAAATAACAGTTGATTTTTTTTTAAGGTTATAATAATATAAGAACACAACCGAGGGGGATTAACTCAGTTGGTAGAGTGCCTGTTTTGCACGCAGGATGTCAGGAGTTCGAATCTCCTATCCTCCACCATTTAGGACAAGTATAGAACTTGTCCTTTTTTAATGCTATGGCTTGATTTCTGGGTTCACAATGCTTAAAAATCTAACATTTTACCTTTTTAACCCTAATAAGACTCGAACTATCAAGCATAATTCTATTATGAGTTGATTAATACGTGATTTCCGTTTATTGTAACCCAATGTCCGTCTGAATAATTAATATTAGAATTTTTTCTGTTGGCTAAAATTCTATTTCGGCTCTGTACCATTTGTTTATATTTATTTCTTATTTCATCAGAGAAATTTTTAGAAGTTTTCTTATCTTCAATATATACATTTTTCTCTATTTTTAATTTGAATAATTTTTTACTTTCAGAATGTATATCTGAAGAAGAATTAAAAGTTTTATTTGCATAATTTTTTAAATCAGTTACTCGATTATTCCAACCTTTTAAATACCTTTTCTGATTAGGACGGGCTTTAACAAATTCATCATATTTTTTTCTTCTTAAATCTTCAAATTTATCTATATCACCATTAGATTGTTTTAAAAATGAAATGGCTCTCGATACACCCATATTTACAGCAGTATCAAATACATACGATGCCAATACGGGGTTATCTATTTTATCTGCACCCGCTGCTTTAAAATAATTGTTATAATAGATTTCCTTTACTTCTTTATCGGATATATATTTAACACTCTGTTTTTTTAGTCCTTTTCTTGTTCTGTAAGCATTATATGTTGCGGTGGTTATTCCTTTATTTGTTTCTCCGCCCAAGTCATTAGGGTCGTTTACATAACCGCCTTCTTTTTCTAAAACGAATTTTAGCATTTTTTCAAAATTATCATTAGTCATTTTACCTCCATAAAAGAATTTACGGCAGATAAAAGAATTTATGGATAAATATTTTTATATTCTTGTAATTGTAATGCTCTTTGCTTAACTATAGCAACTTCATGTCCCTTAAAAACATTTTTGTACATTGTTCCTTGCGAATATTCTGTAAGAAATTTACTATAAGTTTTTATTTCATTATTTTTATATTTTCCCCATAATTTTTGAGATTGTTCTATTTTTTTATATGTTTTTAAATCTGTATTATTTTTGAGATAATATAAAATGTCATTGATTTCTTTATTCCAAGAATCAAGTGCAATTTGCGAACATTTGTTCATTTCGGTGGTTGAACTTGTTTTTGCAATACAATTTTGTTCTTCATCATCAATAATGTGGGCGAATACATTTTGTTGATTTACCAATAGAAATATAATTAATGTTAAAACATATATTTTATTCATAAAATTATTTTATCTGATTTCGTAATTCTTTCAAATCCTTTCATTTTATGTACCTATTTTTAATATGACACATTTTAAAAAATCCGCAAACCCTGTGGTATAAGGAATATAACACATATAACAGGTGAAAAGATTTGTAAATAAATTGTTACAATCCTTTTTGTTAAAACTAAAATTTAGCATTGTAGGGTGCAAAAAGTTACGTTTGCACCGATTTATGCAATTTACAAAGTGCGTAAAAACGAATCATCATCTTGGACAGATTCAAGTAAAAAAGCTCTAACTTTGTCTATTTGCCCCCACTATTTATAACAAATTACCCCTTCAGCGATTGAGTTGAAGGTTTTTTTGTATGTATATCCTGATTTTTTTATAATATTAAACCGTTATCCCACATAAAACAATCCTGCAACCGTTCCTGTTATTAGTGTTGCAATCGTTGCAGCCAGTAAACTTTTGTAGCAAATTGAAGTTATTAATCCTGTTTTTTCGGGTGCAAGAGCGACGGAACCGCCAACTGCTATACTTAAAGATTCGATACTTGTAAATCCGCATAAAGCATAAGATGCAACAATTGCACTATGCAAAGAAATTGCCCCCGATTTAATAGCCTCACTTAATCCTATATATGACGGCACTTCCGTCATAAGAAGTCTTGTACCCAAGAATTCTCCGACCATTGATGTATCTTGCGGAGCAACACCCATCAAGAAAGCAACCGGCTTAAATATAAATCCTAAACATTTAGCGATGGTTATGTCCGTAAAATACCCAAGACACAAATTTAAAATTCCCAATATACCTATTACTGCAACAAGTAATACGGTAATTCCCATAACCATTTTCCCGCCGTCCATTGCACCGTTAACAATACTTCCCGTAAAGGTTTTCGCTGACTCGGGAACTTCAATCTTCATTTCATTTGCTTCCGGAGTTTCTGTTTCAGGTTCCATAATCTTAGCTATCATAATTGCATTAGGAATCGATAAAATGGTTGCACCTACCAAATGTCCCGCTATTGACGGAATTTTATCGCTAAGAAGTGATACATACAGAGCTAACATAGAAGAAGCTATTGTTGACATAAAAACCGTAAAAATCAAAAACATCTGAGAGCGTGTAATAGTAGAAAAATATGGTCTTATACTGGTAAAAGATTCTATGCCTACAAACATATTACTTGCAGAACATATTGCTTCAACTGCACTTATACCAAAAAATTTCTTTACAAACTTTGCAATTGTTACAATAATAAACGGCAAAACTCTTAGATAATACAGCAAGCTGCATAGAGATGCAAAAATTATTATAAATGTTAAACTTTGGAATATTAAAATAAATCCCTGATTGGAGTTTGCAGCACCCAAAGAACCAAAAACAAAAACAATACCTTCTCTTGCAGCTTCGATTATTTTTGAAAAGAATTTGCTAAATACCAGTAAAACATCTCTGCTTCTTGGTAAAAGAAAAATAATTGTTCCGATAATTAATTCAAGAGATAAAGCCGTTAAAATTGTCCTGAAATTAACTGACTTTTTATGACTACTACATAGCCAAGCAATAAAAAGAAAAACAAATATTCCAATTAAACCCATAAATTTTTGTGTCATATACTCTCCTGCATTTTTATTTTTTGTTAATTTGTGTCACAATGATACAAATTAAGTCGAATAACTTGAAAACATTATAACACAGAGTTTTGCAGGGTGCAAAAAGCGAAATGTTTGCACCAAATTAAGCAAATTGCAAAGTCCTTAAAAACGAATCTTTATCTTAAACAGATTCAATCAAGAAAGTTCTGACTTTGTCTGTTTGCCCCACCATTTAAAAGACAATGAAGAAAGATTTTTCAGACATTGTCTTTTTTATTGTAGTTTATTTCGGACATTCAGATGCGGTTTTTGAGTAACTTTTTTATTAAATTATAAAATATTTATTGCAGAGAACTTGTTAAATTTGGTCTGCCTGTATCTGCTCTTTGCATATATCTGTACAGTATCTTATTTGCAACATCTTTTGGCATATCTATAAATTCAAGACCAGCTCTGTTGCCTTCAACATTTACAACTTTTGCGTTTACGGTTACATCTACATCATCAAATTTAATTGTTATTTTTGTTGTTTTACCACGTTTTAATTTTCCGTTATTTTTGACAGATACACCTGTTGTTGAAATGTTATAAATTTCAAAATCAGATTTTAAGCCTGTATCATGAGCTGCATCAAATATTTCACTGATACGTGGCTCGTTATAATTATCTTTGTCTAATTTAGCAGCTATATCTTTGATTTCTGTTAAATCTTTATTTTCCTTAAACTCACGATTTACAAAACTCCACGCACTATGATAACCGTTTACAAGCATTGACGGAGTATTATATACTGTCGGAGCCGTCGTTGTCATATTGATAGTACCATCCAGACCAAGACTGAATGAACCTGTTTTTTGTGTATATAACTGTATATTGGCAAAATCCAAAAGTCTTCTGTAATCATTATCAACAACCGCAATTTTGTCTGCATTTCTGAATTCTGCATAATTTGTTATATTTCCGTCTTCAACTCTCAAATTTGTATTATGAGTATTTACATAAGCATTATTTGCATAAATTGTATCGATTGAAACGCCTCTGTTGGTACCCGCATAATCGTTGACTGAAATTACTACATTATCTGCGTTGAAGTCATAATCGTAGAATACCATTCTGTCCAAATAGTTTTTAAACTTAGGGGAAGTATTCACATTCGATGTTTTCATCTTATATACATTTCTTTGTGCATTTTGGACAAGTTCATTAACCAAATCACGATCAACTCCGATAATATCGACAGATATTTCTTCACCGTCACCAAAACCATTTATACCTTTTGCAGGATATGTGTTTGTATCGGCACTTCCAAAATCAACAGGAGAATATGATTTATTTGTCTGTTTATATCCACTGGGATTTGCTTTTGTTGGCACTATTGAATCCGGTGCTTTGTCAGAATTAGCATAAATATTATCAGCCATTAATGTAACATCTGCCAATCTTGAACCGTCGGGATAATACTTGGCATTTTTACCATGATTTCCGTTGACATAAGCATTGTATATCTTTAGGTAAGAATCACCTCTATCCGGATTATTAATTGCATCAAGAACCCTTATATCAATATAATTTGGAATTATACTCTTTTCGGGAGATACAGAATCTTTTCCGTATACCAAATCATCGTGAGCATACAATATATCATTAAACGCAGAAGACGCACCTTCAGTTGATACCGGCATACCCAAGTCATATATTGTCAGGTTTTGAGCCTTTTGAGTAATTCTTAAACCTTTATCCGATGTAATTTCTTTTATTGCACCGTCAGATTCCAAATCAAGGTCAATAGTTCCGTGTTTGGATATTATCTGGTAAAGTTTTGTTTCATTATCGGAATTTGCTTTTGCACTTATATTCAAATCATTTTCAGCTTCGACACTCACTGACGAATTCGGAGCATTCAATGTATCCTGCATATAAACAAGTTTCTTATTATCAGAACCGATATTGTTACTTGCGATTATTGATATGTTTTGACCTGTAACAGCAGGAACATCAGCATTTGCTGAGCTCAGTACCGAATAACCCGTGAAGTATGAATTATCTTCAGGTGTTGGTCTTGTGTCTGTCTGTTTCCAGTCAACAGATGACAGGATTACGTTACCGTCAGATGTTACATCTTTAATTGTCAAATCAGATTCTTTCGCTCTGATGTTTATAAGTCTTTTAGTATCTTTTGTATCATTTATGGCCTTTGCAATCAGGTTTCCGCAAACATTTACGTTTATTGATTCTGTGTAATCTCTTGTAGAAGCATCAATACTGAAGCCGGGATTATCATGAGAAGTCAAACCGATATCACCGTCTTTGACACTGATAATCAAATCATTACCTGATTTGATAAGTGTTTTGTATGCGCTGTTCGGATTTCCAAGGTCATAATTTCTGTGAAGGTTGCCTGCATCAGTAATATTATTCAAAATATTACCGTTAGTCTGATTAATCGTGATATTGCCAGCACCTGTGGCGATATAATTGTCATTACCACTTTCGTTTGTGCTGTCATATTCTCCTATTCTTATATCGGAATTTTTGTTGGTAATTGTGATGTCTTTTTGCTCAGCGTTTATTGAACCTTTAATATCAATACCTGCCACACCTGAGTTTTCAACAGATATATCTCCGCCAATATTGCTTATGGAACCCGTTGTTGCAATTTCAAACGCTTTATCACCTGAATTTTTAACGATAACATTACCGTGTCCAAAGTGTTTCAACAATCCTGAGATAGAGAATTTACCACCCTTGTTTTCTGCCAAAATATTACCGCTTTCGGCATTCCTGATTGTAGCACCGTTTTCAATAGTTAAATCACCGTTATTATTCGTAATGGTTGTATCGCCTTTGACATTTTCAACAACCGAATCTGCTTTGAAATCTGCACCCGCATTACTGTTATTTGTAATTACGATATTTCCGTCAAGTTCTTTAATCTGACCGTTGATATTCAGTTTATCGGCAGAGTCTTTATTCAAAATATTGATATTACCTTTATCAATAATATTTCCGTTAATATTTCCCGTACCATTGTTAACATTAATATTAACATCTCCGCCTGCAGATATTGTATCAACAACATTATCGCCTTTTTGAAGCTTGTTCAAATTCAAACCGTTATTTGCGTTAACATTTAATGTACCGCCTGCTGCCATAGTATATATCCCAGACTGATTTTGCATAGCATCATAATTTTTGGAAATACTGTTCTTAATTTCACCGTTTAAAGAAATAAGACCGTTTGATGTGATTGTGGTTGTTGCATTTGCATTTTCTGTTGTCTGAATTTTTGCGGAGTCATAAACTATGTTATTTATTTCTTTCACTGTTGCTTCGTTATCAACATTTGAGATGTTTCCGATATTCAGCTGTTTATCGGTTTGGTTTATTATTTCAATATTACTGTATCCTTTATGATACGATATATTACCAAGGATATTCACATTAGCATCAGATGCTAAATCCATTGTATTTGTATTGATACTTGGCGCAAATATATAACCGCCTCGAGATACATTTTCCGGAATATTGTAAAGATATATCTGGCCGTCTTTATAAATCGCTTTTATATTTCCGTATTCTGCAGTGTCATTCAGATATGCAGAAAGGGTATTTCCGCCAAGGTTAATCATATTTTTTTCACCGGAAGAATTATCTGTTATTAAATTTTCATCCAGCAGCATATCAGAAGTTATTATTATCTTTCTATCTTTATAACCGGTTTTTATTTTTCCGTTCAGATTTTGATTTGAGGAATAAACACCTGCATTATCTCCTGCGAATAACAAACTGCCGTCACCAAGATTAAAATCACCTGTGAATACTATTATACTGCCATTTGGTGTCAGCAAATTCATTTTCTTATTCTTAATTAAATGACCTGTCAACAAAATTGAATTATTTTCATTCAGGATAGATAAATCATGATTTTCATTCAGAATATTTCCAATAATAACGACATTCGACAGATTGTTTGGATTTATTACACCGATTGAATCTGCAAATGGATGGTTCAAATCAAAGTAGTTATTAATTGTAATACCCGCAGGAACACTGCTGCCTGTTCCGCTGATGTAGTGAACTCCGTTTGTTGAAATATTTTCAAACGGGGTTGAACCATACCAATAACCATACGCACTGTTTCCGCTTATAGCCTGTGGTTTATTCGCAAATATTTCGTGATTTTTACCGTTTATAAACAAACCTGAGTTCTGAACATTCTCTCCCATATCTATACCATTAAATATAAGTGAGCGTGATGAATAGTTATCAACTCTGAGTCCCGAACTTGCAACTTCAACATTGCCGTTTCCTGATACTGAATAATTTGTTATGCCCGTAATATTTATTTTTGCGGAATCCATTTTGATATCATTAAAGGTTATAGAATAGTCTTCATCTTTATTGATAAAATCACTTGCTGATTTTGCTTCCGTTGCCGTTTTATCATTATTTAAAGCTGCTATTCTGCCCGTAAGAGCTGTAATTGCAGCCTGTTCGTCTGCTTTCAGTACATTATATTGTTCAATTTCCAACTGAATATCTGATATAGATTTTTCAACATCTTTCATTTCATCGCAGGAATATGTTGTAACACTACCAACAGTAGCAGATGTCGGATTAGTCGCAATTATATATTTGTCATCATAAGTTACAAATGAAAAATATACATTATTTTCGCCATCTTTAAAATCATGAATTATAGTTTTGTTTGCAGCATTTGCATTAATTTGAGCAATTTGTGCTTTTTGTTCTGCCGTAAATGCTATCTGGGTAGCTGTTTCTCCTTCGGTATGCGTGTATGTATAATTTTTATTTGCAATATATTCTCCCAGAGATTGAATTTGATATAGTTCGGGATGGGCAAGGTCTGCTGCGGCATCTGTTTGTTGTTTGGAAACATAAGATTGATAATCTGTTATTATAGCGGCAATACCTGTCATCTGTTCCGAATCAAAGACCTGATTATAAGCATTTTGTATGTCATTGCTTATAATCGTCTGAACTTCTTCCTCTGTTTTAAGAGTATAATTTTTGCCTTCTTCCTGATTGTATAAGTAGTCCTCATAAGTATCCAAAACAAACTGTTGCAAATCTTTTTGTTCATCTAACCCCGATATTTTTTCATTATAATCTGCAACAACTGCCTCTTTTTCGGTTTTATTTTGAACAGCATTTTGAATATTAATATTTATGGTATTAAGAGTTTTGACCTTAATTAACTGACCATCTTCTTCTGTCAGAGTATTGTCACTTAAGAGATAATCCTTCTCAAAAAATCCTGTAGTTTGTTCTTTATTAACCGTACCATCACGGTTTATTACCATATATTTGTTGTTACCGCTGCCTGCAAGGATACTTCCGTCAATCTTTAAAGACGGATTATGATTGTTTGTAGTCAGACTCTTATGATCTTTGCTGTGGACAGGGAAGGTTATCGGAGGGAACGGAATTATTACCCATGTTGTATTATCCCAAGAAACATTCGCCGAAAGCTTATCTTTGCCTGCCGAGAAACTGATATCAACATTCTTTCCTGATTCTATTTTGCCTCCGCTGTTTACATTCATATTGTTATAAACTGATTTGTGTATATATCCGTTTTCATCTGATGTTGCAGGGAAGCCGATAGCAGTTACTTTGGTTTTTGCATCCTGGGTTAATTGATTATTGGAATTGCTCATATAATCAATATCAACCAGATTACCCGCCACAAGACCGCCATTGTCATTCAAAGTATTATTTACGACCAAATACAGATATGCGTATGCTTCTGCATCTCTGAAACCCGCATGAATTGCTTCTGCAGTAGAACCTGTAAATAAATTGTTTGACGAATCAAAGCATACTTTTGTGATATTGTCACCAATTATGCTTGATGTCGAATCAATGTATAATTCATTATTATTAAAAACATTCAATCTTGTTGTACTCTTGGGTTTGGTTGAAAATCCGCCTGTGTCGGTAGCAACTTTCTGACCAAATTGAGAGTCTGTCCTTAAATCAAATTCAGCCTTGTTTGCAGCATGAATTTTTGAATTGTTTTTCAAAGAAATCTTGCTTGTCTGATTTATCGTATTTAGAACATCTATAATATTCCATACAAAAGCACCTACAGACGTTCCTTTATATCTGTTAGAACTGCCCGCCGCATTTACGATAGTTGATTTTGCAGTTGTTGTGACATTTTCACCCGAAATTTTTGAATTATCAAATGTTACATAAGCGCCTGATTTGTAATCTCTGTCAAAAGAACTCTTATGGATATCAACAAAGCCTCCGCTTCCTATACTTGCAGAGTCTTTTACAGTATTTGTGTTTTCTGCACCAAAGGCAATATCACCGCTTGCATTTATATTTGAATTGTTGATATTAACAGATGTACTCGTATCAAATGTTGATGTAGATTTATCTATCCCTACATTTACAAAACCTCCGGAACCGTTATGGCTCTTAATATCCTGTGTATTAAGCGATTTATTATTCAATACGAATTGTATTGTCTTGTCAGAATCAGTATTTATATCGTCAAGAGTAAGAGTCGATGTACCGTTTAACTTGTTATGTGCGCTTGATGTTGCAACGTTTATTACTCCGCCTGAGCCGTTTGACAAATCCAGCATTGAATTTCTTGTGGTATTCATCTGAATATTTGTTTGATTTGCACTGTAATCACCGCTAATAGCAGCATGTGTTTCTGAAATCAGGTCGTTTGAAATATCAAGGTTTGCAACACCCAGCAAAAGACCAACATTTACGGAATCCATTTCTGCATTTGCCGTGCTGTTATGTTCCATTGAAACATTTGTTTTGTCGGTAATAATATTTTTACCCGCAATTACAAGGTTTTGGGAACTTTCTGATTTAGAAATAACATCCATTACACTTGAACCTATTGCCGTAACTTTTGTTGTGCCTGCTGAAGCCCGTGCTTTTGAATTAAGATTTGAATTTATGGTTAAATCGTGGGCATTGTGTTCTTTTGCCTTTAACACACTTGTTGCAGATACTTTATTTTCAGCAAGTGCTTTACTGCCGGCATAAAAACTTGCAAGCGCGGCTTTTACAAAATCTGCTCCTGCTTCGGATACAATTCCGCCCGTACCGTTATCTCTTGCAGTTGTTATGGTTGTTGTTCCAGAATTATTAATGGTCAAATCATAATTATCATCACTGTCGATACCTGATACAAATTCGGATTTCATAAAGGCTCCTGCTTTTCCTATATCAGCAGCAGATAATATATTTACGGAAACAATATTTGAACCAATTTTTGTTCTCATTATATCGTAATCGGTTGTTAAACTGATATTACCTGCATTAATCGTACCGTTTACATTTTCAATAATTGCTTTTGATATGGTATGCGCAGTCACCTCATTAGTCATATAATTAACTAATGAAGCTCCCGAAACTTCTACCGTATGATTTGTTGAAACCAAATCAGTCGTTACATTTGAAGAAATATTTAAGTCGCCGTCAGCATCAATATTTGTGTTACCCGTAACTTTTGCAACACTTTTGTTATTGTCTTTGTTTTCCGCAATTGAAACTCCGACACCGTTAACAATGCTGACAACAACTGCCGTATTACTTATATCGGATTTGCTTGTTGATTTTGAGTTGACATTGACATTTTTCGCAGCAATCAAAGCATCTTTAATTTGTGCGGTTGTTTCGGAGCTGTTATTGTATATAGCAGAACCACCTGATACTGCAAGTCCTGAAACATTTACTTCTACGTTTTTGATACCGACATTAGATTTGTTGTCAGCAAGAACTGACACATTACCGTTTGAACTTTCAATTTTTCCGCCTGAAACCTCTGCTAAAGTATTATTAGCCAATTGAACATCTTTTATACCGACACCCGCTGCCAAAAGACCTGCACCTACACTTACGTTTGTCAAATCAAGTTTTTCATTTGAACCTTTGCCTTTTAATCGGCTTGTTGCAGAAACTGCAATATCGGCTGTTGCGGCCAAATTACCGTTTACTCTCGCGATTGAACCTGTTTCAATATCGCCTGCAGAACTTGTCGGTGTATATTTACCGCTTATAGCGGCTTCGTCATTTGCCGTGATGTTGTCATAAATATCTTTTGTATAATTTACGGCTTTATCAATTTGACTCTTATTTTCTGATATCGCATAATTGTCTGTACGTTTACCCAATTTAATTAAGGCAACATCACCTGCTATCGAAGCGAAGCCAAGAGAAACACCAACATTCAGATTTTCTAATCCGTTTATAATTTCAGAACTTACGGAAGATGAACCTGCATTAATTTTTCCCGAACCTGACAGAACTTCTGCTTTTGCAATGTTGTTTGCAGTATAGAGAATAATGTTTGCACCGATTGCGGCAGTACCTGATAAAGCGCCCTGCCCTATTGTGTTTGAAACATCTGTATCATTTGCTGCAGAAACATTTAAGGCATTTGCAATCTGCATATTTTTTTCCTGTGCATTAACATAGGCATTTGCTGATGAATCAATTTGATTTACAATAGCATTTGCATACAGGCTTACACCAAGACCTGTAATTGTTATACCAACAGATTTGTTGTTTAAAGTTCTGTCTGAATCTGCCAGAACAGAAAGTGATACGGCATTTGTTACCGCATTATTATCGCTGTATGCTGATACATTATCTGAATAAATGTTTTGGATAACATTTACAAGCGCATCTGCGCCGCTTCCTGCTGCACCCAAAGATATTGCTATGTTTTTAATATTATCTTGTTTGCCTTTGTTTGCGTTAATTGTAATTACACCTGCGTTTTCAATCGCTGAATTTTTAATGCCTGCTTCCGTTTGAGAAAGAACATTGTTTAAAATTATATCAACAACGGCGCCAACCCCCATTCCGACTCCTGCTAAAGCACCAATCCAGTTTTCACTGTTTATAACAGAATTTGCATCAACAGAAATTGCATTGTGAGTATCTATTACCGAATTATTTATATAGGCTTTTGTGTTAGTTGTGTAATTGTTTTTTATAGCAACACCGGAACCTGCAAAACCCGTTCCCGCACCTGATACACCTGCCGAAACATCAAAGGAATCAATGTTATTTTCTGCATCTATATCAATAGCAGCATTTTTTATATTTGAATTAACTATTGCGGCTTCTGTTGTTCCCAAATATGAATTTATAATCGGTGCAACAGAAATTGCAACCGCACCCGCACCTGCACCTGTTACCATAATATGACTTGCATTCATATCTTCGTTTGCGTTGATATTTAATGCAGCAGATTTAATTTCACCATTTACATTATCAATTTTTGCTGTTGCAGTATCTGAAATAACATTTTTAGCAACATTTACACCACCTGCAAAAACACCCGCACCATTTGCGGCAACAATAATTTGATGATTATCTTTTCTGTTCAGTGCATTAAGATTAATTGTATTTGTAATATCTAAATTTGAACCGCCAGAAATAAGAGCATTTGTTGTACTTCTGTCATTTGTTATAAGAACTTGTGCACCAAGACTTGCAACCCCCGAGCCTGAAGCCTGACCTGCAATAATATTTTTTATTGAATAATCATCAGCAAGAACATTCAAATTGCTTGCCTTAATTTCAGCACCTGTAACCCGTGTATTCACTTCGTTTTCAATAGTTTTGATTATAACAGTACCTGCCAGAGTGGCAGTTCCCGCACCGCCAACGTTGTAAAACATATTCCATTTATCAAAGCTGCTGTTATATTTCAAACCAACATACTCACCTTTTGAATTTTTATTGAGCATATTGTTTTTGTAATCATCAGTCGTAACGTCTTCTCTGTCGTATTGGTCTTGGGCATTTTTTGTCCCGCCAAAGGAATTTATTGATTTTGCAAGTACATCAACCGTTCCGGATGAAGTAACTTTTGCACCGTCAGAAACTGATGCGGTAACATTTTTAGCTATCTTATCAATGTTAACAATACCGCCAATACCTGCAGTTGAAGCGAAAGCACCGATTCCGCCTCTTGAGAAAATCGTCGTTTCGTCAAGCGCATTAACCGATACTGATGAACTTTCATCAACATTACCTTTTAATAGTGCCTGAGCGGTACCGTTTATAATATTTGCATTGACGCTTGCCGCAACTGCCGCAGTTGAGGACAGGGCAACTCCCGCCGGAATTAAATTCAGATATTCTTTTCCCTGTGCGTTAAGCATTAATTTGCCAGCTTTTAATATTTTTGAATTATTATCCAATAAAGAAATTACCGAGTTACCATAGCTGTTTAAGATGATATTTGCACCGATTGCGGCTTTACTTGCAGTATTCAGATGAGCGGTAATACCCTGCAACGTATTATCGTAAAGTGACTGAATATTTACATCACCGTCTGAATTTAGCACAGAACCGTTTACAGCCTGAGCAACAACGTCAGATTTAAATACATCAATAATACCGTTTGCGCCAATTCCTGCCCATGTGGCCTGCAAACCGAGATTTGCCGTCAGAAATTTCAAATTTTCATCTTCCGTAGCTCTAATATCAAAAGTTTTTGATTTTTCTGCCGTAACTCCGTCTGTTTGTGCAGTAACTGATGAACCATTGACATTAATAACAGCGCCGATACCGGCATAAACGCCCTGATTTGCCGAGGAAATCGCAATCGGAGCCGCTAAACTTTGTGTATCAATATCTGCCTTTGCAATAACACCAACATCGCTTGATGCTGAAATTACAGAATTTTTAACATTGGCTGATACCGTATTTTTATTTAATTCGGTAGTAACTGCGCCATCAAAGGTATAACTGGAAGTTGCGCCAAAACTTAATGCTGCTGATGCCGCAATTGTTGTGTAATCCTGCTTCAAATCAGCATTAACCGTTAAATCTTTAACATCTTTTAAAGTACTGTTAACAACTTCTGCTATAATTTCTTTCTGACTGTAATTCACAGTTGCGGCTATTCCTGCACCAAGATTTGTATTTGCATTTTTACCAAAACTTGCCGCACCCGTAGCATTGAAAATGTAAGAATCATCTGTTGCTTTAACTTTCACATCTGTATCTGCGGCACCTTCATCTTTTGATGTCGTAACTTTATTTAATTTGGCTGATACTTTGTTTTTAAGTTTGTTCATTCCGAAAGAACCGCCAACAGAGGCTTTTACACTTCCTTTTGAGCCTTTTGAGACACCAATTCCAGCCGTAACATCAATCAAATCAATATTTGCATCTGAAGTTACATTTAATTTATGAGCAGTCGGGGATTTGAAATTAATAGTGCTATTGTCGACAAGCGATATTGTTTCAGACTTATTATTATAAATATTAACACCGGCACCTGCTGAAACTGTGTCAGCCATTCCCAAACCGCCGTTTATCTGAACGGCTAAAGTGTTATTTTCTGCTTTTACATTTACATCTTTGCCTGCATTGATTGCAGAATTTTCTATCCTTGCAGTTGTTTTTACAAAATCATTTGTAACATCAACAGCGCCTGCCAGAGCAATGGATAAATTAGACCTTGCCGTAGTTGTATCCGCGGTGTTGTTACCGCCTGTAAGGTTGTTATTACTGCGATTTGCTTTCAGACCTTTGTTCTTGTTTTGTTTATTTTGATCAAGCTCTGCCTTACCCTGTGCATTTGCATCATTTTGATTAAACAAATTATCCAGATTCATTACATCTGTTGCATCGTCGTCTGCTTTATCAAGTTCATCCATCCAGTTGCCGGCATTTGCCATTTTTTGAGGCTTATCATCACCGCTGTTATCACCGTCATTTGCAGACTGCTGTTTTGATTTGTCTGTAGAAACACCACCTGCGAACGCACCTGCTGCCAAAATGTCAATTTTTCTTGATATAGTGCTTGCTGTTACAGATAAATCCTGTGTTACATCAATAGTTGAATTTTTAACGTAACCATCGATTTCCTTGGTTATGCTTGTAACATTTACTGCTGCGCCGACTGACGCACCAGTTCCTTCCTGATTGGCATTTACGCCAATCAGGGAAATGTTCATAACTGTATCTGTTAAATCTGTCGCAGAATCCCGAACAGAAAGTTTTCCGTCATCTAATTCAATCGGGGCATCATCGCCTGATTTTTTAGCCCAAATATATCCCTTACCCGCATTTACCTCAACGTTATCAGCTTTAATTTCCTGTGAATTTTCAATATATGCTTTTGTTTTTCCGTCAATTCTCTGAACATTTACAGCACCGTCAACAACAAGTGTGCTTGCCTTTGAACCGATTACGGCGAGATTGATATAACCTTCTTCCGTTACCGAATTAACTTTTATATCACCACCGTTTGCTTTAACTTTTGAATTTTTAATATAAGAAGCTGCATTGTTTGTATTGCTGCTTACAATAACAGAACCGCCCATTCCTACTTTTGAAATCGCTAATTCTTCATCGTGAGTTCTGTTTTCTTTTTTTCTTATTTTTTCAATAGCAGAATTTATTTCTTCTATAAGGAAATCAACTTTTCCTGCCCCATTGTAGTTAATAACAGAGTTTGCCGCATTTACGACAACATTACCGTTAGTAACATTAACTTCCGAATCTTCAACATATGAATATGTATCATTTACGAGATTATTTACAAGAACTGAACCTGCAAGACCGAAACTGATATTTGAATCTTCTGCTTTTGAACCTTCTGCTTTTACAAGGTTATTAAACATACCATCAAGTGAAAGTTCATTACCGCCTATTAATTCCCTTGGAGATTTTAACGCTTTTATAATCTCTATTGCGTTGCTGTAATCAACATCTTTCAGTTTTAGCCAGCCATCCAGACTGTCCCAGTCTATATCTGAAAAATCCAATATATCTTCAAACTTTGTATAAATAAAATCTTTGTCCCAATTACTGACACTTCCGTCATTATCGAACGAACCGCCTATAAACAATTCGGCGCTGCCTGTTTTTTGACCGAATTTCAGAGTTGTCGGATTCATGGGCAGCTGTGTTGTTGCACTGATGTTAAAACCATCTGCGGCAGTAATCTTTGAACCGTTTACAATTTTGGCATTGTTAGTATTGTTCTGGTCATTTACAATAATAGCCATGCCCGAATTAATTTTATTGTTGGCATTCGGTTCCGCTTCCGAATTATTCAGAGTGAAATCAACCATATTTGATGACACATCAAGATTTTTTGCATCTATCGTTGAAGCATTAACAACAGCAGAAGAGTCATTATGTTCATCGTTCCAAATTGCAGAGCCCGCAAGTTCAAGACTTGCTTTATCTATGACATTACCCAGTTTATCTGTTAATTTGCCTAAAAATTTACTGTTTAACCAGTCGTAGGCCTTAATAGTATATGTAGGGTCATAAGTCGTCACATCTTTTGTTTTTATATCATAAGTCTGATTTTCAGCCTTTACTTCCGTTTTAACGGTATTACTGATTGAGTTAATATTTTGAACCAAGATATTTGTGTCATTTGCAGTTTTGACAGCAGAACCTTTTTCGACTATAACATTTGCTTCTGTATCAGTATGGTTAATAACCATTGCCAAGGCAAGAGCGGATTTGCTTGAATCTTCACCCACATTAGAAACATTTT
>Ga0310696_10000820_pt1 | contig 46256 bp, 68 predicted proteins | sample AusTroGonzalo_MG_4_FD_203885 | JGI IMG/M metagenome (GOLD analysis project Ga0310696, IMG submission 203885) | Bovine rumen microbial communities from tropical cattle in Woodstock, Queensland, Australia - Gonzalo_02 (v2) (version 2) | ecosystem: Host-associated > Mammals > Digestive system >... | reverse complement strand
CAGATACGGGGTATTCCTTTCCGTTCTGCCCCATCTGTTTCTTGCCTATGTGCAACCGCCCGATTTCGGGCAATTCAAGGATTTTCCCGCCTTGTTCGGGTCTAACAATACGGCCACCCATAATTACAGTTCGATTTCAGCGTTTAACAAATTATCCGTGGCCGTCTGTTCCGGGGTTGGTCCGGCAGGTTTGGCCGGTTCCGGCTCATTCTCCCACGGCAATTTTTCATCATCCGCCGGAAAAAGGTCCGGGTCATCGTATTTTCTTCCCGCCTTTTCCATTGCCCGTTCGCATTTGGGTTCGTGCGTTCCAAGACAATAGTCGCAATTCTTTTCCTTGCAATACTGGTCGCATATATCATACGCCGTAAGCGGACCGCCCGCACGTATCAGTTGTTTTTCCTCGTTTTTCGACTCTACGGCCTTTTCCGGTTCCGCCGGGGTGTTACCCTTTCCGGATGCTTTCGTTCGTTTTACGGCCTTTTTTGGCCCTTCCACGGGCGCATCTGTGTTTTCCACGGATTCGGGGCCTTTCGCCGCCTTTTCCGGCGCATCCTTGGATTCCGTTTTCGTCTTGATAAGTTCGGCCAACGAAAGCGTAAGGATGTTGTCGGCAATCTTTCCGTTGTCAAGGTCCAGTTTTCCCCGAATAATCGTTAGGGTGTTATCGCGCTTTTCGTCCTCAATCGTGGCCAGTCCCAACAGATACGGGATTTTCTTGGCGTTCACGGAATCCGTTTGGTCCTTCAAATTGTACGTCGGGGCCTTGCGCCAGTCTTTCGGCGAAAAGTTGAACACGCGTTCGACCGGGGTTTTCGGATAGTTCTCGTTCCACATAATCCGGTAAAGGTGTAACTGGATTTCGTGTTCTTCGAAAAATCCCTTGCGTCCGCTTTTGAAATCCACAATGGCCCGGAACGTCTTGGCGGTTTTCGGGTCCGTCATTTCGCAAGGCAAGTCAAGACATCCGGCGTATTTGTGTTTAGGATGGACCAACCCGATTTCCACGGCCAAAGGTTTCACGTTGTAGTCCTTGACAAACTGGGCGAACGCCAAGACATCTTTCCGGATTTTGGGCAACCATTCCGTGAATACCTTTTCGGGCAGATTTTCCCGTTCCATATAGTCCAAGAGGATGGACGGGACCGCATCGAAATCGTACTTTCTGTTGATGATAAGCGTTTCAAACTGGATGTGCATAAACGTTCCGTATGCCGCCGCAAGGTCCCGTTTTTCCGTCAAACCTTCCTTGCCGTTCGCAATCATCCAGTCAATAAGCGCGGGCGGCGTGGGCATCACTTGTTTTAAGAGAGTTGTCACGGACGGGAAAAATTCGGGTTCCCCGTTCTCGTTGAACCGGTAATAATAACGGTGTCCGTCCGAATTCAGTTGATAGACCTTATACGGCGGTTCCTTCAACGCATCCGCATTGAAATAGATGGCGCGAATTTCTTCCGCCGTCATTCCGGGCGCAATTTCCATCGCCGGGTTCTGTTCGTTGTCTTTCATCGTATCGCCTTTTAACAGTTAGACATCCTTGGATTTCTTGTAATCACTCCAAAAGGCCAAGGCCATAACCGCCGAAATGCCCAAGGTCAAGAAATGCGACGGGTTCCAAAAGATTGCAACCACGGACAACACGGCCATAACGGTCCAAATGATTGCCCAAAACAAATTTACCTTTTTCATAATTCGTTAATCGTTAGAAAGTCCAAAAAGAAAGTCCGCCGTGCATCCGGTCATTTCACAGATAATTCTAACCCAATCGTGAACGATACGGGTTTTTCCGGCACACAAACGGGTCATATTGACCATTTGGCCGACCTCTGTGGAATCGGGCCACAGACGGGCCGCAATGTCCTTTTTCAATACCTTGTTACCCTTTTCTTTTGCGCGGGCAATCGCTTGTTCAATCCTAATCATAATTCATCAATCGTTTTAATGGTTTCTCCACAATATTTGCATCGGTACACGTACCGGTCAATCACATAAGAATTCGGCGTAAAATAATCCCCGTCTTTCAGTTCGTGGCCCTCTGTTTCCAAAAACTTTAATTCTCCACCGCAAAAGGGACAATCCCCGTCCCCAACAATGATAAGGGCCGCGAACGCCCAAAAGGTTTCCGACGGAACCGGATGTTCTTCATCCCCATACAGATAACCCGCCAACACCTTGCACACATCGGAAACATAGCGCGGACCAGTTGCCGTAAAAACAGTTTCGCCCCAATGTTCCGCCGGGTCCTCAATAATCCCGGATTTAACAACACGGTCGCAAAGTTCGACCGCCACGATGGACGGTTCCGCGCCCTTGGCGAACGCAACCCGTTCCAAATTCTTGTCTATCTTGAACGTCATAATGAATAATCTTAATGTTCGACGCAAACCCATTTACCCGATTTGAAATTATGAACATTGTTCATCTTATCGCAAGCGGATTCGCAGGCGTATTTACTTTCGCATTTCGCGCCCTTGAAATTCGGACGGCCATCGTTATAAACGAATTCCATTTGATAATAATGCGCTTTCATTGTCTTTGGTATTGTGGCCCCGGTTGCCCGGGGCCGGGTTATTATTGGTTGTACTTGGCAACAATCTTTTCGCATCTTTCGGCAAAGGCCGTGTAGTCTTGGCCGGGATTAAGAACGAAAACCATATAACGGCGGTCGGTCGCAATCCGGTATTGTACCGGGATTTCTTCGTATTTCGCCAACAGACAATGGGCACGGAAAAACTTAACAAGTCCAACGGCGTTTTTCTTCGTGCTTACAACGGTATGGAAAGACATAATTGTAAAAATTTTAATTCCCCGGAACCCGCCGGGTCGGTTGGGTCAGTTCCTTAACCCGGTACAAAGATAGGTATTATTTTCTAATTACCAAACTTTTTTTCATAATTTTTTATCTTTTCGTGCAAATTTCCTTTTCCCGGGTTTCCGGAACCCTTATTTTCCCCGGATTTTCGATTTGGGGCCGTTTCTCCGTCCGGATGATAAACTATGCCAGTTTAACGGGAAAGTCCGCCAAACGGCCCGGAATCGGCCAAAGATGGCATAACAAGAAAACGGCCCACGTTTCACAACGTTGGCCGTTCCCGTCCTCTATTCTAAAACCTAATGCATTGCAAATATAAACAAACCGCCCCAATTTCACAACTGGGACGGAAAGCAAACTAAAAACTTAAACACTTGAACGATGCAAAGATAATAAAAAACCGGGAATTTCCCGGTTTCTGTTACTTGTATGTTTCCGCGTTGATGTGTTTGTGCAAAAGGGTGTAAATCGCAATGATGTGTTCTTTGTTCTCCCGGTATTCTTGTTCCGTACAGTCCGCCACAAATTCCTCTAACCCTTTGTAAATCTCTTGCAGTTCATCCAACGGCAACGAATATCTTCGACAATCCCCGTCAATGATTCCGTTCTGTTTGTACCCGGCCCGCGTCAGTTCATCAATTGCACCGTCCAATGTTTCGTGCCATTTCTTCATTCCTTCATATACGGCGTAAAAAGCGGGCCGCCCAAGGGCCGTTCCGGATTCGATGTGTCCGTAATACCTTTTAACCGGATTCCAGTAATAAAGTCTGTTCTTTTTCATTGCTTTGGTGGTTAGATGGGGCCGGTTTCCCGGCCCCGGATTCAACTATTCAACAACCGTTATAATCTTCTTAACGTCCATCGCCTTGCCACGGGTCCCCGGCTTTCCGGCCCTACGCCAAGCGTGTAATGTGTAAACGTTCCCGTTCCGGTCCAAGGTGTAATCGTCGAACTTGTAAACTTTCATAAGAAAATCAATATATCCGGGCAACCACGTTTCCGCATCAACGAAACCACGATGGTTAATAACCTTATTGCCCATAATCGTTTGAACCTTCGCTTTCATCGCGTAATTGGTTTTTACTGCGTATGCCATAATGATTTGTTTTTGTGGCCCGGGTTTCCCCGGGCCGGGGTTATTTATTTGGAAATAGTTTCAAGGATTGAAAGGAAATCGGCGGCGTTCATTTCCCACGGAACAATTTCGCGCCAAATTTCGTTATTGTTCGTATTATATTTGACGCGGCCCTGCAAACGACAACGGGTGTTTCCGCTTTTGCCCTCTTTCAAAGTAACAACCGTTACAATGATGTATTCATAACCCAAATGGGCCAAATCTTCGCGTCCGTTGAATTTCAGTCCGTCAAAATCAAACCTTTTTTCGGAGCCGGGGACCATTCCAAGAATTGCGGCGGTCTTGTTGATTTCTTTATTGATGTTCATTGTCTTTGTTCTTTACCGGGAACCGGCCCGGGCCGTGGTGTTCTATCTTGAACCCGGTACAAAGGTAATCATTTTTTCTTAATTGCAAAACTTTTTTCGATTATTTTTGCGATTTTTTGCAAAAAATCTCTCTTTTCGGGCAATTTTTACCGATTTCCCCGGTATATTTGCATTGTAACCACTTAAAAATCATCCATTATGCCAGTAAGAAAAGTTCCCGGCGGGTATCAATGGGGCCAGTCCGGAAAAGTTTACCCCACAAAGGAACAAGCGGAAAGACAAGGCCGCGCCGCCTACGCATCCGGGTATAGAGAGAAACCCGCGCAATCCAAAAAGAAATAGGGAATAGTCGGTTTTACCGATTTTTCCCTATCTTTGTGGTGTCTTTTTACCACGTATCGCCCCACACGGTATTTTGACCGCAACACCCGACGGATTCCGATTCTGCCGGGTGTTGTTATTATATCTGTGTTGTTGGATTCATCGCACGGATTTTTTCAGCAAGGTGGGGCCGGTTCCGCTTGTAAAAATCATATCTGTATAGTTCCCCGTATGTCCCGGTTTCCACCAAATATTGATTCATCGTTAACAAGTCCAATTCGATGCAAGAAACGTATGTTTCTTTCCGGACGTTCTTGTGCAATGCCCGTTCAAAAGTCGGGTCAATGTATTTGTCCCCTACCTTGACAAATGCGTGTTCGATGGGTAGGATTCCCGCCGCATACGCGAAACCCTCCACATACCGTACTTTTCCCTCAAAGCGGCTTTCCATCGCAATCATTGAAACCAGTATTGATGCGTTCTTGTAACACATCTTTTGCCGGGCCTTGTAGTTTTCCCGTAAAAATAGCATCTGTTCCCGCGTGAACACGTCACGCATCGGAACACATTCGACCGGCTTTGCATCCTTGGCCCTTTGGCAGAAAAACGCCTTTTGGTCCGGTCCCCAGTCCATCTGCGCAAATGCGTTCAGTTCCTCAATGATTCTGTTTGTTTCCATCGTCTTTTGAAATGTCTGTATTCAGTTTATCCGGGTAAATGTAGATAATCCCGCCGTTCGTGGTTTCGAACATATAACGGCCATCCTTTGCCGTTCCAATATATTCGCACAAAACTTTTTTGTGCCAATAGAACAATTCGCCTTTTTTCATATCATCGCAAATTTGGTGTTGTCTTGTGTCCGCCCGACAGTTCCGCGATTTCTTGGACCCATTTGGCGTTCTGTTCATCGTTCGGGACAACCACATTGGCCGTCTTGTCGAAACAATCAAATATCCAGTATTTCGGCCCCGGCATAGCCATTAATAGACGGATATGGAAATGTTCGGGTTTGCCATCGTTTTCGAATACAAAGGACAACACACGCCATTCTTCCGGGCCGTGGCCATACTTTTCCATTATGGCCTTGTATTCGTCCATCTTGCTACGTTTAGTTTGCTTTGCCATAGTCAGTTGTTTTTAGTGTCGAAATCCTTTCGGTAATCGTTAAGTGTGTTATACTTTCGCATCTTGTCTGCGCAATCCGTACAAATAACCGTACCCCAATAAAGTACGCCATTCCTTGAATCGAAACTTTTTTCACAATACGGACAAACCGCCCGGAATCGTAAACTTTTATCCTTTGCCATAGTTACCATTCATTAAATCTTGGACAAAAGTCTATGCGCCCCGCCATAAAAGCGCAAACGAAAAAGTCGTTACTTTGTGTGCAATGCGGATAATCGTTTTTGTCGCACGTCTTTTCGTCCACCCATTCAAAACAACGTTTACACGCTTCCCGTGGCGGCTTAATCTTTGGAATCTTTGCCATAACTGGATTGATTTGTGGCCCGGGATGAACCCGGGCCGGGGTTATTGTTTCAATAAATCTTTAATGGAGAAAATCGCGGTCTTATCCCATCCAAAATCCGGGTCATAAACCCAAACGTCCACCGTTTCAATACCGGCTAAATCCCGATGGTCTTTTCCATAGTGCTTAATCAATAATTCCGCTGTGGTTTTCCTTATCGCATCAATATCCGTGATGTCCCCGGTAAAGGTCATATCGGCCAGTTTTGCCCCCATAAAAAGTTCGGAAACCGGTGTTTCATTGACAATAAAATTTGGAGCAACGCGGACAGTATCTGGCGAAAGAATCTTGGCGGCCCTATATTCACATTCGTTCATCTTAACGATTTTGGTTTTCCCAGTAACCGGGTGCGTAGTTTCAACTAACATAGTATTTTTTATTGTGGGCCGGTTGCCCGGCCCGGGTTTTACTGCATAGATTCCCGAAATATACGGGCGCATTTGTCTTTGAATAACTGGTATTGTTCGCCGGGATTCTTCACGATTACAACATACCGATTAGACGGGCGCGGCGTTTCTGTTCCAATACGTTCAATTAACTGGTCAACTCTTGTTTCCAAACCGTGCGCATTGAACGCCTTTGCGACCTTGGCGGCATTGCGCTTGCCGTTAATGGTTTCGTACCATCCCATATAAGTTTTCATAATGCGGAATAATTAAGCGACGTAGAAAGAAATCTTGATACCCCGGCGGAGTTTGCAGACGCAAACATCGTCCATACACGCAAAAGCGCGGTCCAAAAGCCGGTTCGTAAGTTCAATATCGTTGACCATCCTAACAAGGCCGGAAACACCAACAAGCGTGTTAACCTTCTTGCCATCGAAAAGGCCATTAACCTTGATTTTGTAATTGCCGTTGATTTCGCGGGTGGTGTATTTGAGCGTTGCCATAACTGTTGTTTTTTGTTCCGGGAACCGGCCCGGTCCGTCGGGTTGTTTCCTTAACCCGATACAAAGGTAAGCAATTATTTTTAATCTCCAAACTTTTTTTCATTATTTTTTCGATTTTTTCACAAAAAAAGTAATTTTTGGCGATTTTTCGATTTAACGGCATTTCTCCGGGCGGATGGGTCGATGGTCCATTTTGGGGCGAAAGTCCCTTAAATCCAAAATAAACGGCCATTACGGGGACGCACGAAAAAACCCGCCAAATTTCACAACGTGGCGGGCGAACTCTTAATGCTATACCTATGAAAAAAACTATTTCGACGCAAATATAGAAAAAACATCCGTATTTCACAACACGGACGTTTCAATGGCAATTAAAGATTATGAAAATAACTTCCAATGGCAAAGATATGAAAAATGGCCGTATTTCACAACACGGCCATTTCGCAAACATAATCTATTATGAGTATTACAACACAATGCAAAGATAGAATTATTTCCTTTCAATCACAACATATTCCAGTCCCATAATTTGCGTATGCGGGTTTTTGCTTACCACGTCCAATTTCCGGTCTTGCACCCGCCGGGTTTTCCAAAGGAACCCAAGGAACCGTTTATATTTGACCGTTTCCGCCAGTAACAACGAATCCCGATTCCGCAACGTCCCCGTGAATTCGTCCGCCGTCAATACCCCGTCAAAGTCAAACCACGAATCCCCGCAATGGACCGCGACCGCCGGAACCCGGATGGAATCTTTCACGATTACGATGGTGTCTTTCGGCACGGCCCGCAAGTCAATGATGGTTTGCGATTGCGTCTTGTTTACCGTGGCCAAGTCCCGGTTCCGTTCCCTCAATTGCCGGATTAGTTCGGCATCGTCCGCCCGGAACCGTTCGAATTCCTTAACGGTCAGTTCAAGCGATTGCACCCGGGCCGCGTTCAACGAATCCCGGACACGGAACAATTCAACGTCCGTCAGCAACGCTTCCGTATTACCTTTGTATCTGTCGCGTTCCGCGTTCGCCCGGGCAATCTGCGTCCGGGCCACGATGAAACACAATGTGGCCGCAAGGATGCAAGCGGCCACAATAGCATAACCCCACCAACGTTTCATACGTTAGTCAACGTTAATGGTACATTTGTCGGTCGAATTGTATGCCCATCCGTCCGCCGTGTAATCGTAAGACACGGTTTCAATAAGACCGGCGGCAACGTAGGTAAGACAAATGCCCTCTCCAACGCCATCGCCCTTGTACGAAACGACGTACAAATGTTTCTGTTTCCCGGTAATCTTTGCGACCTTATCCCCGACGTTCAACTGGTCAAGGATTTCGCCCGGGATTTCCGTAATGTTTTCCACCTCTGTCGGCAATGCCGAACCCAGTACGGCGGTAAGGATGTCGGCCAATGCGCCGCCCACATCAATTTGGTTGCCCTGCCCGGCAATCTTCGCGTCAATCAACGCTTGCAGTTGTTCTTTGTTCATAAAGCGGATAGAATTAAATGGTTTGTGCAAATGTAGTTATTTTGGCTAAATTTCCGATTTACGGCATTTTCTTTTCAAAAATGATAAGTTGCCCCATTTTTACATTTGATGCGCTCAAATCCAAAATAAACGGCCTTTCTTGGATTACCCCCGGCAAACCGCCATCGGGAATTCGGCCCGGACATCGAAACAAGGACATTGTTTAATCCATTCGTTCTTTTCGATGGTCCCGTTCCCGTTTTTGTCCGGCGATGCGTCACGATGCCCGATAACCTCAATAATCGGGTATTCCTCAATCAGTCTGTAAACAAGTTCGGCCATTGCGGTCTTTTGCGCGTCCGTCCGCGTGTCCGCCGGGTTCCCGTCCTTATCCAGTCCGCCCACATAACAAATGCCGATTGAATGTTTGTTGTACGATTTCCCGGACAACCCCGCCGTATTGCAATGCGCCCCGTCGCGCGTAAGAGGTCGGCCCGTTTCCACGGTTCCGTCCAAGTCAATGACGTAGTTATACCCAATCATTGCAAAACCGCGTTCTTTGTGCATCTTGTCAATATCGGCGGCGCGTAGGTCCTGCCCGGCCCTTGATGCCGAACAATGGATTACGATTGCATCAATAGTTTTCATAAACTTATAAGTTTAATCCTAAATTAAAACGGATATTATCAACGGCGTGGTTCTGCAAGATTTCCGCTTCTGTCAATGCGCGGTTATAAATACGGATGGAATAAATCTTTCCAAGGTAATAACTTCCATTACTTCGCCGACCAATGTATGTGGTTGCGGTCGAACGTCCGCTCATATATGTATTCCCGTGCGCGGTCATTGCTTCCCCGTTTTGGATTGCCCGGTTAACATTGACGCTTGCAACGCCTTTCATCGGCAACGTGTCATAGGTAGTTCGATTCGTTCCGTTCGACCAGTTCAAAACGCCGCCCACACTACCGAACGCAAGCGCATTGGCGGTCTTTGGCATATAAAGAACACGCGTTCCGGTTCCCTCTCTCTCAAAACAAATTTCAATCGTACCCGTGGAATTCAACGGCGTAGCAAACGACGTGTTGCTCAAATAATCATCCGTTCCATCGAAATATATGTGGTCCGCATTGAACGTCGCGCCGTTGTTCGTGAACAAGACATTTCCAACAACACTTTCCCAAGACGTGTTTCCGGTTTTGCCGGTCTTTCCGTCCAAATGGAGAACTAAACCATCCTGCACATAATCCGAAAGATTTCCACCGCCGCCCGCCGCTTGTTGGACCGTAAGGGTTTGCGACACGTTCCCCGCCGTGAAAGTCACGACCTTGGAACGCGCCGCCCCCGTGTTCGGGTCCGAACTTACCGCCACTTGCTGATTGCCGGAAAATTCGTTTGCCGAAATGTAAATCTTATCCCCGGACCCGTCGGCCCATTCGATTTGTTGAACCATTACGAAACCGTCCAATATGTGTTAGACGTAACAGTAACGTTGACCGCCGTTCCTGCCGCATCCATATTAATCGTGGTCGGGGAAATAGACAGATACGCGGAATCTTCCGCTTGCGTGATTTCACAGACCGCCGACACGTTATTGTTGGTTGTAACTGTCAGTTGGGAAACCAACGATGCAACCGACGTGTTGGCCGGAATGTTCGTGAACGTAATTTCGAATTCGTATTCTTGGATGGCCCCCGGGTCCCCGGCGATGGCCACGCCGTTGTTTGTCGAAACGGAATTGGCCAAGTACGAAGCCGGTAACACCAAACCGATTTCGTTGTTTCCAGTCAGCGCGAACGTCAACTTGGAAGAATTCGAACGCCCGTGAATCGTCAGCGTTCCGCCGGTTTTCGGGACCGCCGCCGTATCGTCAATTATGACGAATTCAGTCTTGCCCGCTTGAATGATGGTCAAAACCTTCGATTCAACGCCGGACGCTGAAAACGTCGCTTGCGTCTGCCGGGGACTGCGCCCCGTGTGTTGCGTACCGGTCCATACAACGGTATCATTTCCGTTTCCACTTTGTTTGTTCGGGGAAACCCAACTTGCGTATGCCATAATCTTATCGTTTTAGTGTACGTTCCAAAATGTGTTACTGAATACATCGTTTTGCGTCTGTCCGGCCAATATCCACACCACGGTCGGGTTAATTTCAAGGTAGGGACCGCGAATGTTCGGCGAACAAGTCCGGAACACCCGGCAGAAGATACCGCCCACCCGGGTTGCGCTTGCATCAATCCCGCCTATTCGTTCAGCACGAACAGAAATGCCGTCAACTGGACGGGCGTTTGCATCCATCCCGCCGACCGCATAAACCCGGCACGTTATCCCGCCAACCGGCGTTAATTTCACTTTGACGCAACCCATCTTTAAACCGGCTCCACAACCGTAATTTCGAATTGGTCAATTTCCGTGCGCAACCCGTCCGGGAAATCCGTATCGGGGACGTATGCGCGTACAATGCAAACGACCGGACCGCGATTGAAAACCGACGTGTCGAAACACAGATAATAACGGTATTTCTCCGTTCCTTCGTCCGTGTACGTTTCTTCGATGATGTCCGCCTTTGTGAATTCCTTAACGATGGTGTTCTGTTTCAACGTGACCGTGAAATTATCATCGTGCATTGAAAACCCCGGGGCGGTAATCTCCAACAAGAATTTCCGTTCCGAACCCTTGAAAGAATGGTCAATTGTTCTGTTCATATCTATTCTGTTTTTTCGTCCTCTTTCTTTGCATCGTCAAAGGACATTCCTAATTGGTCCTCTACCTTGAATTTCATAAACTTTCGCAACCAACGAAACAAAGGATGGTCCGAAATGACGGCGGCGTTCTCCAAGAAACTCCAAAACTCCACACCGCAACAGAACGCCGTGAAATAGTTGGCGAAACGCAACCGTTCGCCACCATCTTGGGCCAACACTTGCGCCAACATATCCGCCAACACAATGCCAATCAAGATGAATACGTATTTGTATATCGTCCGCCACGCCTTGACGGATTCGAAAGCGAACCGCTTTTTTGTCCGCTTGGCCACAACCGCCGATTTCAATACGCCGGTAACAAAGTCCACGAATTCGAATACAGTTACCGCGATAAACAACGGTAACAAATCATTGACCAACAAACCAATGAATCCGGCGAAGAATCCAACCGCCAGTTTGTCCGGGTAAAGTGTGAATGAACGTATCATCTTCAATTTTTATTAAAACGCTTCTGCCTTTATTGTTCCGTTTACGTAATCAATGCAAATACAATTTTTGTGACGGCCATACAAATCAACGTTCGCGCCGACCTTGTATAACTTGATTGTGTGCAAATACGTGTCAACGCTTACGATTTGGAATTCGTCTTGCATCTTGGTTCCAACCGTGTGTTTATAGTCGCGCACCTCTCCGGATTTCGACGAACCGACGGAATAAATAAGTTGGTCCGGATATGCGTTAACTTTGGCGATGAAATCCGCGTGGTAATGGCCTTGAATATACCCAACGAAAACACCGCCGCCATTTATGAAATCTTGAACGGTTGCCATCATTCGATAAGCGGAATAATTGTAACTGTTCAATACGGAAGAACTTGACCCAAGACTATACAAAGACGTATAATTACAACTTATCTTGTCAAAAGTCGGGTCCTCTCCGTGGCCCGGGGCCGTCGAACCGGCGAAATGCGTGGCAATCAACACGTGGTATTCGTTGGTTATCGCATCATCCAAAAGTCCATCCAACCACGTATTTTGCGTTTCATCATAACCCATAATGTCAACGAATATGATGCGCAATTTCTTCGCGGCAATATCCTTATAGAAATAGCAATAACCATTTTCCGCGGCCCCGCTTGGTTGGACCACACCCCAGTTCGAAACGAACGGAGCAATCAACAGATTATAGACCGGCAACCCGCAATAATATTGCCATTCGCGGACGCTATCAACATACCTTGACGTATCGTGATTGCCAGTAATATTGATGATGTTTTCCACACCTTCCAACGCCGCGTAACCCGTCACGCCATCATCGAAATCGTCCGTGACCGTATCGCCCGTGTTAAGCAACATATCAATTCGAGCAGAATGATGGTCGCAAAACTCCAAGAAACGCGCAACGTTCGTCCAGTTTCCGTGAATGTCCGAAAGATGGGCGATTACATACGGTTCTTGTTGGGTCGTGTTCGATGATGTGTAATAACGTTTCTTGGCCGACATCATTTTGGGCAACCATTCATAATCATTGTTCAGCGCAATAATACTGGTTGTGTCTTGCGAATCGCCGGAAGCAAAGCGGACAACCCAAACGTGATAATTTAACCAATCTTCAATCCGGACATTTACCGCCGCGTTGTTTTCGTCATATTCGACAATTCCGAAAGCAATGCCGACCGCCGCCGAATCAAGAACGGTAATATCAACAACGTTATCAACAATTGACCCGGAAGGGCCGGAATACCGGCGTATGTTCGTAGAATTGACGGTTCCCGATTTCCGGTTATATGTGCCGTTGAAATATTTGTAATAATGGCCGGTTTTCAATGGCCTATCTGTATAGATTCCGATTTTACTGGACCCATTAATGGCAATTACCGCATCTTGACACACCGCTTGCGCGTTCCCCACGTTGGTAATGGTTCCGTTTCGCAAATTTACGATGTCAAACCCGTTGAATTCCTTTCCATAGGCCAAGACGCTTGCCAACATCGAAAGGATGGAATTGACATAATTGTACGAATCGTTCCGCAATTTTTGAACAAAACCGAACACATCAACAACGGATGCCGGGGAAGAAATGTTTCCGTTCGTTACCAACATATATTTTGCACCTTCGGGAACCGTAACAATCGTACTACCCGAAAATGTAACAATACTTTGGCCCGAAACAAGAGGAACGTCCCCTTCCGAAACTGGATTATCGTTTGATGTGACGAACGCGTAACGACCGCTTGAACCACGGGCCAACAATAACATTTTTTCGCCCGGATTTACTGGAACAACGGCGTGATTATACGAATTGCTCGAACCATATCCGGATGCCGTCAGCGAATACAAACGATAGGTTTTCGGGACCTCAAATGTCATATTCTGCGATAGGGCGGAAACATCGTTCGAAAGCGTGGTAACATCCCCGGTCAAAGAAGAAATGGAACTTCTTATTCCATCCAATGTGGACGTAACCAAATAAATAGCGGCGGGCAACGCTTCGCGCCCCGTGCCGTTACTTGTATTGCCCGAATAAATACAGATGAATTGCGTTGTATCGGGAACAATCGCATCCACGGTCCCGTTTGCCGGAACAAAGATGATTTGCGAACCTTCAACTACCGGCGCATCCGAACCGCCCGTTATTGTTGATTGGTGGGACGTAAGAAAACCGAATGATGTTTGTTCGCTCCCGCCAACGAATCGGTAAACTTGCCCCGGGGTTGCTTCAATGATTATATGGCGTTGCGTTCCGACAGTTGACCATTTTTTTGTGGTTAACAATCTGTATTGATACCACGTATTAGATGCATATTCGACCGGGGTTAACGTCTTTTCTCCAACATCAAACGTCAAATAACGCCAAACGCCGTCATAAGTGAAAACGCCAATGCATTGGTCAAAAATGGTTGTCGCGCCAAAATTCGGATAGGTACCCGGCCCCGCAATATACGCAACATTATGGTCCGGCGTTCCCGGGACCGTTTGCGCCGTTGCGATTCCCGCGAATTGATAATCCGCCCCAAGCGAATTAATCATTGCCAACAACGATTGTTGGAGCAACGCACCAGTTATTTCGTTGTTCCCATTCGTTTTGACAACATTTTGAATCGCGGATATTAAGTTTGCGTAATTTGCCATAACTATTGTTGGTTGTTAAAATCGTTATTGAAATCGTCGTTGAAATCGCCCCGTTGGGCCTTTATGTAACCCAACCCAATTTTCTTTGCGACCGTGGCGGTATCAAAGACCGCTTCGACCGCCGCAACGTCCCCGTTATCTTCCCATTCCGGCGTAATCAAGAATGTATCTAAACTGTATTTCTGCCCGTGGTATGTGATTTCCGCGAAATCGGCCATCCGAATAAAACGCATTACGTCCAATAGATATTCCGACGCAAAGAAATTGAACCGGTATCGTTTTTCCGAAATCTGTTTTGTCGGGAAGAAATAGCCATCCCGTTCGTCCCCTTCTTCTTCGAACAGATATTGCGGTTTTGCTATGTCACTTTGCAGATATAACACGTTCTTGAACGCCGGGTTCGTATAAACGATGGTTCCCGCATCCATCGTGAAATCCGCCACGTCCCACCATTCGATTTTCAAATACGGTTGGATGTCATTTACAACCGTAAAGATTTCGGAAACGCGAACTATTTCATAAGACCCCCACGTAAGCAACAAAAAATACCGGCCATTCGGTATGGAATCAACAACCGGCAAAAGACCCGGATAAACCCAAACATCGTAACCCAAAGACGCGAATTCCTTCTTTATTATCGCGGGTTGCATCGTGTCGTTAATACTGCGAAACTGTTCGCCCGTTTCCGCGTTGAATAGCGTTGCGCCAGTAATATCGTTTGATGTAAGATTGCTATGTTCCGTAATGATTTGGAACGGCAAGATGAATCCGGCGGGTGTAAACAACGGATAAACGCGACCGTACACCCACCATTTGTGGGCGTTCTGTTCGTTTACATTCTCATAAAACGGCAATACGGATAAGTTGTTATTCGGTATCATAGACTAATGTCGCATTTACGTTTCTACTTGACAAATTTATGGATAATTTTTGAATCATTCCATTCCCCAAATTTGTTTTGACCAATTCCACCAAATCCGGGTCAGTCAATGCCGGGAAACTAACGGTTTGATTCTTCAATTTCTTTATGCCGTTCGCCGTTAACTGGACCCCATTAATCGAATAATAACGGGCGGGCATATCGTATGCGTAATACGCTTGCAACATACAGAAAGCGACGTATGCATTTTGCAAATAATGTTCGTTTGTTCCGACCATATAATTGACATACGGCAATCTATATGTAATTCCATCTTCGACCGCCGCCAACAATACGAAACCATCCTTTGAAATGTCCCCGGGATTAAGTAAGATATAATCAATGTCGGACGTAAATTTTTGCACGTTTATTTCTTCGATGTTGTCCGGGTTCACGTACTTGGAAATAATGTCTATGGGGAATCCCTCAAACAATTGGGTAACATCGTCCATCCAACCGAATTGATAACGCGCCGCCATTTCCGGCTTGTCGAACTTAAATTTGTTACTGGCAAAATCCCATTTCTTGCCATTCCTCGTTACCTTCTGTGCCGTCAAGTCAATGCCAACAACGGGGTAATTCGGCGTTCCGGGATATGCGCCGCCGTTCATAAACCACGAAATATGTTCAATCTTCAACAAGTCATTTTCTACATACCAATAACAACGGAAACAATTGCGCAACATATCCAACACATTACGCAATGTTATCGGGGCCTTTTGTGCCGGTTGGTCATAACCCGCCGTAACGATGTTCGATTTCGGAGTTATGAACAATTCGAATTCCAAACCAGTAATCGGGTTTTCGCCCGAATAAAGGAATTTCGAACACACCGAACTTTGAACAAAGGTAACATTGGGCGAAATTTGGGCCAACAATACGCGCAACACGGACCAAAGCGGATAAACGTTGCGAATCGTGAACGGTTGTCGCGCGGGTTGCTCATAGAACGAATCGAACACGTGCGGGACAAACCAAATTGAAACGCGCCCCCAATCGTTACGTGCCACGGGAAAAAAGTCTTGCCCCGCAAGCGAATACGGAGGTTGGTAATACTGTCCGGGTTGGTATAATCCCCATTGTGTCGGGGTTGTAGTAAGACGTTCGGAAAACGCTATCGTTGTCGGGAATTGATAACCGATTACACGGGTGTAATTGCGGTTGTTTTCCACTATATCATCCGTTGGCAACGTGAATGTTGGCAAAGTGTCAATCATTGGTGTATCGCAAATGTAACGCGAATACACGGGCGTTTCGTATATATACAACGAAACATTCCCAGTTGCCCCGTTTTGCGGTGTTAAATTAACGGTAATTGGCAAATTAATTGTTTGCGGTGCGCCCGTGTTTTGGTTTTGCCACAATATGACCGAATCCGAATTGCGGATAATATACCACGCTTGAATGCCACCACCGCCACCCGATTGCAGTTGATAACGCAATGTGTATTCTTCATTGATAAAGTCTTGTACGCCTTGCGTATTTCCGTCGAACTTCGCGCCCGTTATTACACCCGTTAAAATATCGGGCAATTCCGGTGTTGTTGTCCCCGAAACATCCGCAATCAGCAACGATTTATTTATGGCAAAGTTTAGTTTCCCATCGCCGGTTTCCGTCAATTTCGATTCGTTGCTTTCCGGTTCACATTCTTGTTCCCACCACATACCGGAAAGGAAACAACCGATAACAGACTGGCCCGGAACGTACACTTGAACCATTGGCCGTTTATCGGCCTTTATTTCGGACATAGCCGGGGCCAATTGTATTAGGTCGAATTCCTTATCCAGTCCGGCCAATATGTCGTTATATTGGTCGTAAACGGTCGGTTTGACCTCGACCGTCTGCGCATCATCATCAAATTCACAATCGGTTTTCCAAAACGTACCCTTCCAGTATGACAACCACGAATTCCCGGCATTGTAGGAAATAAAGATTTCGACAACAAATTGCGTATCGAACGCCTTGGAAACGATGAAAGTATAGTCCGAACTTTCAAACGTCAGTTCGCCCGACAATTTGGCCCGGAAGAACTCTTGCCCGGATTCCTTTTCGAAATTCTTCGACAGTTCGCCGTTGTAAATCGGGTATGCCCTTTGCGTGGTTTCCCCGGCGGTCAGTTCAAACTTGTATATCGGGTTCATTACGATTTGATTTTACGGGTTAAATTCTTGTACCGGACAATCGTATTACCTTGCCCGTCCACATATTGAATCGTGTTCCCTTGTTCGCGGATGGCGGCAACGTCTTTTTCAAGGCCGGAAACGTCAGTTTTCCCGGCTCCCATCATTTCAACGGCATAACCGGCCATCGTTGCGTTCGCACGTTGGTAACGGTCCGCAAATGTGCCATCATTGAACGAATTAATGACATCCGGAATGACGTGGCGGTATTTCCGGGAATTCTTCTTGTTGATAACCGCAAAGAATTCGCCACCTTCCGCCCGTCTGCGTGTTCCGTCCTTCTTGGTTCCCAAGTCAATATCGTGGCCGGATGCGTGGGAACCGCCTTGCAATAGTTCAACTGTTCCCTCTCCGTATTGCTCCGTTTGTTGTTTGGTAACTTGGACGGCCTTAACCTTTGCCGCCGCGAACGCTCCCCACATCGTCGCGGTTGCCAATGCCGCCAGTACAAGGCCGACGGCCCCGGCCCCGGAAAACGCTTTCCAAATGTTCGCCGTTGCCGTGACAAGACTGGACGCTTGTTGCAGGGAATCCAACGCAAGTTGGGCCTTTTGTGCCTTTTGTTGGTCCTTTAACGCCTTTTCCCGGTTTTTCTTCGCAAGTTCCAGTTCTTTTTGTGCCGTTTCGACGGAATTGGCATAACCGGCGTTTCGTGCTTCTATTTCCGCATCCAATACCCGTTGTGCGCTTTCAACTTGGGCATTGGCCGCGTTAACGGCGGCTTCCGCCGCTTCGTTCCAAGAATCCGCCAACGAACCGATTGCATCTTTCACTGAATCAATGGCCGTGTTCAATGCGTCTTGTTGCTCCGGGTCAATGCTCAATCCAAACAATTCATAAAGATTGTTATAACCCAGTCGGGCCGTTTCTTTCTCAATCCCGGCGATGGTCTTTTTGACGGCGTTAATTTCATCTTCCGTCATTTTCTCCGTGGCCGTTTCATTCAGTTTGAGGATTGCCAACAAACGGGCCTTTTCTTGTTGCAGTTTGAATATTGTTTTCTGCCGTTCGTTCCGGTCCAACAAATCGAATTCCGCTTGCGCCAAGTCTTGCGCGGCTTTCAAGTCACGTTCCGCCAACTTATTGTTGAAATCGGCGGATTCCTTCAAACGCATAGCGTCATATTTCGCATTGATGGCGGATTCCGCTTGTCTTACCTTTTCGTCCTTCTGTTTGTTTTGCTCAATCTCAATTTCGCGTTGTTTTTCGATGTTCGCCAACCGCAATTGCAACATTTCTTCCGTCCCGTCTTTCGTTATGGCAATCTGCAATTGAATTGCTTGTTGTTCCGCTTGCAGTCTTTGGACGTTCAATTTGGAAACCTCGTTGTTGAACGTCTTGACTGCATCCAACTTTTGTTTATCATATTTGGCGTTAATGGCGGCTTCGTCTTGCCGTTCGGTTGTGGTCTTTTGCCGGTTCTGTTCCAACTCCAATTGCCGTTGCGCTTCGATTTTGTCTTGGCGCAACTGCAACATCTTTTCCGTCCCGGCTTCCGTAATGGATATTTCCAAGTCAATGGATTCGATAACCGCCCGGCGGTCCGCAATCCGTTGTTTCTTGGCCGCTTCTATGGCCTTTTTCTGTTCAGCGTTCAACTGTTGTTGTCTACGTTCCGCTTCCTCTTGCGCTTGTTGCGCTTGCCGGGCCGCTTCGTCCGCATCATTTTGTATCTGTGTAATGACAATTCCCGCCGCTTGCCGTACCGCCTTTGCATTATCGGCGGTAATTTTCGCCATACGTTGTTTTTGTCCAAATCCCAACCATTTGTTCAACACGCCATCGAAAACGGCATCTTTTCCGGCTTTTTCTGCCGAACTTTCGAATTGTTCAACAAACGCATTGATGTAACTTTGGGCCGCGTCCGCGCCATATTGTTTGTAATATTCTTGAAATGTTTCCGTATATTGTTCCGCCGTTTCGGATATGCGCGTTTCCCGTGGGAACAACAATTCTTGCGTTTTCTGTATTAACTTGGTCAACCAATCAATCGTATCTTTGATTGCGCCGTTTGAATCTTGGAACGCCAATGTTAGGCCTTCCCACGCGGATTTTAACAAAAGTGTCGAACCTTCAACCGTATTCAACCGTTCTTTTTCGATGCGTTCCAATTCGCCGTTCACATCTTCCAATGATGCCCGCAATTCCCGGGCGGATTCCGCGCCGGATATGAAAGCGGAGAACGCCGCGACGCTTCGCCGGTCCGTCAGTTCCAACGCCGTGTTCAAGTCGGTTCCGGCCTTGCGCAACTTAATAAGGCCGTCAATGATTTCGTCGAAATTCTTGGCCGGTCCGCCCATTGCCTTTGCCAACTTCCCGTTAGCGTCGGCCAGTTTCAATATAATGTTTCGTGTTGCCGTGGCCGCGCTTGACGCATCGAATCCGGCATTGGCCAATGAACCCAACAATGCGGTTGTATCTTTCACAGACAAACCGAACGCATTTGCGACCGGGAACACCGTACCGATTGAATTCTGTATGCGCTCAAAAGACAATGCGGAATTATTCGTGGCAACGGCCAACGTTGCCAATACTTCGTCCGTTTCCTTACTGGTTAGATTGAACGCACGTAATGTCGAACCGGCCACGCTTGCCGCATCCGCAAGATTCGCCCCGACCGCCGTTGCGAATTGCAAAATTGGTTTTTGCATTGACATAATGGAACCCTGCCCGAATCCAAGTTTCGCCAACTCTGTTTGCAACTGGACCACTTGCGACGCGGTATATTCAGTTGTCCGCCCCAACATTAAGGCCGAATCGGTTAACGCTTTCATTTCGTCCCGGGTTGTTCCCAATATCGTTGACAAATTGGCGTTGGCTTGTTCGAATTCGCGCATTGTCTTTGCCGAACCGGTCAAGTAACGTACAAATACCATCAATATTCCGACCGTTCCGTTTAATGCCGTCGCAAAACCTTGTACGGCCCTTGCGCCCATTGGCAACCCGGACGTGCTGATGTTATGCAAATTGGACCGCATATTGGTTAAGTTCGTGACAACTTGACCAATCGGCCCGGGCAACGCCTTTAATGCGTTTTGATAGTGTCCCACTTCCAACGTATATTTGCCGGTCGCTTGTTGTAAGCGGGACATTTCCTCATATATCAAACGGGTTTCCGTTTCCAGTTCCTTACCGACCCCGGCGGTTTTCCGTTCTTCCGCCGTCATTTCGTTTAGCCGGATTTTGTTTAACCGATATTGGGCAGAAAGACGCTTGTAGGAACCCTCTTTGGAATTGTTAATTTCGACAATCAATTTGTCAATCCGTTGTTGTTCCTTTACGGCGGTAATCACTTGTTGCCGACGGCGATATGTTTCGCTTTCCGCGTCCGCGCTTTCCTTGTATGCCTTGGTAAGTTTGTCGGACGCGGTTGTTAACAACGTGATTTGTTGCCGTTGTTCTTCCGTGGCCCCGGATAAGTTGGCCATACTTTGCGCCGCTTGTTGGGCCGCGCCTTGTATCTTTGTCTTTGCGGATTCGTATTTGGCAATCAGTTCGTCCAACTGCGCCATCAAATTCTTTATGGAATCATCGGGCGCAATCAAATCCGAATAACGAATGGGGTTCGGGTTATCCATATCAGTTAATTTTTCTAAAAGTCCCGAATTTCGGCTTATCTTTTCCGGGACGATAAATTACTTATCTTTTCCGTTATCGTGTCTTATTTGCCCGTTTTTGGGCCTTTTCCATCTGTTTCGCCCTATCCTTCACGAATTCGAACGCGTTGTAGAACTCCAAAACGGTAAATTTCTTTGGGTTTACGTGCAATTGTTCGGACAATGCCAAACAAAGGTTTTCAAATTGTCTGTCAAACTGGACCTCTGCCCCGTCCGGCCCGACGAATGACTGCGGATTGGAATACGTTATCAACGCCGTGGTTAACTTTTCGATTTCCGGGGTTTCGTCCGGGTTCCTAACTCCGGCAATGATGTTCTGTAAAACCGCCATTGTCCGTTGTTTCAGTAAATCGTAGTATTCTTTTATCTGCGAATCTGCGAACGATGTCGGGAAATATAACCTTAATTCCGCGTCAATTTTTTTTTTGACCGCTTCCAATCGGGCGGTCAGTTCCTTTTCGGGCGCATCCTTCAACAATTCCGTGACACGGGCCAACGCATCGTCGGAAATTTCGGTGCATTCCTTTCCGTCAATCTTCGTGACCAACGCGGCGAACGCCCGATGTTTGGGGTTTATTCCGTTTTGGATGAAAAACACCGTTTGGCGCAAGTTATCCAATTCTTGTTGGGCCTTATCCGCCTTTCCGTCCATAATGAAACGGCGGGCCTTTTCAATCCGTTCGTCAAACGCTTTGATGTCGGCCCCAATGCCCGAATCAATCAGCAACATTTTTTGGTATTTGTGGGAACGTTCAATCGGCAATTCGTCTATTGAATCGTACATTTCCACTTTGTGTTTCCCAATTTCGACCGTTACCATAATTCCCTTGCGATTACTGTTGAACAAACCGGCACGGCCAGTAATACCCATTGGCCAGTTGCCACACACAAAGATAACGAAATAATCACGCCAACCCACCAACTGCAACAGAACTTGCAATTGAACATCTTTTCAAAGAATGCGTTCGGGGCGTGTATCTGCAACCATTCCAACCATTGCCATTTTACGGCAAGGCCCAAAAGGAATGCGGATGTCAATGCGACAACCGCAACCCAACACACGAATTCGATTATTCCACACATAGTTCGTCAAACTCCAAGATTCCATCGAACCGGAAACCGGCGAATGGATGCATCAAAAATTGATTGTCAATTTCGGATAGGGTATAACCCCGGTAAATGTTTTCCGCCCGTTCGTAAACTCTGTTAATGAAGATGCGGCCTTGCGACAATGCCCATCCGGAACGGCCCGACAAAAGACGTAGGATTTCCGCTTTCAAGTATTCCGTGTTCCGGTTGGCCGGTTCGTTATATACCCGGGTCAAGTCAAACCAAACGATAAGGCCGAACGGGGCCTTGATGGACCGCGCCCACGGCCCATTGTCTATGGTCTGCGGGTCCTCAATTTCGAAGAAAGAGAAATTCCCAATCTTCGAATCCGGGGAAACTTCTATGTAATCATTTTCCCCGTGGCCGTTCCATCCGCCACAAAAGACGTTCGGGGTAATTATCTTTTTCCCGTCCATCGCCTTGATAAGACGTTGGGACCGGCCAAAGGCCACATCCAACCAACTTATGTTGTTGGCCAATCCAAGTTGGATTTCGCCAATTATCCGGTCCAACATAACCGGGTTCTGTATAGTCGGGGCGTTGTTAGACATAAAGACGTATTTTTAATTCATTCATCAATTCGGCGTATGCGCCACGTTGTTCAAATATAACGGCCCAGTTGTCCGGCATAAGGCCGAACGTATTGATTCCGTACTTTGCCATAATTCCGGCAGAATAGGGCGTTGTGGGGACGATTCCAACGGTGTCCGCCGCGAATTGTACGCCAAGTTCATCGTGGAATTTCCCGTTTATATAGAGGTTTGGCGCATCCGGGTTTCTGTTCGCCCGATACGGGTAGCGTATTCCGGTCAGTTTCCAAGCGGAATACCGGGCGGCGGAATCCTTCGAATGGAAATATCCGGATGGTTTCAAATCTTCCGAATAGTACGGGCGAATGTCCTTTCCGCTTGCGGTCAGTCCTTGGAACAGTTGCATTTTCTGCAAGTCCAGTATATCGTCCGGATGGCGCACCATTACATTGCGGACCAATTCGCCGGTCTGCAATCCATCGTTCACGCCTTGAACGCGCATCCGCAAGTCATTAAGAATTCCCATTTCCTCGTTTTGGCCTTTATTTTGCGTTTTACGGGCATTTCTCCGTTCGGATAAGTAATTTATCGTCTTTGCGAAGAAATGCCCTTATTCGCCATTTCTCGTTGAATTAACTAAACGGTACGGTATTTAACGCCGTGGTTGTTGCATTTAAGACAAATCCGGTCCAGTCCCCGGGTATCAAATTCCAACGCCTTGTACGCTTGTTTCAGTTCGTACCCCAATCCCGTGGGCCGTCCTTGCGGTGCGCCGTCCAGTTCGTATAAAAGTTCGTCCCGTGTAACATTCACTTGATTGCGGTTAACCCGGACATCCGGATTCATCGCCACGGTGCGCAAGACGTTCGCGGCCACTTGCTTTTGGATTACGGTTGCGAAGATGGACCGTTGGGAAATGATGAAATCGGTAATGTCGCATCCAACCGATATTTCTGCGTTCATTCCGTAGTTCATCGTATTGGTATAACCGATTTGGGCAATATCGAACATTTCCGGGTATTCCTCAAAGTCCAACGGGGCGCGGATGCCGAACGGGGAAACTTGCAAATACTTCGTCATTTGCCGCCACGATTCGATGGAGCCGCCCAAACACGTTTGGCACGGTTCAACGGACCAGTCTTTCGACACGTTCAATGCCCGCATCCCGGCGGGCAATTCGTTTTGGTTGTAGCAAAGGAACCACGCGCCGCCCGCATCGTTCCCGTCCCCGGCGGCTCCCGGGATATACGGAAGATATAACGGTTCGGCAAGATTGAACCATTGGAATCCGCCGTTGCTATTCGTGAATTCCAAATCAATCGTGCGCATCGGGGCGATTTGGGACGAATGGAACAGATACAGACGTACCCGCCCGGTCGCACCGGTCATTTGCAAACCAATCCGTTCAATCTTCGTTGTCACTCCCATCGCCCGAACCGGCACGATTTCGAACCCGACAATCTTTCCGGTCGGGTCAATCGTAGCGGCAAGACGCGCGGCCCCGTCAAAGAACGTGCGACGTTCCAACAGATTCCGCGTTTCTTGTTGCAATTGCTTTTCTTGGATGAATTGCTGAACCGCCGTGTTGATTCCGTTAATGGTCAGTTGGCGCACGAAATCGGAAACCATATTGAATTGCGCCCAATCGGGATTGTTCAAGGCCGGTTCGGAACCGGTATTGGCGGCATTGGCCATCCATACGATTCCAGCGTTCCTTACCTTGGCCCCAACTGGATAAGTGACGTTGTTAACCCAATCCGGATAGTTATACAAATAATCGTCCGGCATAATCGCCCGGATATTGGCCAACGTGCAAAGCGGGTGCGCCCCTTGGAATGTAAGGCCACTTTCCGATTCGCACAAATCGGAATCAATTTGGTTCTGTGGGTTGTAATCTTGTTGCCAACCGACAACGTGCGACAACGCTTTTTGGATTTCTTGTAATCGTATCATATCCGGGGTGTTCTAAATTTGAAAGCGGGGACGGGGTTTTGTATTCCCGTCCCCGCAAATCAGTTTGGTTTAGGTGTCCCGTTAGGAAATGGCCTTGGTGTTCACGGGGTTGTCCTCTCCGTTCACGACCTCAACGGGCGTGGCGAACGGGTTGGCGGTTCCCGGCGCGGCCAGTTCGACCTTCACGATGGGATTGGCAACCGTGGACGGGTCGGAGTTGTACGCAACGAGGAAAGCAACGTCCACGCTGAACCCGAAATATTCCTTTACATTGCACACCATATCGGCGGACGCGGCCCCGGCGATGCCGGACGTGTCACCAACGGACGTGTAATAATGGGAACCCACGGGCAGGTCAATGAACGGCAGACGCACAACATCCCATTCGTGGAAATTGGCACGGGTACGGGCCAACGCTTCGCGGTCAACACGGGTAAGAACACCCACGTTGCCGTCGGCCACGATGTAACCGGTCGCAAAAATTCCTTGTTCGTTGGCGATGTTGTTGGTGTAATGGAACACCTTGTTGTCGTATTCCAACCGCTTGTTGACATCGTTGTAAATGTCGTGTTCCGCCATCTTGCGAACAAGAGAATCGAAACCGGCACCGCCAATGACGTGCAACATTTCCGGGTACGCGTTCGCCCTCATAATCGCGTTCATATCCGCAAGGAATTCCATTCGGGCGTTCCACGGAATTTGGACGGAGTTGGACGTGACCGTGTAATACAGTTGGTCCTTGAACACTTGGGTCTTGTTCGCTTCAAGGGCGGAAATTGCCAACACATCCATTGCGGTTGCAAGGGCGCGGCAAATCTTTTCCATCTTGCGGGCAAAATCGTGTTCATAGGAAATCTCGTTGTTCCGGTACAACTGCGGAACCATCGTGAAACCGACGGCCAAAGTGACCCAGTTAACGGTGTAGAGTGCGGACGTATTTTCATCGTCGGCAATGACGCACGAACGGACGTTAGAAACGGTCACATCGCCGTCATAGTTGATAACCGGAATCTGTACGGTGTTGCCAATGCTTTCAAAAGCACGGTCGCGCAAATTCGGGTTAATGATGGAATTGGCGGCGTTGGTTTGCTCAATGAAGAAATCCAACGCACCGTATTCCAACGGGCGGGCCATATTCCGGTCAAACTCCGGATTTTCCACGCGCCAATTCTGCAATCGGGTTGCAATAAGTGACATAATGCAAAAAATTTTAGATTGTTAATGTATGCCGGATTGACCCTTTACCCGGTTGGATTACTTGTTCAATGGACGGGCAACGTCTTGATGAAATCTTTGTTGTCCTTCCACGCTTGCGCCATTGCGTCCGCAAATTCCTTGGAACCGTTGATTTTCCCTTGTGCCATCAATTGTTTCGCAAGGATTTCGTGCGCTTCCTCTTGGGTTCTTGCGCCCGAAAGGTCCGCAATTTCGCCCGAACCATTTCCGCCTTGACCGCCTTGGGACCCGGCCCCGGTCTGTTTGCGCCCGGTTTCCAACACACCCATCGTCGAAAGTTCCAACGCAACCAGTTCGGATGCCGTGAACGGATTCAAGTTGTTGTTAGGATTGCGACGCGGTGCGCCGTTCTCCATAAATGCCAACACTTTACCGCCCTTGCCATCGTCAATGAATTCCGGGTTCATCGCCTTAACCTTGGCAATCGCTTGTTCGGTAAGGACGGAAACCACGGATGCGGGGATTTCTTGTTTGAATTTCAGTCCGGCGGTTGCCTTGGCAAATTCGCCGTCAATCTTGATTCCGAAAAGGGCCTTTTCGTGTTCGGATTGGGCCGCATTGTACTTGTTTTGCAGTTCTGCGTAATCACGCGTAACGTTCGACAAGTCCGCTTGCGCTTTCTCCAACGCACGTTTTGTTTCAGCATCCGCGCCGCCCTTTGCGATAACACCTTCCAAACGGGCCTTTTCCTTGGTCAATTCGGAAATTTGGTTTTGCAATTCGGTGGCGTTTCCCGCTTGGGCCTTAATTTCGCCAATTACCCGTTTGGCGTAATCATAGGTTTTTTCGGTCCCGTTCTTGGCGATGCCGGATGCGCTCAAAATGTCCGCATCCAAACCGCCATAGATTTCCCCGGTCTTTTGGCCGATTACCGCCGTTTCGTCATTGCGTGACATTTCGACGATTGCGGCCTTTTGTTCGTCAGTCAATCCAGACAATGCGGCATTGGCGTTCAACAGTTCATTTGTTAGTGCCATAATTCTTACCCTTTGAATTTTTGGTTAATGTCTTACCAGTAATCGCCCAACGGGGCGGCTACGCTTCGATGGTTTCTTCTGCCGTGATGTTCGACAAAGAGGAACCGCCGAACGTGAACGTGTACGTGCGTGTCGTGCCAACGTCCGCAAAGGACGCGGCAATACACTTGGAAACACCGGCGGTGGAACGTTGGACCACATCAAGGATGGTTCCGGCCTTGAAACATTCGACCAGTTTGGCCTTCTGTGCGTCCGTCAGCGTACCCAACGCGGAAACTTCCAAATACAAGTTGTCTTGTTGTGCGATTTGTGACATAGTACGTTGTGTTAATTGGTTTAATCGGTTTCTTTCTTGGCGCGGCCCGGCTTCTTGGCCGTTTCTTGTTCGGCGGCTTCGCGCTTGGCAAGTTCCTTGGCAACAACGGCGGCTACGGCGGCATCGAATTTCTCTTTTTCCGCCTTGGCCTTTTCTTCAGCGTCCGCCTTGGCCTTTGCGTCTGCCTTGGCCCTCTGTTCGCGCATCCAGTCGTTCGGGTCGTGCAAAATGGTTATCTTATAACCTTGTTTTCGCAAACTGTCCGCAACGGATGTTTCGAACATCTTCTTTCCGAACTTTTGCACCCGGGGTTTGGAAAGTTTTACGCCGGTCTTTTGGTCATATAGTTCGACCTCAATAATGGCGTGGTATGCCCTTTCTTCGCCCTTGGGAACAATGTAGTTTTCCGGTGTCAGTTTTTCAATTGGCGTGTCGCGCCCGTCTTTCGTAATCATCGTTCACACGGTTTAATTGGTTATACTTGGGCCGGGGCCGGGGTCTGTTCGTCAGCATACCGGCGGAATTCGGCCATAATTGTTTCAATCTTTTTCCGGTAATCAATTTCCGAACCGAAATCCAAAATGTTCGTGTTCTCCCGCTCAAATCTGCGTACAAAATTAGGGAAATTCAATTTTATACGCAAATCCGTTTCGGAAACAAGGTTTTTGGAAAACAAGTCGGAAACCTCTTGCCGGGAAAGATGGCGGAACGGTTCCAGTTCGGCCAATATTAGCATACGGCGTAATTGCACCGGGTCGTTTCTGTATTCCGTCTGCAAGATTTGGTTTTGCATCATATCCAATTCGGATTCCGATGCGCCCGATTCTTGCGCGGCCTTGTAACGCTTGCGCAATTCGTCGGCGGAATAAAGGTAAAATTCCGTCCCGTAGTTGATTGTGGCGGAAATGAAACGCCGTCCGTAGCGCAACCGGCAAATGGTTTCGTCCACCCATTGTTGGGCGGATTCGAACCCCTTCTTAACCCGGTTCAATACGGTTGTAACGCTTTCGAAATTCGCTTGTACTTGTTGCTCATTGAACGCATCCCGGTTCGTCACGATTTCATCTTGGCCAACAACCGCCGTAATGATTTCTTCGCGCAACCGCTTTTGTTCCGACACTTGATATTCAAGCGCGTTTTTATCCACGGTCAGCATTTGAACGGGGTTCCGCAAATCGGGTTGGTTTTCCGCTTCGTTAGGAACCGGGATTTCTACGAACGAACCGGCCCCGATAATGCGCTTATTACCGCATTTCGGGCAACGCAACAGTAAACCCGCCGCGTCCAGCCGGTAACGGTCTTGTTTGTCACGCAAGAAGCCGCCATCGCAATAATCGCCGTTTTCAGCGTTAGAGAAATCACAACTTTGTTCGTAGCCGGATAGGATGGGATATGAACCCATAAGGTCCAACTGGCGTTTCGAAATGTGGAAGAATTCGAACCAGTCCAAACTTTCCAATTCCGCCGACAACGGGGACGCTTTCACATCCGGTTCGTCCAACGAAATCGGTTCGTTCCAAAAGAATCTTGCGGGCGTATATCCCAAATCGTGACGCGCTTCGATTTTCGGCATACCGTCAATTTGGCCGGTGTGCTTCGTATCATCCCAAACGCGGAACGTTTCATTATCCAACACCAAGATTTCATCTTTCCGACGGAAAACGATAAAGTCCATTTGCCCGGTTGTCGGGTCGGCCTTGTACGTAATCACATCGTCAATGGGCAACCAATAAAAATACGGCTCCGGCAATTCGGTTTTCTGTTCCCGGGGTACGTCAACGATAAGAACGGAATTGATTTCGCTTTTGAAAAACTCCCATCCTTTCGTTGCCCATACGTCCGGTTCGTTCAACTTTTCTTGTCGGTATTGCTCCCAATCGTCGCGTTGTGCTGAATTTGCGAATTGATAATTAAACGCCGGGTTGCGACCGTCGAATATGCGGCTTAACTTGTCAAAGCATATATCCGTTATCTCATTCGTTTTGATGGGATAACGGAACAACGCCTTGAACAGAACAAATTTATCGTGCGGCAAGATATTTTCCGCAAACGCAAGGAATTGCGTTAGCGGAATGGAAATGTATGGCGAATTAAAAGACGTTACCCGTTTAACCGTGTGGAACTTGATACGCATTTGATGCAGTTTCGCACGAGAAAGAACGGCGGAACGCTTATTTTCCGCTATTTCCTTTTTTATCTTTCCGACATCGTAACCCATAATCGTTTGAAAATTCGAATTTCGATTCTTCCGGCAAATGCCAACCGCCGTTGTTCGGCATCCGCAACAGTCTTTCAGCGTGGGAAAATTCAAATTCCCGGGTAACGCCGTTTGCCACTAACGTTACCGTTGTGGTTTTGGCGTTCATATTACTGGGACGGAGCCGCCGGAATAAGGTCGGTCAGCGGGTTAAAGTCGGTCGGGGTAACAATGGCCAAATCGTCCGAATAGTTATCCGGATATTGCCAAGAAATCGCGTTGGAATCCTTCGCATCGAAATTGCCGTGAATCAGCGAACCGATGAAAAGGCCACGAATCGGAATCGGGTAGTACGTGGTTGCGGTGGTTTGGTCCTGCAACGCTTGGATTTTACCGTTTTCATCGAACAAGTAAACGCCAAGATTACCGGCTTGCGCTTCGCACATTAGTTCCTTCATTTTCTTAATGACAGACTGGGGAACGGAACGCAAGGAACCATCGAATTGAACGGGGTTGCCGCCCAACACTTGCGCGATGCCGCCCAAATCGTCATTACCGCCGGATGTCATACGGGCATCGCCGCCGGAATCTGCGGGCGCGTTGATATACGGGGACACGACGATTTTGGAACCGTCCGCCGCCGCCAGTAATGCGGTCCACGACGCTTTCAAACCGATTGCGGCGGTTGCCGTGAAACTGTTGCGTGTTCCGTCCGCCTTGTTCAAGCGTTGGAACGCGACCTTTTGAATTTGGCCAAAGTTTTCCGGGCAAGTAACGGCGGGGATGGTCGTTAATGCGGAGTTGGCCGGGCATTGACAAAGAAGTGACATAATGCAAAATGTTTAATTGTTTATGGTTGCACGGTTTACCCTTGACCGCTTTCGATGCAAAAATAGTTATTTTTTTCAAAAATCGCCTTAAATCGAATTTCTTTTACAAAATGTGTAATTCCTTGGATTTTCAACAAAAGTCGCTGAAATGGCCTAAAATCGGCCTTAATGGACGCGGACCCCACGGGTTCCGGCTCCGTAGGGTTTAACGTTGCCATCCGCAATTTCCTTTTCATAAATTCCGGTCAGTCCATCCGCATCGTCATCGTGGGCGTTCGCATCAAACTTGCGCAAGAACGCCGTAATATGACTATGGAATTTCGGATAACGGGTTTCCCATCCGAACGGCATAATTATATGCTGATTGACAAACGGGGCGTTCGTAACAATCCGGGATTCCTTATTTTGCCCTTGATAGAACGGGACCGTAATGGCGCGGACCTTCTTTTTCACATTCTTTTCAAACTGGGAACCGCCGTTATTAGATTCAATCCACGCCTTTTGCACACCGTTCGCATTGATTAGCCGGGGAACGGTAACGGTTGTTACGTCCGTTGATTCGTCCGTATATTCAATGTCGGTAATCAGCGCAAACAATAACGGTTCGAACCGCTTGTTATGCTCATTCCAAATTTGGTTTTCGGATTTGTAGATGTCATACGATGCCGCAAAACAAAAATCGTCCCCTTCATCCGCTACATCCACATAGCAACCCGAACGGATGTATTGGCCCCAATCCGCCTTTTCTACCCACGTCTTGAACGGTTGGTACAATTTTCCTTCCGCATTGCCCGGGTCCCCTTGATACAGACATTGGAAACCAACCGGGTCCAACTGTTTCAACGCCAACAGACGTTCTAATGAATGCCGTTTTTCCCATAAGGGTTGGCCCGGTTCCCGGTTGTCTATTTCCGTGGGCGGCCCCGTCTTGATTGCTTCGAAATTGACCAATACCCACGTATCGTTGGGGACATTTTCAAGGTCGGCCCAAGATTCAACGGTAATTACCTTTTCCGATTCAATGATTTTTCCAATAATATCGTCCGGATGCCATCGCGTGAACACAATTAATTGTTGCGAATCATTGTGTAAACGGGTCCGGGCAACTTTCGTGTACCAGTCCCACGCGGTCGCGCGTATCTGTGGAGAATTCGCCTCTTGGGAATCTTTATATAAATCGTCGAAAATCATTACATCAACGGTTTTCGATGTCAGCGAACCGCCACGGCCAACCACGCGCAATGAACCAGTATGGTTTACGATTTCGAACACGTCCGAATTACGCAAATAGTTGTTCGCAACAGTAACAACGTTGGACCCGTTCAATACGGTTTCCGGAAATATGTTGCGGTATTCGTCGCAATCAATCAGTCTTTGAACATCCCGGTTAAAGTCCTTTGCGATTGTGGCCGCATACGAACAAATGGCAATCTTTATGTCCGGGTACAATCCCAACATTTGAGCCGGTAAGAAACGCGACGAACCTTGCGATTTACCGTGTTGGGGCGGTGCTTGGATAATTAGGTTTTTAATCTGTCTTTTGGCGAACCGGTCCAACACCTCATAATATGCACGATGGAACGGCGTTGGTTGGAAGGACGCTTGCATATACTGGGCAAACCAAATCAGTTTGCGCCGTGCGCCCTCTTGTAAAAACAATTCCGGGTGTTCGGTCAACATCCGGGTTATTTGCATCGTGTCAACGTCCATTCTATTTCCATTTCTTTTTGCAATATATCTTCATTCTTTTTGCAAAAATCCTTATATGCTTCTTCCGCTTCTTGTTTTGTTTCATACCATTGTTTTGCCCCGTGGAACGTCCATAAACAACATAACGGGTTCATCGGGTCCGCATCACAATATATTTCATTTTCCATAATCTCAATTATTTAACGCCGCTTGTATTAAATGTGTTCTCTATTGTTTTAGTCGGGGATTCAAACAATTTCCGCAATTCATAAAACCGCGCACAAATCGCCCGTTCTTCACTAAAAAACACAAGCGGGCATTTAATCCAAAAGAACAGAATCTTAACACGTATTTCCCACCAGTTCCCGCAATATGGATGATAGCAACGAATAATTCTTGTTTTCATACTTATTCAATTAGGGCCGATTCTGTTTGCGTTTGTTTGCGTTTGTTTGCGTTTGTTTGCAAAAAAAGGCCAACCGGGTAACGGGCCGGATTCGTCCCCGGCGGGCCTTGCGATTTGAGCGGAAAGAAGAATTGCTATTCGGTTCGGTTTTTCCGGCCATTATTTTCCGTTGATGGCATCAATAACTTGTGCCAAAAGAGAATCCGGGACGTTTGACAAGGTTATTCCCGGCTTTGATTCTGTTTCAATCTTGCCGGTAAGTTCTTGGATGTGTTTGTTCGAATATTCATCCGGGGCGCGGTTGCACAATGCAAAGATTATCGCGGTCGGATTCGGGGCGGCTTTCTTATGAACCACCTTGGTTTTCGTGACAACCATTTTGCCATTCTTATCCAATGCGGATTCCGTTGTAGTTTCGTCCCATTCGTACCCACACACCAGTTCCAACAACGAACGTTTGCAACTTACGACCAGTTGCGAATCGTACCAGTCTTGATATTGGGATTCAGCAATTTTAACCCGGTCTTGAAAGTCTTTGTCATTCGCAAGATGGTTATAGAACGCCGCCTTTGACACACGGGCCATCGTGAAAGCGTCCTTGTAACTCTTGCCGTCTGCGATGGCCTTGCACATAATGTCCACTTTGGTTTCAGTCCATTGTGGTTTGCGTCCCTTTCTCTTTGGTTCGGTTGTGTTAGCCATAATTTGTTGGTTTTTGCAAAGATAATGAAAAATTCGATATATGGTATAACCGGGCGTTAATTCGTCCGGTCATAACCTCTTTTGTCACACAGTACGTACTTTGCGCATTTATCCGTGGGCCATACGATGTTCCGGGATTTTTCACACATCCCGGGTCCGTCCATATAGTGTTCCGCAAGGAAGAATTTGCAGGTGTCGCACGTTTTTGGTCTTGCCATAACTTTTTTGATTTATTCTTGTACTTTGTTCTCTCTGTGCATTGTGTAAAGAACAAGACAGATTGCGCCGCCAAGAAACCCACACACCAAACCAACCACGGCGGCAATAATGATTGTTAAGATTGTTTTCATTTTCTTTCGTATTTTGATGTTTTTTGTCCCACTATATTATACCCTCTTTGCGTATAACTTGCCAAATCATATTTATTCCAAATTTCATAATGCCACCATTGTTTATGGATGCCGAAATATTTGACAACATAAAAGGTTTGTGCGTTATCCACAAAAGAAAGCACGATATGATATTTGTATTTTTTCATTTCGGTTTCTTTAATGATTCTAACCTATTGCGCAACCGGTCCATTTTCCGGGCGCGTTCCATTTCAACGATTTTACTGGTTCCGCCGAAAATGATTTCCAATTGAGCGCACATAATTTGAACGTCGGCAATTTCCGTTATAACCTCATTGATTCCGATACGTCCGCGTCTGTGCTTCATTATCGCATCAATCAGTTCGGCACATTCTTCGACGGCCATATTCAGTTGCGACACAACCCCGAATTCATTGACGGCGGTTTCCAAAATCGCATTATCCAGTTCTACCTTCATTTCGGTTCGAATTCCTTTTCAAATGTTTCTTTATCAACAACGTTAAATAATCCGTCCTTCTTATGGACGATGTAAGAGAATTCCGGGGCGTGGGCATATACGGAACCGCAAGCGTTCCGGAAATGGAATACCGCCTTTCCGCCGGGTTTTTTTTCGATTTCCATTTCCCCGTTTCCTACGAATTGCAACAACTGGCCGATATTGTCCCGTTTCACTTGGACGGCCCGAATCGTTTCCAATTGTCTGCAATACAAGTCCCCGACCGCAATACGCGGCTTTGCGTCCCGGTCAAGATGCAGAACGTTCGGGTATTTGTCAACGGAAAAAAAGACATACGCGACAAAATATTTATCGTCCGGATTGTCCGTAATCTTATCCAGTCTGTTACCGACACGTCCCGCCACGGCATCCATCAATGCGTTAACGAAATCCGGGTCCGGATTATCCGAATAGTCCGCAACGATGAAATACTGTTCATCGCCCCCGTTCCGGGGTTCGCACGGTTTCCCGGTCAGCGATTCGACCATAACGCAAAGTTCGCTATCGAACGGCGTTAATTTGCTTTTCCACCAATTTTCCATCATTCACTTTTTTTGATTCTCTTTTGTACGTTCTGCCAACCGTCCGCGCCCATTGCCATTTCTTGCGGATAAATGGTAATATCGCCTTTTGGAACGATAAGGTTATAAACACCCAATTGGCCTTTGATTGGCATTTCCACGACCCGGCGCGGGTTCCGCATCATCCATCCGAATCCGGTCTTTGGACGTGCTTCTGCCGGTATGCAAGTTTCCTTCCAATCTTGTTCCGTGAATTCTTCAACGGGTTTCACGTCATACAATTCGACGAAACCGCAAGTAACACCGGAAGAATGAACGATTGAAAATGGTTTCGCGCTTGAACATATCAGTATATCGCCCCGATAGTTCGTGTTCCGGGTCCGTACCTCAATGGTTTTTTCGGCAATATAGTTCCCGGATTCATCCCGGGCAACAACGCGCGTCAACAAATCCGCATACGGTTGTTTAACCGATAGGGCCTTGTAAACGTCGTGTTGCTCCGGGTTGTAGTCCTTTCTTTCGATTTGCATATTGGTTGCTTTTAGATTCCGGCGGGCAAATCTTCTTCCGTCTTTCCGGGGAAAATCTGCGACGATTGCGCGGGCGTGTATTCGGGTTGCGGGGCCGGGGCCGTTTCGGGTTTCTTGCCGCCCAAAAGTTCCAGTTCTTCCACAACTATTTCCGTGACGTATCGCGTCTGTCCGGCATTGTCTTGATAACTGCGCGTTTGGATTTTCCCCACAATCAAAAGCGGGGTTCCCTTTTTCACGAATTGTTCACAGACCCCGGCAAGGCCGGTCCGCTTTACAACGATGTTGTGCCAATCCGTCACGTCCGGGATTTCCCGCCCGTCTTGGGTCTTGTAACCTCTTTCCGTGGTTGCCATCGTGAATTGCGCGACCTTTCCGCCGTCTTGGAACGTGGTTATTTTGGGGTCTTGACCGCAATTTCCTTTCAAAAAAACTTTATTCATAATTTTTGTATTCCTTTTTCAACTGTTCGATTATTAACTGGTTTTCCCGGTATATCCGCATCGTTTCCCGTTTCCCGTTCTCCCACTTGTTATGCATTTCAAAACATAGGATGTTAACGTTCCTTGGGTCGTGCGCCATTTCCGGATGCGCCCCCCGGGTCAAGATGTGCGAAACATACGTTGCCGAATACTGGCGCAACGGGCGCATCGTTTCCGCGCATATATGGGGTAGGTGGTCCCAACACCAACGATAAAACCTTTCGTTTTCCGCCGGGGTGTGTCCGTCCCCGAACAACTCCCGTTGGATGGAAACCCGCAAACGTATTTCCATACGGAAACGTCCGTCAATCAACGGTTCGAATCCGCGCGTCTTGCAATAGTCATACTGCTCGCGGGTATCTATCCAAATCGGTTCCATTATTCGCCGAACACGGACATTTCCGCCGTCTTGTTCTCAAACAAATATTCGTGTGCTTCATCCACGATTTTGTCCGCAAAGACGGTCAACTTGGCCGCAACTTCGCTTTCACTTGTCTTGTACTTGATGCGCGGGGTCTTGAACACCACGCGTCCGAATTTTGTTTGGCGTTCTCCGAAAATGGAAATCCCGATGTTCTCGTTCTTCCCGGCGAACGCAATGCCGGTCGGGGTAATCGTGGAATTCCCCAGTTCGATTGCGCTAATATCGTCGGTTGTCCCGATGATGTTGGCCAAGATGTCGCGCAAATCCTTTTCGAAAAGGCCGGTCAAATCCGGATGGATAGGCCGGGAAACCTTTACGTGGAATTCGTTTTCAGTTACCGTGCCATCATCGTCGGTTTCGGAAAGTTTATATTTGCAATCTGCGCCAAACAATCCGATTTTGAACATTTTTAGTTCGAATGTCTTTTCCATATCGCTTTGGTTTTTATTGTTTTTCCGGTTCCGCCGGAACGGGTGTCAGTTGCTGAACGCCAAGTTCCACCAGTTGTTTCAAGTCCTCTACGATGGCGATTTCCGCCGGTTTCGCCTTGTCGTTGCGTTGGTGTGTTAGCCAGTTATCCATATACGCAAGATAGAAAGATGGCGTATTGTGGAATGTTAATGTCTTTGCCATAATATCGTGGTTTTAATCGCCTTTACAAGCGGGGCCGCATCCGGGAACGCGCGACGCATCCGCCGGAATTAATGTAAAAAATGTTACGTCGGTTTTGCAACTCTTTTCGTAATCGTCAACGTGTATTGAAACATCAATACGTTTTGCGCCCAACAAATTGCGCAATACCGAAACCGCGTCAATTACGCGTTTCTCAAATTCTTTAACATTTTCATCCATCGTTAAAAATCGTTTTGTTCCAACAGTTCGTTAACCGCGCTTATTTCTGCCGAATTTTCGATTTGCGGGCATTTCTCTTGTTGGATGGGTAATTTATCATTTTCGGAAATTGGAGTGAAATTTGGGCAGTTTACGGCGTTTTCGAATCGTTGGCAAGTAACGGGCGTTGTTTTTTCCGGCTCCTTGGCCGGTTCCGTCTGTTCTTCCGGGTATTCCTTAACTTTCAGTTCGACCAACCCGTTTTCCAAGAGGACCGGCAGACAACGTGCAACCGCATTTACATCTTCCAACGCATCGTGGGCCGGGAAAGATTCGCCCGGGAAACAACGCGCATACAGTTCGGACAGATTCGGGAACTTAATGTGTCCGTTTGCCATCCGCGCATCCACCCATTTAATCGTCGGGCGCATCGTGTCAATACGTTTGCCCTTATACAAGGCCGATTCGACATTGTTGGCATCGTAATATTCCCATCCCAGTTCACGCAAGATGTTCGCTTTGATAATGGACGTGTCGAAATGGATGTTGTGGCCACACAACAAACCGGCCTTTTCAGCAAACGCAATGAATCTGTCAATGACAAACACGAACGATTCCCCGTGTTCCATCGCGTATTCCGTGGTAATGCCGTGGACCTCTACGGTTTCCGCCGGGATTTCCCACCCGTCCGGGCGGATGATGTGGGATTCCGCCTTTTCCCCGATTTTCCACGCCAATTGAACAACGTGTGGATAATCGTTGAAATCCTCGTTCCACTTCGCTTTTCTGTCCGGTACGCCGGTGGTTTCTGTATCGAAAAATAAAACGTCTTTCAGTTCCATAGCCATCGTTATTTGGTGTCAAGAATCACGGCATCGCCGTTTGGTTTGATTCCTTGGAAAGTTCCGAATCGCATTTGTTTCCATTCGCGCAAAGCGTCGGCCAGTTTGTGAACGGTAAAAGACCATCCATTTCCAATAATCTTGAATTCATTGAATTCGTTTTCGTTAATCTTTCGCATATCAAATTGTCTTTGGGTCCTCAATGTAAACAAATAGGTTTTCGGCGGCAAACTGTTTGAGCCATTCCAAGAATAGGGAAAAATCGCTTTGGTTCATTTCCCGCGCTTCCATCAAATCGCCCCATCCGGACGTGCAATGTACGCATTGTTCACGTAGCCATATATCCGTTTGGCGTTCTGTCTTTCTTTCTCCAACATCCAACAACGCCGTTTGGATTGCCGGGACGATGTAATTGTAATAGTACGCTAATTGCGCTTCCGATGTTCCGGGTTCTGCGGCTTCGAATTGAACAACCACCCGTTGCCCTTTGTTGGCGGCAAAGAAAGCGTTCAATCTATCCATAGGCATCCGCAATTTCCCGTCGGTTCCTATGATTCCGGATTCACTAATTTTTGCCATCTTCGAACCAATAAACTTTGTATCGAATCCCATCCGGGGTAACGCGCCATTCGTCTTTCATCACGTACCCGGTAATCTTGCCGTCACGGATTTTTTGGCGGATGATACAGAAACACGTATGCATTTCCGAAACGCGGAATTCCCGGCTATTATAAACCGACAATAACCGGCCACCCTTCAACGCTTCGATGATGTTGCGGATGTAAGAATTCCTTTTGTATTCTTGTGTTTTAGTGTTCATAATTGATTAGTTTTCGTTTGTCTTTGGAATCAGTTCTTTTTCCAGTTCCGGGAATTCTTCAATGACATACTGGATAACGGTCAAGTTGTACGCTTGGAAACCCAATTGTGCAATGTATTCCCGTTCGGATGCGGTACGTGTGGAAACCCCGTTGATGATGGACGCGAAAGCGTTTGCGAATTCGTCAACGGACAAATCCATTAACCGGTCAATGATATGCGCGGGCAATTTAAACCCTTTCGCCCCGCCCATCTTGCGCATCGCTTCATAGGATGCGCGGATTTGTTTGCGGTCCTCTCTTTGCGCAATCATATACGCGCCAAGGTTATTCCGGAATCTGTCGGTTGCGATTAGGTCCGCCACGGACATTCCGTTCAATGCTTTGCAAGCGTTAATCTTTTTTTGTGTTTCCGGTTTCATTGGATTGTTCTTGTTTCTTTTGCTCAATCGCTTTGTCAATCGCTTTTTTCGTGTCACGGATTCCGTCGGCGTAACCTTGCCAATATGCCGCGACGCATACGATTACGAAAATGGCTATGGAAATCAATGTTTTCATTTCTCGGTGTATTCTTCGACCAACATTTCATTTTGGCCGCGTTGTACTTGTTCGATGAATCCTTGGAACCCGTTACGGCGGGCGATGTCAATGATGGTTTCTAACCTCTTTTGACCCAAGGATTCGCCACGGCCAATGCGGAACACCTTGACGGTCGGGTTGGACGCAATGACCAGTTTGGCCGCGATTTCCATTGTCTGCGAATCGGAAACTTTACCGGGGACGAACGGAACGCCGTTCAACTCCAAACCTTCGTCCGTAAAGGACAATCCGGCAATCGGCAAGTCGGCATCCGCAATCAGCGTGGCGCGTTCCTTGGCCAGTCTGTCAATATCCGCGTCCATCTGTTCGGCCTTGGCCTTGACCGCTTCGTACTGGAATTTCTTTTCCTTGTACTGGCAAACGAGGTTAAAACGCTTGTTGTGCGCGTCCGCGTTCTCCAACAGTTCGGCAACGTTGGATTTCTCCGGGTTGTTCGATTCGTAGGTTTCCAACCACTTTTCCGCGTTGGCCTTCCGGCTTTCAAAATCTTCCTTTTCCGCCTTGATAGTGTTAATGTTGGCCGTGTACGTGGCAAGAATCTTTTCTTCCGCTTCCTTCTGTTCGGCAACGGCCTTTTCGTACAGAATACGGGCGGATTCCACGCGTTGCGCATAGACGGCCCGGGTTTCGTCCGCCTTGGCCTTTTCCGCTTCAAGACGGGCAGGAATTTCGGCCAACTGTTGTTTCCTCTGTTCCAATGCCGCCCGGACGGTCTTGGCCTTTTCGATTAACTTGGCGTTGTTCTGTTGCCGTTCCATAAGTTCGGTAACATCCACGGGCGCGGCATATTTTTCGACATCGCCCGGGGCCAACTGGTTTTGGATGGATTCGAAAAGGGTGGCGAACGTCTTGACATCCCGGTTAACACCGGTCCGTTCCGATTTCAGCGCGGCCACGTTTTCGTCAATCTCCGTAATCCGGTTGCGGACCGGTTCGGGCAAAAGGGCCTTTACAACGGCAATCTGTTTGCGCCGTCCCTCTGCCGTTTCCGACCAACGGGAGAATTCCACCGCGTCGAAATCTTGATAGCCAAAGATTCGTTGCAACATTGAAACGTTATTCGTGGCCATCCCGGTCGTTTTCTGTTTGATGGTCAGCGTCCCGCGCGGGTTGTTCTCCGTAAAGGACAGTTGCACATCGTATTCTTCGCCATCGTCCCCGACAACCATTTTGGCGAAACCCTTTGATGCTCCATTGCGTAATACATCGTCACGTTGGCCGGTCAGCAATGCGCCGATTGCTTTTAACAACGTGGATTTGCCTAATTCGTTGTCCCCGGTAATCAAATAGACCGTTCCGTTGAATTCGGCTTCGAATTTCTCAATCACTTGGAAATTCAACAGTTCCAATTTCTTGATATACATAACGTATCGCCTTTTTATTGTTTAACAAAATCCGGGAATCCGCCCGGTCGGTTTTGTGGCCCTTGCCGGAATCGAACCGGCACACCGTTAAGGTACAAAATTTTGAGTTTTGCGTGTCTGCCTATTCCACCAAAGGGCCATTATTTTTTACTATTCTTTCCGGCGTATGTTTCCGTTTGTGCGTGGCAATTCGGACAAAGGATTTGCAAGTTTTCCAAACGGTTATCCGTGTTTATCCCGTTAATGTGGTGGACCTGTAACGGAATCGGTTTACCGTTCCATTCAGTATTACCGCAAATTTCGCATTTCCTTTCCTTATACCCGCCAATAAACAACCGATTTCGTAAATTGTTCGAACACTTATACGGCGAATCTTTCGTAAACACGACCGAATCCGGGATGCGTGGCAAACAACCGCCCTTTTTACCTTTGTTCCAAACGCTTCCGGTAAAATGGGAAATATCAATACCCAATTCCGCAATCTTCGCGTGGATAATCTTATACGAACCGCCAAATTGCGACCGTCCAAGACGTCGGCACATTTCCGCAATACTCTTGGATTGCTTCGCGGCTTCTATAAATTCCGCATCGGTATTTTTGTATTTCCTGTTCATATCTTGGTTACGCCGCCCCGATTCGAACGGGGAATGTTGGGACCAAAACCCAAAGTGTTAACCATTACACCACGGCGCAATGTCTGTTATTCAAGTTCGATTCCGCAATACGTATAGTTCAATTCTTCGTCATATTCGGAACCGTCGAATTTCGCACCAAAGAAATTTTTAATCTTGGAAATTGCGTCGGTATTGTTACCCTCAATTTCAACGGTAAGATAAATTCCACCAATCTTTCGCCCGGCCAAAACAGTCACGTCAACCATCGTTCCCGCAATCGCGCCAATCTTGGTATTCATCATCTGTTTCAAAATTTCTGTTCTCATTGTCTTAACTCTTTACCGGGAACCCGCCCGGGCGGTTGGGTTATTTCCTTAACCCGATACAAAGGTAAGGATAATTTTTATATTTCCAAACTTTTTTTGATAAATTTTGCGTTTTTTCATCAAAAAAGTTTCGTCCGGTCCGAAATCTTGGGTTCCCATTGCACCGAACCGCCAGCCAACGCTTGTTCAAATGCCCTATCCGTTGGCCGGTGTTTCCCCAGTTCGAACCAATGTTTGTATTTGGCCCGCTTGACATACACCCGGCAAACGCCGTTGATGTCCCGGGCGATGTATGCGTTAACCGATTCGTTCATTTCTTTTTTGGTAATGGACGTTTTCGGATTGCCCGTTTTTGGGAATCCTTTTCGGTCGGGTTTATAGTAAACGGATATGAACCCGCCACCAAATAATCTTTTGTTCCACGGAATCCGTCGCGTCTTTTAAATTTCTTTGCCATATTAAAACAATTTTGGTGTCGGGTCCAACAACCGTTTATTAAGTGCATCCAATTGTTTTTCTAACCTTTTGCACGTTTCCAATATTTCGGGTTTCCGGAATTGGAAGAATCGGCGTTGATTGTCACGCAACAACGCGACGAACCGAACATATTCCGCCGCTTGTTCCGGCGTTATTTTTTCCAAATTTTCGATTTGCGGGCATATCGTTCCGCTTGGGTACTAGTTATCCATTTTTCTTTTTCGTTTGATTTATGGGCCGTTTTGTGGCCTTTCCCGGCGGACGGCCCCGTTTGCGCTTCTGTTGGGTCCCCGGCTCCGGATTTTCCGGGGCGGGTTTGGGTTTCCTTGCGGGTTTTTCCTTTGGCGGATGGTTGCACCAAAAGAACGTTCCGGTTCCAGTACGGAAATAATAGGGACACAGACGGCACAAATTATCGTCTATCTTGTTATGATAACCGAACGGGCAAGGCCCCGCAATGGTTGTGAAAATCTTTGTAGGCATATTTAGACAAACTTAAAATGGAAACCTTTGTGTTGTGGTAATATTCCGCGACAACATTTTGCGATATGCGAAAAATCCAAGTTTAATTCACGCCCCGCCGCCTTGCAAGATTCAAAAATACTCCCAGTTTCAATACACATTACAGATTTTCCGCGTTTCTTTGAACGGCGTTCAATTGCAGTTCCATAATTAACATTATATTTCCCCGTACACCATTCAAGATTTTCAACCCGGTTATCCGTCTTTATTTCGTTTTTGTGGTTGATTTGTGGCAACCCGTCCGGATTCGGAATAAATAATAAAGCAACCAAACGATGAACCTTATATCGTTTTTTGTTCAAACAAACTTGTATATATCCGGATTTGGTAATTTCTCCATTCATCAATCGTGGGCCGCGTCCATATTGATTTTTAAATGACATTATACGCCCAAGATTACTTACTTGATACAATCCGGAATAACCGGGAATGTCTTTCCAAATTTCGCTTTGCATTTTTGCCAATATTTAAGTGTTGCCAATAAATTGAAAAATGCGCGGAATGGCTATTGGCGTACCTTTTCGACCGGTTAATTACGCCGGTCTATCCGCGCATTACAAAATTACAAAAATCACATCAATTTTTCATATTCTCTTTTCGGAATATTTGATTTTACCCAATTCGGGTCATTAACTAATACTTTACGGCCAAAATGCAATATGTTTAATGCGTCCGCGTTCCACAACGTTACGTTTATACCCGGATATTTTTTTTGGGCAAATTCTTTATATCTGTTTTTCCTTTCTTTTTTCGTTTCCTTTGGCCCATTTTTCCGAATAAGACGTAAACCCAAATATGCCATCCACTTTCCCGGATGAACCAGCACATAAGGGATTCCGGCCATTTCGATTAACGATTTCAAGTGTTCGAAATTCGCCATCATCTTTTGGACCCGGTACATCTTGCCCATTGCCGCCTTATCTCCTTGTACCATCACATCGTCCGGACGAACAGACAGTTTTTCAAGAAACACGATTGGTTTATAGTTCTCCACATAATAAGCGAAGAAATCACGCAATTCCGTTATGTCTTTCGGCATCTTGACGGTACGAACCAACTGGCCGGGAATAAACACGGCCAATCCGCCATTCGCGCCCGGGTCCACGCCGATAACGCAATTTATCTTAATCTTCTGTTCTATCATTTGATAAAGTCTTTAATCGTTTTACCCTGCGCAATAATATCGTTGAACACTTTCTTTATCGCCTTGTGGCGGGCCAGTACGAACGCCCCGTGTTCCAATTCCGGGTCCGTTGGACCATTCTTTTTTAGCCGGTTTACGTCCCCGACATAACCACGGCGGGCGTAATCATTGACGGTTCTTTGCCAAATCTGTTTTTGTTCTTCCGGACCAACAACGACCGGTTCCGCCAATCCGTATTCCGTAAGGATGTTGTAAAACACAATATCAGTCATTGCGGACGTAATCAGTAATCCACAATCCTTGAATCGGTCAAAGTGTTCATACAATTCAGCAATTGCCGCCTTTCTGTATTCCTCTTTCATTCCGTCCGCAATCTTGGGTTCGGGCCGTTCCACGGATTCGAACGCTTTTTTAAGGACTGCGCCCCGGCGGGCCTTGTATGCATCAAGGATTTTGCACACGTATTCGGCATTGAATTGTTGGTAATGGTTCCGGTCCGCCTTTCCGTCCCGGGTCCGTGGCAAATATTCGTCCAATTGGCCCGTTATGCTCATTTCGAACGCCATCTTGAAATCCTTTAACGTAAGCGTGGAATAATACTTTTTCAGTAATTCCGTTGTTCGAATGACGATGTATTGCCGTTCTTGTTCGTCCGTGGGCCGAAATCCAACGTCCTTGCAAATCCATTTCAGCGAAACGGCCAGTTCCGACGCAAGTTCTTTGGCATCGTATTCCGAAAACACCTTTGCAGTGGATGCAAGGAACACCGCCCGTTCAACTGGATTCAATGCGGCCATTACCGCCGAATCCTTGACCATTTCCCGGCGAATCGCAACCGGGGATTTTCCGACCGTCGCAACGGCCATCGTTCCGTTAGATTCCATCGCCCAAATCTTTTAAGTACGCAACCGCATCCGCCGACAGACCAACCCCGTTCACATCCTTCCGGTGCAACTTTCCTTTCTCCATATCCCCACGGATGAAATTGCGGGCCGTTGCAATCCAATCTTTCATCTTCTTTCCCTTCTGTGCCGACCAGTCCGCAACTGCGTGATAATAATAGACTATATCAATTTCGGAGAATTCCGGGGCCTTGAATTCGGCGGCGAATGCTTCAAAATCAGCATAACGGGAATTTTCGAACAAACACAACGGTTCGGATGTCCGGCGCGGACGCGTTACTGTAATCGTTTCAAACTGGGAATCGGAAGGAAACAAACCGCCATCGGCGGCTTTGTTTTGTTCAATTGTATTTTGATTATTTACATTTGATTGATTGCCTAAACAATCGTTGTGGGTTGCGCCTAAACTATCGTTGTGGGTTCCATCAACGTTTGTTGTGGGTTGTAAACTTTCGTTTTGGGTTGTGAAAATAACTTTGTCATAATTCGGCCCAAACTTGTAAAAGGTTTTGCGCATCAAATCGCAATTTGGATGTCGGGCCAACAATCCGGCATCAATCAATTTATTTATTCGCTTGATGATTCCCGCGCCCGTGCTTATACCAAGAATCGGCAATTGTTGGATGATTGTATTATGAGAAACCCAAAAATACGTTCCGGTTTCAGTCTGTAATTTCATACACTTATCCGAATGGGCAAAGTGTTTGACGAAATCGAAAATTGCCATATCCACAACGTCCAAGTTTAACCCGGCATTTATGACGGCCAATTGGTTTATGGTAATTGAATATTGCATATTAACAAACATCGTTAAAATAAATCTTTCCGTCACGCGAAAAACGTAAATATCCTGCTATTGAAATATTTTGTAACGCTTTCATTGTTGCGGGTTGGCTCAATCGGGCGGCAATGCTCAATTCCTCAATCGTATATGTTCTACGTGGCAAAACAGAATATAACATTGCGTACAATCCTTTTTCGGTTGCATTTAACCTCCTATCTTGGAACGCTTGTTTTGGAACCATTATAAACGGGTTCTTTTGTTCGATAATATCAATTTCCATAATCAAAAAAGTAATCCCGGCATTTGGGCCACGACGCACCAAATACCGGGATTGTTGCGGGGTTATCCGCTAATTCTCCGTGTACGTTGGTCGTGGGCAACGTTATTTGGTACAAATATACTTAATTTTTCTTTTCCGGCAATAGCAAAGACAAATTTTGTGTCGGGGCGATGGCCTTGCGGATTTCCTCAATGCGTGTATCGTTCGCAATCAGCGAAACAACCGGGTAACGGGAAGAAACGCCGGGTTTGTTGCTCTTGGCAAACTGTACCGACAAATCGAACACGGTTTGCGTCACGGTTCCGCGCATCATCTTCACGCCGTCGAACGATTCCCGGATGTTCTTGATTGACGAAGCACGGCCCTTTGTGGAGAATTGCCACACGCCGACAATGCCACGGACGGACGGGATGATAAACCGCAATGTTAGCACAATATCCCAGTTGTCCGCCCCGCGCCGGGTCGGGTTGTTTTTCTCAATCTGCGCCATAATGTCCGGGTACACGTCCACGGAATACGGCGCATATCTCTTGCCGTCCCAAATTTCGAACGTATGGCCGTCCCCACGGGCAACTAACGCGCCCTTATCGTCACGGTATTCGTACCGTTCGTTACATACCTTTTCCGGGGAATCGTCCGGAAATATCACTTGGATTGTCTGTGGCTTATCGCCCAACGCTTGCGTAAACATCCCGGCGTATTTCCCGGATGGTATGAAATAGTCCACAGATACGGGGTATTCCTTTCCGTTCTGCCCCATCTGTTTCTTGCCTATGTGCAACCGCCCGATTTCGGGCAATTCAAGGATTTTCCCGCCTTGTTCGGGTCTAACAATACGGCCACCCATAATTACTATTCGCTAATATTAAACCCTCTCATTTCTAATTCTTCAATCATTATAGAAGAATCAATATCGGAAATTATTTCCTTTATGAATTTATCGCGTTCCGAATGTGTCAAATCGCCCCAAATATCGGT
>Ga0310696_10000819_pt1 | contig 46259 bp, 37 predicted proteins | sample AusTroGonzalo_MG_4_FD_203885 | JGI IMG/M metagenome (GOLD analysis project Ga0310696, IMG submission 203885) | Bovine rumen microbial communities from tropical cattle in Woodstock, Queensland, Australia - Gonzalo_02 (v2) (version 2) | ecosystem: Host-associated > Mammals > Digestive system >... | reverse complement strand
ACCACCTCGCCCGCGACGGGCAGCAACAGGTCGGCAACGGTCTTCACAGCCTCGATGGAACCGAAAACCTCGTCTTTGTCCAAGGTCTCGCCCACAGAGGGGATGTCGAGGAAAACGATGTCGCCCAATTCGTTGGCGGCGTGAGCGGTAATGCCCACCAATGCAAATTCACCATCCACTTTCAACCATTCGTGGTCCTGGGAATACTTCAAATTTTCAGGAATGTTCATACTTTTAAGTTTATAAATGAAAAATTAAACGGTCATAATCTCTTTTTCCTTGGCCTCCATAATCTTGTCGACTTTGGAGATGGCCTCGTCGGTGGCCTTCTGGATGTCAGCCTCCAGTTTCTTGACGGCATCCTCCTCCACACCATCGTCCTTGAGCTTCTTGGCATCGTCGTTGGCGGTGCGGCGGATGTTGCGGATGGCCACCTTGGTCTGCTCGGCATCCTGCTTGGCCTTCTTCACCAACTCCTTGCGGCGCTCCTCGGTCGGGGCGGGAATCACCAAGCGGATGAACTCGCCGTTGTTCTGCGGGGTGACGCCGATGTTGGCGGCCAAAATCGCCTTCTCAATCACGGGCAGCATGTTGCGCTCCCACGGCTGGATCACGATCTGGTGCGCATCGGGGGTGTTCACGTTGGCCACCTGTTCGATGGGCGTGGGGTTGCCGTAATAATCGACCTTGATGCCGTCCAGCATTTGCGGGGAAGCCTTGCCGGCACGAACCTTCTGCAAGTCCTTGTCGAAATGCGCCACAGCGGCGCTCATGTTCTCTTTCGCTTGTCTTAAGCAAGTTTGCGTATCCATATTCTTTATGTTTTAATCAATATAATTCGGGTTTCTGTGCTCGGATTCCTCATCCTCTTCTTCCTCGGATTCAGCCTCTTGTTCGGACTCCTCCTTCGGCGCCATCTCCGCCTTCAAATCCTCCATTTCCTGGAGCTGTTTTAGACGCATTTTCTTCAAAGAGTTTAATTCCTTCTCTTTATAGGATTTCGTCCACTTGTAGACCATCAGATAGTGCAGGATGAGGACCAATGCCCAGACTATCAGCACGAAAAGGATGGCCATCAGGAACGTTTTCTCTTCGCTGTCGCGGAACAGGAAGCTCCATACCACCCACAGGAAGGCGTTCACCAAGATGAAGATGGCGAGGTGTTTTTTGAAGCCTGTGCGGCGCGAGGCCATTTTTTCCAGTTTGGCTTCCTCTTCGGGGGTTATTTCGGGGATGTTGGGATTGTTTTCAGCCATAATGTTAAAATATCAGGGTTCCGATGGGTTCGCCATTAAGCACCTTGAGCAGATTGCCTGGGGTGTTGGCGTCATACACGTAGATGGGCATTTTGTTGTCCTGACAGAGCGCGAAGGCGGTCATGTCCATAATCCGGAGGTTCTTTTGGTAAGCCTCGGCGAGGGTCAACTCGGTGAATTTCACCGCGTTGGGGTCTTTTTCGGGGTCGGCGGTATAGACACCGTCCACGCGGGTTCCCTTGATGAGCAGGTCGGCCTTGATTTCGAGTGCGCGGAGAGCCGCCCCTGTGTCGGTGGTGAAGAACGGGTTGCCGGTGCCGCCGGCCAGGAAGGTGACACAGCCCTCTTCCAACGACTCGATGGCCTTGCGCCAGGAGGTCTTCGCACAGACGCCTTCGATGTTGACGGCGGAGAGGACGCGGGCCTTCACACCCATCTCCTCCAACACACCCTGCACCGCAAGCGCATTGATGACAGTGGCGAGCATGCCCATCTGGTCGCCCTGCCGGCGTTCGAAGCCAGCCGAAGCTCCCTGCACACCCCGGAAGATGTTGCCGCCGCCGATGACCACCGCCACCTGCACGCCGGCATCCACCGCCGTTTTAATCTCGTTCGCGTAATGCATTATGTGATCGTAACTTACGCCGTAGCCGTCGTCGCCTGTCAACGACTCGCCACTCAGTTTCAACAGTATGCGTTTATACTTCATGTTCTTAAAAATCAGGTCGCAAAAATACAATTTTTTTTGTTTCAGGTTTCAAGTTTCAAGTTTCAGGTGTTAGAAACTACTTGAAACCTGAAACTTGAAACCTGAAACACAATATTTCCGCTTCTTTCACGTTAGAGATAGCGTTAACAAAATCAAGATAAACCTATGAAAATTATCAACAACATCGTATCCCTGTTTTATCCACGGCTGTGCGCGGCCTGCGGCGACGCGTTGCAGCAGAACGAGCAGTGCATCTGTTTGGACTGTATGCTGCATCTTCCTGAAACACAGTTCCATAAGAAGCATTTCAACCCGATGCGGCAGGTGTTCGACGGGCGCGTGCCTGTGGAGGAGGTCACTGCGCTGATGAGCTACAAGAAGGCCAACCGCACGCAGAAAATCCTCCACAACTTGAAGTACAAAGGAGAGAAGGAAATCGGGACGGTATTGGGTGAATACTTTGGCGGACAACTGCTTACGGAGGAACGATACCGTGGCATCCAATACATTCTGCCCATCCCGCTGCACCCGAAGAAACAGCGCAAGCGGGGCTACAACCAGAGCGAATGGATTGCGATGGGGCTCTCCAAAGGCATGGGCATCCCCTACCTGACCGACGTGCTGATCCGTTCGCAGTTCACGGAGACGCAGACCCGGAAAAACCGGTTCGCGAGATGGCAGAATGTAAAGGAGGTTTTCGCGGTGCAACATCCTGAAAAGGTGGAACATACGCATGTGCTGCTATGTGACGACGTGCTCACCACCGGCGCCACCACCGAGGCCGCCATCCGCAAATTGTTGGAGGTTCCAGGGGTACGGGTGAGCGTGGCGACGTTGGCGGCGACGACATTGTAGAGACGCACGGCCGTGTGTCTCTACACAGCAAAGTGTCTCCGTTGTCGTCCCAATCCGAAAAAATCCTATCTTTGCCGACTTTTGTCAAACGTAGGATATTTTATAGAATATAAAACCAATAACCCAATGAAGAATAAAGTCATTGTCGCTGTTTTCAGCCTGTTAGCCATGGGAACCGCCCTGTTCGCGCAGTCGCCGAACAAACACTACCAGCAGAACAAAACCAAGATGGAACAGCTGCTCAACGCCATCAACAGCATGTATGTCGACTCTGTGGACTTCGACCCGCTGCTCGACAAGGCCATCGACGAGATGCTCAAGGAGCTGGACCCCCACACCGCCTACATCCCCCCCAAGGACGTGCAGGCCATGACCGAACCCCTGCAAGGTTCCTTCGACGGCATCGGCGTGACATTTCAGCTCATCAAGGACACCATCAATGTGATGGAAGTCATCATCGACGGACCGTCGGAGAAGGTCGGACTGATGGCCGGCGACAAGATTATCAAAGTTGACGACACCGTGGCCACCGGCAAGGGCATCAGCAACGACTGGGTGCGCAAACATCTGCGCGGCAAGAAGGGCTCCAAGGTGAAAGTCACCGTGGTGCGCGGCCGCAAGAAAGAACCTATCGAATTCGTCATCACCCGGGGCGCCATCCCGATGTATAGCATCAACGTCAGCTTTATGGCCGACTCCCTCACCGGCTACATCAAGCTTGAACGCTTTGCCGCCACTTCCACCGCCGAACTAAAGAAAGCCATCCGCAGCCTGCAAGAACAAGGTATGAAGAACCTCATCCTTGACCTGCGCGGCAACGGCGGCGGCTACCTCAACGTGGCCTTCGAAATCTGCGACCAGTTCATCTCCGGCAAGCGCATGATCGTCTATACCGACAATTTCCGCAAAACCGGCGAGAAATACTACTCCTCCGAGGACGGCCTCTTCGAAGAGGGCAAACTCATCGTACTTGTGGATGAAAATTCCGCCTCCGCCTCCGAAATCACCTCCGGCTGCATCCAAGACTGGGACCGCGGACTGGTGATCGGTCGCCGGACCTTCGGCAAGGGACTGGTTCAAAAGCCGCTGCGCCTTGTTGACCAATCCGAAGTGCGCCTCACCATCTCCCACTACTACACCCCCACGGGCCGCTGCATCCAGAAACCCTACAACGACGGCCTGGATGCCTACTTCAAAGACCTGCAGACCCGCGCCAACAACGGCGAGTACTATACGGCTGAAAACATCAAATTCCCCGATTCCCTGAAGTACAAGACCCCGCACGGCCGCGTGGTCTATGGCGGCGGCGGCATCATGCCCGACATCTTCATCCCGCTTGACACCACCAAATATTCCTCTTTGTACAACGAAATCGCGCGGAAGGGCGTCTTCGGCAGCTTTGCCGTCGACTATTTGGAGAACAACCGCGATGCACTGCTCAAACAGTACCCGAAATTCGAGGATTTCCAGAAAAAATACCAAATTTCCGACGAATTCTACAAGGAATTCATGGATTACGCCAAGGAGGAAGGCGTGAGCGAGAAGGCCTCGTTCGTCTTCAGCGACTACGCCAACGCCTTCATCAAGGAGAACAAGGCCCGCTTGGATTCTCTCTACAAGAGCACGGAAGACTTTGACCAACAGAGCTTTGACACGATGTTCACGAACTACCTGAACAAGACCTACGGCGAGATGCAGCACCTGCGCAATGAAGAGCACGCGGCCGAGTTCATCAAGGAATACCTTCGTTTCGAGATTGCCCGCGGCCTTTACGGCTACGGCGATGCCTACCGCGTCTTCCTAGAAAGCGACGACACCTTCCAGCAGGCCGTCGAGATTATGCATAACAAGAAAATCTTCAAAAAGTACAAGGTCGATTCCGGCAAATAATCGATCGGTTTTTGCACAGATTTTCCATTTTTGCGCGAAAATTTCACCCGTTTTCGCTCAGAAAAATGATGACGCTTTTGTAACTATCTGATTTTCAACACGAAAAAATTTTTCAAAAAGTGTTGAATTTATGTGTTACTGTATTATCTTTGCAGTGTTTTAGTTCACTAATACACTAATCAAAATAATAACGATATGATACAGTTACAAAATGTAGAATTCGGGTACGACAAGAACCGCAAGCTGTTCAACGGGGTGAACTTGCAGTTGGAGCCCGGTCACATGTACGGATTGCTCGGTCGCAACGGTGCCGGCAAGACCACCCTGTTGAAAATCATGACGGGGCTGCTGTTCCCGCAGTCGGGCGACGCCCTCATTGACGGCGAACCCGCGTACAAGCGCACCGCAAAACAGATGAGCGACATCTATTTCCTTCAAGAGGAAATTTACGTTCCCCATCTGAAAATCAAACAGTTCGAGGATGCCTTCGCGCCGTTCTATCCCAACTTCAGCCACGAGCAGTTCACGGAGTATCTGAGGGAAATGGAGATGGACAACATGTTGGGCTTCATTGACAAATTCTCGCACGGACAGAAGAAGAAGGTGATGATCGCGTTCGCCTTGGCCACCAACGTGCCGCTGCTCATTATGGACGAGCCCACCAACGGTCTCGACATCCCCACCAAGAGCATCTTCCGCAAAATCATGGCCGCCTACGCCGACGAGCAGAAGACCGTGCTCATCTCCACGCACCAGGTCCGCGACCTGCACAGCCTCATCGATGCGGTCTCCATCATCGACAACGGCCGCATGATTCTCAATACCTCCGGCGATGTCATCACCGACAAGTTAGTCTTCGATACAAATGACGAAAAGACGAAGGAGGGCAAGCTGTACTACAGCGAAGAAACTCCGCGCGGCATCCAGCAAGTGAAGGAAAACGTCAATCACATTGATACCCCCTTGGATTTGGAACTGCTCTTCAATGCCGCCGTCTTAAACAAGCAAGAGTTCACGGAAATGTTCAAATAACCTTAAAATCTGAAGATTATGAAAAAATACACCAATAAGATTTTAATCATCACCGCCATCGTTTTGCTGTTGGGCATGGTCATCGGCTACACCATCGATTTCCAGACCGGCTACCGCAGCGGCCGAATTAAATATGAGAAAATCGAAAAGGATTCGACGCAAGTGCTGCATTTTAATGGTCTGGATGAACTGGAAACCTACGCCGATTCCCTATCCGAAAATCAAACCGAAACGTCTCACCAATAAAACCGCATAATTATGAATATCAACAATATAATCAACTTAATCAAAGCCTATTTCTACGAAAATTGGCAGAAGGACGTGATTTACAATTTTGTCATAATGATGGCGATATCATTGTTTAGCATGCTAACAGCTCCTTTCAATATGGGCACGATATTCCTTGTCGCCTTCGTACTGATCATTTATTACCCATGTCGCGTCTTTTCAAATCTTCATCGGCCCTCAAGCCGCATACACTACTTGATGATTCCCGCCACCAATAGCGAAAAGGTGGTTACGGGAATGCTTTTGGCAAATGTCTATTATGTTATAGGAATCGCTCTATCCATGTTCATAGGGCTGATATTAGGATTTGTCATATTAGACATCGTAAAACCAGGCTTATTCGATATGCCCATATCCGAATTAATAAAGAACATTTTACCATCCAAAGCCTTATTCATCTTGGTAATCTATTCCGGTATTGCGGCCATGTTTTTCGCGGCCATTTACTTCAAGAAGAGTCCGTTCTGGAAACTGATGCTGACCGGTTTTATCGTTACGTTGGTTTTTGGAGCGATTATGGCAGGTACTGAATGGTTGAATGTACTGCTGACGGTGCCCGCAGAAATCCGCAATGGTAACTATTATAAGGTAGAGCACTCCATCACCACATCCAACGATTGGTTCCCGTATGTCGTCTGCTGTGTGACAATCGTCTATTTCTACGTAATGAGTTTTCTGAGAATGAGAGAAACGGAGGCATAGTATGGATTTCAAGAGCACACAAACCATCTACCGGCAGATCGAGAACTGGGTGTTCGAGCAGATTCTGTCGGGCGCGTGGAAGCCGGGCGAGCGGGCCAAGTCCGTACGCGAACTGGCCGTCGCTTTCGAGGTGAACCCCAACACCGTCATGCGCTCCTACGAACATCTTCAAAACCAAGAGATTATCACCAACAAGCGCGGCATCGGCTTCTTCGTCAACGAGGACGCCCCCGAGAAAATCCACGCCATCCGCAAGAAGGAGTTCATGGAGGAGGAGGTGCCGGAGTTTCTGAAGAACATGAGGCTGTTGGGGATAGATTTTCAGGAAATCATCGCAATAGCGAAATAATGACCGTGTAGAGACGCAAAATTTTGCGTCTCTACATTTTTGTTATTTTTGCACCTTCAACAGGTAAATAGTTAAATAACAAACAATATGAAGAAATCAGCATTAACAACATTCCTGTTCTGTGCCATCCTCGGCATTGCCAACGCGCAGAACAGCTACTGGGTGTTCTTCACGGACAAGCAGAACACCACATTCGATCCGTATCAGTACTTTGATGCGAAGGCCATCGAGCGTTATGCGCAGTGTGGCGCGGACCTCTATGACATCACCAACTATCCCGTGAACAGCCACTATGCCGCGCAGGTGGAAAGTGCCTGTGAGGAGTTGGTGGGCACGTCGCGGTGGCTCAACGCAGCAGGCGTGATGGCCACGGAGGAGCAGATCGCCAAAATTCGGCAGTTCCCGTTTGTGGCGGACATCCAGCTGATTGCCAGTGACATGGAATTGGCGAGTGTTGACCATCCGAAAGGAGACTCCGACGGGGTTCTTGAAGATGACCCGGACGACGAATACCCCCAAATCTCCATCCACAAGGGTGCCATGTTCCGTCAGCACGGTATCACCGGCAAGGGCGTGCGCATCGCCGTGTTAGACGGCGGCTTCAAGGGCGCGGACACGCACCCGGCATTCCAGCATTTGCGCGACAATAATCAAATTGTGAAGACCTGGAACTTCGTGAAGAAGAAAGAGTACGTCTATGAGGCCGAAACGCACGGTCGCATGGTGCTGAGCTGCATTGCAGGCATGAACGGCGACCGTTATCTTGGCATGGCTCCCGACGCGCAGTTCCTGTTAGCCCGCACCGAAGTGGCCACCGAACCTTTGAAAGAGGAAATCTGGTGGGTGCAGGGACTCGAATGGGCCGACCAAAACGGTGCCGACATCCTGAACAGCTCCCTCGGCTACGGCAAACAGCGTTATATGCTCAAGAATATGGATGGTCAGACCTCCCGAGTGGCCAAGGCTGCCAACACCGCCGCCCGCAAGGGTATTTTGGTCTGCAACTCCATGGGCAACGAAGGTAACGACAGTGAGTGGAAGATGCTCATCACCCCTGCCGATGCCGACAGCATCCTCTCCGTGGGAGCGGTACGCGGTCTTTACAAACTCGCCAGTTTCAGCTCGTTTGGACCCACGGCCGACGGCCGCATGAAGCCCAACGTGGTGGCGTGGGGCGACTACAATCATGTGGCTGGCGAGAAAGGTAACTTCACCACTGCCTCCGGCACCTCCTTCTCATCCCCGATGGTGGCCGGCTTCGCCGCATGCGTGAAACAGCTGCACCCCGAATACACTGCCTGGCAGCTGAAAACCGAAATTGAGAAGTCCGCCAACCGCTATCCCTACTTCGACTATGCGTTCGGCTACGGCGTTCCCCAGGCCGGCTACTTCTTCGGCGAAAAGCCGGAAAAGAAAGAGATTCTCACCATCTATGAGGATTCCGTGAACGTGTATGTCACCTCCAAGGACGCCGAAACCCCAATCTTCTTCAAGATTACAAACGGCGACGGCACGGTGGAGCATTACGGTGAATCAACCCTTTACAAACAGAGTAAATTAAAAAGAAAAGAATCGCTCTATTTTACAAAGAGTAGTTGGCTGAAAGACGGACAAACGCTGGAGTTGTGGAGCGAAGGGCAGCACCTCATCTACCATGTCGGTAAGGACAAATTGCCCGCTCCAGACAGCGTAGTGGCGACGGACACTTGGTCTGCCAACTGCTATCGCCGTTTCGACACCCCCGACAACGATATCTACACTCGCAAATTCCCGAAATCGTATAAATTCAGTTTTGTGCTGAATAATTCGTTCATGCTGCCCTCCATGTGGAGTCCACAAGGCAATGTTTGGAGTTCCAAGCGGCTCTCGCACGGTCTCACCTTCGCCTTCGACAACAGCTGGCGTTTAGCCAGATGCTATGCGTTTGGCTTCCGTATCGGTTTCGGTTCTTCATGGTATGCCGTTTCCGAGGATATTATTCCTACTTATAATCCGTTGATTGATGGTCCCGAATACAACGTTGCTGGCAACATACTTTGGCCTGCAAATGAAGACGCGATCTATAAACGGAATGTCAAGGTTACGAAATTCGATTTGGAGCTTGTGAACCGTTTCATCTTGAGCAGTGCCGGTTCGGAATGGTGGTATTTGGATGCCGGCATCTACGGCGAATGGAATACCGGCAGCCGCTATAAACTCGTGTTGAAGGACGATAATAACCAACAGATTACATACGTAAAGAAGCATTACCTGAACTATAATTGGATGAATCCTGTTGACTATGGTGTACGTATGCGCGTGGGTATCACCCGCCGCTTCGCCATCTACGGCCAATATCGCATCTCCAACCTCCTGAAGGTGAAAGGCACCAACACCTCCGACCTCCCGAAATGGGAAATTGGCATACAGATTTTCTAAAAAAAAAGCCCGCGAATTTCGCGAGCTTTTTTCTTTTGACTTGAGTATCCCTTATTTCTGCATCGTGGTCGGGTGCATATCAACGCGGGTGTAGACTTCAGGATGGAAGTACTTCTTCATGAACTCAACCATCTCCTTCTTGGTAACGGAATTGACGATGTTGTCGTATTCTGACGGAGCGATAATCGGTTCGTCTTGGGAGACCTTTCCACTGATGTAGCTGAGCCAGAAACGGTTGGTTTGGATGTTCTTGGCGCGGGTGCTGGTCATCTGCTTCTTCACCAATTCCAACGATTTGCTATCGGGACCTTTCTTCTTGAAGTCATTGAGAATCTTCAAGCTGGCGTCTGCGAGTTTGTCGGTCTTCACCGGGTCACAACCTAAGAGAATCAGGAGGGTCATTTCAGGACGCGGGAGTTTGCTGGCGCTCATCTGCACCTGCGGGGAATAGACATCGCCCATCTTTTCACGCACAATCTTGACGAACTGTATGTCAAGAGCCTCACCAATCATGTCGGCGATGATGGAGTTACGGTAGCTCCAATCAATCGGGTTGGAGATTATCATGCCCATATAGCCCTGCTCCTCGGTACCGGCATAGACAGTTTGCGTGGAAGCCTTGTCGGGACGCGGTTTCAGCACGTTGAGGTTGTAGTTCTCTTTCTTGTTAGGATCGGTCTTCAGGGAACCGAGGTAGAGCTCCACAAACTCCTTCATCTGCTTTTCATCGTAGTTACCCACGAAGAAGAAGTTGAAGTCGGCGGGATTGGCGAAACGCTCTTTGTAGATCTGCACGGCGCGGTCGAAGTTCACTTGGTTCAGATACTCGTCATCGTAGGAGAACATCTGCTTCATGTAGGGATCGTTGTTGTAAGCGGATTCAATCAGCTTGCCAATGAACTGATACATCGGCTGGGCCTTGATCATCTTGATAGCCTCGCGGGTCTCGTCCATCACCAATTCGAAGGCGTTGGGATCGATGCGCGGGTTGGTGAAGAAGGCGTTGAGGTACTGGAAGAAGAACTCCAGGTCTTTCGGGGAAGAGGAGCCGCTGAAGCCTTCCGTCAAGAGGTTGATATCCGGGGAGACACCGACGTTTTTGCCTTTCATCTTCTTCATCAGGGAGTTGTAGTCCAATTCGGCGATACCACCGCGGTCAATGATGTCGGAGGCGAAATCGACGGAAGCCAGATCTTTCGCGGGATAGAGCGTTTTGCCACCTTTACTGCTGGCGGAGAAGAGGATTTCGTCGTTCTTATAGTCGGTTTTCTTCAGATAAACGGTGATGCCGTTGGAAAGCGTCCATTTTTCGGCACCCACAGTCTCGATTTTCTCCACAGAGGTGATCTTGCCGGGCTTCAGGGTCTCCTTTTCGAGGATTTCCTGATCTTTGTAGGTGTCCACGTAGGGTTGGACATTGGCTAACGATTTGTCCTTCAAGATGGAAAGGATTTCATCCTTGGTAGGAACTTTCACCCCGTCTTTGTCGGGAGCGGTGACGATGGCCACCATGTTGTCTTCCGTGACCCAGTTCTTGGCGAGGGCGTTGATTTCCTCGAGGGAGATGCCTTCGATGAGTTTCTTGGCATAGGTGTTCTCACGTTTTGCACCCGGGATGGGGTCTTGGCGGAGGAAGTTGTTGATATACTGGGAGGCGAAGCGGGCGGATTCGGTCTTTTCAGCTTCTTTGGAAGCCTTTTCGTATTGCTCTAACAGTTCCTCTTTGGCGCGGTCGAGCTCGGTCTGCAGGAAACCGTATTTCAGCACGCGGTAGTCCTCTTGCAGAACCACGCGCAAAGCATCGGGAATGCGGTTTTCTTTCGCTGTGGCTTGCAAGGCGTAGGCATCGGTGTTACCGATAAAGTCACCATAACCGCCGCTGGCACCCAAGAACGGGCACTTCGGATCCTGTTCCATCTCCGAAAAACGGGCATCTAACATGGTGTTGTAGAGGTCAATGCAAAGTTGTTGACGGAAATCACCGATGGTTCTCATCGGGGTGTGTTTGTGCTTGCGGATAAGCATCACAGAATTGCCAGTAGCCTCTTTGTCGGTGCAGACAGCCACGAGCGGCTCCTTGTTGGGGGCAATGCCGTAGGTCTCTTTCTTGCGAGGGTTCTGCTTGGCGGGGATGTTGCCGAACATGGCCTTGATTTTGCCTTCCACTTCCTTCACGTCAATGTCACCCACCACGATAACCGCCTGCAAATCCGGACGATACCAATCGTGATAGAAATCTTTGATGACTTGGTAGTCAAAGGTTTGCAGAATGTCAAGTTTGCCGATGGGCATACGGTCGGCATAGCGGGAACCGGCCATCAGGACAGGCCAGTACTCCTTGCGCATACGGTCGTCGGCACCGAGGCCGAGGCGGTATTCCTCGATGATGACACCGCGCTCCTCGTCAATCTCCTTGTTGTCGTAAAGCAGACCGGCGGCCCAGCCACGGAGGATCTTGAGACCGAGATCGATGTTGCCGGGATCATCCGTCGGCATCGGGATCATGTAGACGGTCTCGTCGAAGCTGGTGTAGGCGTTGAGGTCGGCACCGAACACCACACCCTTGCTGCGCAGGTGGTCAACCACAGTGTTGCTCGGGAAACCTTCAATACCGTTGAAGGCCATGTGCTCGGTGAAGTGCGCCAAGCCCTGCTGGTTGTCGTTCTCCTGGTTGGAGCCGGCATTCACCGCGAGACGGAACTCCACGCGGTTCTTCGGATAGGTGTTCTTGCGAATGTAGTAGGTCAGGCCGTTGTCCAGCTTGCCGATGGTCACATTCGGATCCGCTTTGATGGGATCGCTCAGGTTCAGGTCGCCCTTCTGCGCGAAGACGGTCAACGCACAGAAGATGGCCAGAATAAACAAAAATACTTTTTTCATAAACGTTTGTTTTTATTAATAACTACAGTATTTCTCTTCGACGTTTTTTTCCTTAGACGCAATAACTTCCAAAAAACTACAAATTTTTTTAATCGGCGGCAAAGATAGTATTTTTCTGCAACCAACAATCTACAACCCATAACCATTAAAAGTGTATCTTTGCCGCTCAAATTAAAATCTACATACTATGGCTATTTTCGTAAAAAACATAAAGCAATTGGTCCAGGCGGAGACCAAATCCGTGAAGTACCGCGCCGGCAAGGAGATGCAAGATCTTCCTGTGATTGAAAACGCCTATCTGCTCACCGAGGGCGACAAAATCCAGGATTTCGGTCGGATGGAGGACTTCAACCCCGATATTTTGAAAAAAATCAAGGAGCCGATAGAGGAAATTGACGCCACGGGCAAGTTTGTGTTCCCCTCCTTCTGCGATTCGCACACGCATATCGTCTATGCGGGCAGCCGCGAGGTGGAATACATCGACAAAATCAAGGGCTTGAGCTACGAGCAAATCTTCAAACGCGGCGGCGGTATCCTCAATTCCGCAAGACGGCTGCACGAAACCTCCGAGGAGGAACTCTACGACCAGGCATGGCAGCGGTTGGAGGAGATGGCCTCCTTTGGCACGGGCGCCTGCGAAATCAAGAGCGGCTACGGCCTCACCACCGAAGACGAACTTAAGATGCTGCGCGTCATCCGCAAGCTGAAAAAGAACTCCCCGCTGACCATCAAGGCCAACTTCCTCGGGGCACATGCGGTGCCGCTTCTTTATAAGGACAATCCCGACGGCTATGTGGACCTCATCGTCAACGAGATGATTCCGAAGGTGGCTGCCGAGGAACTTGCTGATTTTGTGGATGTTTTCTGCGACAAGGGCTTTTTCACCCCCGAGCAGACCGAGCGCATCCTGATACAGGGCATCAAGTACGGTTTGCGCCCGAAAATCCACGCCAACGAAATGGCTTGTTCGGGCGGCATCCAGGTCGGTGTGAAGTACAACGCCCTGTCCGTGGATCATCTGGAATACACTGGCGATGAAGAGATTAAGGCCCTTTACAAGAGTGATACGATGCCTACAGTGCTGCCTGGTGCTGCCTTCTTCCTCGGGATGGTTTGCGCCCCCGTCCGCAAGATGATCCAGGGCGGTCTGCCCGTTGCCTTGGCCTCCGACTTCAACCCCGGTTCCTGTCCATCCGGCAACATGCAGTTGGTCTTCGCGATGGGCTCCATCATGTACAAGATGCTGCCCGAGGAGACCGTCAATGCCACAACCATCAACACGGCCTACGCCATGGATGTATGGCGCGAGTTAGGCACCATCACGAAGGGCAAAATCGCCAATTTCTTCATCACCAAGCCGATGGACACGTTGTATTATATGAACTACGCGTTCGGAAGCAACAAGGTGGAGCAGGTGTTTTTGAACGGAAAAAGAATGTAATAACCGTAGAGACGGGGCATGCCCCGTCTCTACAAAAATATCACGTTTGTAGAGACGCGCCATGGCACGTCTCTACATTAATGCCTCTTTTACGTAATCGATAAATTTCTTCAGATTGGTTCTCCCATAGAGCCAAATCACTCGTTCTTTGTCGCCTAATTTTGTGACCACCACAAAGTTGGAACAGCCTCTTTCGTCTTTCTCCGAGGCGCAAATCTTCAACAGATAGTCCGATTCGTTGAGCTCGAACACAATGTTGAATTTTTCCGTGGATTTACGGATGTCCTGGTTGAACTTCTTGTATTTGTGGGATTTGGGTTTGGCATCGCAGGAGAGGATTTTCACGAAAGAAGCATTGTGCGCGATGAGGTTCAGCCATACGGGCTTCTGTTCGCCGTATTCGAACTTCTCGAAATGGCGCTTTTTGCCGTACTTGTGGAAAAGTTTTTCCATGTCGGCGGACTGGGCAAAAGAGACACTGAAAATACCCACAAGCAGCAGGCACAAACCTATTTTTTTCAAAACACTTTTCATCATTTTGATTTATTGGTGAATCAACGTGTATAAACAGTTTTACTGGTTAAAAGTTTAATTTGTTTCAGATTTCAAGTTCTCAAAAGCCAAAAGCCAAAAGCCAAAAGCCAAAAGCTAAAAGCCAAAAGCTAATACTCCCGTATCCGATTCTCAATCGCCACAATCGCGTCGCGGTATTCGGCAGCCTTCTCAAAATCCAGCTCCTTCACGGCCTTCTCCATCTCCTTGCGGTACGCCTTTTTCTTCTTTTCCAACTGCTCCACGTTGTACATCGCCAAATCCTCCGCCGCAACCGACTGTTTTTTCTCCTTCTGAACGTATTGCACCCCTTTTTTATTTTGTTTGCTGTCGCCGGACATGCCCGTGAGCAGCATCTCTTCCGATTTCACCACGCCTTTCGGCACTATATGATGTAACTCGTTATAAGCTATCTGTTTGGAGCGGCGGCGGTTGGTTTCGTCAATGGTGGCCTGCATCGATTTGGTGATCTTGTTGGCGTAGAAAATCACACGGCCGTTCACGTGACGTGCAGCACGCCCGGCCGTCTGCGTAAGCGATCGCACATTGCGCAAAAAGCCCTCCTTGTCGGCATCCATGATGGCCACCAAGGAGACCTCCGGCAAGTCCAAACCTTCACGCAGCAAATTTACGCCCACCAATACATCAATGGCACCCGCCCGCAAGTTTTGCAAGATCTCTACCCTATCCAGCGTTTCCACGTCGGAATGGATGTAACAAGCTCGTACTCCGATGTTTATGAGGTAAGTGTTCAGTTCCTCGGCCATACGCTTGGTCAAGGTTGTCACCAACACCCGCTCGCCCTTATCGACCGTATCCTCAATTTCGTTCAGCAAATCATCAACTTGATTGGTGGCGGGACGCACCTCGATAGGCGGGTCCAAAAGTCCCGTAGGCCTTACCACCTGTTCAACCACTACCCCACCCGACTGTTCCAACTCATAGTCCGCCGGAGTTGCACTCATATAGATGGTTTGCCCTACCAACGCTTCAAATTCATCGAACTTGAGCGGACGGTTGTCCAAAGCGGCGGGCAGTCGAAAACCGTATTCCACAAGGTTGATTTTGCGAGAACGGTCGCCGCCGTACATAGCCCCGATTTGTGGCACCGTAACATGACTTTCGTCAATTACCAGCACGAAATCGTCGGGGAAAAAGTCGAGAATGCAGAAGGGCCGCATTCCCGGCGCGCGCTTGTCGAAATAGCGGGAATAGTTCTCAATGCCGGAACAATAGCCCAACTCTTTCATCATCTCCACATCATATGTCACACGGTCTTCCAACCGTTTGGCTTCCAAATGCTTGCCAATGGATTTCAAGTAATCGCGCTGCTCACCCAAGTCCAACACAATCTGGTTGATGGCATCGTTCATGCTCTGTTGGGAAGTCACGAAAAGACTCGCAGGATAAATCACAATCTTCTCCTCCTTGGTGATTACCCCACCTGTCGCGGCTTCGATAATCGACAGTGATTCAATCTCATCGTCCCAAAAGATAATACGAAAGGCATGTTCGCTGTAGGGCGGAAAAATATCGACCGTATCGCCCTTCACGCGGAACTGTCCGGGCTGCAAGTCCAGCTCGGTGCGCGAATAAAGACTGGAAACGAACTTCAGCAGCAGAGAATTTCGGTCAATGAGCATCCCCGTATGCAGATGGATGACATTCTTAGCAAAATCATCTGGATTGCCGATACCGTAAATACAAGATACAGAGGCTACTACTATCACATCCCGCCGCCCCGACATCAACGCAGCAGTCGTATGCAGCCGCAATTTTTCAATCTCGTCGTTAATGGAGAGATCCTTCTCAATGTAAGTATTCGTGGTCGGAATATAGGCTTCGGGCTGGTAGTAATCGTAATAGGAAACGTAGTATTCGACCGCATTTTCGGGAAAAAACTGCTTGAACTCGCTGTAAAGTTGCGCCGCAAGGGTCTTGTTGTGGCTTAAAACCAACGCTGGACGGTTCACCTGATTCAACACATTGGCGATGGTGAATGTCTTACCTGAACCTGTCACGCCAAGCAGTGTCTGGGCCTTGTCGCCACGGTTCAACCCCGCCACCAACTGTTTGATGGCCTCGGGTTGGTCGCCAGAGGGCTGATATGCGGATATGAGATTGTAATTCATAAAATAAAAACAAAACGCCGATTGCGAGAACCGGCGTTTGTAGAATTCTGCAAAATGTATCTATTAATGGAATCTGTAACGGAGGCCGACACCAAAGTTGTAAAGACCACCGAGAACAGCACTGCGTGTCGTGTAGTAAGGATTCACCATGCCCAACACGTTGACCATCGGACGCCAGTCAACAGTAAGGTTCAACGGAATGCCAAACTGCCATTCAAAACCAATCTGACCACCGATATTCAAGCGGTAAGGCATATAAGGCGCATCATAATAATAATCGTCGTATAAAATACCATCATAAATAGAACCTCTTCTGCTGAAATGACCATATCCAGCACCATAACCGAAACCAACACCAGCTGCGGGACCTACAAACCAGTTCCAAATACCCTTGATATTGAATGTCCAATTCAAAGAGACATTGGCATTTACAGAAGCGAAAGATGTCCAAAGATCACCAAAACCGGCAGTCAAATCCACATACATACCATCATTGATGGAATGTTGATAAGAAAACTCTTCGTAATTCCAACCCAGACGACCACCAATGGCACGGGGTTGTGCGAAAGCGACGCTTGCAACGGCAAGCATGACAACCATTGTCGTAAAAATCTTCTTCATAATGTTTGAAATTTTGAATTTTGAAAGTGCAAAATTAGCATTTATTAACAGTGTTTCCCATTTTTTCAAATACAAGTTATGAACACAAAAAAGTAAATAAAACGGCCCTGTAGAGATGTGGCGTGCCGCGTCTCTGCAACGATAAATCATTTTTTTGTGTGTATCTGTATTTTGTGTACCTTTGCCGTTTTGCAATTGGTACTAAGTATTTAATATAAAACGTTGATAATATGAAAGATATAAAACGCTACACGGTTACTTCCGCGCTGCCTTACGCCAATGGTCCCGTTCATATCGGACACCTTGCCGGCGTGTATGTGCCTGCGGACATCTACGTACGCTACTTACGCAACAACGGCAAAGAGGTCCTGTTCATCGGCGGTTCCGACGAGCACGGCGTGCCCATCACCATCAAGGCCCGCAAGGAGGGCGTGACTCCGCAAGACATTGTGGACCGCTACCACGCCATCATCAAAGATTCGTTCGAAAAGTTAGGCATCTCTTTCGATATCTATTCCCGCACCTCCAATCCCATTCATCATGAAACGGCGGCGGAATTTTTCAAATACCTGTATGACAACGGAAAACTGATTGAAAAGACTTCCATGCAGTATTATGACGAGGAGGCGCATGAGTTTTTGGCCGACCGTTATATTACCGGTAAATGCCCGCATTGCGGCAACGAACACGCCTTTGGTGACCAATGCGAACAATGTTGCCTCCCCTATACCGTCACTGAACTTATCAATCCTAAATCCACCCTCACCGGCAACATACCCGTGCTGAAAGAGACCAAACACTGGTATCTTCCTCTGAATGATTACGAAAAATGGTTGAGAGAATGGATTTTGCAAGGACACAAAGCTGACTGGCGTCCCACGGTTTATGGGCAATGCAAGTCGTGGATCGAGCAGGGATTGCAGCCGCGTGCCGTCACCCGTGACCTTTCCTGGGGTGTGAAAGTACCGCTCGAAGAGGCGGAAGGCAAAGTGCTTTACGTCTGGTTTGACGCCCCTATTGGATATATTTCCAATACCAAAGAACTGTGCAAAAGCAACCCGGACCGCTGGGGTAAATGGCAGCAATGGTGGCAGGACGATGAAACGAAATTGGTCCATTTCATCGGCAAGGACAACATTGTCTTCCACTGCATCATCTTCCCGTGCATGTTGAAGGCGCACGGCGGGTATATCATGCCTGACAACGTGCCTGCCAATGAGTTCCTGAACCTTGAAGGCGACAAGATTTCCACCTCCCGCAACTGGGCGGTTTGGGCGCACGAATACATCGAGGATTTTCCCGGCAGACAGGATGTGCTGCGCTATACGCTGACCTCCATTGCGCCGGAAACCAAGGATGCGGACTTCACCTGGGCGGATTTCCAAGCCAAAAACAACAACGAGTTGCTGGCCATTTTCGGCAACTTTGTCAACAGAACCATCGTTCTCTCCCACAAATATTACGGCGGCACAATTCCCGAATGTGGTGAACTCACCGACTATGAAAAGGAAATCATCGAAAAGATGAAGGAATTTCCGGGTAGGATAGGGGAGTGCATCGAGCATTACAAGTTCCGCGAAGCGCAAGCCGAATTGATGAACTTGGCTCGTCTCGGCAACAAATACCTCACCGACACCGAGCCGTGGAAAAAGCAGAAGGAAAATCCCGAATATGTGAAGACTATTCTGCATGTTTCCTTGCAAATTTGTGCCTCATTGTCCATTTTGTGCGAACCTTTCCTGCCGTTCACGGCCAAAAAGTTGCAGAAAATGCTCAATATTGACAACAAAAACTGGTCTGACGGTGGTCGCTGCGATTTGTTGAAAGCCAACGGTCCTCTCAATCCGGCGGAATATCTGTTCGAGAAAATCGATGACGAGACCATCGCCAAACAGGTGCAGAAGTTGGAAGACACCAAGAAGCAGAACGAGGTGGCCAATGCGACCGCTATCCCTGAAAAGGAGCAGGTCACTTTCGACGATTTCCAGAAGATGGACATCCGTGTGGTGACAATTCTTGCCGCCGAAAAGGTGGCCAAGACCAAGAAGCTGCTGAAACTGAAGGTGAATACCGGCATCGACACCCGCGAAATCATTTCAGGCATTGCGGAATGCTATCAACCTGAAGAATTGATTGGCAAGCAAGTGCTTATGCTGGTTAATCTGGCACCCAAGAACATCAAAGGTGTGGAATCCCACGGCATGATTCTTATGGCCGAAAACGCCGACGGTTCCCTCTCCATCATGCAGCCGCAGAAACCCGTCAAAGAAGGCAGTACGGTGAAATAACCAGATGCCACCTATATATCCATGTTGTAGAGACGCAAAATTTTGCGTCTCTACGTGTTTTGATACAACCCATTCAAACGAACATCTTGGCGTTTCTACGTGTTTATTAGATAACCCTTTTATAGGCAATTAATTATCTCGAAAATGCCCTAAAATAGGGAGTTTTCAAACATATCAACAAAAAAATGAGACACAGAAAATTACGAAGTAATCAACATCGAATAGTTGATAAAATGGCTTTTTATCCCAATAACGCAAGTTACAGTTTGAAATCTTGGTGGATAAAAAATGGAAAAGTTTTTCTTCCACTTTTCTGACGATTTTTGAACATATTTTGTCAACTTTTCGGGACGGTTGAAAAAGCACTTTTTATCCACTAAAAAAATTTTGAAGAAAGTTGTCGGTGATGTTTCCCTCCTCAAAATCCGCCACTTAGAATTAACATTATCCACATTCAGCTGTTCATTAAATTTGATAACTCACATTTCCAAATTTTTCGGTGAAATAATATCCACATATCAACAGCCATAATAATCATAGAGAAAATAATTTTATCTCTTTTATGATAAGTGGTCCGTGCGTAAGTGGTTTGGAATTGGCGGCCACAGGCATTCATCTTTTTTGTATTTTTGCGGCCATTAAAAGGAATATAAATATATGAAGATTTACATTGGATCAGACCATGCTGGAGTTGACCTTAAAGCGTTGATAAAAGAGCGTTTCGGAGGTCGTTTTGAGTTTGAGGACATGGGTACGCTCACGACGGATAGTGTAGATTATCCCGATTTTGCGCACAAGGTTGCGGAAAACGTCCTGGCCGATGGTGAGTCGCAGGGTATCCTGATTTGCGGCACCGGCAACGGAATGGCCATCACCGCAAACAAGCATGCCGGCATCCGCGCCGCCCTCTGCTGGTCACCCGACATCGCGGCATTGGCCAAGCAGCATAACAATGCCAACATCATTGTGCTGCCCGCCCGCTTCATATCTCCCGAAACCGCTTTCGAGACGCTTGAGGCTTTCTTCAGCGCGCAGTTCGAGGGCGGACGGCATCAGCGAAGAATCGATAAAATCAATATCTGACTATGAAAGCGCCATTCGAAGATCAGGATTTTGAGGCTATAAGGAAGAAAGCCTACGCTCTTCGTCATAACTATTTTGACGATATGGAGAAGCATTTGCTCAATTTGGAGGCTTCTCTGCAACAAAAAGGGCTGAATGTACTTTGGATTAAGGATCAAAGCTCCTTGACAGAGTCCATCAATGCGTTGATACAAAGTTACAATGTGCGCAGAATCTCGTTCGACACCAAGCTTCCGTTCGACCCAGCATTTCAAGGCAGGATGGAGGTCGTTCCTTTGGAAACTGAGGAAAACTCGTCCGACGATCTGGATCTCCTCGTGGTTGATGCCGATATGGCCGTATGTGACACGGGCTCGCTCGTTTTCTTGGACAGAAAGTCGCAATGTTGCTTCAACAAGGTCAAAAACATGGCGGTTATCGTCAATATTGACCAGTGTGTCGCTTCTATGCAGGATTTGTCTTTCTTTTTGGCGTTAAAGTATGCCTCAAAGGAGCAAAAAATGCCGACCGATATCAAAATATTGCAGCAACAGCCGAACTATGTGCTGCCATCCGATTTGTCCTACCTTTCAGACCAGATGTTCACCCAGGAACCGATGAACGTGCATGTCATTCTCTATATGAATGATATTGAGGATATTTTGACGTCGGAAATTTTGAAGGAATCCCTGTATTGTATCCAATGTGGCCGCTGCTTGGATGTTTGTCCCGTGGCGTCTTCGCATGACAATCTTTCCCCAATACAGTTGGTGAAAATCAACAGCTTGGACAAGTATAACAAAGCGCAGCACCTCTTTTCCCATACGACGTTGTGCGGCGCGTGCGAGGATGCCTGTCCGGTCAAAATCCCGTTGATTCGGCTGATGCTTTCCGAAATGCAGGTTTCCAATATGGTGGTTAAACCATCGCGCACGAAGATGCTCTATTCATTGTTCTCAAAGCGCAGTAAACTGAATAAAGTGAATAATTCGTTCTTCAAATTCTTCTTTATCAAGCGCTTTTTTGGCAGAAACAAAAACTTAAGCCGTTATTTTTCAAATCAGAACAGTGATTTTTTCAATATAACCTACGAACCTCCTTACGAAGATAATCCGAATGAGCTCATCAAAGATTGAACTTTTGAATAGCAAAATCAGGCAGTTTCTCAAGAAATTCTACCTGGATAAACTGTACAAAGGGATTATTCTCTTTGTTATTGTGCTATTGGCCACATTCATCGCCTTCTCGCTGTTTGAGTATTTTTCCTATTCAAACACGGTGGTGCGTTCTATCCTTTTCTATTCCTTCATTGCGCTTGCGGCCGGTATCGGCATTGCCTACATCCTTATTCCGGCGTTAAAAATCAGCGGTCTTGGCAAACAACTCACGAACGAGGAAATTGCGCTTATCATTGGTAAGCATTTCAATCAGATTGATGACAAGTTGCTGAATCTGTTTGAGTTGCAGAAACAGATGGAGCGTGGTGACTATCAGAGCTACGATCTGCTTTCCGCAGCCATCGACACTAAAATTGACTCGTTCAAGGCCTATTCGTTCGTGCAGGCGATACCTGTGGAGAAAACCAAACGTTTTGCCCTGTGGATGCTGCTCCCGATAGCCATTTTCTTGCTGCTTTTTTCAATCAAGAAAGAGCTATTTACAGAGTCTACAAAGCGCATTGTCCACCATACAGAGGTTTACGAAAAACCGGCTCCTTACGCCTTTGTCATTACGAATGATTCGTTGAAAGCCTTCCAGTATGAGGATTTTACGGTCAATGTAAAGGTTGAGGGAAGTGAAGTCCCGGATGAGGTTTACATCAAGTACAAAAACCGTAACTACAAGTGCCAGAAAAACGCCAATTCGGAGTTCTCCTATACGTTTACGAATTTGCAACAAAACGTTGATTTCCAAATTAATACCGATGAGGTGATGTCGACGGTCTATGCCATTGACGTGCTTCCGAAACCGGTGATGTTGGGATTCAACATGTCGCTGCATTACCCGTCGTATCTCAACAAACCTGACGAGGTGCTTGAGAATGTCAGCAATGTGACGGTTCCCGAAGGCACACAGATTACGTGGAATTTCATCACGCGCAATTCAGAGAATCTAATTCTCATAGTTGATGATAATCAGAAGGTTATTTCCTCCGACAAAGATAATTATCTCGTAAATGTAACCGCACGCAACTCTTTTACGTATTCTATCCTGAATAAGAATAAATATATGACAGGAAAAGATACGCTTACGGATGAGGTGACGGTTATCAAGGATATGTATCCTGAGATATTCGTGCAGTCGCAGCAGGATTCGGCGTATCACGACCGCGTCTATTTCAAGGGGAACATTAAGGATGACTATGGATTTACGAAGCTGCAGTTTGTCTACAGTAAGCTTGACAAAGATGGTAAGTTACTGTCTTCCAATACGGTAGTTCCCATAAAAATCCAAAATGGCGTGACCATTCAGGATTTCTACTACTATTTCGACCAAAGCATGCTGAATCTCAATCCGGGCGAGCAGATCGAATATTACTTCCAAGTATTTGATAATGACGGAGTTAATGGTTCAAAGTCAACCAAATCGTCTGTTCAGAATTACCGGGTTCGCACAATGGATGAGATTGAAAATGATTTGCAGGAGGCGGAAGAGCAGACTAAATCGGATTATAAGGACTTGATGAAAGAATCCAAGGATCTTGCGAAAGAAATCGAGAAAATGCAGCAGAAGATGCAGCAGGAAAAGGAACTCTCCTGGCAGGATAAGAAGAACTTGGAGAAGCTGATGAAAGAGTATCAGCAACTGCAGAACAAGATCAATGAACTGAAGGAAAAGCAGGAAAACCATCAGCAAGTTGAAAACCAGTATAAGCAGATTGACGAGGATATTTTGCGCAAGCAGGAAGAGCTTCAAAAGCGGATGGATGAGATTTTGTCAGATGAGATGAAGCAAATGATGCAAGAGCTTCAGAAGATGATGCAGAATATGGATAAAGACCAGATTCAGCAGCAGATGGAGAAAATGAAGCTTTCCTCTGAAGATATAAACAAGTCTCTTGACCAGCAATTGCAGCTCTATAAGCAGTTGGAAATGGAGAAAAAGCTCAATGAAACCGTCAATCAGATGCGTGATTTGGCCGATGAATTGCGCAAGAATGCTGAAAAGACGGAGAATAAGCAAAATTCCAAGGAATCCCTTCAGAAAAAGCAGCAAGAACTCCAGAAGAAGTACGATGAAATGAAGAAGGATCTTGAAGATCTGAAGAAAATGAATAACGAGCTGGAGGATCCAACCGAATTCAAGGATAACCAGGAGTTGCAGAAGGATGCTGACCAGAATATGCAGCAGAGCCAACAGAATTTGGAGAAAAACAATCGTTCAAAGTCTGCCGACAACCAAAAGAAAGCTGCCGATGACATTGAGCAGATGGCCGAGCAGATGGAGCAGGACTTCAATGAGAGCCAATTGGAGAGCATTACCGAAGATATTGCCACCATACGCCAAATATTGGACAATTTGGTTAAGATTTCCTTCGATCAGGAGGAGGTGATGAAGCGCGCACAGAAAATGTCTTCCTATTCCGCTTCCGTTTCCGATGTCATGCGCAAGCAATTCGAGATAAAGCAGACGATGAAGCACATTGAGGATTCTTTGAGTTCTTTGGCGCGTCGTCAAACAGCTGTAAAACCGTTTATTCAGAAGGAAGTTACCAAAATACAATCCAACATTGAGACTTCTCAAAGCGAGTTGCAAAACCGCAGAATGTCGAATGCAGCCAAAAACCAGCAGTTCGCGTTGACTTCCATGAACAATTTGGCGCTTATGTTGATGGAATCAATGAGCGATATGCAGGAACAGCAACAGCAAAGCCAGTCGAAGTGTAACAAGGCGGGCAATAAGAGTTCCTGCAACAAGCCTGGTGGAAAGGGAAAACCGAAGAAGGCTTCCGCACGGGAACTGCAACAACAGCTTAACCGCCAGATGGAGGCGATGAAGAAATCGATGGAGCAGCAGGCCAAACAAGGTCAGACAGGCAAGCCTCAACAGAACATGAGCGAGCAGTTTGCCAAGATGGCTGCCCAGCAGGAGGCGATTCGCAAGATGCTGCAGGATTATCAGTCCGAACAGAAGCAGTTGAATGGGGTAGGGGACAAGAATTTGGATAAGATCATTGAGGATATGCAGAAGACAGAAAAGGATCTTGTGAACCGTCAGATTACCCAGCAGACTATTAACCGACAGAAAGACATAACCACACGCTTGCTGCAAAGTGAACGTGCCGATATGGAACGCGAAAAAGACAAAGAGCGTAAGTCGAACGAGGCGCGTCAAGTGCCGAACATCAATCCGCCGAAGGATTGGAATTTCGACCGCCAGCAGATTCAACAGAACGAGATGTTGCGTTCCGTTCCGCCGAGCTTGAACTACTATTACAAGTCCAAGGCGAACAACTATTTTTATAACATTGATTAAAATTACCGCTTATGATAGAGATTTTACTGACTGACTTAAACAAGGAAAACTTTTACGAGGAGACGTTGAAGAAAATCGAAAGCATCTGTGATGATTATGCCATGGATGATCAGTTCGGTACATTGTCTATGGCTAATCAGATGGTGTGTGACTATTTGGAGTCTCAATCATCGGTCTTGGCAGATGTATCGTTTCGGTTGGATGGCGACGAGGTGTTGTTTGAATACACGCTCCAAAATGGCGATTTCCGTGCCTTTTCCAATGGACAAAACGATGAGAATACAGGAATGTTTGTCTTAAGTCGTTTGGCAGATGAAATAATCTTTTCCACTGATTATGATACCCTTACAACCACTTTCCACGTGAAAACCAGAATTTCTGTTCATCGGAATTTACAGAAAGCGGAGGTAAAGAACAAAATTTTCAGTAGATAGATGAAAAGAGGAATAGCGTTTCTGTTTTTCCTGATATCCATCGTTTGGGTACAATCCCAAACCACTCGAGTTTTGTTCATCGGCAACAGTTATACATCCGTCAATGACCTGCCTAACTTAGTATCTCAAATCTATACAGCCGCTGGGGAGACCTTGGATTATTCAATGAGTGCGCCTGGCGGCTGTACTTTTCAGCAGCATTGCAGTGCTTCCCTGCCTTACATTCAACAAGGAGGTTGGGATTATGTGGTGTTGCAGGAGCAGAGCCAGCTGCCTTCCTTTCCGATAAATCAGTTTATGCAGGAGTCGTACCCCTATGCGCAGGAGCTATGCTCGCTTATACGGCAATACAATCCCGATGCCAAAATCGTTTTCTACATGACTTGGGGACGTAAGAATGGCGATCTGCAGAATGGTCAGTATTACCCACCACTGAACACATACGAAGGCATGGACAGTCTGTTGTATGCCCGGTATATGATGATGGCGGAAGACAATGAAGCTTGCGTATCGCCGGTTGGAGCTGTCTGGCATCAGATTCGCGACCAATATCCGGATGTGGAACTGTATCAATCCGACGGCAGTCACCCGTCTTACTTGGGTTCCTACGTTGCTGCCTGTTCTTTCTATACGACATTTACGGGCCGAAATCCGCTCGATATTGCGTGGAACGGTACCTTGGACGGGAATATGGCCGATATAGCCAAAAATGCTGTGAAAAAAGTGGTTTATGACTCATTGTCGGCTTGGTGTTTTGCGCCCGACACCGTAGAGCCCGATTCCACTCCCGTCATGGTCAATGTTTCGGATTCTATCTACTTGTATCCGAATCCAGCGTGCACAATCCTTCACATTCATGTGCCTTGCGATTTGTGTTCCGGTTCTCTGATGATTATGGGTGAAAACGGTATCGCATATCAGCAAGTGGGTCTAGTTCCTGACATGACATTGGATGTTTCCCGTTTTCCTGTCGGATACTACCATGCGGTTTTTAATCTTGGAGGATTTAAGCGGGCTTTTAGATCTTTTATAATATCTCGATAGTTATGATCAGTTTCGACTTTGTTTGTGAGAGTATTTTCAAACCAACGGTAAGCCATAAAATTTGGTTGCAACGGGTGATTCGCAAGGAAGGGAAGGTGCCAGGCGACATCTCCTACATTTTCTGTGATGACGACTATATGCTTGAGCGCAATATCAGCTTTTTGAATCACGACACTTATACCGACATCATCACCTTTGACGAGTGTGTCGGCGATATGGTGGCCGGCAGCATTCTGATAAGTTTGGACAGGGTAGGGGAGAATGCCGACAAGTTTGGGAAAACCTTCGATAATGAGTTCCTGAGAGTACTGGTCCACGGCACGCTCCACCTTTGCGGGTACAAGGACAAGACCGACGACGAGGCCAAACTGATGCGGCAAAAGGAGGACGAAGCATTGGCCTTGTTGGCTCATTAAAATCTGTAACTTATTTACATTCAAAAAATTTCGGACATTTTTCACGTGAAAAGATGGCAGACAGTTACGATATTATAGTGGTAGGTGCAGGGCATGCCGGGTGTGAAGCGGCCGTTGCCTCGGCCCGGCTCGGACATCAGGTGCTGCTCATTACGATGAACCTCGCACTCGTGGCGCAGATGTCTTGCAACCCGGCCATCGGCGGTATTGCCAAGGGACAAATCGTGCGCGAGATTGATGCACTTGGCGGCATGACAGGTATCGTGACAGACCATACCATGATTCAGTATCGTATGCTGAACCGTTCAAAAGGACCCGCCATGTGGAGTCCGAGGGCCCAATGCGACAAGACGAACTTTTCCCTCTATTGGAAACATATCCTTGAGAATACCCCGAACCTGCATCTCCGTCAGGATACGGTGACGGAACTTCTATTTGAGGACGATGGTGTAATCGGTGTCAAAACCCAATTGGGAAAACAGATATTCTCCCAAAAAGTCATCCTCACAAACGGCACATTTTTGAATGGGCGGATCCATGTCGGGGAGGTGAACTTCTCCGGCGGCAGGATAGGGGAGAGTGCCTCCTTTACCCTTTCCGACCAGTTAAAGGAACGGGGCATTGTCACGAAAAAACTCAAGACCGGAACCCCGGTGCGCATCGACGGTCGGACGGTGGACTTTTCCAAAATGGAAGAGCAGCCTGGGGAAGAAAACCCCGGACGTTTCTCGTTCACCAACACGCCACCACTGTATCGGCAGTTGAGTTGTTGGATTACCTATACCAACGAACAGGTTCATCAGGTGCTCCAGAAAGGGTTTGAAAAATCCCCCATGTTCCAGGGGCGCATACAAGGGGTGGGTCCTCGTTACTGTCCCTCCATTGAGGACAAGATTGTCCGCTTCGCAGACCGTACCCGTCACCAACTGTTCTTGGAGCCGGAAGGCCGCCATACAAACGAATACTATCTGAACGGTTTTTCCTCCTCGTTGCCGGAAGAAATCCAGGTGGAAGCCCTCCATCTGATTCCCGGTTTGGAAAAAGCGGAAATCTACCGTCCGGGCTATGCCATCGAATACGACTACTTTGATCCCACCCAGCTGCACTTTTCGTTGGAGTCGAAAGTGGTGAAAAACCTCTATCTGGCCGGTCAGGTAAATGGCACGACCGGTTATGAAGAGGCCGCTTGTCAGGGATTGATGGCCGGTATCAACGCGCACCTTTCGTTGATGGGTCAGGAGCCGTTAGTGCTCACGCGTTCGCAGGCGTATATCGGGGTGCTGATTGATGATTTGGTGACGAAAGGGGTACAGGATCCCTATCGCATGTTCACGTCGAGGGCCGAATACCGTATCCTGCTTCGTCAAGACAATGCCGAATTCCGGCTCACTCCAATCGGGAAACGGTTGGGCTTGGTTGACGCAGAACGTTATCAGGAGTTCCTTCACAAATACGACATCCAACATCAGATTTCCGATTATCTGAAACACCATACCACGCACTTCCAAAAGCTTAACGAGTTGTTGGAAAAACGGGAAACTTCCCCGTTGACGCAGAACGTCAAGTTGGAAAGTGTCCTCCTCCGACCGCAAATTTCCATCCAGGACATTATCGACTATGATCCTGATTTTGCGGACTTCCTTCGTCAAATTGGTGCCGAACCCGAGCAAATCACAAATGCCGAAACCTACATTAAGTACAGCAGCTATATCGAAAAAGAGGAGGAGCTGGTGCAGCATCTCTCCAATTTGGACAGCATCAAATTGTCTCCGGATATAGATTACCAAAACATCAATTCGCTTTCGAAAGAGGCTCGTGAGAAACTTGCAAAACTCCAGCCTACCAATCTTGGTCAGGCTTCGCGCATCAGTGGGGTCAGTCCTGCGGATATTACCGCGTTGATGATTTTTCTTCGGACGTGAACCTTAAATCGACCTAGGGCTCACTTTGTTCACCCTAGGCTGATATACTTCGGGCCTTCAGCCCTTTTGGAAACCCATTAACTATATAACATACTGATAATCAATCATAAAGAATCAATTTCCCGATTTTTTGATAAAAAACCTAATAAATGTGTCTAACAATGGAAAATCTGTTTTAGGCGCAAATATTATGGTTTTTCTAAAAACAATATTGATTTTCAACAAGTTGCGTTTCTATTTTTTATGAGACTAAGATTTCTATCATTTTTTTTGATGGAGGAGGTTGTCCAATATCGAAAAATGCGTAATTTTGCGCTTTCACTTGAAACGGAAAAATTGAAACTTCAGTAATCATAAAAAATCACATTATGGAATTAAAAGGATCCCAAACTGAAAAAAATCTGCAGACCGCTTTCGCCGGCGAGTCGCAAGCCAGAAACAAATACTCCTACTACGCTTCCAAGGCCAAGAAAGACGGTTATAACCAAATTGCCGCCATTTTCGAGGAGACGGCAGCCAATGAGAAAGAGCACGCCAAAATCTGGTTCAAACTTCTGCACGACGGCAAGGTTCCCGACACTGTCACGAATCTGAAAGATGCCGCTGCCGGTGAAAACTACGAGTGGACGGACATGTATGCCGGTTTCGCCAAAACGGCCAAGGAAGAGGGTTTCGACCATATTGCCGCACTGTTCAAGATGGTCGGTGAGATCGAGAAACACCACGAGGAGCGTTACAAAAAGCTGTTAGCCAACATTGAGGGCGGTCTCGTTTTCTCCCGCGACAATGAGATGATTTGGCAGTGCAGCAACTGCGGTCACATTGTCATTGGCAAGAAGGCTCCCGATGTCTGCCCGGTTTGCGACCATCCACAATCCTATTTCCAAATCAAAGCCGAAAATTTCTAACCCATTTTTTAATCAACAACAAATCAAACCATTATGAAGAAAAAATTCGTTTGTACCGTGTGCGGTTATGTACACGAAGGTGATACCCCTCCGGAGAGATGTCCGCAGTGCAAGCAACCCGCTTCTAAGTTCAAAGAACTGGTTGAGGATGGTGCTCTGTCATTTGTCACCGAGCACGTTTTGGGCGTGGCCAAGGACAGCGACGAGGAGATGATCAAAGACCTCAACGCGCATTTCATGGGCGAAGCCACGGAAGTGGGCATGTATTTGGCCATGAGCCGCCAGGCCGACCGTGAGGGTTATCCCGAGGTGGCCGAGGCGTTCAAACGCTATGCCTTCGAGGAGGCCGAGCATTGCGCCAAATTCGCCGAGTTATTGGGCGAGGTGGTCTGGGATACCAAGACCAACCTTGAAAAGCGTATGATGGCCGAAAGCGGCGCTTGTGCGGACAAAATGCGCATCGCCAAGCGTGCCAAGGAGATGAACTGGGATGCCATTCACGACACTGTTCACGAAATGGCCAAGGACGAGGCCCGTCACGGACAGGGCTTCGAGGGCTTGTTCAACCGTTATTTCAAGAAATAAGCGCATTTTCGGTAATGAAAAAACGGAGTCACTTTGCAGTGACTCCGTTTTTTTGTGTTCCAGCTGGGGCTCGAACCCAGGACCCCATCCTTAAAAGGGATGTGCTCTACCTGCTGAGCTACTGAAACTCCTTTAGGTCTTTCCACAGCAAAAATGCCGCGGCTCCTTTTTGAGGCTGCAAAAATACACTTTTTTTAATTATGAAGCCTATATTTATCTAAAATTTTTTGGATATATTAACTTATTGATTATCACTATCTTATAATATTTTCAAAAAAAATGAACAAACCGGGTTTTTGAATCTTATTTTATCTATATTTGCCACATATCTTATTGATTATAAATATGTTAAAAACGAAAATTGTCATAATCAAAAAGATTGCCGATTTCGCAGAAAAGGTGGCGAAATATGCCATTTTGTGATGGAATCGGGGCCGCGAGCGGATTTTAACCAAATTCACGATAGGATGAAAAAATTGATCATTACACCCCAAAAAGACACCGTCACCCTCTGTTTGCCGCAGGAATGGGTGGGGAAACCGTTGCTCTGCATTTTGGAGCATCCGGACGAGAAAGATGCGTTTCCAAACGATTCGGAGTATGTATCGGAAGTGCGCGAAGACAGGTTTCTCTACAATGCCGAACTTTTCAGGCAGAAACGCCGCCGCCCGCGCAAAAAGCGTTTACGCCGCAAACGTGGTGGTAAAAACCAGTATTTATGATTGTATTGCGGAAATAATGCGGAAAAGCGGAAATGTGCGGAAACCTATTATAAATTTCTGCCTTTTTCTGCCTTTCCGCATTGTTTCCGCAACAAGTCAGTGTAGATCAGCGCCGATAAGGTGCATGAATTCCTGCCGCGTGTTTTCGTTCTTGAGGAAGGCGCCGGTGAATTCCGATGTGGTGGTCACGGAGTTCTGTTTCTGGATACCGCGCATGGACATGCAAAGGTGCTGAGCCTCAATGACAACGGCTACCCCGATGGGGTTCAGCACTTCTTGCAGGCAGTCTTTGATTTGCGAAGTGAGCCGTTCCTGCAGTTGAAGCCGGCGTGCGAAACATTCCACCACCCGAGGAATTTTGCTCAGTCCCACAATCGTGCCGTTGGGGATGTAACCGACATGTGCCTTGCCGAAGAACGGCAGCATGTGGTGCTCGCACATTGAATAGATCTCGATGTCCTTCACCACCACAATCTGTTTGTAATCCTCATGGAACAAGGCACTTTCGAGGATTGCCTTGGGATCCTGGCGGTAGCCGTGTGTCAGGAAATCCATCGCCTTTGCCACGCGCATCGGGGTTTTCAGCAGCCCTTCGCGCTCCGGATCCTCACCCAGATTGCCCAAAATGGCCTTGTAATGAAATGCTAAGTTTTCCAAATTCTCCTCTGAAAACGTAGGAACTTGACTCATCTTTATGCTGTTAATTTATCTTAATTTCATTTGACAATTGCGTAGAGACGCAAAATTTTACGTCTCTACATATCCCATTGACCGTTAATAAAGGGGTTTCCTTTCCGTTCGCGGCCCACGGTGGTCGGACCGCCGTGGCCGGAGAGGATAGTTACCCCGTCGGGCAGGGTCAGGATTTTCTCGCGGATGCTCTGTAGCAGCTTCTCTGCATTGCCGGAGGGAAGGTCGCTGCGGCCCACGCTCATCTCGAAAATCAGGTCGCCGGTGAAAATCACTTGATTGTCAGCATTGTACAGACAGACACTGCCTTCGCAATGGCCAGGCGTATACCGCACTTCCAACTGCTGGTTGCCGAATGTCAGGATTTCGCCATCCTGAATGTAGCGGTCGGGTGCGGGCATCTCCTCCAATTCGAAACCGAAAACCGTTGCGTAGGCGTAAGCGCGGTTGTACTCCTTCATGCCGGCCTCGTGTATCAGTATGTCAACGCCGTACTCCTTTTTGCACCACGGGTTTCCTGCGATGTGGTCGAGATGGGGGTGCGTATTGATGATGTACTTGATTTTCAGCTTATTGTCGGCGACATATTCGCGAATTTGTCCGTCTTCATAAAACCGGCAGTTGCCTGGATCGACAATCACCGCCTCTTTCGTCTCGTCCGACAAAATATAAGTGTTCACTGCCAACGGGTTGAAGTGAAACGTCTTGATATCCATATTCACATATTTTAACTTGGATTCCGCCACCATTTCCTGGAGCGTTTTATGCTTTTTTAACGTATTAGAAGGCTGGTTTTTTCGGATCTGCGGCATACACTTCTTTCACTTTATGGCCATTTTCAAAGATGGCGACGTATTGTAATGTGCCCTGCGGGCTCCAGCTCGACCATTTGCCGTGTTTCATGCGGTTCTTGAAGGCTCCCTGGGTGTGTTTCACGCCGTTGTCGTAATATTCGGTGAAGGAGCCTTCTTGCACATTGTGTACGAAATTCTGCTCCCGAATCACCTTCTCGTGCATGTTGTAGAACACCCATTTGCCCTCTTTCATGTCGTTGGCATATTTGCCTTTGGAAAGAATGTGGCCGTTTTGCGCATACTCGTTCCACACGCCGTTTTTCATGTTGCCGACATATTTGCCCTGGCGGTGCATCTTGCCGGATTCCTCCCAATAGATGGTGGAAAGGCCGTTCAGCTCGCCGTTTTTGAAGTTGTTCTCGTACTTTTTGTACCCGTTTTCAAACCAGCCTTCCCAATAGCCGTCCATCACGGCATCCTTGAATGTGCCGCGGTCCTTGACATTGCCGTTCGGGAAATAGGCGGTCCATAGGCCGTTTTCCTTGTCGTTTTTGAAGGTGCCCTCACGTTGCAGTTTGCCGTCCTCGTACCACGCTTTCCACAAGCCTTCGCGCTTGCCGTTCACGTATTCACCTTTGCGCCAGACACTTCCGTCTTCGTAGTAGTAGGTCCAGACACCGTTTTGCAAACCCTTGTCGAAGTTGCCCTCGCTGCCAAGACGACCTTCCTCGTCATAGAATTTCCAAAGACCCTGTTGCAGCCCATGCACCAGTTTGCCTTCCATATCCTTTTTGCCGCCGTGGTTCCACCAGCAGGCTTCGCCCTCCAAGAGACCCATGTCGTAGGTGCCCTCAAAGTATTTTTCACCGTTGTCGTAATACTCGATAACGTGGCCGTGAACGCTGTCACCTACATACGTGACTTTCTTATACAGCTGACCGTTAGGGTGATAGAATGTCCACTCGCCATCGCGTTGGCCGTCCTTGAATTGTCCTTCCGACTCGGTTCGGCCCGTCTGATACCAGCTTTTGAACGGCCCGTTGTCGGCGTGGTATTCCTGTCCGAGTTTGCCGTTGTCGTACCATACTTTCCACACGCCCACCTTAAGGCCGTCTTGGTAGTCGCCCTCGGTCCATTTCGTGCCGTTGTTGTGGTAATAGATCCAATGTCCTTGCTCAACGCCCTTCTTCTGCACGCCGATGGACATCAGTTTGCCGTTTTTCCAGTAGGTTTTGGCCGTGTCCTGCGCCGACAAACCGACGGTCAGCGCGACACATAGGCATAATGCGAGTATCTTTCTCATTTTGCAAAAATTAGGCCGCAAAGATACAATTTTTAGGCATAAGGCAGTAGATAAAAGGCATTAGGCAATAGGCATTAGGCAGTAGAGAAAAGGGAACGTCAAATGTATTGACATTCCCTTTCGCAAAATTGTTATTAAAAACCAGAATTATTTGACTACAACCTGTTTGGTGACAGATCCGTCGGTCGTGGTCACTTTCACGGCGTAGGTGCCGGGAGCAAAACCGTTGGTGGGAATGACCACATGGCTGTCGCCGTAGAGCTGGTCAAAGACAAGCTGTCCCATCATGTTATAGACTTCCACGCGCTCGATTTGGTCGGAGGTGACTTGCACGTAGTCGGTGGCGGGGTTCGGATAGACGGAAACCTCGATTTGGTTGTGCTCGTTGACAGAGACATCCGTAATGTTCAAAGTGATGGCCACTTCGACCTCATCGTTTTCGATGTCGCTGGAGAAGCAGTGCAGTGTGGCGGAATAGCTATCGTTGACGCTCATGCCTGCCGAATGGGCAGTGACGTTCACATTTGTGCTGCCGCCGGCAGCAATGCTGCCGTCAGCAGGGGTCACGGTCAGCCACGGGGTGATGGGCGTGCCGTCGATCTTGCCGCCAAGACAGAGGTTGAAGTCATAGCTGGAGTTCGAGAAGCGGTTGTACCAAGTGGAACCTTTCTTATACCAGCAGCTGTAGTCATTGGCGATAGCGCCGTCCACCGGGGCGAGATAAGCGCCTTCGGGTTGGACGAACCAAACTCCGAACCAGAGGTCGCTACCGTCAATCAGGTAAGGCGTGGTGAGCGTGACGGAATTCCAACCGCTGTCGGGGGTGAAGGTTTGCTCATAGACCACCTCACCCGGTCCGGGATGCAGGAGAGTGTTGCCCATGGCATAGACGCGAATCTTTGCGGTGGGAAGGGCCTGACCCATGAAGAAGTGGATTTCATTGAGCGATTTTCCGATATGCTGTTGGAGGGCGGAGGCGGGGTAGCCGACAGCGAGATCGACATCGTCGGCCGCTCCACTCCAACCGACAAACGTGTAGGGGTCGTCCAAATAATAGTTCATGTTAACCACACCCGTAGATGCGGGGTTCGGGTTCGGGATGTCGTAAGTGGCTACCGTGTAGAAATCAGTGCCGCCGGTGCCGGGATTGCTCAACGTGACGGCCTGCGAGGCGGTGGAACCCGGATTCATGGAGAAGTTGAGGCTCGTCGGAGAAACGGCGAACTCGCCGACCAAAGCGGCGGAAACTTCCGTCACCACAAAGTCATCGACATAGTAAGAGCCGGAGGTGCTGCCGCTAATGGGGGAGCCGGCATAGAAGTTGATGCCCGCCAGTTGGTTAACACCATTGACATTGCCCTGCTGGTAGCTGAAGGGCCAGGTGTGGACAAGCACGTTGTTGATGGTGAGCGAGGCCTGGTCGTTGTCCATATCCACGTCAAATACAATGGGTAACCAGGCATCGGTGGAGCAGGAGAAAGTATACTCGGAGCCGCCTACGCTGAGGTAGCCGCCGCCAGTGTTGTAGAAGTAGCACTCCAACGCCCACTGTTGCAGCAGAATATGCTGGATGTTGAAGTAGCCGCCGTTGCCGGAAGAGGGCACGTAGTAGTTGAAGGTGAGGGTGTAATGCCCCGTGGTGTAGTTGCCGAAAGGATAGACTTGGTCGTTGCTTCCGGAAATGTACAGCGAGTTGGGGGCAGTGGCGGCCTGCGCGGTGGAAATCACACCGTCCTCGGCACCGCCGGGGGCGTTGCTCCAGGTAGTCCATGCCGAATTTGACTGGGCCAGATGGCTGCCGGCCGTGTAGGAATCAAAATTGTCGCTGAAGACAACAGTCTGCGCGAACGCGAAAGACGTCACGGCAAACAATAACAGGATAGTAAGTAAACTTTTTTTCATAAGCATTTGATTTTATATTCTGCCCGCAAAATTAGAAAAAATATTATTGCGGCGGAACACAAAATCAAATACTATTTTTTCACAATCTTATGGTGATAAAAATTCCCGTCTGCGTCCGTTACGCGCAACAGGTAGATGCCGGCGGGGAGGGATTTAACATTCAAGTTGGCAGATCCCGTCTGTAGGGGCGAATCATTATTCGCCCCTACAATACGCCCTTGCAGGTCATACAATATTATATTGTTGATTTCCGCGCCGCCGTCCAAGGTCACAAACACCGTTTCGGTGGCGGGGTTCGGATAGACGCGCATCTGTAGCGGTTCCCGATCTGTCACGCCCACCTCGCCGGTGAGGGTAAATACGTGCGGGTCGGCGGCCCCGATATAGGGGTGCTTTTCCACACGGCCGGAAGCATCTTTGGCATAGAGGTAGTATTCCACTGTGTCGCCGGGTTGCCAGAGGTAGTTCACGGAGGTGAACGTAAAGCTGTAGTTGTCACCGGAGACGTGTTGCAGATGGCCGTGCCACCAGTCGCCATGGTTGACGCGGAAGCAAGCCAACAACGAGTCGGTCACTAAGTTGGCGCCGCTCAACGCCTTGATGGTCACGTTGAGGTTAAGCGGGTCGTCGAGGGGAACTTCTCCTAAAAGTGGGTTGTGTTTCAAGTACAGCATGCCCAAGTCGGCAAGTTCGTGCGTGCGGCAGTGCAAGGCATCGGTGCTTTGCCAAGGGGTGTAGGAGCTCTGCATGATGGGCACAATGGTATAGCCGGGCATCGCCTGCTGATAAACTGCAATAGCTTCATTGTCGTGCGAGTTCCCTGTGACGGGCACAAACACGTGGTCGTTCAAAATCAGCGAGTTAGTGTAAGGCGTGGCCTGGTAGGCGTTCGGATTGGCATAGACGCGGTACACTTGGTAGTGGTTGCCCCACGGGGTGACGGCGTCGGCGAAAGTTTGTGCCACTTCCTCATAGTTGCTATAACGCGGATCGTTGGCCGGCACCTTCGCGATGAGCACCTTGTCCACATCGAGGAACTTGCCCCAGCAGTCGATGTGCGCGATATATTCGCCGAGCGGGTCGGGAAGAAACATATAGTTGTCAATGCCGAGGTAGTTCTGGGTGATGGAGAGGATGGAAGACTCCGTTTCCGAAGGATTCTCCTGCAGTACGAGCATCGTGGAGGCTACCGTGCCGTACCCATCCGTCATATAGTTGCCTCCGGTGTGTACCAAGGGCATCTCGTAGCGGCTGACTCCCAAGATATCGGTCACCGCCTCCAAGGCCGCGTCGTCGTGCGGACGTTGCGGGCGGTTGTACACGAAATCGACCACCCCGATGGAGTCGTGGCCGTCGAGAACGAACCACGGGCCGTAGTCGCGGGTCCAGTAAGAGTCATGTTGGATGAGCCAGAACCGCACGTTGGCCATGTTCACCTGCTGGTTGTTGAAGTAGTTCTTGGCCTGGTTGCTGTCGGAGGCGGAGTTCACGAGCACGCGTACCTGGGTGATTTGCGACAGTTCGCGCACCAGCGACACGGGGATGCCGAGCGGGTAGCCGATCATCACACCGCCCATGGGCTGGAACTCGGCCACGGCGGTGACGGGCGCGGCGGGATAGACGGCGTCGCGGAGATGCGCCTGCTGCGACAGCCAGGGTATCATCTGCTGCTCCTCGGCGGTGGCATGGTGCGGGAATTTCGGATGTATGTCGTAATGGATATGCTCATTCTGGGCGAAAGCGATACCAACGAACACCATAGTCAAACAAATGAAGAAAAATCTTCTCATATTTCTCGGTATTAAAATCGGCCGCAAAAGTACATTTTTTGTTAGAACAAAACCAAGCAGTTGCCAAGCAGCAGGCATATATTACCCAAGTGCTTGCCATATAAGTTGTTCGATAGTTCTCCGTTATTTCTTCGATGTTTATCGGAGAACTATCGAACAACTATCGAAGAACTATCGAAGAAATGAAGACTCAACTTGCTGACAAATGCATGGCAAGTACTTTGCAACTGCCTGGTTGTTCGATAGTTGTTTCTTGTTTTGATTCGCTGGTTTAGGTTGTCACTTTTGTGTCTTGCGACTGATCCGAGTTGACGGGTTAATAATTTGCGACTGCTTTAGGTTGTCGCTTGTCCTTTTTTCGACAGTGCAAATACGAAGGTAGGCGTATTCAGAATTTGTGTACATTTGCGCCTTCAAACCTAACGACATAAAGATGACCAAAGAAAAACAAAAATCCGTTGCTGCAGAGGCATTTGCCACCAAGTGGAGTGGTACAGGATACGAGAAAGGCGACACCCAGAAGTTCTGGCTCGAACTTTTGCAGAAAGTGTTCGGCGTAAAGGACCCGTATTCTTTTGTGGAGTTCGAGGACAAGGTGATGGTGGACAGGACCAACTATATGGATGTTTACCTGCCAGCTACCCGGGTTCTGATAGAGCAGAAGGGCATTGACAAAAACCTCGTCTCTACTTGAAGCCCTCGCTTGCTGCTTTTCCCTACACCAACGGCGGACTTTTCGCTGAAGAGATTGAGATACCGCAGTTTACCGACGAACTGAAAAAGACGCTGCTCGACAATGCCAGTCTCGATTTCGACTGGAGCGAGATTTCGCCTACTATTTTTGGCGCCGTATTTGAGAGTACGCTGAATCCCGAGACGCGCCGTAGCGGGGGTATGCACTACACCAGCATTGAGAATATCCACAAGGTCATCGACCCGCTGTTCTTCAACGACTTGCGCCGCGAGCTGGATGAGATTTTGGGGGAGAACGTGGAGCGTGAGCGCAAGAAAAAGCTCGATGCCTACCAGGATAAGCTCTCCAAACTCACGTTTCTTGATCCCGCTTGCGGTAGCGGCAATTTCCTCACCGAGACATACCTATCGTTACGTCGCTTGGAAAACGAGGCCATTATCGCCCGCCATCACGGTCAATCGTTTTTCGGGTTTGAAGAGGCCAATCCTATTAAGGTGAGCATCAAACAGTTCTACGGCATTGAAATCAACGATTTTGCCGTCACTGTGGCCACCACCGCGCTTTGGATTTCTGAAGCCCAGATGCTCCGCGAGACCGAGAAAATCGTGCAGCACGACATTGTCTATAACAACTTCCCGTGGCCGGCTGTAGAGACGCAAAATTTTGAGTCTCTACGGGAGAATATCGAGCAAACTGCGCAGGCCATCCTGGATGCCCGGGCGCTCTACCCCGACAGCAGCCTCGCCGACCTCTACGATGAACTGACGATGCCCATCGAACTTCGCAAAGCCCATCAGAACAACGACCGTGCGGTGATGCAGGCATATGGTTTCGACTCCAAAGAGTATACCGACGACAAAGAATCGCTTATAGTTGCCGAATTATTCAAGTTGTACAATCAATTGTCTCGACAACAGGAACCAGAACAGATGCGGTAAAAAAAAACGCCCGACTTTCCGCAAGTCGGGCGCTTTTCGTTTCGTGACCCCTGCAGGATTCAAACCTGCAACCTTTTGATCCGTAGTCAAATGCTCTATTCAGTTGAGCTAAGGGGCCGTTCTCAAAAGAGCGTGCAAAAATACATTTTTTTTTAATATCGCAGCACTACTAAAATTTTTTTTTATTCATAAACGCTGTGTATAGAAAAAAAGTGTATTTTTGCCGCCGAATTGATGAAACGGAATGAGCTATGGTGTAATGGTAGCACTACAGATTTTGGTTCTGCCTGTGTAGGTTCGAGTCCTGCTAGCTCAACAAGAAACTCTCACCGATTTGGTGGGAGTTTTTTTTACAAAAATAGACAATTAGTAATACAGAATTATAGACAACAAACCTTAAAAAAATGGAAGAACAAATCAATCTTATCAGCACTTTCGCCGATTTCAAGGAGTCCAAAAGCATCGACCGTGAGACGCTCATGCACATCCTGGAGGACGTTTTCGTGAGTGCGCTAAGTAAGAAATACGGTCAGGACGCCCGCTTCAACGTGATTGTCAACGTCGATCGCGGCGACTTAGAGATCCAACATTCCCTAGATGTGGTGGAGGACGATGAGGTGACGGACCCTGTAAACCAGATTGCCCTGTCTGACGCCATCAAGATTGAGCCCGACTTTGAGGTGGGTGAGGAGGTCATCGAGCAGATACAGCTCTCCGACTTCCAGCGTCGTGAGATTCTGGCGCTGCGTCAGAACCTCAGCAACAGAATCTTGGAGTACGAGAAGGATGTCATCTTCCGCAAATACGAACCCCGCAAGGGTGAGCTGATCACCGGCGAGGTGAGCCAGGTGTGGAAACGCGAGGTGCTGGTGATGGACGACGACCGTGTGGAGATGGTGCTCCCCAAATCGGAGCAGATCCCCAGCGACTACTACAAGAAGGGTGACAGCGTCATGGCGGTCATCACCTCCGTGGATGTGGTCAACGGTTCCCCGCGCATCCTCCTTTCCCGCACGTCGCCCCGCTTCCTCGAATGTCTGATGGAACGCTCCATCCCCGAAATCGAGGAGGGTGTCATCATGATTCGCGACATCGTGCGTGTGCCCGGTGAGCGCGCCAAAGTGCTGGTCGAGACTTACGACGACCGCATCGATCCCGTCGGCGCTTGCGTTGGCGTGAAGGGCAGCCGTATCCACGACACCGTGCGCGAGCTGCGCAATGAGAACATCGATATTATCAACTACACGAACAAGAAAGAGCTTCTCATCGCCCGCGCCCTCAATCCCGCGCAAATTTCCTCCATCGAACTCGACGAAGAGAACAAGACGGCCAATGTCTTTATGAAGTCCGACCAAGTGTCGCTCGCCATCGGTAAGGGAGGCTATAACATCAAGCTGGCCAGCAAGTTGTCTGGCTATGAAATTGATATTTTCAGAGACGACATCAAGGAGGAGTATGTCACCCCGTTGTCCGAGTTCAACGACGTGTTCGACCAGTGGGTTATTGACACGTTCATCGGTATTGGCTGCGACACCGCCGAGAGCATTTTACAATTAAGTAGAGAAGAGTTGATTCGCCGCACTGACCTCGAAGAGGAGACCGTGGATGCCATGATTGCGGCAGTTAAGGAAGAATTGGCGAAGTAATGCCCCAAATAAGAGAGAAAATCACCCAGTTTTTAACCAGATTTATCAATATGCCGGAAGAAAGAGTAAAAAAGCCGCGATTAGGCCAGGCGGCTACAGAATTTAACGTGTCAATGGATAGAATCATTGACATTCTGGCCAAAAATGGACTTGAAATCACCTCCCCGACCTTGAATTCCAAGTTGTCGGAGGAGATGTACCAGTGTTTACAGAAAGAGCTGGCTAAAGACAAGATGGTGAAGGAGAAATCTGACCAGATTCTCACTCCCAAGACGAAGAAGGAGGAGGCGAAGGCCACGGCCACAGCCGCTCCTGCACCCGCTGAGGAGGAGAGTACGGGTAAACACGTATTGATTCACACCACGAAGCTTCCAGAGGTTGTGCCTGTTGAAGTTTCGGAGAGCCATGCTCCCGAATTGAAGATTATCGGATCTGTGGATCCTGAATCCTTGAAGAAACCTTCCAGCAAAAAATCTTCCGGCAGTGCGAAGGGAGAGGCCGTCAAGGAACAGAAATCGGCAGAGGAAGAGGTGGCGCAAGTCCTGCAGGAAACCCCGGCAGTTCAGCAGGAGGAGCCCGTTGACGAAACTCCGGCTCAAAACGTTGAGACGGAAATCGAAAAAGAGGAGAAGGATTCTGTTCAGAAACCTGAGCATATTGAGACGGTGGCGCATCTGCCTGGACCCGAGATTTTGGGCACTATTGACCTTGAGGCACTGAAACCTAAGAAAAAATCCTCTTCCAAGGATAAAGAGAAAAAGGGTTCAAAGAAGGAGAAGGAGAAAGAAAAGGCACAGCCCAAGCAGCCAAAAGCCTCCGAAACGCCCAAAAAGGAGCCTAAGAAAGAGGAACCCGCCGCTCCTGTTGTCCAACAACCTGAACAGCCTGTTGTGGAGCACATCAAGACGGTGGTCAATCCGCTGAAGGGTCCCAAGATTTTGGGTACTATTGACCTTTCCCTGATTCAGCAAAGTAGCAGTAGCGGCAAGAACGACCATCGCGGTGGTGATCCCGACAAGAAGAAACGTAAGCGCAAACGCGTGGCTAAGCCGGTAAAATCTTCCAGCAATCCCAATATCAAGGACGACAAGGACAAGAAGCAGAAGCAGGAGCCCGAAAAGGTGGAGATTTCCGCTGAGGATATCCACCGTCGTATCAAAGAGACCAAGATGCGTCTCGAAAACAACTCCAAGAAGACTTCCACGGCTGCCAAGCGTAGAAAAGAGAAACGCCAGCTGATTCACGAGCGCATTGAGGAACAGGAAATGCAGGCCATTGAGGATCAGAAGACCTTGAAGGTCACCGAGTTCATCACGGCTAACGAACTGGCTACCTTGATGAACGTCGATGTCACCAAGATTATCTCCACCTGCATGAGTATCGGTCTTTTCGTCTCCATCAACCAGCGTCTTGATGCCGAGAATATCGTCATGCTGGCCGAGGAGTTTGGCTTCAACGTAGAATTTATCGATGCCGATGCCGAAAGCGATAGCGAAGTAGGCGAGCCGGATGCCGAGGAGGATCTCCAACCCCGCCATCCGATTATCACGGTGATGGGTCACGTTGACCACGGTAAGACCTCGCTGTTGGACTACATCCGCAAGACCAATGTCATTGCCGGTGAGGCCGGTGGTATTACCCAGCACATTGGTGCTTACGAGGTGAGTCTCTCCGACGGTCGTAAAATCACCTTCCTTGATACGCCTGGTCACGAGGCGTTCACGGCCATGCGTGCCCGCGGTGCCAAAATTACGGACCTCTGTATTATCGTGGTTGCCGCTGACGATGCCGTGATGCCGCAGACCATTGAGGCCATCAACCATGCACAGGCCGCTGGCGTGCCCATGGTGTTCGCTATTACCAAAATTGACAAGCCCAACGCCAACCCCGACAAGATTCGCGAGGAATTGGCCAATATGAACATCCTTGTGGAGGAATGGGGCGGCAAATACCAGTGTCAGGAAATCGATGCCAAGCACGGTGACCATGTCAACGAGCTGTTGGAGAAAGTGTTGTTGGAGGCTGAATTGCTCGATTTGAAGGCAAATCCGAATCGTCCCGGTGTGGGTGCGGTCATCGAATCGGCATTGGACAAGGGCCGCGGTTATGTGGCCAAAGTGTTGGTACAGAACGGCACGCTTTCCATTGGCGACCCGATTTTGGCCGGCAGCTGTTTCGGCAAAGTCAAGGCCATGTTCAACGAGCGTAACCAGCCGGTGAAGACGGCCGGACCCGCCTCTCCTGTGTTGCTGTTGGGTCTCAACGGCGCTCCGCAGGCCGGTGATACGTTCAAGGTCTGTGAGTCGGAGCAGGAAGCCCGCAGCGTCGCCACCAAGCGCGCCCGCCTCGCCCGAGAGATGGGTCTGCGTACGCAGAAGCACGTCACTCTCGAAGAGATCGGCCGCCGTATTGCCATTGGCGATTTCAAGGAACTCAACATCATTGTCAAGGGTGATGTGGATGGTTCCGTGGAGGCTCTCGCTGGTGAGTTGCTGAAACTCAGCACCGAACAGGTCCAGGTCAACGTCATCCACAAGTCGGTGGGTCAAGTGACCGAGAGCGATGTGCTGTTGGCCACCGCGTCAAACGCCCTCATTGTGGCGTTCCAGGTGCGTCCTTCCGCCAACGCCCGCAAGATGGCCGAGGCCGAGCAGATCGACATCCGCACGTACTCCATCATCTATACAGCCATCAACGAGATTAAAGATGCTATCGCCGGCATGCATTCACCGGAGATCCGCGAGAAGGTGGTCTGCAACATCGAGGTGCGCGAGGTGTTCCACATCTCCAAGGTCGGCAATGTGGCCGGTTGTATGGTGCTCGACGGCAAGTTGCAGCGCAACACCAAGATTCGCCTTATCCGCGACGGTATCGTCATCTACACGGGCAAGCTCGGCTCCCTGCGTCGTTTCAAGGACGATGTCAAGGAAGTTACGGCCGGCCAGGATTGCGGTCTGAATATCGACGGCTGCAACGATATCAAGATTGGCGACATCATCGAAGGCTACGAAGAGTTCGAGGTGGCGTACGGGAATTAAACACGCCCGGCTTGAAAAACCAAGGGACGCGACAAAATCGCGTCCCTTTTTTGATGTTGTAACCAATGTTTCTAAAACCGTTAATGCAAAATAGTTGTCCCCAGTTGTCCCAGTTGTCGTCGAAAATGAAGACAACCAGGACAAATGGAGACAATTTAGAAGGTTGTCGTAATTATCGCAATTTCAGCAGCACCACGTTCTCGACGTGCTGCGTGTGCGGGAACATGTCCACGGGCTGCACCTTCTCCACGCGGTATTTCGGGTCGAGGAGGGTGAGGTCGCGGGCCTGCGTGGCAGGGTTGCAACTTACATAAACGATGCGCGGCACCTCCAGTTTCAGCAACTGTTCGATGACATTCGGGTGCATGCCGGCGCGCGGCGGGTCAGAGATGATCACATCCGGCTTGCCGTGCTGTGCGATGAACTGGTCGGTAAAGATTTTCGCCATGTCACCCACCACGAACTCGGTGTTCGTGATGTTGTTCTGCGCGGAGTTGATTTTCGCGTCCTCTACGGCGGTATCCACATACTCGATACCCACCACCCGCTTGGCCTGGTGTGCCACGAAATTGGCAATCGTGCCGGTGCCGGTGAAGAGGTCGTAAACTACTTCATCAGGCTGAATATCAGCAAATTCACGCACCACCTTGTAGAGATTGTAAGCTTGCTCGCTGTTGGTCTGGTAGAATGACTTCGGCCCGACCTTGAACTGCAGGTTCTCCATCTTCTCCGTGATGTAATCCTGACCGGCATAGAGGTGGAACGGCAGGTCGAAGATGGCGTCGTTGAGCTTGGTGTTGATGACGAAGGTGAGCGAGGTGATTTCGGGGAACCGCTCCATCAGCGCGGCCAGCATATCCTTCACCTCTTGGTTGTATTTGGTGACGATGAGTACCACCATCAGGTCGCCGGTGGAGGCGGTGCGGATGATGAGGTTCCGCAGCAGCCCTTTCTGCTGGCGCGGGTCGTAGAAGTCGAGGTTGTGCTCGATGGCGTACTGCTTGCAGAAGAGCCGGATGTCGTTGCTCGGGGCCGCCTGCAGCCAGCAGTGCTTGATATCCAAGATTTTGTCGAACATGCCGGGCACGTGGAAGCCGAGACAGCGGTTCTCGAAGAACTCGCCCTCCGCTTGCTTCTTCATATCTTCGTAAGTCAGCCACAGCATCGTGGAGAAGGTGTATTCCAGCTTGTTGCGGTAGTAATAGATCTTCTCCGACCCGAGGATGGGCATCAGCGGCGGGAATTCGAACTTCCCGAGGTGCTTGAAGTTGTCCTCGACCTGCTTCTGCTTGAATTCTAACTGTTTCTCGTACGTCAGCATCTGCCATTTGCATCCGCCGCAGTGTCCGAAGTGACCGCACGGCGGCACCACGCGGTCGGGCGACGGTTGCTTGATAGCCAACAGGTTGCACTCTGCGTAGCCGCGTTTGCGTTTATAGACTTCCACATCGACGATGTCGCCGGGCACCGCATACGGCACGAAGACAGTGAGGCCATCGACCTTTCCGACGGCTTTTCCCTCCGCCCCTGCGGAGATAATTTCCAGATTTTCTATGTTATATCGTTTGAAGCTCATATTCTTGATGTTTGGTTTATTCTTATTCCCCACACTGCGCTTCGCTTGTATGGGGTTAATTGCACTTCGTGCGTTTTGCCTCTTCGAGGCTGCTCAAGGAATAATATTTAGTGACAAATTTCAAATTACTAACTACTAACTGCTAACTGCTAACTATTTATAGAGTCCTTCTTCGTCCAAATACCGAAACACCTTCTCCGGCAGCATATATCTCGCGGGTTTGCCGCTGCGGATGCTGTCGCGGATCATGGTGGAGGAGATTTCCATCTGCGGGGCATCGACGAGGTGCACGTGCGGGTGCGTGCGGAAGTCGCCGCCGTCAAAGCCGGGGCGCGGATAGACGTAGAGGTGGTAGTTTTCGAGGATGTACTCCCAGTTGAACCATTTGGTGAAGGTTTGCAGGTTGTCTTCGCCCATGATGAGGCAGAACTCGCGGTTCGGGTGCTGTTCGCGCAGCACTTGCAAGGTGTAGCTGGTGTAGGAGGGTTTCGGAAGGGAGAACTCGATGTCGCAGGCTTTGAAGCGCAGGTCGTCCTCGATGGCGAGGTTCACGATGTGCAGCCGTTCGCGATCGTCGAGCAGCGAGGCCTTCTTCTTCAGCGGGTTCTGCGGCGACACCACGAACCAAAGTTCCTGCAAATCAGAATTTTCCACCAAATATTCGGCAATAATCAAGTGCCCGACGTGAATCGGGTTGAACGAGCCGAAATAGAGTCCTGTCTTCTTCATCTTCGTTTTAGAAACAAACGGCAAAGATAACATTTTTGGGGTTACCGCTGTTTTTTGCAGAAGATGCTCTTGCGGAACGGGTCGAACTGGTCTTTCATTGTGACAGCGATAATCAGCTCCTCAACAGAAGCAATGAGATATATTAGCCAGTAGATTCCGATAAGACCCATTCCAAAT
>Ga0310696_10000818_pt1 | contig 46376 bp, 73 predicted proteins | sample AusTroGonzalo_MG_4_FD_203885 | JGI IMG/M metagenome (GOLD analysis project Ga0310696, IMG submission 203885) | Bovine rumen microbial communities from tropical cattle in Woodstock, Queensland, Australia - Gonzalo_02 (v2) (version 2) | ecosystem: Host-associated > Mammals > Digestive system >... | reverse complement strand
TACCACGGACTACCATCGTATAGGAAGTATCGGTACCGTTGCAGTAACGGTTCAATGAACGGTGATACGCATTGTTGTACTTGAACGGAATGCATAGTGTATTCTTGCTATCACCACGGTAGCTTTGATTGAACCAGTCCCAGGAAATCTCGATAAAGTAGTCGAACTTTCCTGTCTCGTTCCTACGGGCATCCACGATAGGACGCTTGATTCGGCTGCGACCGCTGAATGTAAGTGATTCAAAGGTAATCTTTCCGCGCTTCTCGTATTCAGAGAATACGGCGGTTCTCCTAGATAGGGCTAACCTCATGAGACGGTCGAAACCGAACTTGCGTATCTTGTCTAGTATTGCTCGATAGAACTTCTGCTTGGATTCTACAGCGGTAGGGATGACGGATTCAAGCCAATAGACGGATTCTTCCTTTCCGTACCGAGCAAGCCAGGTCAGCACCTTCGTCAGTTCGGTCTTCTTGGTATGAACTTCAATAGATTTAAGGTCACCTTTCTTGTGTCCGTGAGAATTTATCTTGTAGAAGGACGGTACAAGTTCTTCAACCTTGGTGAACTCAATCTTCTTGCGGATGGCGTCGAACCGGAGCTGGTATGCTCTCCACACATCCTCTATTGCCTTCTTCAAGTAGTGGCTGGAAAGCCGGACGTTGAATGTAGGATTGAAGAAGTTAAACGCCTCGAACTTGGACATATCCTGGAAGCCGAGCATATCCGAGAAGAACACTTCCGATATGTCGTTCCTTACAGCACGGATTTCCTCTGCACGGTGGATGATTTCTGCTCGTTTGGTGTCAGACAATAGAATAGGGTAGAACGCAGCGGAGAACTGCGATTCGTACCTATCATTCAATGTCCAACAGTGCTTGCTCATACAATACAGAAATGGCTCGTTCGGAATTTATTGTCGAGTTCAATCCCAAACGAGCCATCATAAATGGTCTCTTGCCGTACTACAACGAAGAACTCGACTAATTCGTTGTATCTTTATACATTAAGTTTATAACAATCTATAAATTTTTATAACGAATTTCAACATAAAATACACAAAAATACTTGTAGTTTTCGGTAGATTTAGTTAAATTTGCGTAGATTTTAGGTTAGCTGTTGATAACCCTAATGGACGGTGATCAATCCACCGATGTTCCCTTTTACATGGGGATGTAATGGTATTGTTAATTCCGGGACTGCGCCCGACACTTATAGTAGGGGCAGCCCCTTTTTCCATCAGGAGGATATATGAAAGGCGTATGCATGAGATATGATCCCAAGTGGGAACGCATGTGGGTGCGTGTGGTAAAACGCTACAACCGATGGGCGAAGGCCCATGGGGAGCCTACTTTCTAGAAAAGCGAGGAAACATGGCAAAGAAAAAGATGTCCGTAACGGAAGAAGTCGAAGAAGCAAAAAAGCTGAGTGACTTCGTGACCGAAGTGAAGCGGATGTTCGTTGCCGGACATTACGTAAATCATTACGTAAAGCAAGGTGACCGTCACGAGTTTTCCATGACGAAGGAGTATTGCCGTCTAGAAATGGATATAATGCGTAACAAGCGTGGTCTTTTCGATAGTATCCGCGCAAACTTCCTCGTGCCGAACTTCAAGATCGGCGGGAACGGGACCTGGCATTCGGTCGAGACGAAAGCCATGTCGATCGAGTTTGTCGACGACGTGCTAGGGAAACTCGCTGAAGTGAACGACCGCATAGCCGAGTTCGCCAGTAGCGTCCCGCCGATGATCACCGCGCTGTCCGAGGTGGACTATGGACGAGGCGAAGATAACTAAGATCTACTACTGGGTGTCCAGGGCCTACTGGAAGGACAAGAAGTCCTTCCATGTTCCGGAGGAGTACAAGGAGGCCGCCCAGCACGTAGCCGACGAGGGGAATGGTTTCCGTTTCGACGGCGATGTACTGGCTTGGGACTAGCCGGGACTGCCCCAGCCGAATATGCTTAAGGGGCAAAAAACGATAAAAACGAGGAGTTTTATCATGAAGAACAAGCTTAACAACGAACAGAAGGAAATGCTCAAGTACATCCACAAGATGATGGACGAGCTTTACCTTGAACAGAAGAAGAACTTCGAGAAGGGTCTGGGCGACGGCAGCATGAAGCTGGCGCTGTCCAAGGCCGTGGCGAGCCAGGAATCGTTCAACCTCGTGGTCGGGGACTTGCTTTCCAAGAACGAAAAGGACGGTAACGCTTGCCCGGTAATCTTGGGCGCCGCACTGACCCGCATGCTGGTCAACGCTCTCCGTCCGGAGATCTTGCCCAACGGCGAGGTGCTCTGCCACACGGACATGCAGTCCATCGTCAACTCGATGATGACCCTGGCGGCCGAACCGCTTTCCATGTACACGTGGGACAGCTTCCTCAGGAACGAACTTGAACATACGTCCTTTGACGAGGCCGTGAACTAGGGAGGTATGCCATGCCCAATTCCGAAATCCGTGAAATCTACGAGAAGATGGTCGTCGACCGTCGCGACTTCGACAAGAAGATGGGCGAAGTCCAGGATCTGGCCAAGACCGCGCAAGACGCGTTCAACGGACTGGTGAACGAGAACTCCGACCTCGGGGCCGGCGTGATCCTCCCGATCCTCCGTTGCATCACTAGCCACGTGCTGAAGGTGGCCGGCGACCGCAACTTGTCGAAGGACGACAAGTTTTCGGAGATCTCCAGCTACCTCGCTCCGATGATCGCCATGCACTACGACGTGTACACGCACGAATGCATCGAGAACATCGACGAGGTTCTGAACGAGGAAGATTCCTGACCTATAAACTGCTGTTATCTTGCAAGAGGTGACAGCAATGAACCAGCTATTTATCGACAAGTTGCACGAGGCCAAGACTTCCAAGAACGCGAGGCTCCTCGAGGCGGTGGAACAGATGTACATCGTCTGTGAACAGAAGGCTCAGTTGGAAGGCTGGGGCGACACGGCCAAGAAGTTCGGCAAGACGGCACTCGCCGCCGGAGCCATCGCGGCCGGTAGCCAAGTGGCCGACCAGGCGCTGAAGGCCGGCATGGAGAAACGTGCCGAGAACTTGAAGCAGCACGAGATCTCGTGTGGAGGCATGACCGACGAGGCCGACTTCACCAAGCCGCTGAACTACGACCTTGCCGAGCCGGACGCCTACGGCGTGATCGACGCGGCGAAGAACATGGTGGTGGCTCTCCACAAGACGAAGACCGAAGGCGGCGACAAGCTGGCCCAGGAGATCTACGAGCTTAGCAACGAGGTGGCCGACGGCGCCAATGCCGACATCCATCACGAGCTGATGGCCAAGATGATGCAGGGCAAGAAGTTCGTGTCCGCAGTCAACACTGGCAAGTGCGAGGACGGTAAGCCGTCCTAGTATTGTCGTTCTGTACTGATTTTCGAAGCGCCGGGACTGCCCCCGGCGCTTATTATATTGGCAAAAATGGAGGCTCTTATGAAGAAGCTGTTAATCTGCATGGCCGCATTTGCGGTCGCCATCTGCGCCGAGGTGTCGGGCAACCACCTTCCTCGCAAGGGGGACGTGGTCATGTTCCTTCGCGGTACGGCGTGGAGCACCGTGGACTCGTTCCGCGACGTTACGCCTGTCGTCCTCGGCGGCAAGCGCGCATGCGTGTATGCCGGCAGTGTCCAGACGGGCACCGACGAGTACGGCAACTGCTCTGACATGAACTTCTACCACTTGCAGAGGGTCGTCCGCAACGACGGGAAGCTGACGTGCTTCTACGATCGTACAAGGGACGGCGACTACTATTTCTGGATAGACAAGGTCACCGAGTGCTATGACATACTGGTGGCCAAGAACGGTTTCAACTTCCAGATGGGTATCTACTTCGATGAGGTGGACACGCCGGACATGTATTTTGTCGATCCGGAGAAGAGGGATCTGCTGGGTAGTACCTCGTTCGAGGGAAACATGCGCGACTTCGGGCGCGTACAGAGCCAGATCGTATACCGAAAGAGGCTGATGGGAGCCCAGGAGGAGCACTCCGTGAGGATGTGGTAATGGCCGGTCCTGTTCCGGGACTGCCCAAGAGATAAATAAAAATGCACGTGACCCCTTGACAAATGGTCATTTTGGATTTATATTAGTTTCAACAAACGAGGACACCATGCGTATCAACACTGTGAACACTCTCGCCAACGTAAAGCTCAGCGCTACCCACCGCGTTGCCTATCACAACGTGGCAGTGCGCACCGAGTTCTATCGTGGCATCTGCACCGAGACTTCCGACCTTCGCGGTAGCGTTGAGGAAGGTTTCGCCGATGACGTGGTCAAGGCCATCGCCAGCTTCGGCATCGAAGGTGTTTCCGTGGACAGCATCGAATGCGGTCCGGTTGTCACCCGCGTGAACCTCGTCCTCCCTCGCGGTGTCCGTATCAAGGCCATCAAGGATCTCGCCAGCGACCTCGCCATGCAGCTCCGCGTGGCAAGCGTGTCCATCGTGGAGAACCCCCAGAAGGGTTTCCTCTGCCTTGACGTTCCCGCCAAGAACCGCAAGACGGTTCTCCCTGGAAATATTGTTGACGCCGACGTGAAGGGCATGGCCCTTCCGCTGATCCTCGGCGTGAATGTCACCGGTGAGGCTCGTGCGATCGACCTTGCCAAGACCCCTCACCTCCTCATTGCGGGACAGACTGGGTCCGGCAAGTCCGTCTGCATCAACTCCATTGTGATGTCCCTCATTTCCCGAGTGTCCATGGACGATTTCGACATGATGCTCGTCGACCCCAAGGGGGTCGAGCTGGCTCAGTACGCCACTCTCCCCAACGTGGTCAACAAGAAGATCCTGGTGGCCCCGAAGGAGAGCATGGACGGCCTCCGTTGGCTCTGCGAAGAGATGGAACGCCGTTATGCCGTACTCGCCAAGGCCGGCAAGCGCAACATCTCCGCCTACAACGAATGGGTCAAGACTCAGCCCGTTGGCGTGGATTGCGCCGAGAAGATGCGCTACGTGGTCTGCATCGTCGACGAGTTCGCCGACTTGATGATGGCAAGCGGTGCTGAACTTACCCGCTACGTACAGGTTCTCGCTCAGAAGAGCCGCGCGGTGGGCATCCACATCATCCTCGCCACCCAGAGACCTTCCGTCAAGGTTGTCACTGGTGACCTGAAGGCCAACCTCCCTTGCCGTATCGCGTTCAAGGTGAGCTCCGCTACCGACTCCGGTACTATCCTGGGTCATGGCGGTGCGGAACAGTTGCTCGGCATGGGCGACATGATCCTCCACACCGATACGAGCGAGGAACGTCTGCATGGCGTTTACTTCAGCGACAAGGTGATCGACCGCTTGTTCTATGCCGCCAAGTTCTCCGTAATGGACTTGGTCTGCAAGACTGTGGATTTCGAGAGCGGAAAGGTTTCCTACACCGATGGGATTCCGTCCTGGCTCGTGGAGACCATGAGCGGTTGCGAGACCCGCGAACTCGCCTCCGGCAGTCCGTCTTGGATCCGTACGCTCGTGTACCATCACAATCTCGTGTGGAACTACGGCAATGGCCCCGTCGTGCTCGGCAACTTCGTTGCCCGCATGCTCCAGTCCATTCCGTCCCTCGAGGCTTCCCGTCCGTCGGTGGAACACCACGTCTGCGGCAAGGCCGTTCGCGAGGTGCGTTCCCTTGGCGAAACGATTCAGTCCGCTTACGAGACGCTCCGCCGTCTCCCCGACTACTCGCTCCTGGGCTACGCGGTATACTCTGTCGATCTCGTCAAGGCTCGTGCTTGCGAGGCTCCCGTGAACGAAGGTTTCGTCTTCGAGAAGGTTGCGGTCTAAAAAGGAGAATGCTATGAAAAAAGTTTTGATTTTCGCACTTTCGTTCATGGCGTTCGCCTTTGCCGACTGCAAGGTGATGACGAGGGAACAGATTTCCGAGATCTCGGAGACGTTCTGGGAACTCAGCCATAGTTCCATGCTCGTGCAGAACGGACTGGACTGCGACTACGGCATGTTCGTGAACGCGATGAAGCCCATCGTCGACATCAAGGTCTGCGTTGCCCGTATCTACAAGGCAAACAAGCAGACCGTGGTGGTCGAGGGGGATTCGTACAACAGCAAGAGTTCAGTGTACTATGACGAGTACGGGATGGTCATCCAGAGGGACGAAGCCCTCAAGACCAAGATGAACTGCGTCGACCTGTACAATAAGTTCAAGAAAGGAAAGATTTAGGAGTACAACCATATGGACAGATTCCCTACGGCGCTCGAAACACGGTTCATGGAAGTCGTTTCTTCCTACTTGCCTGACCTCGTCGAGCAACTCAAGATTCTCAACTCACGGCCTATCCATGAAGCCCCTCGTAGCCGATCCGTCGATGACAAAGAGGAAACGGCAAAGAAACCTAACTGGCATCTGCGGCACGGGAAAACGTGTCCGCCGATAAAATAGGCATAGCAATTTTCAATTTCCAAGGAGATCCAGTATGATCGAACTTAATACAGCTTACGGACATACATACCTTATAAGTCTTGCCAACATAAGGCATGTGACAATCTATAGGCCGGCCAACTATCATCCGGGCTGCGATGATTACGCAATATCGATTTATCGCCGGGACGGGTCTAACGAAGTTTACCACCAGATCAAGCCCAAAGAAGTCCAGAAGTTCAAGGACGCCGCGAAAAAATATTATACCGACGATTTTGAATAGGGCATAAAAAATTTTAATTTTTCATTGAGGCAGATATGACGACTTTGTATGCGATTCGCATGGTTGGCGGTACGATTATCCAGCTCAAGGACGGACGGCGCGGTATTTATGCAAGCAAGGCGCTTGCCGAGGCCGATCTTCGTGCCATGCCGGACACTTGGACTGACTACGACCATTACGAAATCATCGAGATCAATCTCGTAACCGATTCCAGTGAACTGCTGTTCAAATAATTTTTAATTGTAATCAGGAGACACCACACATGAAAGTAAAATACCTTACCGAGCCCAAGGACCAGTTCGTCACTAGGACTAAGAATCCGGGAATGCTCTATACCAGGACCACCATCCATTGCCCGCTGTGCAAGGCGCCGTTCAGCAAGCGCGAGTTCGAGGATCACGTCTACCGCGTCCACGGGTCTCGTGCCGACGAGGTATTTGCGCTGCTCTACGGAGTACCGTGGCCGGCAAAGTGCTCGTGCGGAAAGCCTCTTCGTTACAGCAGGGTACACAAGGGGTTCCCCACGTCTTGCGGTACGTGCGATATGGGTCTGGTGGCTACGGCAGTTCCGATGGAATACGCCAATGCCGAGGATGCAAAGAAGCACGTGGAGCAACTCGAGGCCATGCTTGTCAAGGCCCGCGAGGAAGCTAAGCGTCTGGAGAAGGAAGCCGAGTTCGACAAGATCCCGACCAGCGAACTCCCGTTCCCCTCGCGCAAGGATCCCAGGCTGTTCCGTCGCATCTCGAAACTTATTCGTCTGTACGCCGCAAACGGAGACCAGGAAAAGCTGTTCGAACTGGCGAACCTGATGGACAAGATGCTCAAGGATTTGATCGGTGAGTAACAAATATTTTACATATAGCAAATAACTCTCCATTGCAGTTCTTTGCTATATTGTCAATGGTTTAATTCAACAAGAGGTAAACACATGAACGAAAATCGTCGATACCAACGTTACAGCGCCCAGGAAGACCGTCTGCTCCGCAAGGGAGCTACCCAGCTTCCGGGCAGAAACCAGCATGCCGTCTACCAGCGTCGCCGTGAACTCGGCCTCGTGAAGCCGGTGAAGTGGACTAAGGACGAGATCGAACTCGCCAAGCAGGGAATCTGCCCCGAGGGCCGTTCCCCCGCAGCTCTCCGTTGCGTACGCAACAAGCTCGGTCTCCACAAGACCACCAAGATTGGCCGTGACGGCCAGATGGAACTGGTGTTCCCGAACGGCCCGTCCGTGCATTCCGGCGAACACATCACCAACGTCGTGGCAAAGTTCGTCAAGACCGCGCTGATCCTTTCCTCCGCCGGCCTGTCCGCCGAGGAGATCGCCGAACAGACGAACCACAACGTCGCCCAGGTCCAGCAGGCCATCGCGCTTGCTGACTCGCTCCGGATCAAGTAGTTTGGGGTAGGCCGCCCGTTCGGAGCTGCTTGGGCGGTTAAATGCGCGGGGAGGCTATGTTCTAGACTATGCCTACGAACCGACGAAAGCGCCAGTCGCCCTCGACGGCTGACAAATGAACCATCGCCCATAGAGGCGTGGATCGAGGTGATTTTAAACACGAGGTAATCTATGGTAATTACATTCAAAGAAGCTGAGGATGCGTTGAGATATATATCCAAGCGCTTATATATTTCGTCTGCAATTGAATGCATCGACAGCATATCGAAGTGGCAGAAACGTTCTATAGAGGAAATCCATAGCTTTGGCAAGGCGGCTGACCAGATTACCGACCAGGTTCCCCACGACTTTTTGTCGAACGAGTGCCATGTCCGCAAGGTTCTTTACCGTGACGCGTTGCGTCGCAAGATGAAAGTCCGTCGCGCCATGCGCATCGCCGTCGACATGTTCGCATGGGCCGAACAGACTCGTTCGTTGCTGATCGGAATCCCCGAGTTCCATATCGACGACGGCGGATACCACGAGATGAAGCTCCACATAGGCGAACGTGCCGACGTGCACACTGACGAACATTTATACTTGCTTCTTGGTGAAAAACTTGAAATCAACCGGTGTTTCGTGCTGGAGACTCCGTATATCAAGTTCAGCGATCCTATCCGCCTCGTATGCAAGCGCATCGCTCCCTGGATGGAGGACGCGCTTTCCGTTGAACAGAGCGGATACAAGCTGTTCCGCGCCGAAATCACCAAGTAAGTTTGAAGGTTGCCATATGGCAAAACAACCATACCATAGGTGGACTCCCGCCGAGGACGAGATGATCCGTCGAGGCGAGGTGCCGCCAAACCACAAGTATACGTCATGCTACCACAGGGCGAAGCGTCTGGGGTTCGAGTTCCGAAAGACCAGCGATGGTACCAGATGGTCGCAACGTATGGACCAGATTCTACGGGGTGGCATCATCCCGACGGGCCGGTCGATGAAGGAGTGCGTCGACCGTGCCCGTGTCCTCGGTTTCGACTTCATGAAGGTGTTCTTCGAGGCTCCTCCCGAACAAGCCATAGTAGTACATGGGACGCCAGAAGGAATGACCGCAACCGACGCCTTGTCAGTAGCACTGGAGAACAACTGGTCTACGAAGGCGTACAAGGTCAAGACAATGACCGATAAGGAGAAGGGCGCTTACGAGCGAGGCCGTAGACTTTTCCTTATGCATGCGAAGTCCGACATGTCCTTGCAGGATATCGCCGACCAGGAAAAGATGTCGCGCCAGAACGTGCACCGCCTGATCGAGCGGTTCAAGATTTACTATTTCGACGAGCACTGCTTTGACCAAGTCGTCAAGGATTCGCTTGACACGTAGAAAACACCATTTCGAGGTATCATATGAAGTATTATCTGCATTTCAAGGTCGACATGGTGAACGTCGACATGGTCGCCGGCCAACAGGATGCCGCCACGGCGGTCATCGCCGGCCAGTTGATGGAGAAACTGCTGAAAGCTAGACTAGGCAAGAACGAATTGCATCTTACCGAAGCTTCGGTAACGGACGCCAACGGAAAGGTTCTGGCACAGATGCTGATCTCGTCACGCAAGTCTCCGCTCGGCAATACCGTACATATCCCCAAATGGGGAACTTGGGTTCCGGTGAGGTAAGTAGGAGTTTCATGCCAACCGATGATGTGCAGAAGATAATGGCCGTCGCCAAGGATATCCAGGAAAAGACCCGTGGCGGCAATGCGACAATGGTGCAGATGACCGAAAGCGCCTTCGTGGATTTGCAAGAGAGTCTCCGGAAGGCCGAAGAGGCCGATCGCTGTATGGGGATTTCAAACTACTTGAATCGATGATTTAGTACGGCTATGTCCACCTAAAGTGTTGCTGAAAAATGACCGAAAAAAGACCTATTTTCTATCCGCCAGGAGAACATACTATGGAAACACTATACAGTCTCATGTACCGTAAAATGCAATTTACGGGAAAGGGCGACCCAGACCACTGGGAAGAAGTTGTCATTGCCCGATCCACAGACAAGTCCTTCATCGATAACATTGTCGAGAAGAACAACCTCAGTCTTGGCAACATAAATGACATCTGGGATTTCGACCACAATTATGTCATCAAGGAAATGCCAGCTCAGTACATAAACGAAGGGTTCTTCAAAGACCATCACTTCACTCGGTAAAAATATTATGCCTAACTATAATATTTATAGTGTCGGATAGTATTTATACCTTCGATCCAGAAACGGGCAAGAAACGCATTTCCACCTTCGTGGCCGTGTAGTTCTTTAGTCCGGACTGGCGGATCCAGAGTCCGAATATGTGCTCCGCAAGATATCCGTCGATCCTCCGGTTGCCTTCGTGAAGTCCGTTGTACTTGTCGAAAAGGGCGAGCTTGGGGAACAGCCATTCGCAATACTCGTTGATTAGCCGCTGTTTGGCTATGAACATATTGCACTGGACTAGCTCCCGCTCTTGGGCATACGCCTTTAACTGCTGGCCGAGCCCGTTGCATTTCTCGTCCAGTATGTCGATGAAGGCTTCCAGGTCCTCGCCGCGGTCGTCGATGTAGAACCACTTGTAACCGCACTCGCCCGGACGGTGCCTGAACTTGCAAGTGATGATGTCGTGGGTGGATAGGATCTGCTCTACCTCCTCGGCTGACATTCTCGTCTTGTTGTGCTTCGGTGACGCGAAGAAACGCCTGTAGTGCTCCAGTCCGACATACTTGGACTTGGGGTGTTTCCAGAGGTAATAAAGGGCCGTAAGCTCGCAATACCATGGGTTTAGGTGGTCTATATTGTCTCCCTCGTGAGGCTGATCCACGATGAATTTCTCGCGGATGGCATCGGTTTCGAGGAAGAGATTCTTGGATGATCCTACTACGTATATGCTCATGGCCTATAAATTACTATATTTTGAACGAATGTTTATCAACCAGTGGAGATCACGATGATATATCGTTTCAACAATTGTTCGAGGAAAGAACTGGTACGGTTGCGCGACCGGATTAACGAAAGGTTGGAAGCCGAGCCGACCAATCAAGAGTTCACTTTGGAAATTAATGTGGAAGGCACCATAATATGCCAAATCAATAGGGAAACCAGCTGAGTGATGACTCCCCTATACCTCGACAACATTTAATATGTAGGTAGTACATGGAAAAGACAACAGACGACATAAAAGAAATTCCTAATCATGTCATTATAACGCAATTAGGGAACCAGCTATTTTGCGATGATGCATTCATCAACGAGATCTGTTTCGATCACGGACGTGTACGGCATCTGACCCTTAGAAGGGTCAAGGACAACAAAATAATCGATATATATCCTGGTTATCTCGATAGTATCATAATTATGGATACCGAAGCATAGGATCAAATGAGTATAAAGAAGGCGCACCTATGTGCGCCTTTTTCTATTTCTTCAGCCGTTCGAACATTGCTTGGTGGTGCGCCTTGTCCATGGCGATCTGATAGTCTGCCGACGGATTCTTTTTCAATATTTCGTCGAATATCTCGTTGACAAATAGGCGGTCGCAAGCTCACGCCCTTTAGGGCGTGGGTAAGACCCGTCGGGTGCAAATGTAAGAAATAAATAACGTTTCAAAGCCATTAAAATAGATATATTTATTGAGTAAACCTTCTAAACTATAAGTATAGTCAAGAAACTTGTTATGGAACTGGTAAGAAGCGAAGATACGAAGGCAAGGATTAAGGCGAGCATGGCAAAGACCCATGCTCGTCGTAAGTCGCAGATATGCCGAGTATTCGAGCTTAAAGTTTCTATACGGCACAACCCGAAATCGGTGTTCGAGAAGCTGGCCCAATGTTTCAAGGAAGCTAAGTGGGTAGTCAACGACATGCTGTCCTTGTCGAAGGATAACCCAGACAATAGCATATTCGATTACAAGTACACCGAGCACAAGGATGTAGTCCACTACGACAAGGACAAGAATCCGGTCACTTCAACAATCACGTTGCCGTCAGTGCTCCATAGAGCTACCGTGGCACAGAAGAAGACAGACATCATCAACCTTGCAAAAGCCAAGAAGAAAGGAATCAAGGTTGGTGCATTGAAGTTCAAGTCGGAAGTGAACTGCCTACCGATTATAACGGGATTTACTAAGATTCTGGATGCAAGCCACATCACAATCCCTGGTTTTAGGAAGTTGAAGGTGAACGGGCTGCACCAGATAGAGTTCGAGGAATACGAGATAGCCGATGCCAAGCTAATCAGGAAGGCATCTGGCTACTATGTTAAACTCACAATAATGCTGCCGAAGGAACCGAGGAACCGCACTCGCAAGAGCGTCGGACTGGATTTCGGCATTAAGAACACGATAACGACATCGGACAACAAGACCTACGATTGCAAAGTGCAAGAAACCGAGTACCTGAAGTACCTGAGCAAGATGCTCAATAGGCACAAGAAAGAGAAGGACTCGAAGCGGCGATGGAACTGTAGGAGGCAGCTTGCCCGTGAATATGAACATGTCGCGAATGTCCGCAAGGATATCTGCAACAAAATATACCACGACCTTGTGTCCAACTACGATGTCATCTACATACAGGACGAGCAAATCAAGAACTGGCACCAGACGTGGTTCGGCAAGCAAGTCCAGCACTCTTGCATGGGTGCCCTTAAACAGCGCATTAAGATGCTGGTTAAGGCCGACCGTGCATTCGTGCTGTCCAAATGGCTGCCGACAACCAAAATGTGTCCGGTCTGCGGTGCAGTCAATCAGATTGGATTGGATGAACGCACATATCACTGTGATTGCGGTTATAACAAGCCCAGAGACTGGCATTCCGCCTGTAATGTACTTTTGTTTGGCACGACTAAACGTGCTGAGTGCGTGGAACACGCCTCCGCTGAGGTAGCCTCCTCTATGCCTCCCGGTTCTGCTGGGTTAGCACAAGTGGCTCCGTTGAAGCGAAAACCAGAAGCTCACCGCCTTTAGGTGGTGGGTAGTTCACCACTACGTCCATCATCGCCTCACGGTTCCACCAAGCGAACTCCTGGGCGATCTTCATGTCATGTAGATAGTTCTGCATGAGTTCACCTTCGAGATAGGCCAGCTCGTTAGGGATTTTAGGCGCAGATGCCATGTTGGCCTTCAATGCGGCTTGGATATCCGCATCCCGGCCTTCGGCTTTCAGCTTGTCGATGATATCCTGTTTGGTACGCTTATCGTTCTTGTGATAATTGATAGCTTCATTCTGGTAATACTTGCATATCTCTATGCCGAGATGGCGAGAACCGGAATGAATTACCATGTACTTGTAGCCTTCGTCGTCGACATTCAATTCCGCGAAATGATTACCACCGCCAAGTGTTCCGATCGACAAGCGCAGCTTATCGGCATTAACCGGTGCATACAGGTCTTCCAAGGGAACCTTGTTCGCGAACGGATGCTTTGTCCTCCGGTGCGACATTCCTGAAGGGATTTCATTGTGCCATACCTTGTCCAGATTCGGCAAGTCGACGATAGTATCCTTGTCAAGCTTCATGACGAGCATGGAACAACCGATATCCACGCCGACCAAGTTCGGGACGACCTTGTCGACTATACGCATCGTGAGCCCGATCGTGCATCCGGTGCCGGCATGGCAGTCCGGCATGATCGCGAACTGAGAACCCTCGGCGAACTTCTGGTTCATGAGGTTCAGTATCTGCTTGTAAGATTCCTCGTCTATATTGTCCGTGTAGACGATGGCCTTGTTGTATTTTCCTTGAATTTCCCGCATTGTAAATCCTAATATTTGAAGCAGTGCACATGCAAGTGTTCCAGCGGTGTACCGATGGCCTCGTGGCGTATGTAGAATCGAGACTCGTCTAGGCTGTCATGGACGCACTGCATGATTTGAGATCGTTCCTTCCAGCGCAAGTCACGGATACGGATATCAAGCGCGGCGTTCCTGTAGTGATACGAGCGACGGCTGCTGTGTCTGGAGTCGTTCGCGCTGGTCACCAGTGGACGGTAGTCGTAGTCCTCCAGTACATGGCGGTAGCAGTGGGCTATCTTTACTGCGGCGGTATCCATTGCTGATATCAGATTGTCCGCCTTCACGCCCGGTTTCAGCGTATACATGGCCATGAACTTGTCATGGAACGACAGCTTTGTATACGGGTGCTGAGCGTATGATACCGGGATATCCTCGAGTTCCTCTGGTGCGGAATCCTCCTTGGCGCAGTAGTAGGCAAGCGAGATCACCAGGCAGAGTATCACCACTTCCGGTAGGTACTTCGGGTTGATCAGCCGTACTAGGCACATCGATATGACGATAATGCATACCGAGATTATAATTGCATGTGCCGAGCTCATTTCGCGTAGTTCAATATCTTGTCGAACAGTTGCTTCAACGGCATCTCCTCCTCGATGACGATACCGTTTTCCCTGCGCGATATGGTCACTTGTGGAAAGCACGGCTTGAAGGGCCGATCCTCGTCGAAATCAGAGTTAGCCTTCCATTCTTCCATGCAATGTTCACACAAGGGTAAGATATAGCCAGACGTCATCATCACTGGGTGGGCACCGCACTTGGCGCAGAATGCCGACGCCACGTTCTCGTACAGACGAGTGATATTGGACAGCTTCTTCGAGTTTTTCGTGAATCCCCAGTACCAGCGTAGGCTGCCGAACTTTTCCTTCACGTCGATTATGCGTACCTCGTTCATGTCGAGGCCATCCTCGGCCATCGCGTTCGCAAAATCTTCTAGCATAGGGTCGGCGAACGCCTTGATCCATCCTTTGGGCATGCCGGTCAAGTAGCACGAACCGGGAATCGGGGTGTCGTCCAGCGTCCTTTCTTGTAGGAAAGGGTACTTCTTTACATATTTCTGTTTTTCTTCTTCCGTCATGTATTGAAATATAGTAAACAGCTACTTGAAATTCAAACTTCCCTTTGCTAGATTGTCCAACCGATGAAGAAATACGTGCGTGTAAATGTAAAGGAATCGACCGACGAGATACGGAAGGCGGAATACGCCGCCCTGGTGTCCGCCATGGACAATGACGAGGCTCGCGACATAGGGAAGCACGCCTTCCGCCTTTATAGCATGCTAATCGGATTGCCCGAGAACGCGTCAGTCCGGAAGGATATGCGTACGCATTATTATCCGAACATGCGCGAATGGCGCAAGACGGTAGAAACCAGAGAAGCCGACAGAGCGTCGATGGAAGTATACAAGAACTTGCTGAAGACCGTATTCGGCAAGTTCGGCTACGATCTGTAGGAAGATTCCATCAAGGTACGCTGGCAATGGGTATTTTCCATAGACGCGGTACCGTCGTAGCGATCGGTGACATAGAACCCCATCTTCTCGTAGAAGCCGACGCTTTCGTCCAAGGATGACAGGACAATCTCGTCGTGGTCCGACATGACCAGTTCCAGCAAGTGCCTACCGATGCCCTGTCCGCGATATGCGTAGCCTACGCACAGAGTGCGTACCATGCAAGTATCCGGCGTCTCGTTGAATACGATTATGCCGGCGATCTTGTCGTCGTCGGTTATCGCCATTATGCACGAGCTGTAGCCGAAGTCGTCCTTGCCGACCATTTCGTCCAGCAAGTCGGTTCCTTCGGACAGCTCATATGGCAACAAGCCGTCCCATTCCTTTTCTTCATACCGGATCATTATAGAGCGTATTCCTCGTCCAGCGCCATCGAATAGAACACAACTGCCTTGTAGAAGTGCATTATCTTAGCTACGACGTTGACATCCGGGATATCCCATGCGAAACCGAACGGAATCCTAGAACCGCCGTCACAACATAGAACCTCGGTACGCATCATGGTTGGGTGTAGAGGCGAGTCCATGTCACGATAGTGATATAGGTGCGCCGTCACTCGGCCAGGCTTGATGACAATCTCGTTGTCATCAAGTATCTCAGTATTCTTCATGATGCCGGCATCAATCAGTTCCCTGATAGTGGCCAGGTCTTTCTTGGTGAACTTGGTATCACGCAGTTTTCGTATCGCCATATCAGCCGTCCCATTCCTTTTCTTCATCCCCCATCATACAGATAGGAGAACAGATAGTCGGGTCTCTTATACGAGAAGGTGAGCGAGCAGTCCGCTGGTCGTACGTATATTCCCTTATCGCGGAACATGAGCATAAGGATGTACAAGAAATCGGTGTCCGGTATCTTGCACCGGTGTTGCTGACAGAATTCCTCTGTCTTTTTTACCCACCAGTTTCTCTCTATGACGGCCTTGTTGTCGATCCAGGCGGCTTTCCATTCCGGTGTGAAATCGTTGTCGTTGAACTGGGCGAAGAACTCGTCCCGCTCGATGTCCGGAATCCTGGGTGTGAATGTCGTCTGGAACACGATCTCGTTTAGGAGGCCGCGAACATCGGCAATCCTAGACTGCGTATAGGCTATACGGGTTTCCTCGTCAACCTTCTGGTTGGACGGCATGTAGAAGAAGTCGGATACCATTTGTTTCCTTTAGCGCAAAGTGGTGCCTTTCTTTGCTTTCCGTTTTCCGGCATTAACCTTGGCTTGCCGTGCGTTTCTATCGGCAATCAATCGATTCGCACGTTGCTGTACACGCTCATACACTGTCGGTGTTTTATCAGCAGTGACGGATGAAACGAATTCGTCCTCTAGCTTCTTGAGATAGAGCAAAATTGCATCTTTATATTGCTTAAATGTTATCGCATGCACGTACTCTATTTTCGGCTTGACCAAATCCGGGAAGTTGTCATACGCTTGTTTCAATGCCACGGTACGTACTAGATATTCGGCATATTCCGGTCCGCCGTCAATTGATGCTCTGTCTGCAATATACGATATATACGGATAATATATTATTATACCCATCGACCACTTGTCACGGAACATGTCCTTATTGCAATAAAGAAATGTACTTTTCTGGTGGTTGCTCCAGTCGCATCCAATCAATATTGCGTCGCGCAGCTCGTTGGCCTTTTTGACGTATTCTGACAGTTCCATCTTGTTTCCGTCCGATCCAAACAGATCGGCAAAATCGTGGTGGAAATCGCTTACGTCGACGTATACTTTGCCATCATTGCCGACACTGAGTTTCTGCAATCCGAAGCATCTTAAAGGGATGCATTCGCCGGCGACATTGAAGTAGTTGCCAGGCTCTAGGAGCTGTTCACCTGATTCGGACGGAGATATGAACCGTTCTGAGTTAAATAGGCCGTCATTCAATCGCCAAAAGCTGTCTTGCCCGCACACAGCTTCGAACGCTTTCTTGATTTTGTAATTTTCGAACATGATATGGTTCTCCTTATATGTCCATGTATACCGCGCCAGTCACTCGGTGCATCGGACTGAAATGTATGTCGGACACGTTCACGTCATTGGGGGTCAAGTGAGATACGGGTTTCTTTGAACCGCGCAGGGTTACCTCGTAGTTCAGCGAGATGTCGAGGATCGCCGACTTGGGCACGACAATGGAGCCTCCCTTCGACAGACACATCTTCGTTCCGTCAAATTTCATGGTGACACAGTTGCCTAGGAAATACTTGTCGTTGGACCGGTCAACACAATTTACAGCGAACACGTTGATGCAGTATGACTTGTTCTCGCGGATCTCGTCTAGCGATGCCCATTCGGTGGTCTGGTATAGCAAGCCGTCAAGCTTGACGGAGACGTGCTGGCTCGTTTCGCCGACGCGGTCGAGGTTCAGGTCGTGGATAGTCTCTTCGATGGAAATGCCAGAGTTCAGCTCGTCGGCTATCGCCGCGATTCCGTCGTAGTTGATCGAGTAGGACTGCATCACGGAGACCGCGTAGTCAATGGCCTTCTTCGACGCCTTGCTCACCTCATGTGTAAGGTACTCGCGCATGTCCGCCTCGTTAAGAGGACGGAACTCGAAATGGTAGTAGAACCGGCCGGGACGGTTCAGTAGGTACTTTGACAGTTTCTTGGTATCGTTGACTGTCGCCAGGTATAGACGCTTCTCCGACGAACCCATTCCGTCCAGCATCGAGAGGAACGGCACCTGTTTCTTCGACGAGGAATCGTCTTCATCGTCATCGTCGCTGTTGGCCGAGAAATTCTTCTCGAACTCGTCCATGACCACCAGCAAGGGCTGGGTTATGCCGTTGATCATGCTCACCGCGCTCGACACGTTGGTGTCGGAATCTATGTTTATGACGGCTAGGCCGCGGGAAATAGCCTCGTTGATCGCCATGCGGACGAACATGGTCTTGCCCATCCCGCGCTCGCCGGAGAGCAACACGCCCGTGTTCAGCGGACGGCGGTCGAACGCCGAGAACGTCTTGGACAGGTATGAAGGTATCTTGCCGTAGATTGTCTTCGGGACGGATGTGTCCACGCTGTCACGGCGGAACAGCTTAGTCCCTTGCATCGGAATGTCACGGATGACGTACACAGCCGGGGGAAGCTGTTGCACGACGTTGCTGAGGTTTCCTACCGGCGTGTACACGCCGTCAGCAACTATGTAATTGAGTTTAGTTTCCATGTACGGAAATATAGCAAGCCAGCCTAAAACTGGCAACGCTATTTCCGCACGTTGAACTCCATTACGGTGAACGCCAGGAAGTAAAGCACCGCAAGGACTATGTAAAGCGACGTACCAGAGAAGGTATTGGCCAGCAACGGGCCGAAAATGCCTCCCACGCTCCAGCCGGTGAGGGTCATGGAATGGATACGCGACGCGTTCTGCATGCCGAACCGCTTGGCGAGGAGCGACGGCAACACGCTGAAGTTTCCGCCGTAGGCGGCCTCGCACAAAAGTATTCCGATCACGCTCAGCAACGGGCTACCGGTGACACAGAACAAGGCCCCGAGGATGCCGAAGCTGCACACGAAGTGGTAGGACGCCTTGCGCCCTATGTGGTCGCTGAGGGTCGAGAAACCGATCCTACCGCCTGCGTTGGACAGGGCAGTGCCGGAGAGGATTGCGGCCACTGACGCGATACCTAGACCGAGGAGGAGCATCTTCTCCTGGGAGATTATGGCCAGGCCGCACGATATGTTCGTCATGAACATGAACCAAATGGCCCACCATTCCTTCTTGCTGAGTATCTCCTTGTAATGGAAGTCTGACTTGCCGTATTCCTCTGCCATGTAAGGGTACTTGCGTAGGAGGAGAGAAGATCCGGTCATTATGGCGGCGTAGATTCCTCCCATGATGAAGAACATGGTGGATAGCGAGACCGTCTTCAGTAGCCACTCGATCACCGGTGACGCGATGAACTTGGCTAGGCCGAAACCGGTGATTGCAAGTCCGGATGCCATCCCCTTGTGGTCGGAGAAGAACGCCATCAGCGTCTTCACCGGCGTCACGTAGCCTATGCCGGTACCAGCTCCTATGATCGCCGTGGCGATGTAGAAGCACGGCAGGCACTGGATCGCCACCGAGACGCCCAGCATGAGGAAGCCGGTGATGAACACGATGGTCGACAGCCATGCGCCGAGCCTCGGGTTCTTCTCGATGGTGCTGCCGAAGATGGCGGCGCACATGCCGAGGAAGAAGATGATGAGGGTGAACCCGATGTCGGTCTGGAACCTCGTGATGTCGAAGGTTTCCATCAGGTTGGCCGAGAACTGGCTCCAGCAATAGACCGACCCTATGCACGTAGTTAGCGCCACGCCGGGGATGGCGCAGTTGATCCACTTGTTTGGCATGTAACTCCCTTTTTCTAGCACGGATTTATACTGATGATGTTATTTTTTCCCAGTGTAGTGACACGTAATCAATAAACAGAGATTCCGATTCTGTTGCTCCCTCATTACTAATATTTAATGTCAATGAATTATAATTGCTTGATGACGCAATTATAAATAGGACTCCAGATACAGAAAACGTAGTGCCAGTTGTCACGTTATCCGGAAATACAAATCTAAATCCAGATACACCTACCGTTGTTCCTGTGTTAGATGTTTGGTTTCCAGTGCATACCATTATGTACATAGTTCGGAAATCAAATGATGCAGATGGCAGATTACCAACTCGGATTATAACGTTAAAATTCGCTCTATAAATACCAGCGGATGGCATTGGTATATCCAACATTTTAATATACGATAAATAGTAATGGGATGGATTTCCCGGAAAAGCAACCACTTGTTCTTGGTTATTATAAGTTACACCATATCCACTATTAATAGACTTTTTTACTCGGATTGTATTGTCACTACTATCTATATCAATAAATTCACCGGCGAAAAGTTCCTCTTGGAGATATATACTATTTGTTGACCAACTATTATCGTCATGTAGAGTTTTCGTTATGATACGATCGTTGGATACATAACAGAATATAAAATAGTCACTATGCTGACCATTTCCGCCGTCAGTGTCTAAATAATATATTGTTTTATAACCGCTAGATGTAGATGTCAGAACAGGAAGATTTCCAGCATTTAATATTGCTTGTACGTCATTGAATGTAGCACTAGTTCCTATTTCCACAAATCGCTGATTAAGCGCATTGACATCCGCATTCGTTGCAATCTTGTTATTAGACGAGTCGTACGCTTTGGTCGATGTGCTACCATCGTCCTTATCACCATTAATAAACGCAATACCACAATTTTTTCTAGCAGTTGCTTGTTCTTGACCAGTAAGTGATTGGTCTACGTTCCACAGCACTGACGGATTCTTAGTGACGGACATCTATACCCCGCTTCTTCCTTATAACGGCATATAGTTTATCAGTTCCAGAAAATATTAAAAAATGCCGTCCTCGGGGGACGGCTGTTAGCTAATTAGAAACGTCTATTTTAATCGGTCGAACCGGACTTACGTAATTTCCTTAATTCGGCAATATTCAGTCCGCCGGGGATGACGTCGTCGTCCTCCCACACTCCGGTGGCATGCCGAATCAGTTCGTCGTAGTCATAGCTGACAATAAAGTCTGACTTCACCTTGACGTCGAACCGCTCTGTGCCGTCATCGGAAATGATTTGCACTAGGTCTCCGGTTACTGGGAAATATAGTGCCGATTTCTTGTCTTCTTCGGTAGGAATACGCTTCATCAGCTCCCGGTACGCCATCAACGGGTTGATACCACGGCCATAATAGGACTCCGTCGTTTCGGTGGAGAAGAACAGGAACTTACGGCGACGCCTGAACACGAGCGCATACAGAGCGCATCCTTGATAACCTAGCTTGTTCACTGTTTCCATGTGTTTATTCCGTTGGTTTGAGTTTTTCCAGCACGCGCTGAATATCTTGATCTCGACTTTCGTTGTACGGATACATCTTCTTTAGCAGCGCAGCGACACTTTCGTCGGTATGACGGAAATCGTTGAAGAAGTTCCGTTCGAATTCTGCAATTTTCTGTACGAACCTTCGGTGTGTCTCCGAGTATGCCTTCAGCCGTCTCTTAAACACGAACTTCCATGAAGTGGGGTTGGACGAGAACCGCTCTCCGTACCCGTATACGGACGCGACGGAAGTTCCGTCGGAATACAAGCACAGAATTGCTATCCGGCGTTCATGTACGGCCTTGTTGTGGTAGAAACATTCCACGCCAGCAATGCAGATCGATGAAAACATGTCCTTTGTCAGGTCGATATTTCGGAAAGTGCATTCGTCCTTGCCGAGTATCTTTATGCATGTCTTCTTGAACCAGTCGATAGTTATCATATGCGAGTCCTTATTTAAAGTTCATCAGTCAGCCGGCTGCATAGTACGGACAATCCGAATATGGTTCCGTACGTGACGCAAGTGATGCCTACGAATATAAGCGTGTCCTTCAATCCGATTCGCTGTAATATGCATAACGCAATGAATGCCGTAATCGCGATAAAATACATGGCTAGACTCGTGAGGAATCCATGGCTTATCATATGTCGTTTAATGAATGATATCATAGCGAAATTCCGTCGTCATCAGAAAAATAGCACGTTAGATCCGAAATAATGGAATCCGGGATGGTAGTCGAACGGTTCCCTCGCCTTACGGCGTTCGGTGTCTTGTCTCATTCGCTCTATTTCTTGTTGTCTCTGTTCTGGAGTCTTCTGCGACCAGACGATGGCCTCGAACAGCAATCCGACCAATAAGACGAAAAGGAATGCGATAACGAACCGAATGAACTGGTTTGTGTCGCATTCACTGTCGCCGGTGTTTTGTCCTCTGTTGAGATGTCCGGCCATAGCTTACACTCGAATGCATGAGTAACGTTCAGAGGTCAGTTTCTTCATGAGGACCTTGTAGGGGTCGAGCTCGGTGGAGAATATGATGTCGAGGTTGTTCTGCGAGAACCCGCTCGCGAGTACCACGCCATTGGCGTTGGAACGCATCGGGACGGACCCGGTGCGTCCGGCGAGATTCCAGAATACGATTCTCGGCATCTGGTAACCCTTCAGCGCGAACTTCTGACTGATGTGGCCGAACAGAGTCACGTCGTCGGCGCTTCTGCTAGTGGCCGCATTGAACTCCATGTCGGAGAAGATGAGCAACGCAGGGAGCTTGGAGTCCTTGGTCACGTTCATCTTCACCAGCGTGTCAAGGTACGCGTCCATTACCAGCTCGATGTTAGTGTCCAGACCGAGGTTCTGCATCAGCACGGTAGCCAGGGCTGACCATAGCGAATCGCCTTCAAGGGTGAAGAGGTACGGACGGTCGCAGAAGGTCATCATCTTGTCCTTGAACGCGTCGCACTTGTTGTGACGAGCGCAGTAGATTGAAAGACCGAGGGCGACGTCCATGCATGTCACGCTTGACTTGCTGTCGATGGTGGATGTCATCGATCCGGAGCAGTCGCAAACCGGGAGGAAGTCCGTGTCCGATTCCTTGAACAGGTCCGGGAAGTTCTTCCAGAGGGCTTCAACTTCCATGGAGAGGTTCTTCATGGATTTGCGTGACCAACCGATAGATATGTCATACTGGTGGACGGCCTCGCCGACACCGACGTTTGCGGAGTTCATCTTCACCTTGCCGTTCATCGCGTCAGCGATGAACTGGGCGTATCGAGGAGCGTCGTGACGCTTGAACGCCTCGCGGTGGCGGAACCCGGCCACGCTGGGCACCCTAGAGTAGTCGATGGAACCCCAGTCCTTGTTGCACATGCGGGTTTCCACGACGTCGATCGCCTTGCGGAGCTTTGTGCAGATCTTGCGGTACGTACGATGCGAGTCGAACAAGGCGCGCGAGATCTGGATAGCATGCCGGCGAGTGTCCTTGGATGACGCATTGATAGACGGGAGCCACTTACCGAGCAACGATACCGGGGTTCCTGCCTTGATAGCATCCAGATCTTCGTGGATCTTGTCCTTGATGTAGTTGATCGCCGTATCTGCCGTGCTTGCGTTGTCCAGCAGCACCATGAGCGAGTCGAACCGGTTGAACTCGCCCACGTACTTGACGAGGTGCGGGTAAGTTGATATCACTTGCGGCAATAGTACGCGAAACGCTCGGCGTTCGCCGATGCCCTGGCGGACGTCGCCGGCGTAGAACAGCCACTTGATGGCGAGTTCCTCGTCCTCGCGACGAGCAAGCTCGAAGTCCTTGCGCAACTCGTCCTCGGGACGCTTGCGGTATGAACTGATGTTGAAGTTAAGGTCGAGAAGATAGTGACCAGACGTGCCATGCATTATGGCGCCGTTTTCTGACAAGGTGAACTGGTTATGTTCCATTTTGATATTTCCCCTTTATGGTTAAGGGAAATATAGCAAATAACCGAAATATTATCAACGAATATTAAAAAACGCTTCGTGGATACGATGTTGGTAGTCTGTTAACTGTCTGTTGGCAGTTTTCACCTTCGCCTGGAGTTCCTTGACGGCCTTCACCAGGTCGTCCTTCTTCATCGACTGGAGCTGTTCATCGGTGAGGTCTTCCGCGTTAGCGGTCAGCCTTTCGCCGAGCCAGTCGCCTATCGGCCCTAGATTGAATATCATAAGATCGGTTCAGGTTGCCGAGAGTTTATACTTCCTGGTGTTGAAGAAGATCTTGCCATAGTTCTTCGCGGGTTTTCCAGTGGTCGTACAGAGGTTTTCCGTCGATGTCGATCTTCATGAATTTGCCATCCTTTTTCAAGTCGAAACTATCCTTGAAGTCTATCACGAAGTCGACATAGTAGTCGAACAGCATTTTCCTGGCCATCGGATCATATACTTGGTACAACGTATATCCGCTCGGCTGGTCATATGAAATACGGTAACGTCCATTGATCAACTTTAGGATCGTGTTTGCCCATATAGGCAACAAGTAGTGCGTGGGATCGGCCTTGCAAAGCAAGTTTACCCGGTTGTCCTCATCGTACACGATCAAGGTGAGTGTGCCGGATTCAAACTGTTTCCAATGTTTGAACCATTTTTCTAACATGAACTTGCAATCAGTCATCCGCATTACGTTCTTTTTGCCGGAGATATCGGCAATCATGTATTTCATGTCTCCGGCGAAGTTTTCGAGTGAGTCTACTGCAATGTCCGATATCAGGTTCTCGTCCTTGTCGATAAAGTGTATCTTTCCGTCAAAACGAACTGCGTATACGTTGCTGTTGATCTGGTCGGGAATATACTGGTACCATTTCTTGAACTTGAACTTACCGTCTAAACCGAGCAAGTTCTGCAAGCCACCTTTCGTCACGGTGATCGAGCCGCCACCATTTCGCCACATGCCGTTGTACCAATCGTCGATCATTTGTTTTCCGTTTGTGTCGAATATGGAATACCTTCCGTGGTTATCCACCTTGTAATTCCATCCATCCTTGAAATATAATGGTCGGATATCAGTCATCCAGCTGTCGAAAAGAAGCGTATGGTCTGGTTTAATCACGTTATACATGTCGCATACGGAAATTATGCGGCTACCGTCGTCCATATCGTGGATAGTATGTACCAACCGGTCGATATCTTCGCCACGTGACAGGGCCGACTTCACGTCGTTCGGCGTCATGATGCCGAGCTCCTTGCGCTCCTCGTCGGTATAGTAGGGGCAGAACTTGTAGTAGGGCCCGCCCAGTAGCAACGACAGCTCCTTCGCGTCGAAGCGGTTGTCCCCCGGCGGGTTCTTGTCGTTGTCCAGCTCGGGGTCGGGATCGTGGTTGTAACGGTTGTTGCAGTGGATCAGTGCGTTGTCCGGGCCTATGTCGATACCGAGCATGGACTGGCCGTAGCCCTTGTCGCCCGGTTTCATGTCCTTGAACCCAGGCTTGTAGGCGAGAAAGAGTCGAACCGTACCGCCGTTGCGGTAGTAGTCGAACGTGTCCTCGTCCTCGAAGTAACACCAGGTGTCCGGTTCAGTATAGTCCGCGTACTCGCTGGCCGTGTCGTAGTCGGTAAGTTCCACTATGACGTAGTCGTTCGGTGTGTATTCCAATTGTTCCAGCTCGGCCATGGCCTTCTCGCCGTGCTTTTTTAGTGCGTCCCCGTACTTGGCCGAAAGCGATTCCAGCGTAGCCGGTTCTCCGGTTTCCTTGTCGACCAGGAAGCGCGTGTAGTCGTCCTTGTGCGCCATGGTGATGTAGTGCACGAGCTTCTTCAGCATGTCGGCATTCGGGTTCAGCGGATCCTTCGGATAGTACTCGAACTTCTCGTCGGAGTCCGTAGAACACAGTACCAGACGGGCGAGACCGGGCGCGAAATAGACCGTGTCGCTGTTGCGTAGGCCGAAGTCCATACGGAACCAGATCCACAGCCACTGCGCCCAGTTCTCTACTGGCTGGTCCGGGCACTCTTCACTCATTAGGTCGATAGTGTCCTCGCGGAGCCTCTGTATAGTAGTTGGATTTGCACTGCGGATAGTCTTACGGAAGTACTTGCCGGCTTCTCCTTCGGAAGCCTCCATCAGTACATGGTATACATTGGTGACTGCTTCTGTGAGCGTATTGTGTGGGAGCGTTCGCAAGTAATCGTTAAACATAGGTCGGCATCGTTGAATACATACCCAGTTTATAAGATCAATCCTTTCGTGAGAGGTTCGCCCATCCTCGGCTTCCTAAACAATTCAATGACCTTTTCCAGAATCCTTCGGAACATGTCCGGCTTCTTGTACGGACAGTAGATGACGCCAGACGCCGGCAACCGCTTGCCCTTAAACCCGACTAACGCATATGAAGAGTCGGCGTGAATGTCCTTGTATATTTTGATATTTTCGTTCATTGTCTCAGTGGCGGCATTAATCCATGCCCAAGATGCGCTTAGGAGTCGACCATGCATATCGTGCGGATTGAATTCAGTTATTTGATAGATTTCAAAGCACTTTTCGGCAACCTTGGTTATTTTCTGGTATACTTGTTTCGCCGTGAAAGAAGTGCAAAGAAACCACATATTTTCAATCGGATTATGCCAGTCGCCAAGAGGCTTGAATGTTTGAAGAAATTCTATCCAGTCGTCCTGGTTCAACTTCGGCTTAATGCTATACGTTAGCGATACGAAATGCATTGTTTATCTCCTCGTTATTCACCATTTGCGTGGACACAGTCGTCATATTGTTATGTTGATTTCCTCGGTCTGTACCATGCCTTCCTTTTCGAGCATGGTCTCCCGGTCGACGTACGCGATATTCCTGACATTTCTCTCGTACAGGTCAAGCAAATAGATCAGTTCTTCCCTCTTGTGCTCAAGGTATGTCTGGAACGTACGGTGCGCATACTTCTTCTCGTCAGTACGGTCATGGTACTGGTGACGGATCCCGTCGTTTCCGCCGGCTGCCATGGCGACCACGGGGATTCCCCCGTAGAAGCACTCCAGCCCTATGAAGCCGTCCTCTCCGCCCCATGTGCCGGCGAAGTCGCTGGAGAACGCCTCGTTGCGCCCGTACAATGTCTTGTTCATGTCGCACAGGGCGTCCACGGCAGACCGGTTCAGCCCGAAGTTGCACGTCCATACGACGCCGGAGTCGACAAACCACGATTCCCTGGTAATCTCGGTAGGCGTATCGCCGAATACGTGTGTCAGGCTGAAATCACGTGTCCTCTGGTCTTTCCAGTGGAACATCGCCTCCTTGCGCTGTCCCACGGACACGCACGGGCCTTCCTTATCCAGTATTTCGATATGGGACTTTATCAGGTCCGGCTCCGGTATGCAGTCGCCGTCTATGAAGACCACTGCGTCGAACCCCTTATCGACCATGTACGAGACGGCAACGTTCCTCACGTGACCGGCGAGGAACCAGTCGGCGCCGGCGTTCATGTTCGGACGTCCCACGTAGCTTGGGAGCGACGACACCGGGTACACCTCGATGTCCGGATACTTGGCAAGGGTCTTTCTGATTTCGACCAGTTCCTTGCCGGTCGGCCTGTCCGGCATATACAGCGTATGACCGGGGCGCACTGTCTGCGCACCGATGGCGTCCGCCATCTGGGCGGCGTATTGCGCCTGGTTCTTATTCGGGATCGCGAGCAGTACGTCCATCGTAAGACTCTGCGATGCTCTCTACGTCCACGCCCTCGGTGAAGGCGGGTTCACGGACGAACGAGAGGTTCTCCGGATCTCTAGGCATATCTACTAAGAGCAAGTCCAGCATACACTTAATATACAACTATTCGGTCGGCTCGTCAATAGTTATGGGATTGGCGAAGTCCATTTTTGCCGTATTTTCGAGTATTTCGGCCAGCTGGTCGGAAATACCGAAGCGTTCCTTGTTGATCTTGATCGACTCGAATATGCTTCCGTTCTTGTTTCGCTTGCACGAAGCCTTCCAGTCCTCGTACATCTCGACAAGGGAATAGAGCGACATTCCGTTCACACCATTGGGGAAATGTTGCGGGTGGTGGTCGTTCACGGAGTAGTGATGTTCCAGTGTCGGCTTCATGTCCTCCAGCGACTGCTTGTACTCGGGCGAGTTGTATTCCATGCCGGCCAGCTTCCATGTGGCTATGTCGAAACCTTCCTTTTCGGGAGGCTCCAGCTTGGAATCGTCATGATGCATAGCGCGAAACATCATCTTGTTGGCGAAGTCGAATATGTTCTTGTACACCTCGACACGATGTGCCTCAGTGGCTTCCCTGGAATCCTTTATTTCTTCCGTCATAGGTCCTCCGGATTACTATAGTGTCCTGTCCCCGCCTCGTATCCAGCCACGATGATGTCGTTCTGAATGTATGCAACGAAACGATATCTTAAGTTCGCGATCCATCTATTTTTCCTCAGAGCGACATTCGTATTTGGCTTGCTGTTGCAATAGCTTAATATCGAACCGAAGGCTGTCCACCATATAACGAAGACAGACCACGTCGTCCTTGAGCATAGACCCGTGGCACATGTTTTCCGGTGTAGGATCAGTGCACCCGAGCATGGCGATGCAGACTAGCGAGCCCAGAAGTATATGCTTAATCATAGTTCTCCGCTATATCCAGTACCTTGAATCCGAAATCGAGAACCATGTTCAGACTATCCCTGGCTAGCGCCAGCCTTTCTAGAACATCGGATTCGTCGTAGATTTCTATTTCACCATCGACGGCCATGCGCACGAAGTTGCCGGCGTCCGTCAAGGTCGCCAAGCAGCACCGGTATATAGTGGCGCCAAGATGATTGATAGTCGCTAGTGGAATGGTCACCTTGATTCCGTCGAAAAGCAAGTTGAATGTGTCGGCGATATAGATCGTTTCCGGCTTGACGTACAATGTAGAACTCATCATGATGAACTGGCCGGCCAGCTTCTCGTTCAATTCCTTCACCAGTGATTGAACGTCGAGCGGTTGATTGTCATCGGATGGAATCAAGTGGGGTGATAGTTCTATTTTACGATGCATCGTTCTATTCCTCGTGATTGACGTCCAGTTAAACCTTTAGTCCTTCTTTTGCTTTTGGTATCTTGCAAAGCTGACCCGGCATTTGAGCTCCTCATCGTACTGGTTGTGGAGGATAATCTTGTTCTTTCCTTCCTGGATGATGTAGTCCTGCTCACCGCCTACAATCTGGTCATGCCATGGCGACAACGGTTCTCCGGGGATTCCCCAGTAGGCGAATACCTCATGCGGTCCGTTGTATAGGATATCACGGAGTGTCTCAAAGTCATTGTGTTCGCATTCCACGTTCTCGAAGCTCACACGAACCGTTTCGCCATCCTTGAAATCTGTCTCGATGACAACGTCACTTCCCTTGGTGACGACATAGGTAACCGGTTCCGGTACCTTGGGTGCCACGTCGTAGATGGGACAGAGTTCGTCGGTCTCGAAGAATACCTGGTTGTGTTCGAAACAGGGGTCGGAACCCATGTACATGTGGTCCCCGAATTCCGACATGAACCCCCAAATCTGCATCTTCAGTAGCTTCTTTGTCTCTCCCCGGACATTTACCGTGGTCATGTGTTCCTTCATTTCAGCGATGCGTTCATCGAGCTCCTTGGGACTGTAATACTTCTTCTTGTTCTCACGGATGATTTCCCAGGTGAGCTCGTTGGGCTCGATGTAGACGCTGAGATTGGTGTTGATTGATGCGAGCATGTCGTTTTACCTCTTGGTTTTCCGGTGTGATTCCTGTTCGGCGGTAACCACCGGTGCCTTCAGACCCTCGGCGAGTTCCTTTGCTCTTTTCGTCCGGTCCATTGCTTCCTCGTACTTGGCATCCATCATGTTTCGTAACTCCTTTGTGTGGAAATAATCTTTTGGATAGTTTCTCGGTCGATCTCGTCGGAGACTTCCTTCGTCAGGTGATCTTCTATTACCTTCTTGGAGTCCGGGACGAACATCGCCTTGCGGAACACCGGGAACTTCGCGTCCATTACGAGACCGTCTATCTTCTCGATGACAATCCGTTCACCAAATGCTCCGTCTGGAGGAAGCGTCTTCCGCGTCCAGAAACCTTCTTCTATACTATTGAAAGAGACGTAGTTGCCTTGCGACGACGGGTCGTAGAAGAATATGTCCTTGTTGTACCATTTATTGTCCTCTGGGTACAACTCCGTGTACTCATTGAGGTAGTGTATTCGGCACATGGACTCCATCTCGTGTTCGCGTATATGGGATATTGCGATCCACGCAGTCCCGAATATCCCGTATTGCGTGTGGAACTTGCGGGTAAAGGTGGAACTTGCCTCGCAGTCCTGTACGTAGATGTCGTTTCCGTCCCATAAAGCCTTGAGGTATTCGGGGCGTTTCCGTCTGGCGTCTATTCGGATGCTGACCAGTCCGTCCTTCACGTTTGCCGGGTCTTGGTAGGCGTTGGTGAACATGAGCGGCGAGTTCGGGCAGTCCGGCGAGTACCAGTTGACGTGGTAGCGGACGCCCTCGAACTTTACGGAACATATGTCGCGACGTGTCGTCAGGACGTTGACAGGGTCTTCGTCCGGCCAGTTGTCGGCGATCTTGGACTTGTCAGATATATCAATCTCCATCCAGACGTCGTCTGCATGTTTTCCGGACATTACGTCGTTCACGCAGCATCCCGGAACGTAGTAGAGTTCCTCGGACACCACGTTAATGCGCATGGTCTTGACTGCGTCAGCCTTGATCGTTACACACTCGCAGTTTTCGTATATCAGTTCTACATCGTTATTGATCATTATTTAGCACCCCGTATAGCATTGGCGAAGTTCATCGCTATCTGTTCGTTCCTGACGAGCGCCTTCTTGTACTTGGTATACTTGGCAAGGTATTCCTTCTCGGTAGCTATGCGTAGTCCGTCCAGCCGTTCGTATTTCAATTCGAACATTCGAATCTGGATAGGGATGTCGGTAACGGACACTTCAAGCTGTATAGTACCGTCGTTCTCGTATAGTCTCACTTTAGGCCCGTGTAGGTTGACCCATGAATCGGCCACTTCTATGCGGTTGACAAGCATGTAGTCGGCGCATTTCACCACGATCCGGTGAAGGAATATCGGTTCCAGCAGTTTCGTGAGGTTACTCGTTAGAGCTGTGTTGATGTCCAGCACGTTGCACATATCGTCGTAAGCCTTTGACAGCTTCGGCATCAGTTCTGCCGGAAAATTGACATCGTTACGCCTAGACTGCATCCAATCACGCAACCTATCCTTGGCAAAGACTACGGACTTGTTGTCGAGTTCGGCGGCCAGCTGGGTGATTTTCTTGGAAAGTCTGATTTCTTTCATGATTCACCAGTTCCGTATCAGAATTGCTGTGAATACGCTTCGGCTGCGCTACGCGTCATGAAATGGTGGATTCCGTTGCCGCAAGGGTTTTCCCAGTCATCGTCGTACTGGGACGTGGCCGTTGTACCGACCTTGTAAACGAAATTGTGGTCAAACTGGGAGAACGCGGAGTCGTACGTGTTAGTTCCGTATATGTTAATAATTTCAAGAACCTCTGCCTTGTCTGCACGGCACTTACCACCGGTACCGCCACAGCAACGTTTCGCGTCCGCAGGGATGCGGAGCTTTACGATGGCCTTTACAATGCCCATGACCTCGTCTTTTGCATAGGCGAACTTCCATGCAATGTAGTCGCCCACGGAAGGACATGAGCGAATCTGGGTGTCATGCCACTTATTGCCCACGTCCTTGCAGTTCGTAAATTCGCTTGCACTGGTGATGAACAGTCTCGAAGATGGATCTGATGGCAAGGTACATTTCTCGAGACGGCTTGCAGACGTAATCAAGACACCTGATAGGAACATAATAGAATCGAAGTTGATCCCGACTAACGAAATCTCGGTGAATACGCACGAGACCATGTGGACGTTATCAACATGTGAGAATTTCAAACAACCATTGGCAAACACGCACTTGTCCATCCTTGATTCGTTGAAGATGGCGCCATGTATAACCAGTTCATTGAACGATACCGAGTCTAGTTTTGCCGCATAGAAATTGGCATCGTTTAAGGAGAACCTAGCGAAAACGGTGTAGCTGATCTCGGCTTCATGGAATATGGTATGGTTGCTAGACTTTCCGTAGTAGAACTGGGAGAACGCGATATTAGATTGTGAAAAGTTGGCCATCGACATTTCGCACGTGTCGAATATTGTATTAGTGATCTTTGACAACCCGGCCATAACCGCAGTGAAAGAGCATTCCTCGAACCGGCTGAACTTGAACACCGAACGGTGCAGCCCAGCCTTCAAGAAGTTGCATTTAGTGAAGCTAGACCGGTTAGCCGTAATGGTGTTTTCTCCACCGGATATGCCGCTGAAGTCCGACTCGACGACAGAAGAGTAGTTGAACGACACGTCGACCAGCGAGGCGCCGGCGAACGATGACATAGTATGTGTACACCCGTTGAAAGCTACCTTTTTCAGCCCAGCCGAGGAGAAGTTGCAGCCGACGAAGTTGCAGTTCTTGAATACGACGTCAATCAAGTCGGAAAACGAGAAGTTCGCCGACGTGAATGTCATGTTGGTGAACACCTTGTCCTTGATAGTCTTGCCTTTGACGTTAAACTTCCTACCGAAACGGACGGCGAGGATACGCTTGATGTTGAGTCGGAAAAGTGATATAGTGCTCATATGTGCCCTTATGAATGCCAGAAATTTAGTGTTAATCTGTACTTGAACAGGTCTGGATACCAGTATTCCTCGCTGTCGGAATCTAGGAAATCTATCGCTTCCTTGAGGTTGTCTCCGGTGAGATCGTTGCATGCAACACCAGCTCCGTGAGTCAGCACCGCCAGTTCGCCCAACGGCAATCCGGCGCGTTCCATGATAAAGTCGGGAAAGGCCGCGCGTAGTTTCATGAACTGTTCCGTGGTGAGGTCGGCATAAGCATAAGTCGCTTCGCCGATACTGACGCCAAGCTCGTTACGGATATAGTCTCGCACCTTTTCATTACCGATCGACCATACGCTGAATACCTTCTTGTATGAATCATCTTCATACGAGTACTGCTTTTCCGGCGCGATAAAACCGCCATATTCATACGGATGCCGATGACCGTCGATATCTACGACATACAGATAGAAGTCCTTCGGCGGGGTAAGGCCGGCTTCCTCGTATTGGGTACGGAGAACTTCCAATGCGCCCTTGTGGTCATTACCGCTACCATCAGCCAATACGCATATGTACTCGATGATGTCTCGCAGATTGGACGTTACGCACTCGTCGTCGCACTGCCAGTAGCGAGTGACTTCGATCTCCAGTATGCCGTCCTCGTTCGGCACAGGGAACTCGTCTGGTGTACGTTCAGTCACCGTCCCAGGTTCGTCTAGGTCGTCGTTGCATACTGTTATGCAGTGCATGGATGACGAATTGGTCTCGAATACGGATTTCCTTATAGTCCTCATTTTCCTACCTTATTTGCAATACGATGTAACTGGTCGCCAAGTCCCACGATGGATTTTTCCATCGAATCGGCAGCACCTATGCACTTCTCTATGTACTCGGTTGACAGTTCGTAGTGGCGTTGTGTAATCACGTACAACCGGTCGATCGATCCACAAATGTCTATTGCATAGATCCTCGCGGTGACCGAAAAAGACTGGTATTTGCCGGACTCGTCGAAATTCAGCCTGACATATAGGCCGACATTCGCGGTACGGCGTCCATATTCCTTGACCAGGTTACTCCGGTAGCCCAGAGTGAACTTCTGTTCCAGCCAAGAAATGAACTTGTCCACTTCTGCCTTGTTTGCCATGTTAAGTTTTCCTTGCCTTCTTCTTGGTTTTAACCAGCTTCGCCTTCAACGGCTTCTTGACGGGGAGGTCGAACCATAGTTTCTTGTTGGCCTTGCACCACATGGCGAGATCGTACATGCCATGTATGGAATCGGGCACGGCTGGGCCGACCAGTTCCATGAAGTTGCTGCCAGTGTCGTCCAGCCGGTCTATCAGGTCGACAAAGGAACTTATGTACTTCTCCGCTATGGGGTTACAGTGGGTGAACTCGCTGGCCGTCGCCATGATGTGGTGCACGGGGTCACGCCGGTACTGCTCGTACAGTTCCTTGAAGTTGGCCACCTCGGACATGTAGATGCACATGTCGTACATGTTGCAGTCCAGCAGAATGGAAATGCGGTCGGACAGAGTCTCTCCGTTGAACAGGTTTCCGGTATGGGTGACGAACGCCTTCAGCAGCTTGTTCTTCTTGCCAAGGCGGTCAGTCTCGTAAGAAGCTATGTCGGGAATCTTCCTCATCAGGAACGCTGTGTTGGCGGATCCCATCTGCGCGTACGCGTCGAGGAGGTCCCCCATGATCTCCATGGCGTTGTCCGACTTGAGGATGGTTCGTATCGCGGTTTCTTCCTCGAATGTATACTTCATGATTCGAAATATAGCAAACGGCTCCAATAACGGCAAACTGGCGCAACATATAAACTGAGTGTATCCTTCGAGGAACCGCGAAAATGGACAAGAAAACGCAATTTTTCGAATTTATAGACAATCTGGCCGGTATAACCGGTAGCCAGATGGAGGCCGAGGCCGCCAAGGAGGCGTACGACGCCATACTGGAGGCATCGGAGATACCGGAAGGCATTCTGCTTAACCTCTACGACACCGAAGTTGCGTTCGACATCGGCCCCAACGGGGCATACAACGACGCGCTGTCCAAGGCCGAGGAGAGGTTCCCCTACATGGAGTTCCCGCAGAGCCGTACGGACTTCGAACGCGCATACGGGTACGACATAGACTCGCCGAGGCTGTGCGACAACGAGACGAGGGACAAGTACGCCAAGTTCATGACCAGCCTGGAGGCGTGCACCGGTTCCACGGAGTTCTGCAACGCAGTACTGGAGGCCGTGGACGCCAAGCAACCGGTGGACTGGAAGGCCGAGTACGGCTCCGGCGGCGTCATCACCCACGAGAACAGCGCGTCCGGCTTCTACGCCACTCCGAAGAACAGCATCGGCTGGGCAATACTGAACAACGACGTGGAATCGCTGAAAAAGATGCACGACGGCACTATAGAACCGCCTAAGGAACCGTGGAACTATACTGGCTGGACCCAGGACGAAACCGACGAGAACAAGTACAATTTCAACTTCATGTGGGCGTACGAACAGGAATTCGAGAAGGACTGGGAACGAGTGGTCGGGACGACCGACAACCAGGACGCCTTGCGACTCATGCTGGAGTACGTACCGGATTTCTGGGTATGCGATATGGACTTCTACAACGCGTACATCGCCGGCTACGACAAGGGTCTTCTCGCCAAGCTGCTGAGGAACTTCTACGCACTGTTCGACATGAAGCCGTGCAAGGAACTGGAATGGCGTGCCTACCATGGCTACGAGGGAGTATCCATCGACGAGATGCTCGCCTTCCTAGACGGCGCGCAACCTATGACCGAGGCAGTGGACAACATGGGCGCCGTATTGCCGGATGACAAGGTCTACCTCGCCAATGACGGATCTTGCGTGCTGACCATCCACTGGAGCAAGCAGTGGGACGACGTCGATGACGAATATGACGAGGACGGTAACGATGACAAGAACCTCGACTGCTACACTCTGGCCGACCTTTACGCCGTGGACGAAGGGTTCGATGTATCGAAACTTCCGTCCGACCCGTACGAGGTGGAACAGCTGGAAGGAAAGGGACTGACCTTGAAGGCAAACCTTACCCAGTTCATGAGGGACAGCGCCAACCTTCCCGATGACGACACCGTGCTCGACGAGTACGTCGGCGACCCTGCCGACTGGACACTTGTGTCTGGCGAAACCCTGGTCGAGTCTGTGGGTACTTCAGACGCATGGAAGGTCTACAGGACGTACGGCAAACGCTGTCCGCAGTTCACGCCGTCCGTGAAGACTCCAGACATCCGCATGCTGGAACGCATGGTGTGGTGCGGCAAGTGCGGTCAGCGCAAGCGGCTGTCCAACGACGAGCTAGACAACGAGATCGCCGGCTACTACGGCGAACCCATCGGATACATGTGCAAGGACTGTGCTCGCGACATGGGTATTTCCGATTCCGAAGAGGAAGACTGATGTTCCACGAGTGGCTCGAATCGTCCGGATGCTCTTCCCCCGTGGTGGAAGCGTGTTCGGCCCTGTACGAGGCCGCTACGGGAGTCCTATACCACTTCGCCACTCCGGAAAGGTTCTTGCAGATAGCCGAGACTAACTCGTTCACCCCTTCGGACGTCGAGACAGACCTTAACGGCGAAGGAGTCCGGTCCATTTCGTTCTCCCGCACGAAGTCGTTCCGAGAGGGATTCCCTGTACTGATGCATAGCTACGAATTCCCGAAGGGATCTGATTGGTGCGCCATACGCCTCACCATGGACGGAGACGCCATGAACCGCTATTCAACCTTCAAGGTGAACGGAGAGCGCAGAAACTACAAGATAAGGCCGTTCGACTGGGCCTACAACAACTATGGAACTGATTTCGGCGAAAATTTCGATATCAGCGATCGGGTGGATACCGGAAAGGAATGGATGCTGAAGAGCGACGCGGTCAACAAGACGTACTATCCGATGTACAACTACGGAGACGGCGGCCTGAGTGTAGATTTCTCAGACAAGGAATCCCATCCTTATGCACAGGCAGAAGACCGCCTCACGACCACGTCAGACACCATACCGGGCGCCGACAGGCTCATTCGGCACGTGGACATTGTCGTCGATCCGGCAAAATTCTCAAAACAGAATTTCCCGTTGAGAAAGCGTCTCTACAAGGTATGTACTGAAGGCCGTCTGAAGGGTCGTATTTCCCTATTCCTCTCTGTGCACATGTCCGAACTAAACCAGAAAAGTTGCCCACCGGGCGTCTTGCTGTACGGATCGAACTGGGCGAAGAGGGCCTACTCTTACCTGGACAGCTAAAATTTCACAATATATAAAAAATTGCACTAATGGTACTATTGAAAAAATAGAATCCCTTATTCCACTAGGGATGTAGCGCGATTTTGTCTGTAGAAACCCCGACACAACGTTGTAGAAACATCGACAAAGTCATTGGCGACGAAATTTCTCAAAAAACTTTTTCATGCGAAAAAGTTGCCATTCAAATTCGTCTTTGCTATATTGAGATACGGTGATTTCGAAACAAGCACCATTTAAACCAAAAGGATAAACACATATGATCCGTCATCATACTAAGCTCATTACCCCCAAGATGGCCCAGCAGTTCCTCGCTAAAACCGTAGACGCTGGTGTCGTAAACCGCAACCTCAGCCAGAAGACCGTCCAGCAGTACGCTGAAATAATGAAGAACGGTGGTTGGAAGCTCAACGGCGAATCGATCTCCTTCGACGAGGACGGCTTCCTCCTCAATGGACAGCACCGTCTCCACGCATGTATCCTCGCGAACACTCCGTTCATCACGGATATCGCGACGGGCGTCGAACGTGCCGCGTTCGACACTATCGATACAGGCCGTGGCCGTTCCGCCGGCCAGGTGCTCCAGATCGACAAGGTGAAGTACTACAACTCCATCGCCAGCATCATCCGTGGCGCCGAACAGATCCGTGCCATCGGACATACCGGAAGCAGTGACCTCAAGCTCACTAATACCGAAGTCCGCGCCGAATACTACCGCCACCGCGAACTCTACGACAACATTGCCGCCATGGTGGCCGTCAACCAGGCGCGTACCATCCCGGCAAAGACGCTCGGCGCGGTGTTCTTCTACCTCGTGAACGACCTCAAGCAAGACATCGAGACCGTGGAAAACTTCATCAATGGTATCACTTCGCTCGATACACAGCCGAACGCCGCCATCGACAAGTTCCGCAAGTGGCTCACCGTCAACAAGAACCATAACATCGCCAAGTCCTCCCGTACCATCATGGGATTCCTTATCCTCACGTGGAACGCAATGGTGGACGGTGCGGAAAAGCTCCCGACATATTCCGAAAAGTGTGAAGAGTCCTTCGCGGATTCCCTTCCGGAATTCCATGTCATGCGATAGAAAGTGTCCTTTGGACAAGGATAGCACAAAAAGGGTCGGCGGAAGCCGACCCTTTATTGTATGTTTACGTGGAATAATTAAACTGGTTCCGTGTTATTATGTTCTCTCATGTATGTGTCTTTCTCTACTTCGTACATGAGCTTGTTGAATTTCTCGATCGTGCTGTAGCCGAACAGAAGCTTCTCGAATGCGATGCAGAAGTTCTCTATTAGGCGCTCGGCGAATCCAATGCGCCGTTCCGGATAATATCTGTAATGCATAATTCCTCCTTAATAGCCGTGCTTCTTAAGCACTGCCGTGATAGTTTCTTCCAGTTCCATGACAGTACCCACGTCCAGATAACTGCCGTTCAGCATGTCGCCTATGCTGTCGGGGATGTTATCGTATGCTCTGTCTACTCGGTCTTGTAGGTCGTCGATCTCGTCGTCCTTGGAATCGGCTTCTTGAGCCAGATCTTCGTATAGGGTTAACAAGTCGCACAGCTTTGTCTGGATCTTGCCGACGTCATCACGGCTGAGTACGAAAGTTTCCTTCTCCAAGTCTTTCCCGTTGAGGTCGTGCATGCCGATGATGTCTCGGATAGCCCAGAGCAAGTCATCGAAATCGTCGTTGTAGTTTCCGTTAAATCGCATGATGAATCGTTCCATCTTCATAGTCTAGCCGTTCCAGAATATGCGGAGCATTGGCCCCGCAAACGTTTGGTTAAACTCGTTGTTGAAATTGTCGTAATAGCATACCTTGTAGCCGGCCTTCTTCACCAGCTTGGTATAATACGTTACCTCGTAGTTGCATACGTTGTAAGGCAACGCATAGTCGAAATGCATCTCGCCCTTCTTGGCGCATTCCAGTATACCGCGATCTATGTCGTCGAGAACCTTGTTGGACGCCATGTTCCGAGTGTTCTCGACAGGGGTCAGTCCAATGCTATTCCTAGTGTTCTGTGCTGCCATTCGCCAGTCCTTTATGAGAGGAAATTGATGTCTCTATAGCTGCCTTTATTGAATCCAGCTTATGTCGGTAGTTGACTGAATCTTTGACCCAGTCATTGTACTCTTCCAGACAGACGACACTGGTGGGCGCGGTTTCCATACATGATGGACGGTCATCCATCAGTGCGTTGAAATCGGCTTGGGTTCGTGAAGCCTCTGACGTGAATACGAAGAAGATTAGTACACCCGCGACGATGCAAAGCATAGTAGCGAGAAAAGAATACGCATCAGAATTATCCAATAATATCGCCAGTCCAATTAGAATTGCTATAATCGTCACTAAAAGTACGATAAATGCCATTGTCGTTGTCATAAGATTCGATCCTGCCTCGTAGAGTTTCCTATACTTTTATATACGAAATCGGCTACTAGATACTAGCTCCTCATATTTGATACGCATTGTGTCTACGAACGCCTTGTATTCGTCCGAACTAAGCACCGGTTTTGTAAGTAATCCGTATCTATGCTTCATGAGACAGTTCGAATCCTTCAAGTACCAACTTGCCAGCCTCTGCCATCAAGTCGGACACTTGTTTAAGTTTGCTAATGTAGCTGGCCAGCTTGCTGACGCATCCGTAACCGGTGACCGATCCGAACGAGTTGTATGCCTGAAGTGTCCAGTTATCGAAATGGAAGCAGTCCATGGTATGCACGCAGAAGTGGGTAATGTTCTTCACAGTGTCCTCGCTCACCATAGGAATCAGTACGCCGTCGTCTTCACATAGTATGGCGTCCAGAAAAGAGTGCTTGTATAAGGAGAACACCATGTCGCGACGGAGAGGGCCGTTCCAGCTATCCCCGCCGTAAAAACGCAATTCGTGGTGGTCCAAGTCGGAGAACTTGATGTCCAAACCGGCGAGCAAACCATCCGTCATGTATGCGGCAAAATCGATTATTTGATGCTTGAACTCTTCTCGCGCATCCGGGTCGTGCATGTAGTGGTGATGTAGTTCTCGGCGTACCGCGTATGGAATGTAGTTAGGAGTAAGTATATAGACCTCACGAGCCTGTATGACATGGGTCTTGTTAGTGTACAGCGCGTAGCACTGCTCGGTGCCGTTGATCCACGGGGCGAACTTCATGCTATACGTCTCGAATTCGCCGATGTCGTCCTTGCCGAACACCTTGTATCCGGCCACCTCGTCGGCGGTAAGGAACTTGGTGGTCTTCTTCAGCAGACCGATGGTCTTCATGTCGCTTATCTTGATCATTTTCAACCGTTCTTCCATGAGATTGTGATGTCGTAACTGAACTTATCAGTGTCGGCGTCTTGCACCTTGTATCCGTTATTTGTAAGGATACTGGTGAGCCGGATAAACTCGGCACTAGAAAGCCATCTCCAGTTATACGTTATGCGAGATTCTCCCTTCGCATAGGCGCTTACGCACAAGTTTTCAATGGCCCTCAGAGCGATAGATACATTGTTCTTTCCAAATATTTTGGGCAACTCGCTTGCTGGGGTTATATGGTACTTGCTATCGTCATCCGTCTTGGGCGGAATAATGGTATCGGACGAAAGACGATATGATACAAATTTTCGGCAACCCTTTATATCGGTCAACGCCTTCTGGATATTCTTGATGGCGCAGTCCGCTTGTTCTACCGTGGCGAACACGGTGGCATTTTCCGGCCTGCATGAATAGTCGTTTCCGTACATGCCGGCAAGGTAGAACGTGCGGGTGTCCGACGTTCGTTCGAACAACACGCGGATTTCGCGGGTCGGCAAGGCCGGCTTGGGATCGGACTTCGGTTCCGGCTGATCGTTGTACCGCTCGAGCCACCCCATCTGCCAGCAGCGGAACAGGAAATTGTCCAGTACGGCCATTTCCTCCTTGCTTGTATCGATGTTTGTGGAACGCAAGATATGATTCTTTGCTTTCTCTATGATTTCAAATCGGTTGTCACCGCATGCTTCGTTACACATTCGGCATTTCTCCTTTAAGTGGTCCCAGTGCCGGACTTACTGACACTAGTTTTGGCATCTAGTTCATTTTTTGTACGATGGAATGCGGCTATCGCCATCACCAGATACTTTTCAAACCGTTCCATTGAATGAATATAGTGTAACCGGAACCCTGGCTCCATGTAGTAATCGTCTACAGTTCCGTCTTCGTTCCAGTTGGCGGCTATATACGGATCTTCGAAAAGTTCTACGAAGCCGTCCTCGTATATAACGACAGTTGGGCAACATAACGGGCCGGCATAGGATTCATCTATGCCATAACAGACTATGGCCTTGGCAGACGAGTCTTCGCCAATTGTCCCGTGTTCCATGTCAACGTGTCCTTCAACAAGACCATACTGGATGCATAGTTCTTTGACGGACGGTACGTTGATCGGTGTGAATTTCTGCCCCTTTTTCATCGGTGATTCTCTTGCATTGTAAGCGAATGTTCTGCCATTATGCCCTTATACTCTAGTGTTATAAATGTCGACAATATTTGTCGATAGTCTCTTTGTCGACAGTATCTTTTAGATCTTTAACCAGCTTGATCGCCTCTATAGCGTCTTCACTGGTGCAAATTCCGTATAGATGGCCATCAATCATGAGTTCGTAGTGCATTTCATCTTCGTTCCATATGGCGGTCACTCCGTTCTTGGCACACAAGTCTATAACGGACTGGTCTGGCTTGGATGCTGCCGGTTCCGGCTGGTGCTCGGACTCGCCGGTTCCCTCTAGTTCCTTCACCTTCCGTTCAAGCTGCGCTATGTAGCGCCACACGAACGACGGCAAGGACACGTGGGAAGTCTTGCACAGCTGGTGGAATTCCTTGGATGTAATCTCTGTCATATCTTTGGTACTCATGTATGTAAATATAGCAAAACCTATAAACTCCGGTAAAGTAACCAGCCAGAAAAATGGATTTTCCCGAGTACCTGTCCTCAGCCGGCCTTCCGAAACACCTACTTGAAGCCACGATGAGTGCCTACAAGGCGTCCGTCGGATCGCCAGTGCTGGTCGAATCGGTGTCCGACCTCAGAAAGCAAGTTTCCGATAACTCATTTCTATGATTTTCTATGAATGATAGCAAAAGTTGCATATTATGTCAAGGAGTTCATAGTGCTGAGTTCCTGCTTCAACAACCGGCACGGCTCTTCCGCTAGGAAGAACTGCAACCTCCGGTCTCTGGGGCTGACATAAGTCATACCTTCCTTCCGGTAGACGGAAGGGCAGGCTTCGGCGGAACTTCCGCCTACGGCTAATCGCGCCGCATCATTTTCGGAAGTCTGGACGAGTCCAGACAGCCAAAGACCGTAGAACTGTAGATTCCTGGCCGCATTAACATCACGGTCATGGTGCTCGCCGCATACCGGGCAAGTCCATTCTCGGTCTTTCAAAGTCAAGTTTTCGTTCTTGTAGCAGCCGCAATGCGAGCAGAACTGGCTGGACGCATAGAACTGCGGTGCAAGTACCAGCTTGATACCAAGCCACTTGCACTTGTACTTCATGTACTCCTTAATGCGTCCGAAATTGGCATCAAGGACGGACATGGAAAGATTGTGATTCTTCGCCATGTTCACCGGGCGAAGAGTCTCCATCACGACCATCTTAGGCTTGGCCTTGTATGTCAAGTCTGCCGTAAGCTGGTGTGCATGGTTAATTCTGATAGAGGTTACCTTATGCCATGCCTTGGCAAGAAGTATTCTGGCCTTCTTGCGGTTCTTCGATTTCTTCTTCCGGCGAGACACCGTCTTCTGGATGCGCTTGATGCGCTTCATGTACCGCTTATATGCCTTCGGGTTTGCATAGGCGACACCATCCGAGGTAATCGCCGAATCCTTGATACCGAGGTCTACTCCGATAATGTCGTCCTCGGTAATCGAGGTAACCTCTTCATATAGCGGCACAACATCCGTATGGTAGGCAAACGATACGAACCAATGTCCGACCGCATCGACGGATACGGTAGCCATCGCAATCGGAACCTTATCGGAACCGTCCGGTATCTTGATATAGTCCTTCTCGGCCAGTCTTACTCTGCCGAGCGTAGGCAGCTGGACGAAGTCCCTGCCAATGAATACTCCGCCTGAACAGCGGAACGACTCGTCTACGCCGTAATGATGGAACTTCGGATGTCTTGCCAGTCCCTTGAAGAAACGCTTCCACGCAAAGCCGAGGTCGATGAGAGCTTCCTGACCACAGAACTTGGAGACCGATGTAATCCATTCGTTACCCGGTTCCTTCTTGTGGATGCACCATTCCTTGTGCCAGTCCCTCGGCGTTCCGAGTCGGCACTTGGGCTTCTCGCCTTCCGGTGCCGCTTTCTTGGCGGCCTTGTATTCTGCGTTCTGTATGGCAAGTTTCCAGTTGTAGGCACGACGAGAGACCGCGCACATACGGCGCATAGTCCGTATCTGAGCCTTAGTCGGCAATAAGCCTATCTTTCGTCCGCACTGTTGTTCCATACAAAAAGAGACGCCTCGCAAGGAACTAAATCGCCATTCATTTCCTCGCAAGGCATCTAAAGGTTTCTTTCGTCACTACCAGAGAATGGCGATAATCCGATAGCTATTTGTATATAGTTTATAATGTTGCTATTATACTATCGTTAGTCGTTCGTTGTTTTGCGAAGTTGCTGAATCATGTTAAATTTATCTGGGTCAATTACGACCTTATCCAATGCACTTTCGATAAATGCAGTGATTCCCATATGTCGGAAGCCTCCTTGATCTCACCGCATGACACCTTGTGCATGTACAGGGTACCGCGGCCGAGTTTAACAAGCATGCCTTTCTTTAGCTGTTCGCATTTTTCGCACATATCTTGATATCCTTAGGTATGCGGTTAAGCATTCATGAAACTGGAAATGCTCTTGGAATAGTCGTATTTCTTGTCGAACCATTCATGGAACTGTTCTATGTCATCGTATCGATATGTATTAATCCATCGTTCGAGGTCTTCGTAGGTGGTCACTTTGAGCGAGGACAGTTCATCGATATTCGAAATGTCGATGAGCTCAGTTATCCCACGTATGGAATTGATGCCATATAGTACAGGTGTAATGAACCCGGTTTCGTAAATACCGGGACCGGTGAATAATACCGATTTTCCAATATATCGAAGGATGGCATCCAGACGTAACACGTATTTATACTTCGTGAAGTATATGTACTTGCCGAGCAAGAACTCTGTCGCAATGCGGGCGCTATCAATGTCTTTTGGATTAAGGATTGAAATTCGTTGCTCGGTATAACTCAGATGCATGGCGTTCATGTGCTCTTTGACCCGGTGCACCAGGCTAATGCCGACATAATCATCCATATCGTTAAGCGTCGCATCGATGGCGTCAAGCTGTTTGTTGACATCATCGCACTGCTTGCACATGTTCTGCCTGGAAACGGACTCGCTGTACCGCTCGATACAATCGATTACATCTTCGGGTATATCGAGGGGTACCTTAGTAAGTGTCTTGAAAGATGCCATTGTTAACCTTACGATGGAATGCTGTCCGGTATGATGCAGAGCATGACATCGGATTTGTAGATGTTGTCCATGGCATACATGCGATTTCTGCTGTAGTGGTCGTGCAAGGCTTCCTCGATGGTCTCTCCCTCAGCATAGCATATCGGAGAATTGGATACTCGCTTGCCTGTGGACACGTGTCTGTATTCTATGTTATAGCCTCGTTTCATAGTGGACTCCTATGCAGGGAATATAGCAAATTGCGGTTATATTTTGTTACTCTCCCTCGTCGTCCCCGTACGGACACATGTCTACCGTCCTACCAGCGTGGTCTGGCGACACTGAGCCGATTGTGTGAGGGTATTTCTCGGCTCGCATGAAAATCATTTCGTAGTCGGCGCAGCCCGCTTCTATGAACTGGCCGAGGAAGTTGTACAGTTGTCTTGCAGTCATTTTGCTTTCTCCAGTGCTATACTGGAAATATAGCAAAAAACGTCGAACATTGCTATATTTAGTGCATGGCCAAAGACTATACATACGACAAGAACACCAAAACATACACATACAAGAATGGTGACGTATCGATCCACCACATATCCGAGAAGATGTTCGAGGTGGTATGCAAGAAGTTCGTCAAGTCTTTCGGACTTACTTACGTGCCGGCGGACTGGGAATGGCAATGCTATCCGGATATAGGCTACGCAAACCTCCACGACGTTGGCTGGAGGCGAAACGTCACGTGGGGATACAGCCGTTACACGAAGTACAAGGACGGACGGTCTAAGACCGAGTCTATCATCCGTACGGACTACATGACTCGTACCGGCAAGAGAGTGTCGCACGACTACATAGTCGATACCAAGGAACAGCTAGTCGCCCTGCTGGAACGGTTCTTCAAGGTGACTCTAAAAATCACTCCATAGCGGGCCGTTTCAGTCGCATCCATCGCGTCTAGGTAGCGTTACCTCCTCAATGAAACGCTGTAATTCACGGTCGCGTTCCAGTTCATCTTCCGCGTTGGATAGTACGTACATCTTAGTGCGTCCGCCTTGCATTATTCGTAGGCACTTTGGACGACGGATTACGTAGACATCCTGCCCGGATGATATGCATTCCTTCCAGCAAGCAGTCTCTTTAACTGCCTCGACAGTATCTACAGTGTCCCACATGTAGAAGGACTGCTCGATGTCCCTCGAACATGTTATGAAATTCGGATAATATTTCTCGACTTCGTATGCCATATGGTAAATATAGCAAAAATACCAGCCAGTTGCTATATTCGCTGCATGCTGATAATAAACTGCGGAAAAGCAAGATTACCATATGGACTTCATCGCCGAACTTGACAGAATGGGACTTCCCGAGCACCTCTACGAGGCGGTCTCCGGGGCGTACTCGGCCCTGTTCGAGTCGGCTTCGGATCCTGATTCGACTACGGTGTACTACCGTGGCTTCAACGCCGCGCAGTCGAGGCCGGGTAGCTCGTTCTCCATGCTCGGTTGTCCAAACGGCGCAATGTGGGTGACACCGTTCATCGAGTATGCTATAGAGTACGCCTCGCAGTTCGGAAGCGATGGCCGAGTGGCAAGGGTTTCCGTGGACGAGGGCAAGATGAGCCTGGCCAGCCTGGACGACCTCGACGAGTGCGGACTGGGTGCCGAGAACGCCATCGATGTCGGCGAAGACCCGGACACGATATCCTGGATGCGGGAGCACGGGTTCAATGCCGCAATGAACTACCTCGACGATTCCGAGGACGGAAACTGCCTGTTCGACCCGGAGCTTGTCCGAGATATCCATGTAATGACCCCGGAGGAACTTGCCGGGGAGGACATAGACGTCGAGGAGCTGGAATATCTGAACTGCGACAAGTGGTACAGGAAATACACTTTAGGAAAGAACGACGCGTCCCCGATAGACACTACGGTGTAGACGGCCATATAGCAAACACCCCAGAACTTTGCTATATTTGCAACATGAGCATAACAGTAGTAAAACAAGAATTCCCGAATGGCTGGGACGAATTCGATACCTCATTCGAACTGTTCAAGGCCAGACTGGACGAAAACGGATTCAAAATCACCTCACAGAAGGAACTATACGCCAACGAGATGATCCTGGACGCTCGGCCACATACCGACGAAATCACCATCACTCGTAATGGAAAGTCCTATACATTCAGTATCGATCTCGAAACAGACCTCCGAGAAGGAAGGGAGTTCGTCCGGGATATCCACTTCCCGGTAAAACAAATCAAGTTCACCCTACCGCCGGACGGGGATG
>Ga0310696_10000817_pt1 | contig 46385 bp, 32 predicted proteins | sample AusTroGonzalo_MG_4_FD_203885 | JGI IMG/M metagenome (GOLD analysis project Ga0310696, IMG submission 203885) | Bovine rumen microbial communities from tropical cattle in Woodstock, Queensland, Australia - Gonzalo_02 (v2) (version 2) | ecosystem: Host-associated > Mammals > Digestive system >... | reverse complement strand
TTGAAATTCGGTCTCATGGCTTCTGTTATAATTCGTTAATACCCAACATTTTTTGATATTCCTTCAAGGTTTCAAGCACATTGCACTTTACGTGGATGTAGTTCTTGATGCCCTTTTCTTCGAGTGCGGGACGGCATTCGGGGTCACCTGCAACAACAAGTATTGCCTTGTCGCCGATGAGTTCGGCAATCTGCGGAACTGCTTCGGCGTATTCGTCGTCCGACGAGCAGGCAACAACTATCTGAGCCTTCGATTCCAAAGCTGCCTTTGCACCTTCCTCTATTGTTGCGAAGCGGTTGTTGTCCATAACCTTGATGCCTGCCACTGCGAAGAAGTTCGATGAGAACTGTGCTCTTGCGCGGCACATTGCCAAGTTACCGAATGTAAGCATGAATGCCTTCGGTTCTACGCCGCTGCGGTCGGTTGCAAGACGCAATGCCTCAAATGCTTCGGCACCACGGTAAGGCTTCAATGGTTCGGCTATCTTTTCGTGCGAGCAGCAGTCGGCTTCTTCCATCTTCATACCCATCATTGTAGGAATGTCGCGCGAAACGATTTCCTTGGTAATGTTGGCTTCGGCTCTCTCGTTGAAGTTCGGGAACTGGTTGGTTCCGAGCAATGTTTCGCGGCGGGTTGCGATGTTCTTGTCGCGCTTGTCCGAAACAGCCTTTATTTCCGATTGTACGAAGCCTTCCTTGAACTTAGCTACGAATCCGCCACCGTCTTCAACAGTCTTGAAGAGGTTCCAAGCGGTGTTGGCTATCGAGTTTGTAAGGTTTTCGATGTAGTAAGAACCTGCAGCAGGGTCAACGACCTTGTCGAAGTGCGATTCTTCCTTGAGGATGGTCTGCACATTACGAGCAATACGATTCGAGAAGTCTGTAGGAACTTCGAACGGATAGTCGTAAGGAAGAACTTCGAGGTAATCGACACCGGCGATGATTGCGCTCATTGCCTCGGTTGTTCCACGAAGCATATTTACATATGCATCGTAAACAGTCTGGTTCCACTCGCTCGTGGTTGCAGCAATCTGCATCTTCTTTGCACATTCCGAATTGCTACCGTAAGCCTCAACTATGTTAGCCCACAGCATTCTTGCGGCGCGGAACTTTGCAATTTCCATGAAGTAGGTGCTTCCAACGCCAAATAGGAATACCATCTTCTTTGCAACTTCTTCGGCGGTCAAGCCTTCGTCGGTGAGGCGCGACAGGTATTCGCTACCTTCCGAAAGTGTGAAAGCAAGTTCCTGAACCGATGATGCGCCAGCGCTGTTGAAGGTGTATCCGTCAACGCAGATAACGCGAATGCGCTTGTAGTCCTTAGCCATCTTTACGCATTCGGCAAGTAACTTGAAGGCCTTGTCCTCGCAGAGGAAACCTTTGTTGGTGAGGTTTCGCAACGGGTTGAAGTCGAAGTTTGCTCTAACCTCGTTCTTGTCGATTCCGAGAGAATCAACGTATGCGAGGAAATTTTTCAAGGTTTCCATGGTCTTGAGGCAGCACCCGATGAATGTAACCGGAGTCTTGTCCAGCTTGATGTCGGCGAGCAGAGCCTCGAAGTCGGCCTTGGTCTGAACCTTTGTATTGTCGATGTAGAATCCGAGCGATTCGATACCCTTTGTCAACAGCATCTTTGCGGTTGCGTTGGCTTTCTTGTAGTCGCCGTCGCAGCAGCAGATGCCGTGGTGTATGAACCAGTTGTTGTTATCCTTGGTTCCGCGGACAAACGGGAAACTTCCCGGCTTCGAATCCAAATAATTGATATCTTTTAGGTCGTCGGCGCGATAGTATGGGCGGACATTGAATCCTTCCTGAGTTTTCCATACGAGCTTCTTCTCGTAGTCGGCGCCTTTTAAATCCTTGATTATTACATCCTCCCATTCTTGTGTCGGCACGGGAGGAAATTCTTGAAACAATTTTTCTTCCATTTGTACAGAATTTATTTTTAGGTCGCAAAGTTAGACAAAAATCCAGACTTGCAAATCTGTTTTACAAAACATTTATTAGTTTGCTTTTTTTGCATTCAGTTCTTGCCGCTGGGGCTTTTACTTTTTTTGCCACTACAATTGATTTCTAGCGGCGCTTATGATTGTTTGTACAATTGTTGACAAAAAAGAACAAAAAAGCATATCCGCTGAGTATGCTTTGCTAAAAATAAGCTTCACTATGCTAAAAGTCAGAAACTTGCCTTTGTTTTTCTGTGGTTTCAAACAGAGCTGCATTTCTCCAGTTTTCTTAATGCTCACCAGCCAGTTCCTGCGGTGTGCTGAAGCCTGCCGATGTAAGCGGAATTGAATGGCAAGGCAGCAATATCAAGGTATGCTCACTTCGTGTCGAGAGCTAAAGGTTGCGGATAATCAATTTAATTATCCATATTCAATTTTTATTTTGACAGTATTGTAATTTTTTACTATTTTTGTTCGTTTTGAAATTTAAATGGACGAAAAGTATAACATACTGATTTCTAAACTTGATAAGTTCATCAGGAAGTACTATCTGAACAAGATAGTAAAGGGTGTTATACTTGCGCTCGCCATTTCAGGTCTGTGGTATCTCATTATTGTGATAGCGGAATACTACGGCAGGTTCTCGTCGGCTTTCCGTACTGCACTGTTTGTCAGTTCAATAACTTTGTATGCGATAGTTTTTGTGACGATGATACTTTGGCCGTTGCTAAAACTGATGAAAATCGGCAAGTGCCTGTCGTATTCGGAAGCAAGTCGCATTCTTGGCAAGCATTTTCCAGAAGTCGCCGACAAGTTGCAGAACACTTTGGAACTCAACTCTTTGCTTGACGAGAATTCCGAGACTCGCGACCTTGTTTATGCAAGTATCTCGCAGAGAATTGAAAAACTTTCGCCAATTCCGTTCCTGTCGGCAATAAAGATTAAGAAAAACGCCAAGTACCTTATTTATCTTGCTCCTGTCGTGCTGGTTTTCGTGCTGATAATTTCGTTCAAGCCAGCAATCGTTACCGAAGGCACCGAGCGAATTGTGAAGTACGACGAGCATTTCGAGATGCCAGCGCCGTTTGCTTTCTACTTGGAAAACGATTCGCTGCAGGTAAGGCAGGGCGATGATTTTACTGTAAATCTTTCTGTCAAAGGAGACTACGTGCCCGAGCAAGTGATGATAAACTTTGGCGGAAATGCCTTCTATATGGAAAAACTGTCGGCATCTACATTCAAATACGACTTCAAGACGCTCAATAATTCGTTCAAGTTCTATTTCACGGCACAAGATGTAGAGTCGAAGGATTACGAGGTAAGCGTTTTGCCAGCTCCTATAATCTTGGATTTCAAGGTGAACATTACGCCGATGGCATACACTGGGCTCGATGCCATTGAAATAAAGAACTCTGGCGATATGGAAGTGCCGATTGGCTCAAATGTGGTTTGGACTTTCGGAACTGCAAACCTCGATTCTCTGGTTGTTGTGATGGACAGCACCATTTTGCCGACCGAAAAGAACAACAATGAGTACAAGTTGAGCAAACGCATAACCGCCAGCAGCGACTATTCGTTGTTTGTCGCCAACGACTATTTCAGCGAACTTGTTGACATAAAGTATAGAATCCGCGTAATACCAGACCTTTATCCCGCAATTGTTGTCAACGAAGCGAAGGACAGCACCAACCCTGCAATCGTCTATTTCAAGGGTGCAATCGACGACGACTACGGTTTCACACGTCTGACTTTCCATTGCTTTGATGGTGACAAGGAAATTTCAAAGTCGCCAGTGCAGTTCTCTCAAAGGCTGAGTTCGCAGGATTTCTATTATGCGTTTGATTTTGCGTCGATTGAGCATACTGGCAACAAACTTACTTATTATTTCGAGGTTGCCGACAACGATGGTTATAGCGGGCCTAAGACTGCTCGCTCAAAGGTTATGGAGTTCAATATTCCGTCGGCTCAGGACTTGCAGGATATGAGCGACCAGACCAACAACGAAACCGAAAACAAGATTGACGAGGCGAAGAAAATCAGCGAGGACATCAAGAAGAGTATTGATGAGTTGAAGCGCAAACTTGTCAACGAAAGCCTTTCACCATACGACCGTTCGCAACTTATGCAGGACATCATCGAGAAGGAAGACCAACTCGAGCAACTAATGGAGCAGATAAAGCAGGAGCAAAACCAACTTCAGCAGGCAAAAGAGCAGTTCTCGAAGAGCGAGGAACTTCTGAAGAAGCAGGCCGAAATCAACGCCCTAATGGAAAATCTTATGACCGACGAGATGCGCCAGATGATTGAGGAGATGAAGAAGTTGATGGAGAACTTCAACAAGGACGACTTTTTCAAGAAGTCGGAGGAGTTCAAGATGTCGGTAGAGGAGATGGAGGAGAATATGGACAACACTCTCGAACTGCTGAAGCGTTCGGAGGTCGAGGAACGTGTAAAGAGCATTGCCGACCAGATGGAGAATCTTGCCGAGAAGGAAAAGAAACTCGCCGAAGAAACCAAGGATAAGAGCAAGTCGCAGGAAGAACTGAAAAAGGAACAGAACGAACTTAACGAGCAGTTCGACAAGTTGAAAGAAGAGTACGAAAAGACTTTGGACAAGAATTCCGACCTGAAGGAGCCTATGCCTTTGCAGGACTTTAAGAATGAGATGAACGACATTTCAAACGAGATGAAGCAGTCCAGCGACGATCTTAACGGCAACAAGAACAACAAGGCTTCGGACAAGCAAAAGAATAGTTCGCAGAAGATGCAGCAGTTGTCGGAGAAGATGAACTCGATGATGGCGCAGATGGAGATGGAGGAGAACGGCGAGAATATGGAGAATGTAAGGCAGTTGCTTGAAAATGTGCTCACTTTTTCGTTCGATCAGGAGGACATAATGTCGGGAATGAAGCCTTTGTCGTACAAGTCGCCGCTGTACAAGGACTATGTTGTTCGCCAGAAGAATATAACCGACAACTTTGCGGTGATAAGGGATTCCATAAACGCATTGGCGGGACGAGTGCCGGGACTTTCTTCAATGGTGTCGAAGGATGTTATGGAGATTCGCAAGGGCTTGGCGTCGGTAATGGATTTCTTGGGCAACTCACAGAAATATCAGGCGCAGACTTCGCAGCAGAAGGTACTGACTTCGGCAAACAATCTTGCTTTGTTGCTTTCCGAACTTCTCGACCAGATGCAACAGCAGCAGATGCAGATGCAAAACAATTCTAATTCAAGTTCTAGTTGCAACAAGTGCAAGAACAAGGGTCAGGGACAACCTCAGCAGAAGCAGATGGGACAGATGCGCGATATGCAGCAGCAACTGAAACAGCAGATGCAACAGATGCTCGACCAGATGAAGAAAAACGGTCAGCAGGCGCAGAGCGGCGAACAACTTGCCAAGATGCTTATGCAGCAGGAGATGATGCAGAAGATGATGAACGATATGATGAATGGAGAACTCAGCCCCGATGCAGCCAAGTATCTGAAGGAAGCCAACAAGATGATGGAGCAGAACATCAAGGATTTGGTGAACCGTAACGTCACGCAGCAGACGGTAAATCGTCAGGAGCAGATAATTACACGTTTGCTACAGGCAGAGAACAGCCAGAACGAGCGCGAAACCGAGCAGAAACGCCAGTCGCACGAGGCAAAGGAGTACAAACTCAGCAATCCCGACAAGGCTTTCGAGGAAAAGGAAAGCGAAATTAGGTTCAATGAATTGCTGCAAGTGTCGAATTTGAAGTTAAGAGATTATTATAAAAACAAATACAAGGAATATTTAAAGAATTTAAAGGAGAAGTAATTATGGCAGTAGATTTTTTCTGTGAAGATGTAGAAAGACCAAGGGTAAAGTATATTGCTTTGAAAAATTGGATTAAATCTGTTATCGAATCTCACAAAAAGAAGGTAGGAAAGATTGCATACGTTTTTTGTTCCGACGAGTTTTTGTTGAATATGAACAAGGAATACTTGAAGCACGACTACTATACTGATGTTATTACGTTTGACAATACCGAAGAAGGAAGTGATAAGATTTCGGGCGAAATATATATAAGTGTCGATAGGGTTGCCGACAATGCAAAGACCTACAACACAGAGGATACCGAAATCTTTAGGGTCATAATCCACGCCATTTTGCATTTGCTGGGCTACGACGACAAGACTCCAGAGGAGCAGGAAAAAATGCGGGCAATGGAGGACAATTGCCTGGCGATGCCAGAATTTGCAAATTGCAAGTGGCTGAAAGACGCAAAGAACAAGGAATAGAGTTTTGTGTATAGTTTCTTTTTAAGGGGAATTTGTACTGAACTATTGGTGTCCGCTAAAAAATCAAATAATACCTATAATTACAATATTATCAAACATTTAGATGATTCTATTAATAAGGAGGCTTGTCATTTCGGAAGCTAGTCGCAACACGCGATACGGAACGGGGAGCGTTGTGAAGACTGCTATCCGTAATCTCCTATAGTATTATTATTCAAGGAGATTCCGTATAAGTGAACTCACAAGCAACGTTCCTTATGCTGTTCGTTCTACTTTACTTGCTTCGCTGCGTGAGCTAAAGGTTACGGAATGACTTTCCCTTTTTTAGCGGACAATAATGGTACTGAACATAACCCGAATTTCGTTCAAATGATGTTATATACAACTTGGTGAAAAGCAAAAAAAGTCAGTTGGATATCAAATTATAGTCAAAGACAAATAAAAAAGCGGAAGAGTTTCCCCTTCCGCAATCAATCTATAAAACGATAATTTATCCCTCTATTTATTTCTTTGCGAATTCGTAGCCTGCACGTATTGCAGCAAGGTTCGAATTTACAACTGCTTCGCCCTTGCGACCGAAAATGCGCTGGATTGAAGCCTCAAGTTCTGCCAAGTCGAGTTCGAGGAACGGAACAGTTGCGCCAAGCAGAACCATATTCGAACGGGCATTTACTTTCTTTGCCATATCGTTTGCATTGAAAGCAACGGTATTTTTAACCTTGTTCAATTCTGCCATAACCTTTTCCATATCAGGATAGTTCTTGATATTTACGAAAGGCTCCGAGTTGGTGATTATGCAACCGTCGGCAGCAAGGAACGGCAAGTAGCGCAATGCTTCCATAGGTTCGCTTGAAAGGATGATGTCGGCCTGTCCTTCGGGAATAACATCAGCATAAATCGGCTTGTCGGAAATACGCAAGTGCGAGAAAACCGAACCGCCACGCTGCGACATACCGTGGATTTCAGACTGCTTCAAGTACAAATTTCTGTTGAGTGCTGCATCAGAGATGATTTTGGCTACCGATACGATACCGTCACCACCTACACCGCACAATATTATATCTTTCTTCATGATAATTTCTCCTATTATTAAAAGGTTATTTCTTTTCGCCTATGTGCTTCTTGAGTTCAACAATACAAGTTCTGCGCGGAATGATTACCGATACGCCGTTGTAATTGATTTCCTCTTCGAGAATCTTTACAAATTCGTCGTGGTTCTTTGGCAGCGGAACGATTTCGCGGATATGTTCAGGTTCAACGCCGAGACCAATACATATCTGAGCGATCTTGCAGTGTGCCGACGAAGGCTGACCACCAGTCATTGCGGTGATGTCGTTGTCGAGAATCATGATGACAACATTTGCCTTTTCGTTTACGCAGTCCAAGAGACCAGTCATACCGCTGTGACCGAAAGTACCGTCACCTATTACAGCAACCGACGGGAAGATACCTGCTTCGGCAGCACCCTTAGCCATTGTGATTGATGCACCCATACATACGGTAGTATCGATAGCCTTCATATTGAAGCCCAAGGTGTAGCAACCTATATCGCCGAATACCTTACCATGGTACTTAGCCATAACATCGTTCAATGCAGTGTAGCTGTCAACGTGAGGACAACCCTGGCACAATGCTGGCGGACGGTTGGTTACAACTTCTGGAACTGGCATTCCCTTTGCAGGTGTGAGTTTCAGAGCGGCTGCAATCTTTTCAGCGTTCATTTCGCCGTCGCGACGGATGGTTTCGTCCAAGCGACCCATAACCTTCTTGCCCTTGCCAAGGAATCCCTTGATGTGTTCCTCGATGAACGGCTGACCGTCTTCGAGAACAAGGATTTCGTCGCACTCATCGTACAACTTGCTGAGCATATTGTAAGGCAACGGATACTGGGTAATCTTTACAACTGGATACGGGCATTTGCCGTCCTTGAAGTTTTCCATCAGGTAGTTGTATGCGATACCGCTGGTGATGATACCGAGCTTCTTGTTTTCTCCTTCGAAATACTTGTTGTAACCAGATTCTTCCGACGACTTTGTGAACAAAGGCTGCTTGTCGATAAGGTTTCTGTACAAGCGCTTTGCATTTGCCGGCAACAAAACGAACGAACTAGCGTCAGCTGGTTCTGTCAACGGGTTCTGTGGCAACGGATTGCGACGTTCAACACCTGCACGGCTGTGAGCCAGACGGGTAGGAATTCTGTAGAGAACAGGAGTTCCGAGCTTTTCGGAAAGTTCGTAGCCGAAGAAAACCATATCGTAGGCTTCCTGCTGGTTCGACGGTTCGAGCATTGGAATCATAGCCCAGTGACCGTAAAAACGGCTGTCCTGCTCGTCCTGCGACGAGAACATGCTCGGATCGTCGGCAACAACTACAAGAACGCCCTTGGTTCCGATGATTGCTGCATTCATGAACGGGTCACCACAAACATTAAGACCAACGTGCTTCATGCAAGTCATAGCACGCTTACCAGCGTATGCAACACCGATTGATGCCTCAAGAGCTGTCTTTTCGTTTGCACACCAGTTGGCGATAACACCTTTTTCCTTTGCTTCCTTCGATTTGATTACATATTCGGTAATCTGAGTGGACGGAGTTCCAGGATAGCTGTTGATGGCGCTTCCACCTGCATCGATAAATGCCTGAGCTATCGCTTCATCTCCTAACAATAATAACTTCTGCATATTTCTAATTTTATTTTACAATTTTAAGTCCACGAAGATACAAATTTTTCGAGAGTTGCAAAAATGTTTCGGAACATATTTTAAGGTTATTTATTCACGGTTGAAAAAAAGTATAATAGGTTGTAAATTAGTGATATATGTGTGCACTTCCTTTGCTTGTTGAAAATTTATTAGCACTAATAATTATGAATTTGCATATAAATCAATAGTTCATATTGTAAAGTAAATGTTATAAAAGAGGAAAATTCAATAACCCAATCAAAAATACATACCATTTTATAATGGTGTATTATTGCATCCTATAGTGTTTCAGAATTTTACTTTTTGCATTTGCATATTGCTTCGTACAGTTCCGGCAATCGCTTTGAAATTGCAATCGGGCGGTTATTCTCGATGAAGCAGTGGGTACTTTGTGCGGTGCAGATTATCTTGTCGCCGACACGCATAACGTATGAAATGTCGAACTTCAGTTCGCTCACATTTGCCACCGATACGTCAATTTCAATCACATCCTTGAATGTTGACGGGCGCTTGTAGTTACAGGAAACTGCAACGACAGGGGAGAAGACGCCTTCTGCTTCAACCTTTTCAAAGCCAAATCCAATCTGGTCGAGCCAGTCAACGCGGGCTTCTTCCATAAAACGTATGTAGTTTGAATGGTGCGTAACACCCATACGGTCACATTCGTAGTATTTTACCTCGTGTCTGTAAGTATGCATATCATTATATTTTTATTGTTGCAAAGATATGCTTTTTTTGAAAAAAGGACGGCGTTGAACCGTCCTTGATTATGTTTTAGTCGCTTCGCGAGAAATTGAACAAATCTAAACAAATTTTACAAATTCTATTTGTTTGATTGTATCCTGTCATTCCGCAACCTTTAGCTCACGCAGCGAAGCAAGTAAAATAGAACGAACAGCACAAGGAACGGTGCTTGTGAGTTCATTTATGCGGAATCTCCTTTTGTATATTATTAGGAGATTGCTCGCAGGCTTCGCGAGGTTGCAAGCAACGTTGCGGATAACCGTCTTCACAACGCTCTGTCTATCGACAATCGCGTGTTCCGACTAGCTTCCGCAATGACGGTACTATGTGCATTTGTTTAATTTGAAGCCTATTTGTCAAATTTAACTTCGTTGAAGGCTTCGCCGTTCTGCTCGCAGAGCACTCTATTCCTTTACAAACCTCTGCTGGCTGAGAGTAGCCGAAGCCGCGTGGATTCTCACCACATATACACCGCTTGTCAAATCTTCCACATTGCAAACCGCATTATCCGCGTTCACTTCAACGTGTTTTACAACCTGACCCATCACATTTACAATTTCGATTTCCGAAATTGTTTCGGATGAGGTGATGTTGAGCGTATTACTTACTGGATTCGGGAAAATCTGCAAGTCTGCAATTTCGTTTTCTTCAACACCTACACAATCAGAATCGTGTTGTATGTTTGTAAACCTATACCAATAACCAGCGTTTTTGTATGCCGAAACACTTCCACAGGGAACAATGACGGGAATGTTTCTGTTTACTTCTTCAAACGTATCTTCGTATATTCCTGGAGGATTTGTCGCATCTGAAAAAATAGTGTCCAGTCCTGTGCAATATTCAAATGCAGCGTACTCAATTCTTGTAACAGACTGAGGAATATGTATGGATTTCAAATTATTACAATTTTCAAACGCCCTATAACCAATACATGTTACCGAATTTGGTATGAATACCGATGTCAATCCGCTACAACCATAAAATGTATCACCCTCGATCCTTCTAATAGAATCAGGAATGGCTATTGATGTCAGTCCGCTGCAAAGCATAAATGCACGACATCCAATGCTTGTAACAGAATTCGGTATCGATATGGATGCCAGTCCTGTGCAACTATGAAATGCATAATCACCAATGGTTTTAATGGAATTAGGAATAGTAACTGATGTTAGCCCGCTACATTTATAAAATGCTCCATATCCAATGCAAGTGTCAGATTCTGGGATAGTTATCGATGTAAGTCTATTGCAATCGGAAAATGCATAATAACCAATGTTTTTAATAGAATTAGGTAATGATACGGATGTCAGACATGTTGCACCGATGAAAGCCAAATCCTTTATTTCCGTTATTGCTTCTGGAATCACAAGTTCCGATACAAGTTCATTGTTTATATATAGGTTGTGGGCGACATTCAGTGGATTTGACGAAACACCATAGCCATATTCTCTAAGGAAAGTTATTCCGCACCATTCTGCCACACTGCCTTCATAATAAACAGCAGTCATATTGCCGCAACCTTCAAATGCTGCATATCCAATACTAGCAATAGTACCAGGCAATGTTAATGTAATCAGATTGCTACAACCTCTAAAAGCCTCATAACCTATATCCGTTACAGAATTGGGTATTGTTATCGTTGTCAGTCCGCTGCATCCTTCAAATGCTTTATTGCTAATGCTTGATAAAGAATTGGAAATAGATACGGATGTCAGACCGCTACAATTCATAAATGCCTTATCTCCAATACTTGTGTCCGAATTGGGAATCGTTATGGATGTCAGTCCCCTGCAATTACAGAATGCGCTTTCTCCTATGCTTGTAACCGAATTGGGTATTATTATTGACGACAAACTTGTACAACCATTAAATGTTCCAACACCGATGCTCGTAATATTATTAGGTAGTTCTACTGACGTGAGACTAGTACAATAATTAAATGCGAAAATACCAATGTCTGTTACTGAATTGGGAATCGTTACCCATGAAAGTCCACAACTGTTAAATGCTTGCTCGCCAATGCTTACAATGGAATTGGGAATTGTTACAGATGTAATCCATGGGCATCTTGAAAACCCAGCATCAGCAATACTTGTGACTAAATAGGTAATTCCATCATTGTCCACCGACGACGGAATAACAACATTGCCTGTAATTGGTGATGAATTATCAAATGGGTCATAATTTCCAAGAACCTCCACCGTATATGGTTCTACGTTCGATATAATTTTATAATACAATGTCTGCCCGCTTTCACAAACGGCGGAAAAATCGTATGCCATTGCATAGCCGCCAAATAATGTGGCGAATAGGAAAAGTGTAAATATTCTTCTCATTATTAAAAGTTTATGTTAATTATTCAAATTCAAAATCGGGAACAAAAATACAATATTATTTACGATTTACGAAGGACGATTGACGATTTTTTGATGATTTGAAGGATTTGATAATTTGATGATTTGGGCAGACAGGCTTGCAGGCTAACAGTCTGACAGTCTTGCAGACAGACAGGCAGGTCTTCTGTTAGACTGGTCTTCTGCCAGACTTTTAGCCTTCTCTTCTTTTAGCCTTTTAGCCCATAATATCTCTGGTTATAACACCCACAAAAAAGGCACCGACTTTCGCCAATGCCTTTTCACTTACTAACTTGTCATTTATTTTCTTTTCTGATTCTTTCTCATTTCTTCCTGCTGTTTCTTGGACGCTTCTTCCAACCTCTGCAGCCACTTCGATTTCTTCTTCGGCTTATTCTTGTTGGCTTCCATTTGTGCAAGAAGTTTGTCCTCTTTAACAACGAAACGCTGGATAATCCAAGTTTGCAAAATGCTGAACAGGTTGGCCAACAGGTAGTAGTAACTCAAACCTGAAGAGTACTTGTTGAACCACAACAGCATTAGCACAGGCATCATCCACATCATAACCTTCATTCCAGGCATCGAGTTGCTTGGATTCTGGCTGCTTGTCATCTTCTGCTGTACAAACATCGAGATTGCCATAAGCAGGGCGAACAAGCTGACGTGGTTACCATAAAGCGATGAAATTATCGGAATGTTTGTGCTCCACTCCAATATTGCATCGTAAGACGAAAGGTCTGAAGCCCAAAGGAATGGCTGCTGGCGCAATTCGATTGAAGCAGGGAAGAAGCGGAACATTGCAATAAGTATTGGGAACTGTAGCAGCAACGGCAGACAGCCACCCATCGGACTTACACCTGCTTTCTGGTAGAGGCTCATCTGTGCCTGCTGGCGTTCCATTTCCTTGCCTTTCGGGTACTTCGCTGCAATTTCATCAAGCTGTGGTTTAAGTACACGCATCTTTGCAGTTGACATGTACGACTTGTAGGTGAGCGGGAAAAGAACCAGCTTTATTATAATGGTCATCAGCAGAATGATGATACCGTAGTTGGCAATTCCGCGACCTAACAGGTTGAACATCGGGATGATAGCGTATTTGTTAACCCAGCCGAAAATTCCCCAGCCAAGCGGAATGACCTTTTCCATCGCCATGTCGTAGTCCTTTAGCAGAGAATATTTGTTCGGACCGAAGTAGAAACTGAAATTTTTCGTAACCTTGTTCTCGTCAGGAAGTTCTAGGAAGAAATCCGACTGGAAGGTCTTCAAGGCTCTTGGATTCTCGTTTTCGTTGAGTTTTACCAATGAAATTTTGGGATCTCCAAATGCGTTGTCCTTGGAAATGAGAATTGATGAGAAGAACTGTTGCTTGTAGGCAATCCATTGTGCGCTTCCCTTTGTCTCGTAGCTGTCGGCATCCTTCATTTCGTTGAGGTTCTCTATTTCCTCGTCCGACATGCGCATAAAAATAGTCGTGTTGTTCGATTCCCAGTCGCGACCACGTTCTAGTGCAAACACATCGACATACCACTGCATACGGGTACTGGTGTTGTCCTTCATTTCGTCCTTCAGTCCAACAAGGTTGAGGCTGAAGTCCATCATATAGTCGTCGGGATGGATAACGTAGTTGTACTCAATGTATTTGCCAGCGTCAGCATTCAGACGCATAACGAAATTCAAGTCGTTTTCGCCGACCTTTATGGTGTCGCCAGTTGGATTCTTGCCTCCAGCCAACATCGGCTCGAAGTACATATTGTTAGTAACCAGTGGCTTGCCATTCACAGACAATACCACACCAAATGTTGAGTTTTCATCATTCTCGAACAATACAAGCGGTTCCTTGTTGAAAGTCACATAATCCTTCAACTGTACGGAATAAATTTTTCCGCCCTTGTTCAAGAAAGTGATTATCATCTTGTTGTTCTCGATGACGGTAAACTTGTTTTCACCGACAACAGCCTTTGCAAAAATTCCGTGCTCATTGCGGAGCTTTATATTCCTTATCGAATCTATTTGTTCCGGGCTTAATGTGTCGGCCATTGCTGCGGCTTCCTTTTCTGCCTTTTCGGCTTCTTCCTTAAGCAGTTCGGCAGCAACTCTGGCTTCTTCTTCCTTCACCATCTGATCGTGTGCAATGGAATCCTGCACGCGCTGGCGTTCTGCAATCTCCTCCTTGCTAGGACGGGACAGAAACATATAGCCAATCAGCAGTACGCTTATGATTACCAGCCCAATAATTGTGTTTTTATCCATATATTACCTTTTATTTCTCAATAGTAGCTTTTACAAAACTTACAAACAATGGGTGAGGATTCAGCACCGTGCTCTTGTATTCTGGGTGGAACTGAACGCCGACAAACCACTTATGTGTCGGAATCTCAACAATTTCAACCAAATTTGTCTGTGGATTTATACCCGTTGCAATCATTCCAGCCTCCTCAAATTGCTCCTTGTACATATTATTGAACTCGTAGCGGTGACGATGGCGTTCCTCGATTTCAAGGCTTCCGTATGCTTTTGCTGCTTTTGAGCCTTCCTTTATAGTGCAAGGATAAGCGCCAAGACGCATAGTGCCGCCTTTTTCGGTAACGAGTTTCTGCTCTTCCATAAGGTTGATGACTGGATGTGAGCATTTTTCGTCCATTTCCAGCGAGTTAGCATCGTCGAGGCCAAGCACGTTGCGGGCGAATTCAATAACAGCGCACTGCATTCCAAGGCAGATTCCAAGGAACGGGATATTGTTTTCCCTTGCAAAACGAACGGCTGCAATCTTGCCTTCGATGCCACGGTTGCCAAAGCCTGGAGCCACCAACATTCCGTCAATGCCAGCAAAAAGAGATTCGCAATTGTCCTTTGTTACCGATTCTGCATTGATATAAGCAACGTTCACATCGGCTTCGTTTGCGGCACCTGCGTGTATAAACGACTCGTTTATAGACTTGTACGCATCCTTCAGTTCTACGTATTTTCCAACAAGTGCAATTTTTACGTGGTGCTTAGGATTCTTGTATCTGTCGAGGAACGAACGCCACGGAAGAAGTTCCGGCTGCGGACCAACTTCAATGCCCAATAGTTCAAGAACAATCTTGTCAAGACCTTCCTTCTGCATCTCAAGCGGAACTTCATATATTGTGCTGCAATCCCTTGATTCAATTACTGCTCCTGGTTGAACATTGCAGAAGTTTGCAACCTTTGCCTTGATGTCTGGACGAAGTTTGTGTTCGGTTCTCAACACAAGTACATCAGGCTGAACACCAGCTTCCTGCAATGCCTTTACCGAGTGCTGAGTTGGCTTGGTTTTCAGTTCACCGCAAGCAGCAAGATAGGGGACAAGCGTCAGGTGGATGCACACGCAACGGTTCTTGAGTTCCCACTTCAACTGACGTACTGCTTCAATGTACGACAACGATTCGATGTCACCGACAGTGCCGCCGATTTCCGTTATTACAAAATCGTAGTTGCCGTTTGTACCTAACAGCTTGATTCTGCGCTTAATCTCATCGGTAATGTGAGGGATTATCTGAACAGTCTTGCCCAAATAGTCGCCACGACGTTCCTTTTCAATGACTGTCTTGTAGATTCGTCCAGTAGTAACGTTGTTGGCCTGCGATGTGCGTACGTTCAAAAAACGCTCGTAGTGACCGAGGTCGAGGTCGGTTTCTGCGCCATCGTCGGTAACGAAACATTCACCGTGTTCGAATGGATTTAATGTTCCCGGGTCAACGTTGATGTACGGGTCAAGTTTCTGAATAGTAACGGAATAGTTTCTTGCCTGGAGCAGTTTTGCCAGCGAAGCCGAAATTATTCCTTTTCCCAGCGACGAAGCAACGCCGCCAGTTACGAAGATGTATTTTGTTTCTGTTGCCATAATATTTTAGAATGTAAAGTTCAACCCAAAGCTCGGCATAATCGGCAACTGGTTAACGCGGTTATACTCAAGCCTATCAAAGTAAAATATGTTTTCCCTGTTGTAAACGTTGGTTACGCCAAGGTTAAGTTCTAACTTCATGTTGTGCTCGAAGACAAATACCTTATTTATTGTCAAATCAAGACGATGGTAGTTCGGAAGTCTTCCCGTGTTGAGTTCCGAGTAGGCAACGCCCAAAGTTCCGTTGTTCGACCAGTACTGCGTATTGATTCCGCCAGTGAAATCAACATTTTCGTACAATGCCGAGGTCAGAGTGAACGGGAATCCAGAACCGTAGTTCCATCTTGCACTTGCACTCCACGAATTGTGCTTTCCAAACTTGTATGTTGCTACGAGGTTCACATTGTGGCGACGGTCGTAGTTAGGCGCATACGTTTCAACGCCATCGTTACGGCGCACCCAGCCAAGCGAATAAACAGCCCAGACGTACCATTTTTCGGTGTCGTACTTCAACAGGAAGTCAACGCCGTAGGCATATCCAGATTCAACAAGGAAATCCTTCTTCTGGTAGTCGGGACGGGAAGCGTTTACAGAATTGTCGTCGTAAATCTTGTTGCGGTTGATTGTGGTTATCTGGTCGAAATTCTTCAGATAGCCTTCAACGTTGAGATTCAACGAATTGACAATATCCCACTCAAAGCCGAAAATGATATGTTCCGACTTTTGTAGCTTGGTTTTCAGGACTTTACCCTTGTAGGTATCAGGCATGCTCGGTAGATTTCCGCTGAGGAAACCGTAGAATAGGTTCACCACATCGCGGTCGCTGTTGGCGGCAACCAAATTCTGCGAATATAAGCCGGCTGCAAGTTTCAGCCTGAATTTCTCGACTACGTTGTACTTTATGCCAAGTCGTGGTTCTGGAGAAATAGAACTCATTGATGCATAGTAATGTAGTCTGAATCCTGGCTCTATGACGACGCTTCCTAGGTTCCACTTGTATTTTGCGAAAGCTGCAAGTTCGGTGCTGTATTCTTCCTGCGAAAGTTCGCGTCCAACAGAGTTGAAATAGTCGTAGTCGGTTGCAAATCCTAGCATTTCAAGTCCCCATGTGAAATCGTTCTTTCCCATGTGGTAGATGAAGTCCAAGCCTATGTTAAAGCCATTGATTGAACTGGCGCTAGGATAATTCTGCAAAGCCTGCATCGAAATTGCATAATTGGAGTAGGAGACATGCGCCTTTATCAGCATCGATGAACTTGGAGGTACGATAGAAATGTTTCCACCTACACCAAAAGTCCTCCAGTGTAAATCACTTAGACCTTGATAGCTGACGTTATCGTTGAAGTTAAATCCGAACAGGTTTACACGGCTTCCACCTGGCGATGCCAATGAAAGTTTTCCATAAATGTCGGTGAAGTTGAAAGGCAATCCTGCGCCATCGTTGATATACCTATAAATATATTTAGACGCCTGCTCAAGATAAGAGGTCTTTGCAGACACAATGTACGACAAGCTTGTCTTTCCTTCCTTGAACTTCACGATAGGACCTTCGAGCATAAGTTTTGTTCCGAAAGTGCTTGCCGAAAACTTTCCTCCGAATTTCTTTGCATTGCCGTCCTTCATTGTTATGTCCATAACCGACGACGACCTTCCGCCATATTCAGCATTAAACCCACCTGTATAAACATCGGCATTTCTGATGATGTCGGAGTCGAAAACGGAGAACAGACCGATGGAGTGGAATGGATTATAGATTGTCATTCCGTCGATTAACACAAGGTTCTGGATGTTGGAACCGCCTCTGATATAAAGCTGTCCGCCCTGATCACCAGTGAATGTCACGCCGGGAAGCACCTGCAGGAACTGGGCAATATCGGGTTCGCCACCTACAGAGGGCAACTGCTTGATCTGGGTAGGAGAGACCTTGATAATGGAAGCCCTTACCTGTGTCATTTGCTCCTCACGTTCTGCCGAGACGACTGTTTCCTGAAGTATCACCGCCGATTTTACCATCATGAAGTTTTTCGAAACAAGTTGTCCTTCCTTCGCAATGGTAAATTCTTCAGTCAAGTCGGTGTATCCAAGATAGGTTATTGTAACAGAGTGAGTTCCAACAGGAATTTTAGGGATAGAGAAATATCCGTTCGCATCGGTTGACGCGCCCAATGTTGTGCCATTCACAGGAATTGACACGTTTGCAAACATACAAGGCTCGCCATTGTCCTTGTCGAGAACAAAGCCTTTCAGCGTTCCGTGCTGGGAAAAAAGCATAGTTGCGTTCGTTACAAACGCAACTATTAATATCAAGAATTTCAATGCTTTATTCATTGCTTGTACCTTTAAGTTCTCTTTCTGCAATGTCTATCGCTTTTTTCTTGTCCTTCAGTACTGCTATTTCGTTTTTAATTTTCTCTATCTTCTTCTTGAACTCCTTGACAATCGAATCGGAACCGCTGGAGAAGAAGCCAAGATTGTTTTCTATCTGGGCAATTTCAACAGTCAAGTCCTGAATCTTGTGTACTATTGCGCTTCTTTCTTTCTGCAATGCCGATACTTCGCCGCTTTCCTTAATCATCTCAATCTGAGTATTGAAAGCTGAAAGCTCCAAGTCGTTGCGGTTCAGGTTGATAGTGGCAAAAATCTTGTCAACAGCTTCTTTAAATTCCTTGTATAGACGGTCCTTGTCGGCAGAAGCTACATAGCCTATTTCATTCCATCTTGTACGGAACTCCTTGATTTTCTCAACGTTCTGAGCCTGGTCTTCAACAGGAACGTATGCCTTGACTTCCGAAATGAGGTTTTCCTTCTTTTCGAGGTTCATCTGGTGTTCTGCCTCGATGTTTGAATAGAACTGGCTCTTAGCATCGAAGAACTTGTTGCAGGCTGCGCGGAAACGACCCCAAATTTGGTCGGAATGTTTCTTTGGCGCAGGACCGATTTCTTTCCATTTCTTCTGAAGGTCGTAGAACATTTCGGTAGTCTTCTTCCAGTCGGTACTGTCCTGCAACGATTCAGCTGTAACGCATAGTTCGGTTTTCTTGCGAAGGTTTTCCTCAAGATCGCTGTTCATCCTGTCGAAGTATTCCTTCTTGAGGTCGAAAAATTTGTTGCAAGAAGTTCTGAACCTTTCATATATTTCTGTGTTGACAGCGGTCGGAACCATACCTATGGTTTTCCACAAAGCTTGAAGCTCAAGCACTTTCTGTGAAGCCACGACCCAGTCCTTTCCATTCTTTGGCAGTGCATCGTCGGCAACCATTGCTTCAATTCTTTCGCAAAGCAGAACCTTCTGCTCGTAGTTGGCTTCGCGTTCCGACTTCTGCTTCTCGTTGTATTCCTTGAAGTTGTTGAAAATCTTGGTGCGGACTTCGTTGAATCTGTCCCATATTTCCTCGCGCTTGTCGTTTGGAACCGGACCTATTTCCTTCCATTCGTTGAAAAGTTCAATCGACTTGCGGTAAGCGGTAAGAATGTTGGTTTCAAGCAGAAGTTCTTCCATCTTCTCGCATAGCGAAATCTTCTGTTCGAGATTCTTCTTGTAGTCGAGTTCGCGGAGTTCACGGTTAATTTTCAGCAAGTTATAGTAATTGGAAACGTGCATCTGGTAGTTCTCCCAAAGTTCCTTGTTCTTTTCTGCGGGAACCATACCGATTTCGCCCCATTCCTTCTGCAATGCGCGGAAATCGTTGTATGACTGTGCAACCGATTCGCTGTTACCCAACTGTTTGATTTTCTCTATTATAGCGAGTTTTTTCTCGTAATTCTTTTCCTTTATTTCTTCCTGACGACGCAGACGTTCTTCACGTTGCTTGCGGTAATCTTCCATAAGTTCCTTGAAGTAGTCTTCTGTCGGGTCCTTAGGCATCTCTATTTCAACGCCTTCGCCAGCCTTTTCGCGCAGTTCACGCTTGAGGGTTTCGTGGTCTTCGCGCTGCCTTTCATAATACAGTTTGCGGAGAATGTCAATTTCCTTCTTGCAGTCTTCCTTCTCGGAGTCGTGTACATAGTAGCGGATTTTCTCAAGGATTTCTTCCTTGTTAAGACCAGCAAAGTCAGCTTCGGTAACTTCTGGTTCCTTTACTTCGGGCTGAGTTTCGACTGCGGGTTCTTGCTCTGGCACGACTTCCTGTGGTAAATCGGCTACTGGTTCAGCAACTGGTTCTTCAAACTTTGGCTCAGCATCCTGTGCTACCTGTTCAACTTCCGAAACAACTTGTGTTTCAATGTTTTCATTCTCGATAGAGTTCTCAATAGAGTTCTCGGTGTTTAATAATTCGTCCATAAATAGAATAATTAAGTGTGTATTAATTTATAATGTCAACCGCGTAAACGGCTGAAGAGTAAATATTCCCGTTTTATAGCGTACAAAAGGGCGGACGACTGCAAATCGTCTTGCATTGCACTGTTTTTCAACAATTTCAACCTTGCTATACATCCCTTCTGCAAGCAATTTTAATTATAAACTCAAATTCAATTTTAAAATTGCGAAGTTAACTAATATTGTGGTATTGGCAAAGAAATAATTTAATTCAAATTGCAGTTCGGAAGTAAACGAAACATTGCTATTGTGTAAATAACCGTCGCTTAATGATTTGAAACGCTATATGTTTTTTGTAATGTACTGATAATGTTATTATTAAGATGTTTTGATGTTGATAAAAATACCTTCGTTCTTTGATTAAAATTATTGTTTTCTGCTAAAAGTTTATATGATTTGGCGGACAATAATAGATGAAAATATTCTTGAACTAATGCTGGTAAAATAGAGAGAATATTTGAAAGACGAATGTGGAGCAAAACAAATAAAAGATATTTGCTATGTTTAGTTGAAAGATCTACATAGCAACAATACCTTACATTCTATATTTGCGGCACAAAAAGGATTTTTCTGATTTTAATCAGATCTAAATCGTATTGTACGGATACCTGTCGAAATGGATTTTCTTCACCATCTCGAACAATTTTGTCTTGAACTCGTCAATATTCTGCAAATCAGTAGCCGAAACAAACACACAATTCTCATTTTTAGCAAAGTACATTTCTTTCAGGTCGTCAAGCGAATAGTTTTCCTTTTTCATCGGAGTAAGGTCGTCCTCATCCTTCTTGACAAAGGTAAACGCATCTATCTTATTGAAAACCACTAACATTGGTTTGTCAACGATTCCTATGTCCTTCAAAGTCTGCTCCACAACCTCCATCTGCTCCATAAAACAAGGATGCGAAATATCAACCACATGAACAATAAGGTCGGACTCGCGAGCCTCGTCAAGCGTTGACTTGAACGACTCAATCAAGGTTGTGGGCAACTTGCGGATGAAACCAACGGTATCGCTCAACAGGAACGGCAGATTGTTTATCACAACCTTACGCACTGTGGTGTCGAGAGTTGCAAACAACTTGTTCTGCGCCAACACTTCCGACTTGCTAATGAGGTTCATCATCGTCGATTTGCCAACATTGGTATATCCGACCAGCGAGACACGAACAATGCCAGTACGGTTTTTCCGCTGCTGCACCATATTCTTGTCTATCTTCTGCAAATCAACTTTCAGTCGGGCAATCTTGTCGAGAACGATACGGCGGTCAATCTCAATCTGAGTTTCACCAGGGCCACGCATTCCGATACCGCCACGCTGACGTTCCAAGTGAGTCCACATACCTGCCAACCGTGGCAAAAGATACTGGTACTGAGCTAGTTCTACCTGAGCCTTTGCGTGTGCCGTGCGAGCATTCTGTGCAAAAATATCAAGAATCAAATTTGTCCTATCAAGGACTTTCACCTGCAATTCGCGCTCAATGTTACGAAGTTGTGTGGGCTGCAACTCGTCGTCGAAAATTACCAATGAAATTTCATTCTCCTGAATATACTGCTTGATTTCCTCCAGTTTTCCAGTTCCAACGTAGGTACGAGTATTCGGAGAATCAACATTCTGCACGAATCTCTTAACCGGCTCTACGCCAGCGGTATTAGCAAGGAAATCAAGTTCAGCAAGATACTCATCAACCTGCTCGCGCGTCTGCATTCGGTTTACAATACCGACAAGCACCGCCTTTTCCAACTCATCGTTCTGACATTCAAACATTTTACTTGCGCCTAGAATTTGAAATTAATCGGAATCGTATATTTTACCTTCACTGGCTGACCATCTTTCATTCCTGGTTTCCACTTCGGCATTGACTTGATAACTCGTACAGCTTCCTTGTCAAGCGACTTTTCTACTCCCCTAACAGCCACAACATTAGTAACCTTTCCTGTCTTATCGATTACAAACTGGACGAATACTTTTCCACTAACGCCATTTTTCAAAGCCTTTTTCGGGTACTTTATATTTTCCGACAAATATTTTCCAAGTCCTTCATTTCCACTGGGATACTCAGGTTTTACCTCCAACTGTTCAAACGCATATTCAGCATCGCTACCTTGTACGGCATTTCCATTCTGCTTGTCCTGAGCATAAAATAAAGACGGTATAGCTATACCTATTAATAATAATAGCAATCTGAATTTTCTCATAACAAATCTCCTTTATTCATAAAAAAAGCCCTGTCGAATGGCAGGGCAAAATTATTAACAATCTAAATTTAGTTCAACTTGAAATTGATAGGCACCTGATAAGTTACAGGAACTGCCTTACCTCTCTGCGAACCTGGCTTCCACGAAGGCATTGCCTTTACAACTCTCACTGCTTCTGCATCAAGAGCAGGGTCAACACCACGGAGAACCTTAACCTTAGTAACGGCACCCGTCTTGTCGATTACGAACTGAACGAAAACTCTACCAGATACGCCGTTTTCCTTTGCGATTGCAGGGTACTTGGTATTTTCTGCCAAGTATTTCATAAGTGCCATATCGCCACCAGGATATTCAGGCTTGTTTTCAACAGCTGCGAAAGCAACCGGTTCAACTTCCTCTTCCTCTTCAATTTCAATCGTTTCTACGATATGAACTTGAGTCTGTGTCTTTTCATCGGCTTCGGAGTTGATATTAATATCATCAACCTTTACATCATCCTCAACGATAACGAGTTCCTCGATGACCTGCTCTGGTTCCGGTTCTGGTTCTGGTTCCGGTTCTTCAGGTTGTTCTTCTTCCTGTATTGTATTGTCAATTTCCTCTTCAATGACCTCGTCAATTGTCAAATCGCCAAGCGAACCCATCGAAGCGTCTTCCGACGACCATTCAAATGCGACTAGACAAGCAGCCAAAGCAATAACTGCACCTATTTCTAAAAAGATGATTCTCAATCTATCAAGATCAGCTTTCGGTGATTTCTTTACTTGCATAATACAATCCTTTCAAATTAAATTTTCAAGTTGTAAAAATACTTCAATTTATTTTTTACAACAAATTTTTACTCCAATTTTTTCAAAAGTTTTTTCGCATTCGTAAAACGCTATAATACAACGCCTTTCAAGGTTGCAGAACTTGCATCTGTAATTTTCACCTTTGCATAGTCGCCTTTTTTCAGCGACTGACGGTCGAAAACAACAACCTTGTTCTGTTGAGTTCTGCCGCAAAGCATATCCGAAGAACGCTTTGATTCGCCCTCGACAAGCACCTCGAATACCTTGCCGACATCTGCCTTGTTCCGCTCAAGCGAAATGCGGTTCTGAATCTCAATAAGGCGTGCAAGCCTTGCTACTTTCTCCTCTTCAGGAACGTCGTCCACAAGATTTTTTGAAGCAAAAGTGCCTGGTCGATTGGAATATTTGAACAAAAATGCAGAATCGAAGCCGACAGTTTCCATCAAATCAACAGTCTGCATATAGTCTGCCTCCGTTTCTCCGCAGAAACCGCAGAAAATGTCGGTAGATAATCCGCAATTGGGAATTATGCGACGGATAGCGGCAATTCTGTCCAAGTACCACTCGCGTGTGTATTTGCGGTTCATACGTTCAAGCACGGAATTGCTACCCGACTGTACCGGCAAGTGTATATGATTGCAAATGTTGTTGTTACGAGCGATTGTTTCCAAAAGTTCATCGGAAATATCCTTTGGATGAGAAGTTGTGAAACGGACTCTCATGTTAGGAACATGCTTTGCCACGGTTTCAAGCAGTTTTGGAAAATCCATATCACCAAAACGGTACGAGTTGACATTCTGCCCAAGCAATGTAATCTCCTTGTAGCCTTGACTTTGCAAATTTTCCGCTTCACGGATTATGTCGTCGGCACTACGACTGCGCTCGCGACCACGCGTATATGGCACAATGCAGTAGGAACAGAAATTGTTACAGCCACGCGTAATTGACACGAAGCCAGAAATGCTCTCGCTATCAAGGCGTAACGGTTCTATGCCCGCGTAGGTTTCGGCAATGTCGAAATTGGTGTCAGACATAGGTTTGATGTCGGTTTCGCGCACAAGTTCGGGAATATGCCTATAGGCGTCGGGACCTGCCACAAAGTCAACCGCACCGCTATCGAACAGTTTGTCGCCAACACGTTGAGCCATACAGCCTATTACACCCACTTTCAAGCCTTTGTTGCGGTGCTTCAAGCCTTTCATAAATTCAAGGCGGTTCCAAATCTTGCGTTCTGCATTGTCGCGTACCGAACATGTGTTTATCACAACAACATCGGCAGAATTTATGTCGTCGGTAGTATCGTAGCCATCAGCCTTCATTATCGCCGCAACCATCTCGGAATCAGCGACATTCATCTGACAACCGTAGGTTTCAAAATATATTTTTCTATCTATCATTACTGAGAAGCAAAATGAAGTGCAAACTTACATAAAAATTCTGATTTTTATGCCAGTATAATAAAGAGAAACTTATCTCAGATAATCAATATGTTGCATTTTTTTCTTTAGAGGAAAGATAATGCAAAAATTTGAATAGTTTTAGGTTTTATGGCTCTAAGCTTTCTTGCGAGGTGTAAAAATAATTATTGTTGTCCGCTAAAAAAGGAACCGTCATTCCGCAAAGCAGAGTGAACCGACTAAGGAACGTGTCGTGAGAACTCGCTTATGCGGTACCTTTAGCTCGGCGAAACCAATCTCCTTGAATAATAATACTAGAGGAGATTACGGACAGCAGTCTTCACAACGCTCTCCGTTCCGTATCGCGTGTTACGACTAGCTTCCGAAATGACGACCCCTATTATAAATATTATTATCTAAATGCTTGATAATATTGTAATTACATGTGTTATTCGATTTTTTAGCGGACAATAATAAAAAATAATGATTTGGTATTGTTCGTTGCTACAGATAAAACACAGAAGTGGGTTTTATCTCATTCTCATTCAAATTTCAAACGGCGTCAGCCATTGAAACAAGGCTTTGTCCATGAAACTTAGAAACGTGCGCAACTCTTCAAATTATCGAATTATCAAATCCTCAAATCTTTGAACTTTAAACGTTGAACGAGAAACACCAGAAACATTGAAACGGGCTTTGCCCATGAAACTTAGAAACGTGCGCAACTCTTCAAATTATCGAATTATCAAATCCTCAAATCTTTGAACTTTAAACGTTGAACGAGAAACACCAGAAACATTGAAACGGGCTTTGCCTATGAAACCTTGAAACGGCGCAGCCATCAAACATGCTTCGTCCTACAGTGTTATCGTCCACGTCAGTTTGAACGCCCAGTTGTTTATTTCCTTGTCGGTGAAGCGGTAAGGTCCGTAGCGATAGTAAACACCAATACCGAAGCCTTCAATCGAGAGGCAGAGCAGGTTGTTTAGTTGTAGCCCCGATTCGTAGTAGCCTTTGTTCATTTTGCGGGCATAGTCGCTGCCGTCAACATCTTGCGTAAGTTTGCAGTCGCCCCAGCCGAGACTTGTGGTGATGGCTATGCTTGGTTTCGAGTATTTCTTCTTGTAGAGTACGTTCCCGAAGTCGTGCATAAAGTGGAAAGTGCAGAACCTGTCGGAGATGAACTCGTTGGGGCGCATTGTGTTGAAGGTTTGGTCGATGTTGAGCCACGAGTTGGTTCCAGAAGCGTAGTACAGTTCGCTGTAGCGCGGATTTCCGCCGATATATCCGCCCGTGAGAATCAGGTAAGTGTCGCCGACTTTCCTTATGACGAAGTGCTTGTATATCTGCGCTTCAAGTTTGTAGTAGTCGTTGGCGTTGGGCGTTACTGGTACCGACTTTATGAAGTTGAAATACATTATCGGGTACTTTGTTCCGAGGCTGACCTTTGTCCCGCGCGGTGTCTGGAAAAATTTCTCCTTGTATGCGAAACGCAGGTAAATGCCGGCTTCGGCTGCTGTGTAGTGCTTGTCGATTGTCCCTGTGAAATTGTATCTGTCGGTGTTGATTATGTCCTTTGTGTAGTGTCGGAATTGCAGACGAGCCGACAGGTATCGCAGGGCTTTGAATTCGACATACGCCTTGTGTTCCGAAATGGAGTCCATCTCGCTGAGGAACCATTCGTAAACCGATTGCGACGACAGTTTTTGGGTTCGTCTGTTGAATGCCATTCCGTCGCTGAAATCGAGGTCGCGCTTGTAGGTGACGCCTAGTTTCAGGTCGTGGTTCGGCCAGAGGTTGAACTGAACTTTTGCTCCGTATTTCCACGCCTTGTCGCCGAATCCGTATGCACCGTAGCCGCCCAAAGTTACCCATTTCGTCAGCCTGTCGTTGGTTTCGATGCCAAGCCCGAGGCGCACTTTTTCGTATTCGTTGAACCATATTATCGAGCCGAGGTCGAAATTGATGAATTTCCATGGAATGTAGCCTGCGGCGAGGATTTCTAGGATTTCAACCGTTTTGTCGAGGTTTATTTCCTTGCCAAGGCTGTCGATGACGCGGTATGTTTCAAGGTCTTTGCTTGTGAGCGAATCCTTGCGGTACTGGTTCCAGAAGTCGTCGTCCTGCTTGGTGGCCTTGTCGTTTACCAGCACGCCCTGATTGATGAACTCCCGTCGTTTTATGTCGGGGTTGAGGCTTATGTCGGAAATATAACTTTTGCCTATGCCGACCATTGGAGTGTATTTCTGTCTTTCGCCTTCGGCTGGCTTTGTGCCGTCGGGAACTTGTAGGATGTTGAAAATTAGGTTTGTATTCAGTTGTACAGGGAACCATTGTATGCTGTCAACGAGTTCGTATTTCTGCTGTATTGATACGGTGAAAACTTCCGACGGTTCGTTTGGCTCGGCTGTGATGCTTTCGATTGCGTAGCCGTTGGTGTTGATGTTCATTACGCCTTTCAGTCCGTCGAACACCTTGTTTCTCAGCGGAATGAATGAAATGACAAAAACCGTGTCCATGGACGAGTTGTACATCGTGTCTTCGATTTGGAAGAAGTATTTCGATGTACTTCCCTTGCTTATCGGGCTGAGGAAACGCTTGTCTAACAGCGAAATATGGTCGCTGTAGAACGACATCGACTGGAACTGTGTGGCAAGTAGAGTGAAGGCTGGGTTTTTCATTCCAGACATTCGGTGGGCTAGGACGTTTTCCTTGTTGTTGTCTGGGTATCTGAAAATACGTTCGGTAACTGATTCGATTAGAAGGAGATGCTGTCGGGCAAGTAGTTGACTGAACGAAGAGTCGTTGTCGTTTCCGTATGCGGAAGTGTCTTCTGGTGGCTTTACATCGGCGGTGAAGTACATCTTGTTGTACGACACGTACGAGAACGAGCGCATTTTCTCGGGATTGTTCTTGTTTGCGTTGGCAATAACTAGGTTAACAATCCTGTGTGCTGGATTTTCGCCCGGAAGCACCGTTACTTCGGCGAGGCTGGTAACATCTTCGTCAAGGGTGAGTTCAATGTAGTGTTTTCCGCCGAGTTCCTCCTTGCTTACAATCTTGGTTGTGTATCCGAGGTAAGATATGCGCAAAAATTCTATTTTCGAGTAGTCGTCAATCTTGAAGTAACCGTCGAGGTCGGTTGATGTGCCTTGGTTCTTGGTGTTGTATATTATGTTGACGAAAGCAAGCGGCTCTTTACTCTTTGAATCTGAAATGCGGCCAGCAAACTTGCCCTGAGCGAAAGAGGGGAGGGCAAGTAGGAGTGTTACCAGAAGGAATAACAAGTGTTTTGATATGTAGGCGAGGTGGGGCATTTGCTTGAGGCTATTTGTTGCTTTGTTCAATGATTTCCCAATGACCTTTTGTGTCGCTGCCGATTCGTTTTATGAATTTGTCTCGCAAAAGTGCTATGTGGTTTTTTACCGTTCGTGGTGATATTCCGAGAGTTTCGCTCAATTTTGCAATGGTTGCGTATGGATTTTCTACAATTGCTTTGTATGTTCTCTGGGCAATTTTGGGAACCTCTCTGGGCAATTCATAGGTAATCTCTGGGCAATTCATAGGTAATCTCTGGGCAATTTTGCTGCTTTCTCTGGGCAATTTTGCTGCTTTCTCTGGGCAATCTTGCTGTGTTCTCTGTGTAATCTTTAGGTAATCTCTGGGCAATTTATGGGTGGTCTCTGGGCAATTTTGCAGCCCTGTCTGGTCAAATGAAGGCTCGCCAACCATATTAATTCCATTTTCATCATTTCCTATTGTATATTTTTTGTTCTTTTCTTCTTTTGTTTTTAACCCTAAGTCGGAAATTTTGAGTTCTGTGGTGATTCTGTCGGGAGATACCCTTTGTGTGTATTTTGGGGTGGCACCGAACTCTTTGTTCCAAACAGAGAATACGCCGGGGATGCCACTTCCTGCGCGTTCGCCTATGTCAATCATTGAAAACATCTTGAGGATTGTTGCGTTGCGTGGGTCGGACATTCCGCCGTCAATAGCTTCCTTGAGGCTTATCCTGAATGTGCCTGGATTTTCAAAGGTGAACCGGTCTTTGTATTTTCTGATAACAACGCCACAACGTCCGTAGTAGTCAGCGTTTGCAAGGGTGTTCAAGAGTATTTCGCGGATTGCCTTGTGAGTGTGGGTATCGTCTATTCTTGTAATTCCGTCTAGAGCGAATGGCTTTTTTATATCCTCGGTCAGTTTGTTGAAAACCTTGAAGAAGAAGTCGAAGATATTGCCGCTCCATTCGCCCGAACTTGATACAATCCTGTCTGACCATCTGGTCGTTTCGTCAAAGTGCTCTTGGTAGTCAAGAAAATAAAGTGGGTACTCGTATAGTATTTCAGGTTCGTAGCCAAACATTAGCAAGCCTGCAGCGGTAGGATAAACCTTTCCGTCTTCGCGGTTGATTTTTGCTGCACCGATTTTTTTCAGGAAGTCGGTGTCGGAAAGACTGTTCCATATATGTCCGTTGTGGCAGAGTACAAAGCGTTGGCGGTAATGGGCAATAGTTTCCTTGCACAGGGCGTCGAGGCTTACTTCTGTGAGAATCTTGTTGTCTTGTGTTATTTGTCCTGCATCGCGGAAAATTGCAGCAACTTCGTCCCTTGAGCACAAATAGTCGCCTTCACCGTTTCGCCTGTATGTTCCTGTGAACATATCCTGTCCCTTGAAGACAGGTCGGTAAATGCGTTCGGCTCTGGGCACATCTATTGCCATAATGTATTTGCCTTCAATCTCTTTTATTTCGACATTACTGTTGCTTAGGATATTGATGTTTACATTTTTCTTGTTGTTAACGCAGTCCCAGAAAGTCTTTTCAAGTTGTTCTGGATTTTCTAAACCTTCGATAGAGAATGTGTGGTTCTTGTTTTCTTTTACACCGAGAAGTATTAGTCCTCCTTCGGTATTTGCGAAAGAAGAATATGTTTCCCAAAGACTGCCCGGTATCCCGCCTTTCGCAAGTTTGGCTTCAAGTCGGTTGCCTTCTTTTAGCGATTTGATATTCAGTTGGTCTAAAATATCCATCTTAATTTGTTGTTTTTCAATTTTTTATATTTCAAGTAGGTTTGTGTTTCTATCTTTTTATTTGCTTTGCAAAGGTAATACAAATTGTTATTAAAAAATCTCAGATTAGCGACAAAAGTTGATTGCAAATCTCTCATTGCTTAGTTTGGCTCTGACAAATATTGTCGTTTTATGGAATTTTGGGGCTAATGTAATGGTAGGTTTATAAAAATTTGTGTAATGATAGATGGCATGGCTGTTGATATAGTCTTCTGCAAAGATGCCGACTACGACAGCAACGAAGTCCTCAATAAAGCAAGTACAATGAGAATACACATCCCAGGGCACTAGCATCGCAATTCTCGATTTCCCCCAAGGTGTATATTATAACAAAACATCATTGTGTAACTAGTTTTGTGAATGAAGATGGAGAAAAAAAGATTCTTTGTAGTAACTATCTATATTTCATTATTTTATAAGAGATATTCTCTCCTTAAACACATCATACACAGGTATGTTCAATGCTTCCGAAAGTTCCGTCGTGATTCTTTCCGAATTCAATATGTAACCGCTGGGCGAGGTGGGGTTTACGCAGACGGCAATGAGCTTTGTGCGTAGCAGAACCTTGATTTTTCCACCTTTCGACAAGTAGGAGTAGAGCGATTCGGGGGTGACGAAAATCCTTGTGAAATCCTTGACAATCAATGTGGTGTTTTGAATTTCCTTTTGCATTCGCAGAAGATTCAAAACCTTGTCGGTGACGATTCCGCTGGCGAAAATGGTGGTGCCGTACTCGAAAAGCTTGTCTTTCTTGTTTTCGAGCAATAGGGTGGAGTCGATGCCAAGGTCGTGGATTTCGTTATTCTCATCTATTGACCAGATGCCACGTTCGGTGCGCAGAAGTTGTTCGTTTACAAGCGATTCGTAGGCTTCGATGTTTATTAAGCTATAGACGAACTTTGTCTTGCGGGTGAGTTCCTTGTAGTCGTGCGATACGGCTGCGCCTGTCGAAAGTATCATGCAGTCGGTAACCGATGGCGAGCCTAACGACTTGCGCGACAATGCCCCGTCGATAATCGTAAGTTGACTGCCGTAGCCTTGCATTTCGGCGATTATGTCCTTAATCCACATTGTGCTGGTAGGACCGGAGAATATCAGTTTGCCTTGCGATTGCGCCCGTGCCGTTACAAGTCGTCCCAGCGAAGTCGATTGCTTCGAGATGTTCAGTATTTCCGATGTGATCTTGCGTGTGCGGTAGTGGTTTTCGGAGGTGATGAACATAGTCCCGGGATATATTTCAATTTCGGGCTTGTGGGTGCTTGTCACCTGGTCGACGCTTTCGCCGTCGATGCCGATTGAGGTTATGGCGATTCTTGTGCCGCTGTCGCGTAGCCTACCTATTATATAATTAAGGCACTCCGTCTTGCCGGTGTTCTTTTCCATTCCGACAATCGACAGTGACTTGTGTTTCAGTATTTCGCTGACAAATGGCATCCGTTTGTGTTTAAAATAAAGGCGTGTTTCCACGCCTTCATTCAATCTAGCATATTTCTGTTTTACTTTTTCACGTGACGTTCCTTACGAGCGAGGTTGCTTGGTTCAAGAGCCATCTGTTCGCCCTTCATCAGACGGAGAACGCCTTCGGGCTTAATCTTCGACTCTTCGCTTGCAGGTGTTTGGTTGTCAACATAATCGGTTGGTTGCGAGTAGGTTGTGATAACGCCTTCGTAGTTGCGGAGGATAACCTTTGTCGGGCTTTCCGAAATCAGGTAGTTCGGCATTACAGGAATCTTTCCGCCGCCGCCCGGAGCGTCAACTACGAATGTAGGAACTGCGTAGCCCGATGTGTGACCGCGAAGTCCTTCGATGATTTCGATACCCTTTGAAACTGGAGTACGGAAATGTTCGAGACCCATTGAGAGGTCGCACTGGTAGATGTAGTACGGACGAACTCTCATCATAACGAGCTTGTGGACAAGTTTCTTCATAATATCAACGTTGTCGTTGATGCCGCGGAGCAATACCGACTGGTTGCCCAGAGGAACACCTGCATTAGCAAGGCGTGCGCAAGCTGCTGCTGATTCTTCGGTAACTTCGTTCGGGTGGTTGAAGTGGGTATTTAACCATATCGGGTGGTACTTCTTGAGCATTTCGCAGAGACTGTCGGTAATACGCTGTGGGCATACAACTGGAGTTCTCGAACCGATACGGATGATTTCTACGTGTGGTATTGCTCTGAGTCTCTGGATGATAGATTCGAGCATTGCATCATCGACCATAAGAGCGTCACCACCCGAAAGGAGGACATCGCGAACCTGCGGGGTGCGTGCTACATAGTCGATAGCTGCCTGTATGCGTTCCGATGGTGACTGGCAGTCGTGCTGACCTGCGAATCTGCGGCGTGTGCAGTGGCGGCAGTACATCGAGCACATGTCGGTGATGAGGAACAGAACTCTGTCGGGGTAACGGTGGGTAAGTCCAGGAACTGGCGAATCCTCGTCCTCGTGAAGCGGGTCGAGCAAATCGGCTGCCGACTGGTGAAGTTCAGCAGCGGTAGGTATAGCCTGCTTGCGGACAGGGTCGTTCGGGTCATCTGGGTTAATGAGGCTCAGGTAGTATGGAGTGATAGCCATACGGAGGGTCTTCAGCGACTTTGCAACGCCTTCTTCCTCTTCGGGAGTCAGCTTCACATATTTTTTCAGTTGTTCGAGAGTCTCGATTCTGTTTCTTACTTGCCATTTCCAGTCGTTCCATTCTGCATCGGTAACATTCGGAAACATTTCTTTTCTTCTGCTTGCCATATATTTTCAGTCTAATTAAAAGAATTACAATAAATTTGCCAATAAAATATTAGCGACTGCAAAGATATAATTTATTTATGATTTACGAATGACGATTTACGAATTAATTTATGATTGCCCACGGCTCTTTCTTTTAATCGCCCCCTGAGCTTCGCATGCTGAGCCTGTCGAAGTATCGAAGGGTAAGGTAAATACGCATTATATCATTTCGTTCCCTTGACTTCCCTTCGACCAGACTCAGTGCGGCGCGACAAGCTTGCTTCGGCTGTCGCTCAGTACATTGCAGCCAGCGGATTAGTTCAATTAAATATATGTACATGTTTTAACACATAGACAATTAGCTTTACCATTGCGGATATTCGCTCAAGGATATGGGGGTACAAATTATCAACGAAAATAATTCTTGACATTGTCCGACAAATAGAAACAAAAACAGAATCTCAACTTCCTCAAAAACTTTTTTTTGCATTAAATACTATTTGAGTTATATTTGCCAGTTCAAATCATCATTATATGATTCAAGAAAAATATTTGAACCCATATACCGATTTTGGTTTCAAGCGGTTGTTCGGCGAAGAAGCCAACAAGGACTTGCTTATCAGCTTTCTAAACGAAATACTGAAAGGCGAGTGCGCTCCTATCGTCAACATTACCTACCTGAAGAACGAGCAGCTTCCAAGCCTCGAAAACGACCGCAGAGCCATATTCGACCTCTACTGCGAAGACCAGTCGGGCGACAAATTCATAGTTGAGATGCAAAAGGCACGGCAGGACTACTTCAAGGACAGAAGCCTATATTATGCGACATTCCCGATACAAAAGCAAGCCGCACATGGCGAGTGGAACTTCGAGCTGAAGCGCGTATATATGGTCGCCATCCTCGATTTCATATTTTCAGAGGACAAGGACGAAACATCAAAATATATCTACAGGGTAAAACTTTCCGACATCGAAACCAGCAAGGTGTTTTACGACAAACTCACCTTTGTTTACCTCGAAATGCCAAAGTTCACAAAGACGGAGGACGAACTTGAGACAATGACGGACAAGTGGCTGTATGTATTACGAAACATTTCAAGGCTGACAGACCGTCCAGCCAAACTGCAGGAACGCGTGTTTGAGAAATTTTTCAGGCTGGCGGAAATTTCCAAATTCACCAAAGACGAATTTTTCAACTACGAGGAAAGCCTCAGGGTATATCGCGATATGAAAAACTGCCTTGACTCTTCGTATGCTAAAGGCGAAAAAAATAAAGCGTTGGATATTGCCCGAAGAATGAAAGCGAAGGGATTTGATTGTGCTAACATTGCAGATATGACAGGTTTATCCGAACAAGAAATAAAGGAGTTATAGGTTATGTTTTTAAATGCCTTTGAAGAAATACAGATGACCGAAAGCGATGTAAATAAATTTCTTGGCTCCGCGTATGATGAAATATATGCAGAGGGACTTGCAAAAGGGAAAACTTATGGATACACTGGAATTTATGCAGAAAGTTTTGCCAGAGGATATGTTAAAGGTTATGCTGAAGGCTATGCTAAAGGTATTGCCGAAGGACGAAAAGAGATGGCAATTGACATTGCCCGCGAAATGAAAGAAAGCGGTTCAGACATTAACTACATTGCGAAAGTGACAGGTTTGTCTGAACAAGAAATAAAGGAGCTATAAGTTATGTTTTTAAATGCCGATGAAGAAAGACTGATGATAAAACGCGATATGAAAAACTGCCTTGATTTCTCGTTTGCAAAAGGTTGTGAATACGGAGAATTGGAAAAAACAATTGAAATTGCCCGCCGAATGAAGAAAAACGGATTAGACAGCAACTATATCGCAAAAATGACCGATTTGTCGGAACAAGAAATATTAGAATTATAAAGTACTTAACATATCGCTGATACAGCAGATAATTTTTAAACCAATTAACAACACAACAAATGAGAACATTTGACGACGACGAAACCCGCGGACCACGCAACAGCCGCGACCGCAGGGACAACAATAAACCCAAGTTCAACCGCAACCGCGACGACCGCAACTCGGCTCCGCGCGAACGCCGCAACTTCGACCGCGACGACGACTATACTCCTCACAGCAACAAGTTCAACCGCGACAGAAAACCGCGCTCGTTCGACGAGGATATGCGCAACCCCGACAACCGCAATTTCTCGGGCAAGAAAAAGGACAAGGCATCGAAATACTACGACGCACCCGAATACCAGAAGAAGCACAGCGCAGCCCACAAGGGCGGTCGTCCTACTGGTAAGCCCGAAAGGTTCCGCACAAAGAACTACAAGGACTACGACAACTTCGATGAGTTCGATGAAAACAACTACCAGGAGAGGCGTCTGCACCGCTCCGAGAAGCCAAAGCAGGCGAAGAAGAACACAGAGGAAATCCGTCTCAACAAGTACATCGCCAACGCTGGCGTTTGCTCGCGCCGCGAAGCCGACACCTACATTCAGGCCGGCGTAGTGACTATAAACGGCGAAGTCGTTACCGAACTGGGCACCAAGGTTAAGCCAGGCGACGAAGTACGTTTCGGAGGCGAAATCATCAACCCCGAAAAACTTGTCTATATCCTGCTCAACAAACCGAAAAACTGCGTTACCACAGTCGATGACCCCGAGGAGCGCCACACCGTGATGGACATTGTGAAGGACGCCTGCCCCGAAAGGATTTATCCTGTGGGCCGTCTCGACCGCAACACCACCGGACTACTACTGCTCACCAACGACGGCGACCTCACGAAGAAACTCACTCATCCGTCGTACGAGAAGAAGAAAATTTATCAGGTTGAGACCGACCGCGACATTACCCGCTCCGACCTGCAGGCTCTGGCCGACGGCATCGAGCTGGAGGACGGATTCATCGCCGCCGACGCAGTAAGTTATGTTGGCGACAGCAAGAACATCATCGGCATCGAAATTCACTCTGGCCGCAATAGGATTGTACGCCGTATGCTCGAACATTTCGGCTACGAGGTGAAACGCCTCGACCGCGTATATTTTGCAGGCCTCACCAAGCTCAACCTTCCACGTGGCAAATGGAGATTCCTTACAGAAAAGGAAATAACTATACTGAAGACGGGAATGTATGAATAGAAGAAAAATAACCTAAAAAGTAACGATAAAAGTAACCCCAAAAATCGTCAGCAAGTTGTTGACGATTTTTTTATTCATCGGTTGCAATAGATGACATTTTTCCACAATTTGTCATTGGAGAATGAATGTTATCTTTTTTTTCCAAAAACGCACAAAGTAGCGAAATCATTTTTATGCAATAATATAAATAAATCTTCAAATCATCAAATCCTCAAATCTTTTTTAACTGTCCGGAAACCCAACATGTACAACAGGGTTACACGTCGTCTCAAACCCAATGTACAAACGTTACCCGCGCCCGTAAGGGCAAAAGAGGTTTACGATTAACTTCGTTGAGCTGAAGGTTGGACTAAAAGTCTAAAAGAAACCCAGTTGAGCAGTCTGGCTATCAGCTTGTGAGACTGCAAGCCTTTTATGTTCTAAAATTGAAAAAACGCATAATTATGTGTACAAAAATATTTTTTATTATTTTTGTCCTCATAAAAATTGTAAATAATCTATTATGATAAAGACTTGCTTTTTATTTGTGACCGTACTAGTCCTATGCGTGATAAGTAACACGTCAAAACAAACAGAAATAATAAGCAACAGCATAATCCAGGTTGAGCAAGCAGATAAAAAAGGCTATGACTTGGGGTTTGTTGAGAATGGCAAACTTAAATTTTATGATGCTCAAAAGGGTATAGCAGATGTTTGTGCTCAAGAGAATGACAGTGTCGTCGATGCAATTTGTTCGGAAAAAGGGAAGGTGTATTACAATGTAATTGCAGACAACCGTCTCTTATTGAAGTGTTTGGATATGAATTCGACTAATCTTGTGCCGGAGCAGTTGGCAGATTGGAACTTGGATTTAAATGCGGATGATTATGCTCCAGCTTTTGGAAAGTTGTATTTCAGCATGGATCAAACCCAAATCGCTCTTGAAGTGGATATTTCATGGTTTGGGGGACCGTGTTCAAATCTTGCGGTTTACGATTGCAAGTCGAAAAAAGTCAAAAAAATCATTCTGTACCAATATGATGATGACAAGGGATATGTAGTTTTTAAGAAAAGTAGCTTCAAGGCTTATAAGCCTAAGGACAATTTCGATGAGGGACAATTTGAGGATTCTGAAGGCTTTTATTATCTTGGTGGGGGAAAGCGGGTGCTCTTGAACGACCAACTCAATGATTCGAAAATCACGAATTTGAATTTTGGTGACATTGAATTTGAACATTACCCTGTCGAATTGGATCCTTCGGGAAAGAAGGTGCTTTTTGCTTCATCCACTTTCTTGGGCGATGGACTAGTGGGTTTTTATGCCGTATCGAGCCTTGATGGAAATTCACAAGTAGTTTTGCCAAATTCTAATGGTATGGACGATTGTCCCAAATGGTTGAATAACGGCTCTTTGGTGTATGTTGGCAATGCAGACACTACGACTTTGTTTCTTATGGATTCAAACGGCGATACTCATCCTATTGCTCAGACAAACAAGTTTTTTATTTTGCCATAATTTTTGTGTTGAAATATAGTGCGCGTCCTTTGTCAAAGAATAAAAGGAAATTTATGATTTTAGAATTACGATTGACGAATTATTTTTGATTTGAATATTTGAATGATTTGATAATTCAATGCTTTGTACCTGCACAATAATTGATTTACGATTTACGAATTAGAGGAATGCCCGATTTGCATTCCTTTTTTGTCTTTTAGTCATACTGAATTTATTTCAGCATCTGTAAAAAAATGATAATAATTTCTAGCGGCACATTGCTTTGTGCTTGCACAAATCTACAAAATAGAAACCGCTATTTCGGAAATGTGTGTTTCTATTTGTAATAAATTGTGTTTTAGTGTGTTGTAGCGGAAAAGATGTGTGTCTTTTTTGAAAAAATGATAAAATTTTTGCACGATTTGCATTCCTTTTTTTCTAAATTTTTGTCCTTGTTTAAATATTTTAATCATACAAAATTAAGATGAAAATGGACAAAAAAGCATTACGCCGCACAATCATTTACGAGAACGATGAAAAACTTGAAACTAGTTGGATTGCAAACAATTCAATATCGCACGAGTTCTCCGATGGAAAAGGTATTATTCAGCTTAAAGGCTCTGTAACCAAAATTGGAGATATGGCGTTCGACGATTGTGCGTTGACTTTGATTATTATTCCTCCAGTGGTAACAAGGATAGGCGAGGCGGCATTCAGGTGGTGCCAAAACCTTGTTTATGTTTCAATTCCCGATTCGGTAACGGAAATCTGCGACCAGGCCTTTATTTATTGTCCCCGACTTAAATTTGTCAAAATTCCCGAGACAGTGACCAGAATTGGCAACTATGCGTTTTGCAACTGCATAAGGCTTGCATCTGTGAATATTCCTGCGAAAATTACAAAAATTGGCAATTATACATTCTTCGGATGTGCATTCTCGTCGATAGACATACCCGAAACGGTTACATCAATAGGTCACGAAGCGTTTGGAATGTGCAGCAACCTTACATCATTGGTGATACCCGATTCTGTAAAGCAAATTTACGGTTGTGCATTTGAATATTGCACCAGTCTTGAAAATGTAACGCTTTCCGAATCGCTGGAGAGAATTCCGTATGGGATGTTTCGCGAATGTAGCAACTTGATTTCTATTGAGATACCTGATTCTGTAAAGTCAATAGGCTGGGGCGCATTTTCGGGTTGCAGTCGTATGGGGGCGGTAACATTTGGCAAGTCGTTGACAAAAATCGGTTGGGATGCATTCTTGGATTGCAGTGGCTTGTTTTTGTTCGAGTTGCCTGATTCGGTGACACAAATTGGTGAAAGTGCATTCGAAGGTTGCGGAATGTTGCCACGAAAGGTAAAGGAGAAGATACTGGCGATAAACAAGAATGCAATGTAAAGGGGATTTACGATTTTGCTGACAAGATGCAAAAGGATTTACGATTTTAGATTTACGATTGACGATTTTGCTGACAAGATGCAAAAGGATTTACGATTTTGGATTTACGATTGACGATTGGTATGATGTGCAAAAACAACATTTAACAGCGGGCTGAAAGCCCAACGAGCATATTAGGTAGAGGCAACGCCTCAAACCAATCCGAGCGAACAACCTCGCCCTGAAAGGGCAAAAGCAAGTGGGTTTAGGGATTTAGAATTATGATTTGTAGCTGCGCAATGCTTTGCGCTCTTACAAATCAGCAAAATAGGAACCGCCATTTCGGAAATGTGTGTTCCTATTTGTAATAAATTGTGGTTTAGTGTGTTGTGTTGGGAACTTGGTGCGTTTGTAAAAAATCCAACAAATTTTCTCATTCTACATTCCTTATTCCAAATTTTTTCATACATTTGTAGCATCAATTCTTGTAATTATTTCAAGATGTACAGTTATAGGACAGAAAATAAAGATGTGAAATCGGCAACGAAATGTCTTTTGTTGTCTTGTAACTTGTTGAGTATTAGTATTTTACCCCCCCCCCCATGCTGGCTTAATTTCCAGAGGCACTATAAGAGTTGTGCCACAATGCTCAAATTGCGGGCATTTGCTTATGTTGTGCATATTGTTCCGAGGACATATTGTTGCTTATGTTGTCTAATTTGAAAAATCTAATGATATTGAAGTTATGGAAGTAAAGGATATAGAAAGCCAGTTGCACGAACAATATGCCATAAACAATAATTCCAAATTAGGTACTGTCGTTTCGTTTATTGTGGCGATGTTTGCCGTCTTCGGTGCATACGGATATGTGTATTTTTATACTTCTCCAGAATTACCCTCAAGAATTGAATTGCTTACGAATGATACTCCTTATAAATTTACTATATGGGGAACTTTGTTTGCTGCATTTGCTGTTTATTTGGTGTTTTTGATGATTTTATATATTTGTGTATATCAGGGCTCTATGCAAAGAAAAGAACAGTTTATAACATTTGCAATCAGATATAAAGCTTATGGTAGATCTTTTCTTAAAAAATATGAAAAAGTAGAAGACCATCTTGCATTTGAATACAATAAAATATTTCCAGAAGATTATCATCCGTTCAGAAAGAAAAAAACTGTATTTATACAGGGATTGTATGGAGAGTTTGTGAAAATTATATGTGTGTGTAGCTTCTTTATTATTCCAATTTCAATAGTGATAAAATTATTCACTAGTGATATATGTGTCCCTAATTGCTGTATTATAAGTGTTGTGGTATTAATATCAACAATTTTGTTTACTATTCCTTTCTTTTTGGGAATTATTGTTTATTTGGTTAAATATGTGTACTTTTTTCTGCTTCCTCCTATTTGTGCAGTTCTAAAAATATTTTCAATTGATTTCTCTGAAAATGAGTGCTGCATTGGAGTTGTTCTTTCACATAATATAACAATTCTAATAAGTTTGTTGCTCATAGTTTGTTTTTGTGGAATAATATCAATTTTCTATATTTTGATAATAGACAATTATTATGAAAAATATAAAAGAAAAAATAATGAATATGTGGATAATTTGTATTTGAATGAAAAATTTAAAATAAAATAAAAAATCATGAAACATTTAATTATTATTTTGACTGTGGCATTGATGCTTTTGTGCCCAATAGCCAATGCACAGAATCTCGACCGTATGAGCCTAAGTTCGGGCGGAGCGGCGGGCGACAATGTTAACTATGTCCTCGGCGAGACATTCAATTTTACAATGGCAACAGGCGGAAGCGATGGCATTAGCCTCGAAAGCGGTTCCCTGAGCAGTGAGGAGAACACTGGCGGCGACATTCCAACAATCCTGCAGGAAGCCTCCGAAATGCCCTCGCAGATTGAATGTTATCCAAATCCCGTAACTGACATCCTAACCGTTGATTTCAACGGCACTGAAGGTGTTACAGGTGTGGCAGTATTCAATGCATTGGGACAGATGGTGTTGCAGACACCTGCAAATGGCGAAAAGGCATACCTGAATGTAAAGGCATTGCCGGCAGGCAGTTTTTTTGTGTCGGTTCTGAACGGCAAGGATGTGATTGCGGTAAAAAAGGTGGTGAAAAACAATTGACAATTAACAATGGATAATTGATAATTGACAATGGATAATGGACAATCTGTAGAGACGCGGCGCGCCACGTCTCGAATTGACAATGTAGAATGTGTATAATGTAAGGATACAAAATCTTGTGTCCCAATGTAATAAAGAAAATAATAAATAAAAAAAAGAATAATTATGAAGAAATTGTATCTCACCTTCTGCCTCCTTATGGCAGCAATGTTCCTGACGGCACAGGATGTTCCGCAGGCAATTAATTTCCAGGCCATAGCCCGTGATGCAAACAGCGAAGTAATGGCTAACACACCGATTATGATTCAGTTGTCAATCCTTGATGGCAGCCCCGAGGGAGAACTTATTTACCGCGAAATCCGTTCGCTGACGACCAACGCCTACGGCTCGTTCTCGTTCCAGATAGGCCGCGACCCATATATGGCTGTTGGCGAGTTTGCCGACATTGACTGGGCAGGTGGGCGCAAGTTCCTGAAGATTGACTACGACCCAACGGCAATGCTACAGTTCAACCTTTCGTTAGGGACAATCGAGTTTGTAAGTGTTCCCTACGCATTTGCCGCAGGTTCGGTTTCGTATATTGATGCCACTGGTGCCAATGATGGCGATGTACTTGCCTATAATGCCACTACTGGTCGATTCGAGCCTGTAGCAATTAGCGGAACAGGCGGCGGAATTGCCGTGGAGTCCGACCCTACCGTACCAGACTGGGCAAAGTCCGACACTAAGCCTACCTACGACTATTCGGAAATCGAGAATACACCCGACCTAAGCGGATACATTACCTCCGAAAGCCAGACCATAGCCGATGTGGCAGCATTGGGCAACTCTTTGAATACCCAGTTGAAGAATGTTACCGACCCGACAGATGCACAGGATGCAGCAACTAAGGCGTATGTTGATGCTCTTGTGGCACAGCTACAGGCTGCAATCGATATGCAGAATTCCTATTTTGTGCCAGCCGTAACAACAGGCACAGCCTCCAATATTACCGCTACAAGTGCAACCCTTTCCGGTAATGTGACCTCTGCTGGTGTTGCAAGTGTAACCTCACGCGGCTTCCTCTACGGTACAAACTCCAGCGACCTTACGCAGACCGTACTTGGCGGCAGTGGAACAGGCAGTTATACAGCAAGCCTTTCGGGACTTACCTCTGGTACAACCTATTATTACAAAGCTTTTGCCACCAATAATGCAGGTACGGCATACGGCGAAATAATGTCGTTTACAACGCCAAACCTTCCGACCGTAACCACGGGTTCTGCCTCTAGCGTAACAGCCACCGGCGCAACCCTTTCTGGCAATGTAACCTCTGCTGGTGGCGCAACTGTAACCGCCCGCGGCTTCCTCTACGGCACAAATTCCAACAATCTTTCGCAGACCGTACAGAACGGCAGCGGTACTGGCAGTTTTACCAAGTCTCTTACAGGCTTGACCTCTGGCACAACCTATTATTATAAGGCATACGCCACCAACAGTGCAGGTACGGCTTACGGTGAATTAATGTCGTTTACTACTCAAACCGCCTCTACCTCTTACAGCGACCCGACTGGCTATTTGAACGGCTATGGCTATGTTGACCTAGGCCTGCCAAGCGGTACCAAGTGGGCAACATGCAATGTTGGCGCAAGCACACCGACTGCATACGGCAACTACTACGCTTGGGGCGAAACGACAACTAAGGAAACATACAACAGCAGTACTTATACCTATTCTGGCAATCAGACCACACTTCCGTCAAGTGCCGATGCAGCTACCGCCAACTGGGGCGCAGGCTGGAGAATGCCTACACAGACCGAAATGAACGAATTGCTCGATAACTGCACTCAAGTTTGGACAACCCAGAACGGTGTAAACGGACGCTTGTTCACGGGATCAAACGGCAATTCTATTTTCCTGCCCGCTGCCGGCTACCGCTACGGTAGTGAGCTCAGCGGTGCCGGTTCCGGCGGCTACTACTGGTCTAGTTCGCTCGACTCGGGCTATACGGACTACGCGTGGAACCTCGTCTTCGGTTCGGACGGTTGCGGCATGTACAGCTACTACCGCAACTATGGGTTTACCGTTCGCGCGGTTTGCCAGTCTCAGAACTAATCTTTTTGTTCTCCACCCAAAACGCGCAAAGCGGCGGAAACATTGCTGTGCGGTGCGTGCGCGGTAGCGCACACAAGGGCACCGCAGGGCAAGGTTTCCGCGCGCGGGGGAAGTTGCGATGCGGTTACAACCATCGCCCTGTAAGGGCAAAAGATGTCTAAACGAAACGCCGTAGGCATTCAAACGTGCGAAGCACATAAAAACTTATTTATGGCACAACTGAAAGAGATTATAGAAAAGGAAAAGGACAGAAACACGATGGAACAGTGCCTTGTGGCGCACATTTTCAAGGAAGGCACATTCTATCGGGCCTACGAGTGGAGTGCGTGGCTATACAAGAGGTGCTTTGTCGAAATGAAGGTGACACATCGTCTGCTGAAAAGCAACGATGATATTGTTTTCGTGGGTTTTCCCGTGACAAGCGCCGACAAGTATCTTCCCGAAGGTGCCACTGCGAAATCGGCAGACGACAAGTATTGCGAGATAACTCTGCCAACGAGTGTTTTTCCGCCAGATGCTGATGTGGAAGCATTGCAGACCGACTATGCCAACTGGAAGCAGTGTCAGCCAATGACAGAATCGTCTAAGAGAGCCGTGGCGGAAGAGAAACGGCTTGCCGAAAAGAACGCACACCCGCGCCTAACGGATGTGATGGTTGAGATTCTTGCCTATCCTGTGGAACAGCGCACACCAATGGAATGTATGATGTTCCTTTCTGAGATAAAACAAAAGATTTCGGAAGTAATCTGACAATGAACAATTGACAATGTATAATGGATAATTGACAATTAAATCTGTAGCGGCGCAATGCATTGCACCGCTACAATTTTTCAAATCAAATCATCAAATCATCGAATCTTCAACCTTTAGCTCAGCGTAAACTAAATTTTCAAATCATTTCAACCCACCTTGAATACAAAACAGGAGAACAAAGATAAGTTCATAGGCGGTCGGCCCACATCGCAAAAGTGGGATAGCATCGATGGGGTCGTTGGCTTGCAACAGGGCATTCCTTCGACCTCGAAAACAACAGTACCGCTGACGCATAACGAAGTTATTTTCCTGCCCGCTGCCGGCAACCGCAACGATAGTGAGCTCAACAATGCCGGTTCCAACGGCAACTACTGGTCTAGTTCGCTCAACTCGGACAATACGGACAACGCGTGGAACCTCAACTTCAATTCGGACAATTGCAACATGAACAACAACAACCGCAACTATGGGTTAACCGTTCGCGCGGTTTGCCAGTCTCAGCACTTATCATTAGCCTCCGTTTTTCGTCTTACAAGGGAACAGCTTCTTTCCGACCTTTACGAAGCCTACTACGATGCGCGCCGTCATAAGCGCAACAAGCCATACCAGAAGCGTTTCGAATCAAACCTTGAGCGCAATCTCAACGAACTTTGCGATGAACTTTTTTCACGCAAATACAGGCCGCGTCCATCGACTTGCTTCATAATCACCGACCCCAAGAAACGCGAAGTTTTTGCCGCCGACTTTCGCGACCGCATCGTCCATCACCTGTACTACAACTATATGCACGAAATGTTTGAGCGCACTTTCATTCACGATACTTACAGTTGCATAAAGAAACGTGGCACACATTACGGCATTGGAAGGCTCGAGCAGCATATCCGCAAGGAGAGCCAAGGCTTTACCGTTCCCTGTTATGTGATGAAGATGGACATTCGCGGCTATTTTATGCACATCGACCGCCGCCGTCTGCTCGACATCTGTATGGCTACGATTAACCGTATGGCTTTGCACCGAGTGTCTAAGCACAGGCGCGAAATGTGGTGCGAAGTGGTTGACATTGATTTTGTCAAGTACCTTACAGCGGAGATTGTTATGCTCAATCCGTTGGAAGGCTGTCGTGTAAATGGAGAACCGTCCGATTGGGACGACCTGCCTCACGACAAAAGCCTTTTCCATACGACCCAAGGTTGCGGACTGCCGATTGGCAACCTCACATCGCAGTTGTTTAGCAATGTGTATCTCAATGTGCTAGACCAGTTTATGAAGCGCGAACTGAAATGTCGCCATTATGGTCGGTATGTGGATGACTTTTATGTCGTTAGTGCCGACCGTGGCTGGCTACTGTCGATTGTGCCGAAGGTAAAGCGTATGTTGACGCAGTGGCTTGGGCTGGATTTCCACGATGGCAAACTGGAGATTGTTTCTGTTTGGCACGGCGTGGAGTTTGTCGGTGCCTATCTGAAACCTTTTCGCAGGTATGCAAGCCGTTCTTGCGTTGGTCGTATGCGTCAGAAATTGAAGGACCTTGCCAATAGTACTCGCGAAAAGTGGGTGAACTCCTTAAATTCGTTCTGCGGAGTGTTGTCGCATGGTAGCAACTACAATTTGCGCGTTAGCATTTTCATTTCCGAAAATCCAGCATTTTGCGAGTTCGGCTATTTCGAAGACGGAGTTCGCAGATATGTGATGGCAGGATAGGGGGATTTACGAATTAGAGGAATGCACGATTTGCATTCCTTTTTTGTCTTTTAGCCTTTTCGTCTTCGAGCCTTTCAGCCTTTTCTTCTGTTCTCCTTTTTTTGTCAACTTTTACCATCAAATTCGGTTAATAACTATCTTTAAAAACTTCGTTTTTCCGATGGAAAATTGTTACCTTTGCGCACGTTTAAGAAAATAAATAATTTTTATGGCAGAAGATAAAGACTTGGAACAGAACGGTGCTGTAAATGCCCAGCAATCGGGCGCAGACTATTCTGCGAATAGCATTCAGGTTCTGGAAGGTTTGGAGGCTGTGCGTAAGCGTCCAGCCATGTACATTGGTGATATTAGTGAAAAAGGTCTGCACCATCTCGTATATGAGGTTGTTGATAACTCTATCGACGAGGCTATGGCAGGCTACTGCAACGAGATATATGTCCGCATCGGAAAGGACAATTCGATACTTGTCAGGGATAACGGCCGTGGTATTCCTGTCGGAATGCACGAGAAGGAACACAAGTCGGCTCTCGAAGTCGTTATGACGGTTCTTCACGCCGGCGGTAAGTTCGACAAGGGTTCGTACAAGGTTTCTGGCGGTCTGCACGGCGTAGGTGTTTCCTGCGTCAACGCATTGTCTAAGAAACTCATCGCTACCGTTTGCCGCGAAGGCAAGATGTACCGTCAGGAATACGCCTACGGAAAGCCTATGACTCAGGTTGAAGTTATCGGCGACTCGGATAAGACTGGTACTCAGGTGGAATTCTGGCCAGATGATACAATTTTCACCGTCACCGAATATAAGTACGATATTCTTGAAACCCGTATCCGCGACTTGTCGTATCTGAACAAGGGCATAAGGCTTGTTCTCGAGGACGAAAGGGTAAAGGACGAGAACGGTGAAAATCTCCGCAAGGAATTCTATTCGGAACACGGCTTGAGCGAATTTGTTGAATATCTCGACGAAGGCCGCGAAAAGCTCACTGGCAGCGTTATCCACACTTCGACCGTAAAGAATGGCGTTCCTGTTGAAATCGCACTTCAGTACAACAACGAATACACCGAAAACCTTCACTCGTTCGTAAACAACATCAACACGATAGAGGGTGGAACTCACTTGACAGGTTTCCGCCGTGGTTTGACAAGAACCTTGAAGAACTACGCCGAAACTTCGGGAATGCTGGCAAAGGCAAAGGTCGAAATCAATGGCGACGACTTCCGCGAAGGTCTTACCGCTGTTATTTCGGTCAAGGTTGCCGAACCGCAGTTCGAAGGACAGACAAAGACCAAACTTGGTAACAGTGATATTATAGGTGTAGTTGACCAGGCTGTAAGCGAGA